>ERZ1673752.72-NODE-72-length-179145-cov-11.347317_pt1 | contig 179145 bp, 147 predicted proteins | sample MGYA00580195_ERZ1673752 | MGnify/ENA primary metagenome ERZ1673752 (study PRJEB41218, sample SAMN15661744) | gut metagenome | host: Homo sapiens | place: Canada: London | collected 2015-08-20/2019-03-30 | study: EMG produced TPA metagenomics assembly of...
AGGAGGCGGCTGGGGCTGGCCGCCTAGGCCGTCCGGAAAAACGTCCGCACCCCCCCTGGATTGAAAAAAGCCGTCGAAATTAACGTAGAACAATATAATAATTGACTGTAGGAGCCTTCCAGACGCTGATAAGTGCAGATTTCCTACTAAATCGGCGCACTCGGCCTTCCGGGCGGGGAAAGCGCGGACGAGGACCGACGTAATCGCTTCTCGTCGCGATGGCCTACTCTTTCCGGCCTTCGCGGTAGCGGGCGAGGGCGGCGTCGAAGCTGCCGGCGGTGCGACGGTAGTAGATAGTGTAGCCGGCGGTGATGGCGGCCAGGGTGACCAGGTAGATGGCAACGAAGCTGACCCAGGCGCCGATGTTGTCCAGGGGGAACCAACCGCCGAGCGCGGCGCACAGGACGAGCGCCGGAAGGCCCGTCAGGCCGAACCCGGCGATGCGTGCGGGGTAGCTCAATCGCCCGATGACCGCCTCGGTAAACCAGAATGCCTGCAGGGCGCACAGGGCCAAGGCGGCGGCGAGCAGCGAGAGCGTGATGACGATGCCCTCGACGGGCCCGGCGAAGATGAGGCCGGCTGTGCACCAGAGGGCCATGGCGACGGTGAAGGTGATGCAGGCGCGGACAAAGGCGCTCTTGACGATGTTTCTCATGGCGAATCCTTTCTACAGCCCGATCTTCTGCTTGATGGCCGGGGCGTACTGGCGCGAGGCGATGACGGATTCGCCGTTATCGAGTACCAGCTCCAGCCGGGCGTTCAGGTAGGGGCGAAGCGCCCGCACGTGGTCGAAGTTCACGATGAGAGATTTCGAGGCCCGCACGAACTCGGTGCCGGCGAGGGCCTCTTCCAGCTCGTAGAGGCGCAGCGGGCTCTCCAGCACGCGGTCGCGGCCGTAGAGGAAGGTGCGGCCGTCGACGGTTTCCGCGTACAGCACTTCCGACGGTTCCACGATGAACGTGCCTGTGCCGTCGGTGCCGAGAAGCCGGCAATCCACTGCGTTCGCGGTCGCCATGATGGCCCGCACCCGCCGGTCGATGGCCGGGCAGCGGATGGTGACCTCCGCCTCTTCTAAGTCGGGCCGCTCTTCCACGGTCAGCTTCACGGGCGCTCCTTTCCGTCTCCTGTCCGTAGCGCTAGTGTGCCTCGACGAGGCAGCGACGGCAAGGGGGCGCCGCTTCACTTGCACGAGAAGAGCCCTGTGTTGCAGGGAGAGGGGAGCGAGTGGGGCGTGAATGCGAAAAGGGTCGTGAATGCGAAAGAACCGTGAATGCGAAAAGGCCGGCCTCGGCGTCGCCAGCGAATGGCGAGGCGCCGGGGCCGGCCCCAATCAGGCATTGGCGTTGCGCTCGGGGGCGCAACGGCGCGCTCTCAGTGGTCGTTCATGTTGAAGGCGTTCTTCATCGTGACCGTGCGTTGGTCGAGCACGGTGCCGAGCAGGGCGCGGGTCTGCGTTTGCACGCTATCGACGAGCGCCTGATTCGCGCGCTCGAGCTCGGCGATCACCGTCGGGTCGTCCATGTCGTCCAGGTTCGCCTTGCCCTCGGCGGCGAGCTTCTCAAGCGCGGCATCGGTCTCGCGCAGCGACTGGTAGCCCTGGGCCATGGTGTTCAGGCGGTAGCCCTGGATGGCCTCGTAGCTCTCGAAGAACTGCGGGTTGGAAAGACCTGCCACCAGGCGGTTGTTCCAGTAGAGGCTGTCGGTGGTCACTTCCGTGGGCGTGTCCAGATAGGCGGGGAGCTCCTTCACGTTCGCGTACAGGGCCACGGCCGTGTTGAACGGGCCCGACGCCGGGGCGAACCAGTGCACGCCGCGCAGCGCCTTGGGTGCGTTCGGGCGAATGCACAGGATGGAGCACTCGGAGGTGCGGTCGATGCCGACGTAGCGGTACTGGTGGCGCGTCTCTGGCGTGCCCTTGGTGCCGTAGGGATCGTACTCGGTGCCGTCGTAGGTGGTGGCGAGCAGGTCCTTCACATCCGACGCCGACAGCTTCTTGTCGGGGCGCATGGCCCAGGGGATGTCGAGACTCTCGGGGCCGAATTCGGGCGCGGGCCCGGCAAAGCGCGGGTCGGAGGGCGTCAGGCGGCTGCACAGGTACCACTTGCGCGGGGCGTTGTACAGCTGGTCGAGCCAGGTGTAGGTGGAAAACGCGATGCGGGCGTTGAAGTAGCGCGGCAGCCCTTCGACGGTCTCGCCGGCATCGTCCTCGTGGGCGGGCATGTCCATGAGCAGATCGTTCTCGCGGATCCACTGGGCCAGATCGGCGCTGCACATGTAGTCGTGCTGATCGCCCAGCGCGTCGGCCAAATCGAAGTGATCGATGCCTTGGCGGTTGGGCTGCACCACGTAGCAGTCGTCGGGCACGCGCCGTGCGATCCAATGGTGGCCGCCGATGTTCTCCCAGTACCAGATCTCGTCCGCGTCGCCGAAGGCCACGCCGTTGGTCTCGTAGGTGCCGTACTTCTCCACGAGCATGCCGAGGCGCGCAACGCCTTCGCGGGCGCTTTTGATATAGGGCAGCGTGATGGTGGGCAGGTTCTCCTCGCCGATGCCGCCGGGCACCTCGGGCTTGTAGTTGGCGTCGCCGGGCTTTCCGACGGCCGGCTGGTAGGTGACGAGCGGGTCGGCGCCGAGCACGCGGGCGTTGGCCGAGATGGTCTCGGTGGCCGACATGGACACGTTCGCCGCGTTGATGCCGGTTTCGGCCCACACGCCATTTGCCGGGTCGGCGTTGGGCGTGCAGGTGTAGCGCAGAGGGTTGTCGGGCAGATCGATGGTCAGGTGGCTGGCCACGCCGGTGTAGGTGCGCGGCTGGTCTTCCGGCATGACCACGATCATCTTTTTCGGATCGAACGAGAAGTCCTCGCCGTCCTCGTTGCGGGCGACGATGGTGGAGCCGTCGTTGGTGGCGCGGCGGCCCACGAGAAGCGTTGTGCAAGCCATGGTGTCTCCTTGGTTGAGGGATAGTTCCTGATCTCATGGTGGCCCTGCAAAACGCCCGCCCGCAGCTCGCGGGCAACTTGTTCGGAGACCGTTGCCAGATGGCTGCGACGCCGAAAGCCAGCTGGTCGTACTGCTGGCTTTCGGGCGATGTGAGGTGCTAGATGCGCTCGGCGTCGGGAACGAAGGGAATGGGGTCGGGATGGCTCTCCTTGTCGTCCAGGTACTTCAGGCTGTGGGTGTTGAGGGCCCACACGGTGATGAGCATCCAGCAGCCGGCGAGGGCCAGGGCGGCCACGGACACTCCGGCGCCCTCCACGACGAGCGAGGTGGCGAAGACGGCCACGGGCGCGGCGGCCAGGGTGAGCGAATTCTGCGTGCCGAGGGTGCTTCCTCGATTTTCGGCGGGAATGCGGTCGAAGATGAAGAAGCCGAGCAGGGCCGAGATGGGGCCGGCCGAAAGACCCAGCATGAGCGCGCTCGCGATGAGCAGCGGGAGCGACGGCAGAAGGCCCAGCCCCAAGATTCCCAAGGCCATGCCGGTGAGCGATAGGATGTACCAGGTGCGGCGACGCAGCTTGTGGGCGAGCGCCGCGTAGCCGAGCGAGCTAGCGAGCATGCCGGCGGACATGGCCGACAGCACGTAGCCGAGCAGCTCGGGGCTGTTCGCGGCAGTGAAGTGCACCGGCAGGACGAGGCCTTGGAAGGAGCCCATGACCATGACCACGCCGAAACTGATGAGCATGGACGAGCGCAGAAGCGTGTCGCTCGCGAACAGCACGCGCACCCCGTCGCGCAGGGCGTTCCACGCGCCGGGCAAAAGGCTGCGTCGGGGCTGCGTGCCCGCAGTGCCGATGCGTGTGGCGGCCGGGTTGGCAGCGTAGGCGGCCGCGCCGCAGACGGCGCCGAGGGAGCGGGGCAGCGTGAGGGTGATGAGCGCTGCGGAAAGCGACATGGCGGCCGTGAACCACAGGGCGTTCACGCTTCCCGCTGCGCCCATGAGGAAGGCGGCCAGGGCCGGGCCGACAATGACCACGAGGGAATCGAGGGACTGGGTGAGACCCATGAACTTCTGCAGGCTGCGCCCGTCGCGCTCGCAGACGGCCGGTACGAGGGAGTCGCGGGCCGTCATGCCGGGGATGTCGCCGATGGCGCCGAGAAGGCCGAGGGCCACGAACCAGCCGAAGGAGAGGCCCCACACCATGTCGACCACGGGAAGCAGGGCCACGCTGGCCGCCGACAGAATGTCGGAGACGATGGAGACGTTGCGGCGGTTGAAGCGATCGGTGAGCGCGCCGCCGATAAGGCCGATGACGAACTGGGGCACGGCGCAGATGAGCGCGAGGGTGCCGGCTGCCAGGGCGTCGCCCGTGGTGGCGAGCAGCACAAGCGGCAAGATGACGCCGGCCACGGAGTTGCCGAGAAGCGAACAGGCGCAGGAAAGCAGGTAGCAGGGGGCGGTCTTGCGCGGCCGGTACGGTTTGCGGGGCCGACGGAATTTCGGGGACGCGAGGGTCATGGCGGGGCCTTTCTCGAACGGGGGATCGCGGGTTCGAGAGGCCAGTTAAAACTATGACGTTACGTTGGGGTCAAGCGGCTCGTGGATGACTTGTGAAGGGGCGGCGGCCGCCTTCTCCCTTTGCGCCCGCTCGGCCATGACGGCCTCGATGCCGCGTTCGATGCGCCCGTACACGTCCTGCTGGGCCTCGTTGTAGTCCGCGAAGGCGATCTCGTCCAGGAACCGCTCGCGGTCGGTTGGGGGCCGCAGCCAGTTGGCGGCGTCGAAGCAGGCGATGACGGGGGCGAGTGCCGCGAGGGAATCCTCGGCGAGGGCCGCCCGCTCCCGCTCGGGGGCATCGGGCGTAAGAGCGTCCAGCCTGCGATCGAGCTCTTCCATGGCTTCCACGAGGTTCTCGCTTGAAATGCGTTCCACCACGCGCTCCAGCTCGCCGAGCGCCTCGTCGTCGTACAGGTGCCCGGCGACGATGAGAGCGGTGCGGTCGGCAGCTCGGGCGTCGACGAGGGTGTCCACGCCGGAGAGCATGCGCAGGATGCGGGCGAAGCGCACGGGCAGGTCGGGGTCGAGGTGCTCCGCGCGCAGCTCGGCGATGGTGCGCCGCTGCTCTTGCAGACGCTCGATCTCCAAGGCCAGTTCGCGGTCGAGCTCGTCCAAGGCGCTCGCGGATGTCGCGTTCCCCTCGACATCCATCTCGTCCAGAACATCTCCGATGCGCGAAAGGGGAAAGCCCAGGCCGGCCAGGCGCTTGATGCGCAGCACGCGGGCCACGTCGGCGGGGGAGTAGTCGCGGTACCCGTTGGCCCGCCGCGGCGGCTCGGACAGAAGCCCCAGCTGGTGGTAGTGCCGCAGCGTGCGCACGGTCACGCCCGCCAATTTCGCCACCTCGTTGCTATGCACCGATTTCCCCCTTGCGGTCGTTCACGTTTCATTAGACGCCTCCATTGTAATGGCTCTTCGGGCGCCTGTCCTCGGAAAGGAGAAGCGGCGCCCCGGAGAGACTTCGGCTCGGCTTCATAGGCAAGTTGGCAAAACTCACTCTTGACAAGAACATCCGTTCCCTTATAATGAACGAAAACAAATGTTCTAAAGGCTGGGTATATCCCTAACTTCTGTGCTCGAAGGACAGCCGTCCGATGTAAAGGAGGCTGTCATGGGCCGTTTTCCCTCACATTTTCTCAGACGGTTTCAGCGAGGCAACGCTTGTTGATGGCTGTTGCCGAGCCGTTCGCCCTGCAGTATAATTTCGTTTAACGAAAGTAGGTAGCTGTACTGCTGATATACCATGCTTTCACGCCGCCTACAAAAAGTGTTCTCCGGGAACTCGGACTTGCAAGGAGGCAGTAATGTCCAAAAAGGATTTTGAGAACATGTCCCAAAAAGAAATTGAAGACTATTTTGGAGTAACCCGGGAGGAGATTGAGGCTCTTGCTGCTCCATGGGATGCCGGAGGCGTTGATGGCGTGTCGGTGGGGGAGGTGATCGTCGGGCGACCCCTTAAGTTCGGGGAGCATTTGAGGCTCGTGGGCTTTAAGGAGACCGAGCAGAAGATCGAGCGCATGGATAAGCGGGCGGATAGCTTGGGCATGAAGCGCTCCGACTATTTGCGATGGCTCGTCGACAAAGATCTCGCCGCTGCCGATGTCGCCTAAGTTTTCGCGTGCGTGGAAGGGGAATGGGAATGGGAATGGACGATAGCGAGCGCCTCGCGCGGTTCGAGGCGGTGCTGGCCGCTCTGCTGGCAGAGCAGGAGTCGGTGTGTGCGACTCTTGAGGGCTTGCGGGCCCAAGACAAGACGCGCACGGCCACCTACCAGCAGCTGACGGCGCGCAAGCTGGCGCTGAAATCGATGCTGGGCGCCTTCGAGGAGCAGGGGCTTCTGTGAGTGCGGCGCTGGATGCGCGGGGAAGAGCCGTCGCGGGCATAGATGCTGAGAGGGGGGCCGTCGAAGGCTTAGAGGAGAACGGTCTTGAGCTGTTTTCCCGTTCGGTGCACCGCTGGTTCGCCGATGCCTTCGGGGCACCCACGGCGGTGCAGGCCGAGGCATGGCAGGCTATCGCTCGGGGCGAGAATGCGCTCGTGATAGCGCCGACGGGCTCGGGCAAGACGTTGGCGGCGTTTCTGTGGGCGATCGACGCGCTCATGGGCGAGAAGGCGCGGGTCGCTGAAGCGGGCGAGAAGTGGGTCCGCGGCGTGCGCGTGCTGTACGTGTCGCCCCTGAAGGCCCTTGGCGCCGATGTGGATCGCAACTTGCAGGGGCCGCTTTCGGCTATCTCCGAGCTGGCGGCCGTCGAGAGCGCGCGCCGTGGCGCGAAGGCCCCCGAAATCCGCACGGCCATGCGCACCGGCGACACCCCCGCCGACGAGCGTCGCAAGATCGCTCGTAATCCGCCTGATATTCTCATCACGACACCGGAGTCGCTGTACCTCATGCTCACGTCGGCGGCCCGAGAGGCGCTGCGCACAGTTGAGACGGTCATCGTGGACGAGGTGCACGCCCTGGCCGGCGACAAGCGAGGGGCGCATCTGTCGCTTTCGTTGGAGCGGCTGGACGATTTGCTGGAGGCTCCGGCCCAGCGCATCGGGCTGTCGGCCACGGTGCGCCCGCGCGACGAAGTAGCCCGGTTCCTCGGCGGTGCGCATCCGGTGACCGTGGTGGCCACCGAAGCGCCCCCGAGCCTCGACCTTTCGGTGCGCGTGCCCGTGCGCGACATGACGGCCGTCCCCGCCTTCGGGGGATTTGCCGGCGCCGGCGACGGCACGCGGCAGCGGGGCGCCGGTCCGCGCCGGGCGCCCGTCGAGAACGCGTGGAAGTCCGACCGGGCGCTTCGGGCCGTCATGGCCGAGGGCGCCTCGCCCGCGCCGCATCCTGACAGCCGCCTGGGCAGCTCCTCTATCTGGCCTCATATCGAGGCGGCCATTCTCGACGAGGTGCTGGCCCATAAATCCACCATCGTCTTCGTGAACTCGCGCGGTTTGTGCGAGAAGCTGACGGCGCGGCTGAACGAGCTGTACGCGAAGCGCCTCGGTCTGGACGCGCCCCATTCCGAGGTGGCCGGCTTCTGGGCGGCCGCGGGCAGCGGGGAAGCGACGGCTTTCGGCGATGATGCGGTGCGCGGCGTGCCCACGGGCTCCGATGCCATGCGGGGGGCACCGGGGGCGAGCTTCCGTTCCGACATCGGCTCTACCACGGCGTTGGTGACCGAGCCCGCGGTGGTCATCGCGAAGGCCCACCACGGCTCGGTCTCCAAGGAGAAGCGGCTGCAGGTGGAACGGGAGCTGAAGGCAGGAGAGCTGCCCTGCGTGGTGGCCACTTCCAGCTTGGAATTGGGCATCGATATGGGTTCCATCGATTTGGTACTGCAGGTGGCCGCTCCTCCCTCGGTGGCCAGCGGGCTGCAGCGCGTGGGACGGGCGAACCACCGGGTGGGCGGCCGCTCCCAGGGCTTCATCTTCCCGCGCACCCGGGTGGAGGTCATCGATGCCGCCGTCATGGCCGAGGGTATGGAGGCCGGTGCCATCGAGAGCACGCGTCTCGTGCGCAACGCGCTGGACGTGCTGGCCCAGCAGACCGTGGCCGCCGTGGCCATGGCGCCGGACGGTTTGGCGGCCGACGGGTGGCTCGCCTGCGTGCGACGGTCGGCCTGCTATGCCGATTTGGGCCGACGCTCCTTCGAGGGGGTGCTCGACATGCTCGCCGGGCGCTACGGTTCGGGCGAGGTGGCCGAGTTCGCGCCGCGCATCCTGTGGGATCGCGAGACGGGGCTGCTCACGCCGCGTCCCGGTTCCCAGCGCCTGGCCGTAACGGCGGCGGGCACCATTCCCGACCGCGGCATGTTCTCGGTGGTACTGCCCGAGGGCGACGCCCGTCAGGGGCGTCGGCGTGTGGGCGAGTTGGACGAGGAGATGGTGATGGAGTCGCGGGTGGGCGACATCATCGCTCTGGGCACGAGCACCTGGCGCATCAAGGAGATCGGCGCCGACCGGGTTATCGTGGAAGCGGCGCCGGGACGCGCTGCGCGACTGCCTTTCTGGCACGGCGAGGCCATTGGTCGCCCCTACGAGACGGGCCGCGCCCGGGGGGCCCTTGTGCGCGCCCTCGACGGCGGTATTGCGCGCACTGCCGAGCGGGATGAGGCCTTGGTCGAGCATGTGGAAGAGGGCGCCATGGCCCCGGCGCTGCGCGATCGCCTGACGGCCGACGGGCTGGACGAGGACGCCCGGTGCAACCTGGCGGCCCTCATAGAGGCCCAGCGCGCCTGTACCGGGGCGGTGCCCACGGATCGGCGACTCGTGGTGGAGACCTGCCCCGATGAAACGGGCGATATGCGCGTTATTCTGCATTCCCCCTTCGGTCGCCGCGTGCACGAGCCCTGGGCGCTGGCCGTGGCCCATCGCGTTACCACTGCGCTGGGCTTCGACCCGCAGGCGGTGGCCTCTGACGACGGCATCGTGCTGCGCGTGCCCGCCGCCGAGGACGCCCTGCCAGGAAGCGATCTGTTCCGTTTCGATTCCGACGAGCTGGAATCCATCGTGCGCGAACGCGTGGGGTTCACGGCCCTGTTCGCCGCCCGTTTCCGCGAATGCGCGGCCCGGGCCCTGCTCATGTCGCCGACGGCCCCGGGCAAGCGGGCGCCTTTATGGCAGCAGCGTCTCAAGGGCGGACAGCTTTTGGAGGCGGCCCGGCGCGAGGAGGATTTCCCCATTATCTTGGAAGCTTTGCGCGAGTGTCTGCAGGACGTGTTCGACCTGTCGGCCCTGTGCGAGGTGATGGACGGTCTTGCCTCGGGTTCCATCAAGATGAGCGAAGTTCGCACGGCCGCCCCGTCACCGTTCGCGGCGCCGCTCGTGTTCGGGTATTTGGGCGAGCACCTCTACGAGGGCGATCTGCCCCATGCCGAGCGGCAGGCGTCGCTTCTGTCCGTGGATCCGACGCTTCTGAGCGAGCTTCTGGGCACCGGTGCTGTGGAAGATATGCTGGATACAGAGGTGGTGGCGCGCACCGTGGCCGAGCTGCAGCGGACGGCCGATGGTTGGAAGGCGCGGGGCGCGGAAGGCGTGGCCGATCTTCTGCGGGAGTTGGGGCCGCTCACGGTGGAGGAGGTCGCTGCGCGCACTGAGAACGGCGAGGCGGGCGCTCTTTCCGCGGGCGCTGATGCGGCTGCTCTTCTTGCTAATTTGGAAGCGGACCGGCGGGCTTTCCCCGCCGTCATCGGCGGAGCGGAAAGATGGGTCGCCGCCGATGACGGCCCGCGTTTGAGCGCGGTGCTCGGCATTGCGGTTCCCTCCTGGGCTCAGAGGGAGGGAAAGCTGTCCCGCCCCCTGGATGGCCTCGCGGCCCGCTTCGCCCGCACCCACGGGCCTTTCGATAGCGAAGAGGCCGCTTTTAGCCTGGGGGTCGGCGTGGCGCTTGCGGCGGAGTCATTGGAGCGGTTGGCCGCCGAGGGGCGTCTCGTGCGCCTCGGGCCCGACCGCTGGGCGGACGGCACCGTGCTCGCCCGCTTGCGCAGCCGATCCCTCGCCCGGGCCCGCGAGGCGGTGCGCCCCGTTCCCGCCGACGCCTATGTGCGCTTTCTGCTGGATCGCCAGGACGTCGCGCGCACCGGTGAGCCGACGCTTGCGGGCATCGACGGCGTAGCCCAGGTCATCGCGCAGTTCGAGGGCGCGGCCCTTCCCATGGAACAGTGGGAGAGAGAGGTGCTGCCCGCGCGCGTGCCCGACTATCGGCCGGCCATGCTGGACGAGCTCATCGCCGCCGGCGAGGTGCTGTGGGCGGCCTCTACTGTGGGGGAGGCGCATCCCATCTCGTTCTTCCCGACGGACTCGCCCCTGGCGCCGCTGCCCGTTGACGCCCAGGCCGGGGTGGCGGAGGCCTCCGCGGCCGAGCCGGGGGAGTTGGAGGATCCTTCGCTGGACGCCATCGTGCGCCACGTGCTGGTCGCCCAAGGGCCGCTCACGTTCCGTGCTTTGACGGATGGCGCCGCGCAGCTCGCCGGGCCTGCGGCACGCACGGATCGCGAGGTGGCCGAGGCGCTGCAGCGGCTCGTGTGGAAGGGGGAGGCGACCAGCGACGGGCTGGGCTTTCCCCGCGCCGGAGGGCTGGCCGCGGCAGCATCGGTGTCCGCAGCCGGCGGCCAGACGCCGCCGCCCTCGCGGCGGCGGGCGAGCAGCCGGCGGGGTCGGTCGCTCCACAGCGAGGCCCGCAGGGCCGCCCGTGCGGCCGTGGTGGGCCGCCAGGTTGCGTCGACCGCCTTCGACGCCGCTCTCGCCGGGCGCTGGTCGGCCTTGGCGCCGAGTGGCCAGAGTTCCACGGTGCAAGCGGTGGCTCTGGTGGAGTCGCTGCTCGACCGCTACGGCGTCGTGACGCGCGACATCGCGCTAGCGGCGGGCGTGCCCGGCGGCCTTTCGACGCTGTACCCGGTGCTCAGGGCCATGGAAGAGGCAGGCGATCTCGCGCGCGGCATGTTCGTAGAGGGCATGGGGCCGGCCCAGTTCGCCCAGCGCGAGACGGTGGAGGCCCTGCGCGCCTCCGCCCAGCCTGCGGACGCATCGGCGCCCGCCTCCCTCGTCGCGCTTCCCGCCGACGACCCGGCATGCCTCTTCGGTGCCGGCATTCCCTGGCCCGATGTGGCATGGGACGCGGCGGGCGAGGCCCCTGCGGCCGATTCCGCCCTCGTGGCCGCGCGGCCGTCCCGCCGCGAGGGGGCGCTCGTGGTCGTTGCCGACGGGGCGCCGGTGCTGTGGGCCGCACCGCGCCTGAAATCGCTGCTGGCGTTTTCTGCCGATGAAAAACTGCTGGAGGCGGCCGTTGCCGCCCTGGTCGCCTCGGTGCGCGCCGCCCTCAAGCGCGAGGGCGCCTCTGCCGCGCGTCGCAAGATCGTCGTCGAGCACTTCAACGGCCGCGACGTGCTGGCCACTCCGGCCGCTTCGTGGCTTCAGGGCGCCGGGCTCGTGCGCCTCCCCGACGGCTTCCGCCTCTATGCGAGCCCGTTCTAAAGCGACCTCGCCGAAAAAAAGAAGGGCCGCTGCGCCTCTCTCCGACGCGGCGGCCCTGCGATTCCGGCTGCGGTCCCCCTGATGATACGCAGCCGTTCCGAGTTAGCACGAGGTAAAGAAAGCGGGCGGCGGCCAGAAAGGAGAACCGCCGCCCCTCGAGTTCCCGGCGCGCTGCGCCGGGTTCCCGCATAGCCCTTGGTGAAGGCGGAGCGGCCTGGTCTCAATGGCCCCAGAAGACCAAGCTGTGGGAGTCCGCCTCCAAGAGGAACGACGTCTACTATAGGGGGCGCGGCCGTCGGGCGCCATCGCCGCTTATAGGTAAGGGCATCGCGCTTTTTAGGTATTGCGGCGCCGGAGCCGGAAAAGACTGCCGGCAGGTGCATTATCACAGGTCGGCCACGAGTTCCCGGATCGTCGGGCGCTATCTCGCGGCGATGCTAGAATCGGCGTTTGGAAGGGAACGCACCTGTTCGGTGCGCTGTGTCGCACGATCGCTCGGCGATGTGCGCACATCTCGTCTGTGCACTTGAGCGAAGAAAGGAGGCGGAAAGGCCATGGAAGGTTTTGCGTTGCGCGATGCGGGCGACGAGGCGCGCGCCCCGCTTGCCCTGCGCCCGGTGCACCTCGCCCTCGTCGCTTTCGTGGTCACGCTGCCCGCCTATGCGCCGACCATGGGGGCTTTTGCCGAGGCCCCTCAGTTCGAGGCAGTCGCCGACGTGTTTCTGTTCGCGCTGTTTCTCGCCGCCGTTACCTCGTCTGCCGTGGTGCTCCTGCGCGGTTTGCAGCGCCCGCGCAAGGTGTTCTCGCGCGCCCGGGTCACCACCATTGCGGCGGTGGCCTATCTGCTCGGCACGATGGGCGTTCTGGGGCTTCTGTTCGCCCCTGCGCCGCTGCCGGCGGCAGCCGTGGGCGCGGGGCTTTTGGCAGGGGCGGCGCTGCCCCTGCTGGTGGCCGAATGGGCCCGCGCTGTGGCCGTCCCCATCGATCAGGCCCTTGTCCTGTGCGCTTTCGTCGTGCTGAAGGCATCCTTCGTCGGTTGGATTCTCGCGCTGCTGCCGCTTTTGGTGCTCGTTCCCGTGTTCTGCCTGCTGCTCGTGGCGGGAGTCGTCGTGCCGCCGGTGGCCGCCCGCGTGGGCGACCCGGCGCTTCCCCTCGCCCGCCCCGCCGACACGATGCGCCGCCTCGTGTCGGTGACCTGGCTGCCTCTTTTGGGGTTCGCCGTGTACGCGTTCATGACCGACGTGATGGCCCATAGCGCCTTCGGCGTCGTGCAGGCGTCGTTTCTCGGTGGAGCTGTTGCGGCGCTCGTGATGTTCGGCGTCTGCTTTTTGTGGGGACGCACGCCCCTGCTGCCCTGGTCCTACCGCATCCTCGTGCCCCTTATGGCGGCGGCGTTTGTGGTATTGGGCGCGTTTCCCGCGGGCACGTTCCCGCGGGACGCCTCGGTGGTGGCCCTCTACGTGTTCTACATCGTCCTCGCCCTGCTGGGGTGCGCGGTGCTGCTCGCCGTGGTGCGCAATCGCGAGTTGCCGGCAAACGTGGCGTCGGGCTTCGCCTGCGGCGTGGCTGCGGGTGCGGCGCTTTTGGGACAGATTCTCTCCCAAGTGCTCGCGGTGACCGACGACTTCGCCCCGTGGCTTGCGGTACTCTCTGGCGCATTTGTGGCGGTGCTCCTGGTGTTTCTCGGCCGCACGTCGTGGAACGAGCTGGTGGCGCCTCGCGAGTCGGCTGCCGCGGAGGAGTCGGTTCTGGCCGCAGGATCGGGTGCTGGCGACGCCGCTGGCGGGGGTACCGCCGGCGCGGCTCGCGGAGAAGAGCCCGAGGGCGCAGGCGCTCCCGATGGCTTTGAGCCCTCCGGCCGCGCGGATGCGCCCGGCGATGCCTTCGAACTGGCCGAGTCGAGCATGCAAAGCACTCTGGAGGCCCGCTGCGCCGAGGTGGCGGCGGCCCGGGGCCTCTCTCCCCGCGAGGCCGAGGTGCTCGTGTTTCTGGCCCGCGGCTTCACGCCGGCCTACATCGCGAAGTCCCTCGTCCTCTCCATCTCGACGGTGTGCACCCACGTCCGCAACATCTACCGCAAGCTCAACGTCAACAAGCGCGAGGAACTCATCCACCTCATCGACGAGCGGTAGCCGTTGTGCTCCCTAGTCTTCTTCCACGATCTCGGCGTACTTGGCGTAGAGGTCGGGGAAGGTGCGGCGCAGACTCACGGGCTTGAAGGTGTCGCGCTCGACGACGCACACGGTGACGAGCGCGTCCACGAGCGGGGTCGCGCCCTCGCGCAGGTGGGGCTCGTGGCAGGAAGCTGCCGCAGTGCCCTCCGTGCCCGGATCGCCCTCGATCCCGTCAGCCGCCTCGCCTTCCGAAACATCTTCCGCCCGGTACACCTGCTGGCGGTAGACCGTGCGCATGGGCAGGTTCTTCGCGACCGACGTGCGCACGACGCCCGCCTCGCCGTAGCGCAGCGGCGCCTTGTAGTGGATCTCGATGTCGTGGATGGGGCTCATGTAGCCGGCCCCCTCGATGCGCTCCGCATAGGAGAAGCCCAGCGCGTCCAGGAAGTCGATGCGGGCGTCCTCGAAGTACAGCAGGTAGTTCGCATGGTAGACCACCCCCATCATGTCCGTCTCGCCGTACCGTACCTTGATGGGGGTGTGCACATGCATCTCTTCGCTCGCTTTCGCCGTTTCGCTTAGGTTCCAGCACGCATTATAGTGAAGGTTGCCCTCTTTTGGCCATTTCCCGCGACAGGCTAGTCCAAATGGAAGAGCACGGGCAAGTCCATCGAGACCGGCGAGTTGTCCTCGTTGGTCTCCATGATGTCGGCCATGAAGTCCCACCACTTCCGGTTGATGGCCGTATCGGCGCCGGCGGCCCACCGCTCGGGGTCGTCGATCTCGATGTAGCCGAACAGCGTCAGCGTGTCCGGGTCCAGCGCGATGGTGTAGTTGCGGCCGCCGTGGGCGTGGATCATGTCGATCATCTCGGGCCACAGCTCGTTGTGCCGCCGCTCGTACTCCTCTTCCATGCCGGGGTACAGCTTCATCTTGAACGTCTTGATCATCGGGTGCTCCTTGGGCGAAGGGGGTTGGGCCCGCATGCAGCGGGCGCTTTCTGGGGGCTATGCTAGCGCGTTGCTCCGGGAAAACCGAGGGCGAGCGTGCCTTGCGATGAAACTGACAAAGTGGATATGGCCAATATGGCAAAAATGCAAAGTTGAAAAGAGGCGAAATGGCAAAAATGCAAAGTTCTGAAGCTGCAATGGGCGCAGCACCTAGGTCGCCTTCCGTCAGGGAAGCTCCACGACGAAGGAATCGGGAAGGGTGTCGGGTTTGAGGAAAGCGAGCATATACCAGGGCATGTAGGCGATGGCGCATTGGATGTCGCGCCCCTCGGGAATTTCCACTTCCACCGTCGTGTTCTCACGGCAGAAGACGTAGGCGAAATCGAGCCCCCACTCCTTGACACGCAGGACGTTGTCGAGGGCGACGTGGGCGCGGAATATCCGGCCGGATTTCGCCTCGATGGGCACCACCTTACCGCTCTTCTGCACGACGAAATCGATCTCTCCGTGCTTGGCCTTCTCGTAGTAGAGCGCGTCGAATCCGTTGGCTGTGAGCATTTGGGCGAAGGCGTTCTCCAATATGGCGCCCCAGTTGATGTCAAGCTCTCCCTGGAGTACCTTGAACGGCACGCCGTCGCCGAGCATGGCGACGAGGAGTCCCGTGTCGCACAAAAACAGCTTGAAGACGCTGTGCTGGCGGTTGAGGCGCAGCGGTGCCACGAGCTCGGTCACGTTGTAACAGGGGATCGCCACGCCGGCGTCGGCCAGCCAGATGAAGTCGCTCTCGTAGCGCTCGCTGCGTGCCGACTTTGCGAGGTCGGAGAGCTTGAAGCGCTTGTTCTTCTTGCTGAGCTCAGCAGGGATAGCGTCGAAGATAGCGCCGACGTGGGCCTTGTTGCGGGCGTACTTCACGATGTCGGCCCGGTACAGCTTTAAGATGTCCTTCTGGACGCTCTGCACTTGGGCGATGTCGCGGGTCTGGGCGAATCGGGCCACGGCGGCCGGCATGCCGCCCACTATCAAGTAGTACTTGAACAGCTCCATGAGCTTCTGGTGGATGACGGCGGGCACGGCGGCTTCTTCCTTGAAACACGCGCGCGCCATCTCGAGGGCTGTCTCGTTTTTTCCGAGGGCCCAGCAGAATTCCTCGAAGGAAAGGGGATAAAGCGTCAGCTCGCTCTCGTAGCCGACGGGGAGGGAGGGTACGTTTTCGTAGGTGACGCCGAGGAGAGAGCCGGACTCGATGTAATCGAAACGGCCGTCCTCCACGAGGAACTTGATGGCCGTGCGCGCCCGCGGGCACTCTTGGATCTCGTCGAGGAAAATGAGCGTGTCTCCCGGCGTGAGGGCGGTGCCGCTGAATGCGGAGAGCTGGGGGATGAGGGTATCGGCATCGAGGTTCCCCGCGAAGATGGCTTTCGCTTCGGGGGACTCAACGAAGTTGATCTCAATGGTGGTGCCGTAGTGCCTCTGGGCGAAGGCGCGGACGAGGTAGGTCTTTCCCACCTGTCGCGCGCCGTCCACAAGCAGAGCGCGGTGGTGGGGATCTTTCTTCCAACTTACAAGTCGCTCGTAGGCAGCTCGCTTCAGCATGATGCCTCCTTCGCCGCTGATTATAGCTTATCGTTAGTATGCGACGAAAATGAGAAAGTGTCCAGGGTACTTTGCGACGAAAATGAAAAAGTGACAGTTTGAGGTTGATAAAGAAAGGGCCAGCGCTAACTGGCCCTTCTAATTCAACTGCACCTGCGCCGCCCGTGCTACCTGAGTTTTGGATGACGAAGGAAGCGGGCTTTGCTGGTACGCCTCTATTATAGTTGCACGGCTAGTCTTTTGGAACTACCTACCGGGAAATAGTCGGCAACAAAATCACGCACCCCGGTTAGGCGATTTTCCGTTCTCGATTCGTGGTGCATTTTGACGCGAGGGAAGCGCAGATCATGGTTTTCGAGTCGCTAGTTCTTCAGCGAGTTCAAGGGGGCGGGCATGCGGCCGCCGCGGTGGGCGAAGACGGTGCCGGCGTAGGGGTTCACGGGCATGACCGGGGCGTAGCCGAGAAGGCCGCCGAAGTCCAGCTGGTCGCCCACTTGGCAGCCGATGGCGGGGATGAGGCGCACGGCGGTGGTCTTGCTGTTGATCATGCCGATGGCGCACTCGTCGGCGATGATGCCGAAGATGGCCTCCTGGGTGGTGTCGCCCGGCACGGCGATCATGTCGAGCCCCACGGAGCATACGCAGGTCATGGCCTCCAGCTTCTCGATGGACAGCGCCCCGTCCTCGGCCGCTCGGATCATGCCGGCGTCCTCGGAGACGGGAATGAAGGCGCCGGACAGGCCGCCCACGGACGACGACGCCATGACGCCGCCCTTCTTCACGGCGTCATTCAGCATGGCGAGCGCCGCCGTGGTGCCGGGGCCTCCGCACTGACCCACGCCGATGGCCTCCAGAATCTCGGCCACGGAGTCCCCCTCGGCCGGGGTGGGGGCGAGCGACAGATCCAGGATGCCCTGCTGCACACCGAGGCGGCGCGAGGCCTCGCGGGCCATGAGCTCGCCGGCGCGGGTGATCTTGAAGGCCGTGGCCTTAATGGCCTCGGCCACAGTGGTGAGATCCGCTTCCTTCGGCAGGTCGGCGAGCACCGCGCGCACGACGCCGGGGCCGGACACGCCTACGTTCACCACTTCGTCGGCCTCGCCGGAACCGTGGAAAGCGCCGGCCATGAAGGGGTTGTCCTCCACGGCGTTGCAGAACACGACGAGCTTGCCGGCGCCGATGCACTGCTTATCGGCAGTGAGCTCGGCGGCCCGCTTGATGATGCCGGCCATCTTGAAGGCGGCGTCCATGTTGATGCCGGCCCGGGTGGAGCCCACGTTCACCGACGAGCAGACGCGCTCGGTGGCAGCGAGCGCCGTGGGGATGGAGTCCATGAGCTTGTGGTCGGCCCGGGTGGCCCCCTTGTGCACGAGGGCCGAGAAGCCGCCCACGAAGTCGACGCCTACCTCCTTGCCGGCGCGGTCCATGGCCACGGCGATGGGGGTGAGGTCGTCGGCGGTCACGGCGGCGCAGATCTCCGCGATGGGGGTGACCGAGATGCGCTTGTTCACGATGGGGATGCCGAACTCGCGCTCGAGCTGCTCGGCGGTGGGCACGAGCTTCTCGGCGGCCGAGGTCATGCGGTCGTAGACCTTCGAGGCCAGCGCATCCACGTCGGCATCGACGCAGCCGCGCAGGTTGATGCCCAACGTGATAGTGCGGATGTCCAAGTTCTGCTTGGACACCATGGCTAAGGTCTCGGCAACTTCGGCAGGGGTGATCTGCATGGCGGCTCCTCGCTCGCGACGGTCGGCAGGGCGCGGGTTCGCGCTCCGGTAATTGTTCCGGCTCAGTCTACCAAATCGCACTCGCTCTCGCTGCCGTACAGGCGCGGACGGCCCTAATCGCTGCTTGCTGAGGAAAGGGATGCCGGTGTTTTTAGGATGAGCTAGAGATGATTATCTCGATCGCGATAATCAGATGGAAAACCCGACAAATTATCGCGTTCGCAATAATCGCGAGAGATAGTCGTGGTATTATCGCGATCGAGATAATACAAAGAGCAAGGACGGCTATGGCTATTCGGAACGCGAAGGACTTTGGAACAGCGATTCGCGAGCGACGCAAGCGGCTCGGATACACCCAGGGAGAGCTTGCCGAGATGTGCGACGTGGGCGTGATGTTCGTCTCCCAGCTGGAGAACGGAAAGCCGACGGCCCAGCTGGACAAGGCGATTCGCGTAGCGAACATGGTCGGACTCAATATCGTTTTGCAAGAGAGGAGGTAGGCCATGCGCATGAAGGTGTGGGGCGAGATATCTGGCGAGCGCCACCTCGTCGGAACCTTGGAGACGATTCCCGGACGGGAAGAGCAGTTCTCTTACGCCGAGTCCTATCTTGAAAGCGAGGTCGCCCAGCCTCTCTCTGTCCTGCTTCCCCTTCGGGAAGGACCCTTTCCTGCTCGTCAAACGAGAGTGTTCTTCCGGAATCTCCTTCCGGAAGGGGGCGCGCTTGCCGCTGTGGCGAAAACGCTGGAGGTAAAAAGCTCGTCGTACCTCAAAGTGCTGAATGCTCTCGGCAGTGAGTGCATTGGCGCCCTTGTCCTGGAGAGTGCGGACGAACGCGAAGATGACTCCTATGGTTATGAGCCTTTATCGCGTGAGGAGCTGGGCCGCGCGTTCGAGGCAGGGGCGGAGGGAGTCGCCAAGTTGCAAGAGGAAGCTAAGCTCTCACTGGCGGGTGCCCAGTCGAAGATGGGTCTGTACGTGGATCGGTCATCTGGTTCTCTTCCGCAGTATTTTCTACCCCAGGGAACTGCTGCCTCGACGCACATCGTGAAGGCGGTGAATCGGCGGTTCGGGCAGTTGAGCGAGAACGAGTACTACTGCTTGCGTCTGGCCGAGGCCGCGGGACTTTCTGTGCCCGAGTGCTACCTCGACACCATCGGGGGTCAACCGCTCTTCGTCATTGAGCGCTTCGATCGCATGGTGCTTCCCGAAGATGATCGGCGGGCTGGTGGCGGAGTGCAGCGGGTTCAACGGCTTCATCAGGAGGATTTTTGCCAGGTGCTCGGCCTTCTGCCGGAGCGCAAGTACGAGAAGGGGGGCGTGCGCTATGCGAAGAAGGTGCGGGATGTGCTTTACGAGTGCTCTTCGGATCCGGTGCGCGATATCGAGGCGTTCGTGCGCCTGCTGGTGGTGAACGCCGTTCTCGGAAATTGCGACGGGCACCTCAAGAACCTCACCGTGCTTCGGGGCACCGACTGGTCGTCGTTTGCATTGGCGCCTGTATACGACATCGCCTCGACGGTGGTGTATGGGGGTCTCGACCGCCATATGGCCATGCGCATCGGCTCGACCAACAAGATCGACGAGGTTGACCGGGACGATTTTCTCGCCTTGGCGAAGGAGTTGGACGTTTCGCCGCGCATGGTGAGGCGGCTCATCGAGGAAGTTTGCGAAGGTGTTGGCGGGGCGGCGTCCGACGTGCTGCGCGATACGGAAGACGCTCTGGGAGCGTCCCTTTCGAAGCTGCGAGATATCGAGGTGTTCGCGCGGGCGCAGATTGATCGGCTGGGCATAAAAGGCGCGTAACTAGGGCGAATCTCTCAAGACTCCTTTTCACTCTGTTCCGCCTCCGCTTGCTCGGCTTCTGCGGCTTCGATGGCCTCTTCTTGGGCAGCGAGCTTTTCCAGTTCGGCGAGGAACTGGTCGGCCTCGGGGGCGTAGCTCAAATGCTCGGGGCGGGGAAGCGACCCGGCGGCGAAATCGCCCAGAGGGCCGCCGAAGCAGTCGTCCCAGTAGGCCTCGCCGAGCAGGTCGGCGGGAACGTCGGGCTCCAGCTCGATGAACGAGCACACCCAGCCCGGCACCGGCGTGAGGTTGAGCAGCAGCACAAGCGCCACGAGGGCGGCGAAGGTGGCGAGGATCTGCAGGTTCTGGCGACGGTGCACCAGGGTGGCCAGAGAGGCGGCGGAGCTTATGTCGGCAGTGTCGGTTGAAGGCGTATCGGTGCTCATGGGGCGCTCCTAGCGGCGGAAGAGGGAGAAGATGAAGTACAGGACGACGATGAAGATGCCGATGGTGCCTGCGAACAGGACGAGGAAGGGGATGACGCAGGCGATGGTCAGAAGCGTCAGCGTGACCATGGTGGGATGCTCGCGCCGCGCGACGGCGATGACGGCGAAGGAGAGGGCGGCCAGGCCGCAGTAGGCGATACCCCAGATGAGCTGGTCCTGCAGGAAGTACCAACCGGTCTCGCTGGCCAGGTCGGCCCAGGCGCCATAGCCCAGTCCCGAGGCGGTGACGATGGTGACGCCGGCCGCCGCGATGAGCGCCCCGCCCCAGAAAAACCCTTTGGAAAGGGCCGTGGCGGTGGCCTCGGGGTGCCGGCGCGCCCGGGCCTTCGCGATGAACGCGCTCGTGTCTCGGGCCACCGGGACGGGCCCTTCCTCGTTGCCGGTGATCCAGCAGGCGGCCTCGCCGCCGCCTTCCGCAATGCGGGCCGCCTCCTTGCGCAGGGCCGTGGCGCGCCGGCGCGTCTGCCCGCGGGTGCGCACGCCGCGGATGGCGAAGGCGGCGCTGGCGAACTTGGGGGCGAGCACGGTGGCGGCCGCCGCCAGAAAACCGAGGAGCGCCGCTCCGGTGAAGGTGGCCGTGGGCACGGCCGAGATGTCCCAGAGCGCGTCCGGGTACACCGAGCCTTCTCCCATGCCGGTAGGGGAGATGAGCACCGTGGCCGCTGTGATAAGCGGCTCGCCGGCGTTCACGACGCCGTTCTTCCAGCTTCCGAAGGTGAAGCGGGGCGTGACGAAGCACACCAAAAGGACGAAGGCGACCGCGAGGACGAGCCGTCCGAAAAAGGCGGGTTTGGAAAGGCCGTCCACAGGAGCGTGCTTTCCCTCGGCGTCGGCCAGCGCATCTATCTGGGAAGCGGCCTCCTCCAGGGCCGCGACGGCGTCCTCGGCAAGGGTGTCGCTGCGGGCACCGCGCAGATGCTTGCGGGCCCAGGCCACGGCGGCCTTATCGGCGGCGGAGGTTTCCATGAGCTCGGTGGCGAAGCCCCGGGGCACGGGGCGCCCGAACAGCTCGGCGGTGAAGTAGCCGGCGGCTGTGGCGGGCACCACCGTCTCGCTCTCGCGGATAATACCGAAGTGGTGGATGTGCGGGCTCCCCTCGGTGTGGGCGGCCATATCGTCGGCACGCTGAACCAAGCGCGCGCGGGCCTCGACGGTATCAGCCAGGGGTGCCGAGGTGTTCACGGTCGCGGAGCCCACGGCCCGGATAAGCCTATCGCCCGCGCCGGTGCGTCCGTGGTAGGCCTTCAGGTTCCGCTGCACCCAGAACGCCCAGCCGTCGCTTCCGTAGCGTGCGGCGAAGGAGCGCACGGCGCTTTTGTTGGCCGCCGTGGCCTCCAGTACCGCCAGCACGCGATCCACCTTCTCGCCCAAATTTGCGTCCTCGTGCTCGCGCAGCCACTTAAGTCCGGCGCGGGCCGGGCCCGAAAAGCCGGCCACGGCCACGATGCCCAGAAGGTCGCGCACCGCTTCCTCGTCGGCGATAAGGCGGTAGAAGCCGAGCGGCGTGGCCGAGGCTCGCGCAAACAGGGCATCTACGGCGGAGGCCCCGGGCACGACGGCCTCGCCCTTCCAGAAGACAGCGCCGCGCGCCGGGTCGATGAGCGTAAGCGCCCGGGAAAGCCCCAGATCCTCGTCGCCGTTCTCGTCCTCGGGCAGCGTGTCCGGATCGCGGTCGGTGATGTCGTTCAGGGCCACGGCCAGATCTGTCTCGCCGAGTTTGCGGAAGTAGTCTTCCAACCCGTGGGTGTACAGGTGGCGCTTGGCTTTCTCCCAATTATTCGCCAGCGCCGTGACCAGGGTGGCACGACTCTCGTAGACCTTGCCTTCGAACTGATAGCCCGCCGGCCCCGCCATGGCGGCGGCGTCCAGCGGGTCGCGGTAGCGGAACGCGTCCGGGTCGGCCAGCCAGCGCTGGATGTCCTCGTAACCGAGGCGCCCCTGGGGATGGGCGTAGGTGAGCCCGTAGATGAGCTGGCCCAGCGTCTCATGCTCGAGCGCGCGGGCCTCGAAGGCTACGGGACGGCCGCCGGCGAGCACCGCCGACAGGTCGTCGCCGTCGATGAGCGTCTGGTGCGGGTGACGGCCGCCGTTGTACAGCGTCCAGATGGTGTAGCCGAGCGCGTACCAGTCGTTCTCACGCTGCACCACCGAGGAATGGGGCGAGTAGCCCGGCGTGCGGCGGTCCACCTTGGTGGCGCCGGTATCGCGGCCCTCTTCCAGCACCGAGGAGATGCCGAAGTCGCCGAGCACCACCTCGCCTTCTAGAAGATAGAGGTTCTTCGGCTTCACGTCGCGGTGCACAATGCCCTCGTCGTGCAGGTGCGCAAGCGCGCTGGCGGCCTGTGGAATGATCCTGTCGCGCAGCTCTTCGAAGGAGGCGCCGTCGCGGGTGAAGGCGTTGTCGCACAGGGGCATGACGACCACATCGTAGGTGGACTCGCCGAGCCCCGGCACCTCGTCGCTGATCTGGCCCGTGGCGTACAGGGGCATGAGGTGCGTCTCGCGGAAGTGCTCCTCACCGAGGGGGTGTTCGGCCATGAGGCGCCGCAGGTAGCCGAGCACGGCCCGGCGTGCGAGGCGGTCGCGCACGGCGTGGGGCTGGTAGGCGATCTTAGCGACGAAGGTGCGGCCCTCCTCATCGGTGGCGGCGACGACCGTGCCCTGGCCGCCGGCTCCGATGACGTCGGCGGTGTGCAGGGTGAAGGTGCGGTCTCCGTCGCCTTGGAAGGGAAGGTCGGCACCGGAGAGGACGGGGGCGGTGGAGTCGATGTCCACGAGCGTGGGAGCGGCGTCCACGATGGTGGGTGCCACGTCCTGCCGCGGCTCCCGCGAGATGTTCGGGCTAGCAGCCATCAGTGGCTCCGGCCCCCTCATCGGCCCTGCGGAACGTGACAGCGCCGGCGCTGGCGACGGCTTCTACGGCTTCGCCAGCTTCCACGTTTTCGTCGAAGATGAAGGTGGACAGCGGGTTCAGGTACGCATCCTCCACCAGGTTGCCGATGCCGCGGCCGCCGTTCTCGCGCACCTCGGGGGCTAGCGCGCGCTCGGCCAGAAGGTCGAGTGTGGCCTGGGCGGCGGCCACGGTGATGCCGCAGCGGTTCCGCACGTTTCCGTTGATCTTCCGGATCTGCGATTCCAGGATGAGGCGCGAGGCCTCAGGCGAGATGTAGTCGAACACGACGATGTTGTCGCCGATGCGGTTCAAGACCTCGGGCTTGAAGTGCGTGGCCATGGCCTGCTGGACCCGGGCGCAGATGACGTCGTAGGGCTCGCCGGGCTGCACGATGTTGCGGCGGCCGATGGTGCGCCCGTGCTCGTCGAGGAGCTCTTCGGAGATGCCGACGTTGCTCGTGAAGAAGATGAGGGTCTCGCCGAAGTACACCGTCTGGCCCTGGCCGTCGGTCATGCGGCCGTCCTCCAGGATTTGAAGGAACTTGTCCATGATGGAGGGATGGGCCTTCTCCACCTCGTCGAACAGGAGCACCGAGAAGGGGTTGGCGCGCACGGCGTTGGTGAGCTGGCCGCCGGCCTCGTAGCCCACGTAGCCCGGCGGGGCTCCGAAGAGCTTCTGGTCGGAGGCGTCGGCGGCGTACTCGGACATGTCGAAGCGCAGGTAGCTGCGCTCGTCGCCGAACAGAAGCTCGGTGACCGCCTTCACGGTCTCCGTCTTGCCCGTGCCCGTGGGGCCGGCGAGGAAGAGCACGCCTTTGGGCTTGGTGCCCGATGAGTGCTGCATGCCGGAGAAGCCCAGCACCGAGCGCTTGAGCACCGAGACGATCTTGGCGATGGCGGGCTCTTGACCCTTCACGCGGCGGCGCAGGGCGGCCGCGGGGTCGTCGCGCAGCTTGTCCATCATGGCGCTCCAGCGGTTCTCGCGGATGCCGTACTTGTAGAGGTCCACGAGCTCGGTGACATGCTCCGGCGCCGTGCCGCCGCGGGCGTACAGACGCCGCAGCTCGTCTAGCTCGGTGAGCAGCATGCGGTCGGTGGTGTCGACGAGTTTCTCGCGAGGGCGGTCGAGCTCGGGCGCGGCAAGGTCGGGGAAGGCGATGTCGAGATAAGCCTCGCGGGCCGGGCGATCGGGGCTGGGCAGTGCGATGACGCGCACGTCGGGGTTGCCGCGCACAAGCCAGGAGGGCAGGTCGGTGGCCTTGTTGGCGACAAGGACGAGGGTGTTCACGTGCTCGCCATCCCCGCGAATGGCGTCTTTCGCGCCGAGGAGCAGGTTCATGAACACGGCGTTCTCCTCGGGAGTGAGGTCCTCCGGCGAGGAGGCGAGCCGGCTCGCGAAGTCGAACACGCAGGCGACGGAGCGGGGTTCTTCCTCTCCGAGCCGCCGCGAGAGGGCCGCGCGCACGAGCAGGGAGTCGTGGACGAGGCGGTTGGCGGCAAAGGGCTGCTGGCGGCTCGCCGGGTCGGCGCCGGGGTTCAAGGCCTCGGCCTCGGCGGTGAGGCGTTCCGCTTCGCGCTGGGCCGCCTGGCCGAGCGCGCGCACTTCGCCGGTGCCGAGGGGATCGTGCACGCCCCGCAGCGGATCCACGTAGAGGAACCGGTAGGGCCGTGTGCCGTCCGGCGCGGCGAACAGCTCCGGCAGGATGTGGGCGAGGGGAAGGAACTGGGTCTGCCCTTCGCAGTCCCACGGGTAGAGGTCGGACACGTTGCCCTCCAGCACGAAGAGCGGCTTGATGCCGATGAAGTTCTCCAGCTCGCGCTGCCAGGTAGGCATGTTCACGGGGCTACTCCTTCTCGCGGGTCGTTTGGGGCCGGCCGTGGATGCCGATGGATATCGCCCGGCCGTCGAACACCGCGTTCTGCACCGAGCGCGGTTTCTGCATCTCCTCATGATACAGGGTTTCCAGTGCCGGATTGAGCACGATGACCCGTTGGTTGGTGGAACCGCGCAGCGCGCAGACGCCGTCGTTTTCCGCCTCGACATAGGGCCCGTCGATGAGCACGTCGATGAGCGGCGCATCCTCCGGGTGCGCGCTGGGGGCGGCCCTGGCGCTTCCTTCGTTGGGAAGGCCGCCGCTGCTTGGTTGCGGGGAGGAGGGGAGGGGAAGCAGGCCTTTCGGTAATTTGGGCATGGCGGTGAGCTCCCCGAAGGTGTAGCCGGTGTAGATGAGGATGTCGTCGAAGGTGGAGCGGATAGCCGCGAGCACGGAGGCGAGGGCCGGCGCCTGTTCCAGCGGATCGCCGCCGGTGAAGGTGATGCGATGGGCACCGGTGCGCCCGGCAAGGTCGTTCAGAACGGCAGCGAGGCGCGCGGGCTCGATGGCGGCCTCGGGGCGCGTCTCCCACAGCTCGGGATTGGCGCAGCCGGGGCATCGCTTCGTGCAGCCACAGGTCCACACGACGACGCGCTCGCCGGGACCTAAGGTGGTGACGGGGAAGTAGATGCGGTCGACGAACATGGCGGCCTACCGGCCGGACATGGCCCGCGCCGCGACGCGCGCGATCTGCCGGGCATCCAGCGGATCCTTGCAGAACGTGCAGGCGGCAACGCGACCTTCGGGGCCTTCCACGGCATATTCGGTCCCGCACACGGGACATCGCACGGACCAGGCAGTTTCGGCGGGAGCGTTCTGCGCGTCCGATTCCACGGCGGCCCCGTCCGCCACGGCCGCCTGGGTGCCCACCTGCACGCGGAACACCATGTCGGCCAGCTTCAGCATCTCGCCGCCGAACAGCGGTTGGGGCGCGCCGCAGCGCAGATCCGACCAGACGCCACCACGCTCCACGGCCGACGCGTTGCGGCCCGTGTGCTCGATGGTCCAGCGCCCTTCGCTGTCGACGGCCACCACGGCATGGACGCCGGACACCCTCGGCGAGAAGAGGTCGGGCGAGAAGTCGCCGGCGCGCCCAAGGATGCCGCCTGGGGCCGGTATGCGGACGACCTCCCCGCTCCGCACGTCTTCCAAAAGCAGGGTATCACCTGCGCTTTCGTGCGAAAAAGCGCCTCCGCAAGCGGCGCAGCGCATCGCATCGTCGGGGTTGGCGAAGCCGCAGGAGCACAGGCGCATGCTATCTCATCTCCCTTGTCGCGTTGCCGCTGCGCCTGCGCTTCCGCGCTTCGCGCCTCGCCGCCGCATCTTCTCCGTAGGGGCTGACCTCGGTCAGCCCTGGCCCGCGAGATTCGTTGGAGGCGCGGATTCCGTCGCGCTCCGCCATTCCCGCCCGCGCCTCGACGTCTGCGACGGCTCGCATCTCGCGGCAGAAGGCGGTATCGGGTGCGGCCTTGTAGCGCACAGTGTTGGTGATGCCGAAGGCGGCCAGATCCTCCGCGATCTCGTCGTAGACGGCGCAGAAGTCGTGCTGGTCGGCGAGGAGTCGCTCGGTGCGCGCCCCGCCAGGAGCCGCCTCCATGGTCACGACCTCGCCGTCTTCCACTGCCTCGATGCCGCCAGGCAGCCCTGCCACCTGCAGCATGAGGTCGCCCGCATCCGACACGAAGGCGTGCAGCCCCTCGGTGGCGTCTTCTCGGCCGAAGAGCCGATGGGTGCCCATGAGGTCGCGCCCCATAGTGACCGAGCGGGCGATGGTGTAGCCGTGGCGTGCCATAACGGTGTCGATGCAGGCCTTCAGGTAGGCGTTGCGATCGACTTGAAGCTGGAGGGCCCGCAGCGTCTCCAGGCGGCCGACGGCCTCCTCCAAGGTAGCGAAGGTGCCGAACGCTTCCGCGAAGGGGACGCTCTGGGCGCGCAGGTCGGCCTCGGCGTCCTCGATGAGGGCGATAAGATCGGCCATGGCTGCGGCGTTCGATTCCATGGTGGGGAGCAGAAGCGCCAGCTGCGCGGCGGCCTGCGGGCCCAGCTCGCGCGTCGTTTCCAGGAGCAGGGCGCGATCGGCAGGTAGGGTGCAGGGGGAGGCGATGAGCGCGAGCGCCCGACGGGCGACCTCTTGCACATGGTTGCGGGCGATCAATGTCCCGCTTTCGTCCACAGCAGCGGGCGAGGGGCGACCGAGGTTGCCCCCTACGGGCTCAACCTGCATGGCCGTCCCCTCTGCAGCAGCCTTCTCCATAGGGGCGGATCTTGATCCGCCCTGGGCTTCGACGGCCGATGATTCCGACGGCAGACAATGCTCATCGGCCATGAAAGAGCGGGCGGCCTCTACAGCGGCCGCTGTGGCGCTCTCTTTGGCGGCCTTGGCCAGCACGGCGGTGAAGTCGCGTGCTTCGGACACGGCTGCGGCTTGGGCGCGGGCTCGCTGGATGCGTTCGGCCAGGGGGTGCGCCTCGCGCTCGAAGGCATCAGCGATGGCTACGGCTCGCGACGAGCAGCGCTCGGTCCGGGCGACGGATTCCGCCATGGCCGTTGCCGGCGTAAAAGCGCATTCCGCTGTCAGCTGCGCGAGGGCCGCCTCGGCGAGCTGCCGCAGGGAGGCAGCGGCTTCCTCGGCTTCGGCACAACCTTCGGCCTCGTTCAGAAGCTCGTTCAGGAGCGCCGCGATGCGCCGCCGCGCCCGGGCCCGACTGTGATCCACGTCGGAGCGCAGCGCCTCAAGCTGCGCCCGGATCATCCGCTCGATTTCCAATTGACTCGTCTTCGGCCCGCTCATGGATGTGCCCCTTTGCCCAAATTCTCTCTTCGGGCCATTATAGAGCCATCAGAAAGAATCGCGCGGGAAGATGGGAGACGGTATGAGCGAGGATGAAGCTGTGAAATTGACGACGGCGGGCTATACCGCTGACGACTACGACGGGGATGCCCATGTGCCAGCCGAGGAGGCGCTGCGGCGGCTTGTGGAGGGCAACCGCATCTACGTGGAGGCGCTCGACCATGAGCGCGATCTGTCCCAGGAGCGCATTGCCGACCTGTTCGAGAACGGTCAGCGCCCCTTCGCCTGCGTCATCACGTGCGCCGACTCGCGGGTGGTGCCCGAGCACGTCTTCATGACCGGGTTGGGCGAGCTGTTCGTCATCCGCGTGGCGGGCAATGTGGTGGGGCCCATCGAACTGGCCAGCGCCGTGTATGCCTGCGAACACTTGCACACCCGTCTTCTGCTGGTGCTGGGGCACACCCACTGCGGCGCCATCAAGGCGGCCCTCGATGGGGAAGCGGGGCCGGTGGCCGCCATCACCGAGCGCATCGTCGCGGCCCTGGGCGACGTGCGCGACCCCTACGAGGCCAGCGTGGCGAACGCCCGGGCCGCGGCAGCCGAGCTGGCCGCCTCGCCGGAGCTGGCGCGCCTTGCCGCCGAGCACGACCTGGACATCCGCGTCGCCATCTACCACACCCACTGCGGCGTCGTCGACTTTCTGCAGCGCGGCTCTGAGATCCTGACGTTTGACGGGGAGATTCCGCTCTTGAAATGATTATCGTAATAACTTGCGATAAAGTGATTGAGGGGATACACTTGCACGTGATGATTCGCGAAATGTAGGGGCGGCGTTGGAAGGCAGGGGAGAATGTTGTTCAGCGAACTTGCCGTAGCCTACTTGTTTTTCGGGGGAGCGGGGGCTGGCACCTGTGCTGTTATGGGCGTATTGGAATGCGCCAATTTAGGACGCTACGGTACGAGAGCGACCTATCGCACTACAAAGAAATCGCAGCCCCGTTTGATTCGGTGGGTGCGAAGTAACTTGCGAGTGCCCCATGAGCTGTTATCCCGCGGCTGGGTGCTCTGCCTGGTGCTGCTGGCGGTGGGATCGCTTTGCCTCATGGCCGATGCCGGCCGTCCCGAGCGGGTGCTCTCTCTGTGGCTGGCCCCTCGCTTCACGGTCGTGACGGTGGGTGCGTGGGCGCTTCTGGCCTCGGGCGCTTTGGCGACTTTCTTCGCTCTTGCCTCGAATGGTATTGGCGCGCGATTGCCTCTCTTCGTAGTGCTCGTCGCCTCCGTTGCCGCTGTGATCGCAGGAGTTGTCACAGCGGTCTACACGGGAGTGCTCCTCATGCAGCTGCCCTCGGTTGTCGCCTTTGGGTCGTGGCTTGTGCCGGCACTCTTTTGTCTCTCGTCGCTGTCATGCGGGGTGGCCGTGGCCTTCGGCGTTGCGTCTTTCGTTGATTCTCGCGTGCCGTTCGGTTCAGCGCTGCGATGCTTAAGCCACATGGACCGTGCGATAATCATCGCAGAGGCAGTGGCTCTGGCCCTCTTTGCGACGTTTTTGCTGACTGATATCCGAACAGAGGCGGGGGGCCGCGCCCTTCTGACGGGTGATGAGGCGATTATGTTTTGGGTGGTGCTCGTGCTAGCCGGTTTGGTCGCGCCCTTTATCTTGGAGTGTCGTTACCCTGGAGGAGATCGGCGCACAAAGGGCCTCTGGATTGCCGTCTGTGTGCTCCTTGGCGGGGCGGCCCTGAGGGTCTGCGTGACAGGGCTCGCCTCTTTCGACGTTTCCCAGAACCCCGAGCTCGCGATGCGTATGGCGTTCGCGGTAGCTGGAGGCTGAGCTGTGCCCTCGCAGCGGGAACGCTGGAATACGATGAACAATAAGGCAACTTGCTAAGCAAGATGAGAGGAAGGATCGACCGATGACGAAAAGCGCAAGGGGTCGCAAAGCGCGCCGCACTGAATGGGAAGCTGCGCCGGGCCCGTGGAGCGACAGCGAAGCGGAAATGCTGGCGGCAACCTCCTATGTGCCCAAGAAATCGTCGCGCAACGGCGCTCTCGTATTCAGCGTCGCCGTGTTCGTGGCCGCGGCCGCTGCGGCGCTTGTCTGCGATCTTCTTTTGGAGGGGCGCATCTCGCTCGTGGGCATTCTTGCGGCTCTGCTCGCGGCACTTGCGGCCTCTTCTTCGTTGCATATTGCTCTGGGGTGGGAAAAGGTGGTCGTGCTGCGGCTCGGCAAGTTGAACCGCGTGGTGGGACCTGGTTTCTATGCCACCATTCCCATTTTGGAGCATGGGACCATTCGCGTCGATCAGCGCATTATCGCCACCCCCTTCCGTGCTGAGCGTACGTTGACGGCCGATCTTGTGCCTGTGAACATCGACGCGGTGCTGTTCTGGGTGGTGTGGGATGCGGAAAAGGCCTGCGTGGAAGTGGAGGACTATTACGCGGCCATATCGTATCTTGCTCAGACGTCGCTGCGCGAGGCAGTGGGGCGCTCAACGGTGGGGGAGGTGGCCTTGCGTCGCGATCAGCTGGATGAGGAGATCAAGGCCGATATCGAGAAAGAGGCCTCGGGGTGGGGCGTTGACATCATCTCCGTAAAGGTTCGCGACATCGTGATCCCGGCGGAGCTGCAAAACGTCATGTCCTTGGAGGCTCAGGCCGACCGCGAACGCAATGCTCGCATGACGGTGGCGAGTGTCGAAGCCGATTTGGCGGAGATGCTTTCTGAGGCTGCCCGCATCTACGGGGATGAGGACGCGGCCCTAAAGCTGCGTACCATGCTCATGCAATACGAGACGGTGAAGGGATCCGGTAGCGCTGTTGTCACGGTGCCCACGGCCGTAAGCGATGGTTTTGCTGAAGGCGTCCAACGCGAGGGGCGAGGGCTCTGATAGGATATAAGTACCGTTTCGCGAGAAAGAAGCATCATGGGCGTCCTTGAATCTTTCGCTATAGACCACAACTCCGGCCTTCCGGTGTGGATACAGATTAAGAACCGCATTGCCTATCTTATTGGCTCGGGAGCCTTTGTCCCCGGCGATAGGCTTCCTACGGTGCGCGCCTTGGCGGTGGATCTGGATATCAGCTACAACACGGTGAATCGCGCCTATATGGATTTGGAACGCGAGGGCTACATTTCTACTCGCAAGGGGCGGGGCACTTTCGTGGCCGAGCGTCACGATTTGGGTGCTCATACAGCTTCAGATTCTCCCATCGAGCTAGTAATCGACGACATGATCCGCATATGTTCGAACGCAGGGCTCGCCGATGACGACATTGTCGCCATGGTACAGGCTCGCCTTGCTCACCGGGAGTTCATGCGATAGGCCCCATTTGCCTTCAGGGGCCAGGGCGCGGAACGGCGCGTCAACGTGCGCAGGAAACATGCCTGGGCAAAGAGGGACAAGTCAAGTCTTTATTGTCGCAAGATATTGTGATAATGTGACACTGTGACGTTAAGACGACTACATCGAGCTTTCGTATCGATGCTATCCAGGGGGAAAGATGGCGGTCGGGAAGGAAACCGAAAAGGGAGCGGGCGACGAGGGGCGCCGTTCGGCCCTCGCTCTGTACGAGGACATCGAGGCCGAGCACATGGCCGCCCTGGAGGCGACTGGCATAGCGTTCGCCCCGTACGATAGCGAACGACTTGAACGCGAGGGACTGCTTCGCCAGTTGCGCGAGCGGGGGGCTCGCATCCGCAATGGAGGAGCGAGTGTGGCCATCGGCCCCATGAGCGTTGCCTGCGAGGCGTGCACCGGCTCCTGCGTGAGCCGCAGTTTTGCCTTGACGAACAACTGCCATCGCGACTGTTTCTTCTGCTTCAATCCCAATCAGGAGGATTTTGCCTACTGGTGCGAGCGACCTTTTCCATGGCGTCGCCAGCTGGACGATTTGGCTGCAGAGCCCGGCTCCCCGGCCTGCATTGCGCTTACTGGCGGTGAGCCTCTTTTGATGGCAGACGAGGCTGTGGCTTTCTTCTCCCGTGCCTCCGAGCTGTTTCCCGCGGCTCATCTGCGCCTGTACACGTCCGGGGACCTGCTGAGCCGCGAGCTGATCGATCGTCTCGTGCGGGCGGGCCTTCATGAGATTCGATTCTCTGTCAAGCAGGATGACAAGCCGGAGCTTTTGGAAAAGGTGCTGGAACGTATGGCTTGGGCGCGCGAGCAAGTGCCCACGGTCATGGTGGAGATGCCCGTCATTCCGGGAACCGACTCGTTCATGAAAGAGCTTTTGGCGAAGCTCGATGCCCTAGGCGTTGACGGCGTTAATTTGCTGGAGTTTGCCTATGCCATGTGGAACTGGCCCGTGTTTGAGTCCTTGGGCCTTACGCTGCGCAACCCTCCCCAGCAGGTGGTGTTCGACTACACCTATGCGGGTGCTTTGGCGGTGCAGGACAGCGAGGAGGACTGCTTGCGTCTGATGCTGTGGGCGCGCGAGCAAGGCTTGGGACTAGCGCTGCATTATTGCTCATTGGAGAACAAGCATCGAGCTCAAGTGCGAAACATGAACGAGCCCTTCGCCGACATTCACGCCTGCTATGCCTTCGACTACGACGACTTCTTCCTAAAGACCGCGCTGGCTTTCGACGGCGATCGCGATCTGGTGAGACGAGCCCTGGAGAGGGAGGGCTGCCACCAGGTTCTCGAAGACGCCGAAGGGGGGTCGTTGGCCTTTCATCCTCGCTGGCTCTCCGTTGCTCTTCGTGCTGTGCCGGAACCCGGGCGGCTGTGCGTGTCTTTCAACGTCGCGGTGGACGAGGGGCGTTCCCTGCGGGAGCTGAAAGTGGTACCCGCAGGCGAACTTTCTGTGCAGCTTACCGACAGTACAGGATCTGCCGATGCGTGTGAGCCTTGCCTCCAGGGGTTTGAGAAGAGCTGGAATCGCTAAACAGAGAAAATAGGCTCAAATTTATTGTCACAATGTGTTGCGACAAAGTAACAAAGGGTTTATACTGCGCACTGAGAGCGGGGAGGGGCCGACCCCGCGCGAGGGCGGGCGCTCATGCATGGCGCCCGAATGGAGAGCGGAGAGATTCCGCTGCATTTGGAGATAGGAGGAGAAATGTCGGAACTGAACGTACCGGTCAAAGGCATTTCGCGCCGAAGCTTTCTCAAAACTACAGCTGCTGTAGCCGGAGCCGCTGCAGTGAGCGGAGCCACGATGACGGCTCTTGCTGCAACCGATGAGGAGACTGCGGGCGACGAGGAACATGAGGTCGTTTGCGTCTGCGGTTGCAACTGCCAAGGCAATTGTTCGATGGTTGCCACGGTTCGCGAAGGCAAAATGGTAAACATACGATCTAATGAGGATCTTCCGTATCCCGCTTACGAGCGAATCTGTATGCGTGGTTTTAGCCATGCGAACCGCATGTACGACTTCAACCGCGTGCTGTATCCCATGAAGCGGAAGACGTGGAGCTTGGAAGAGCCCCATGTCGAGAACCGCGGCACCGACGAGTGGGAGCGCCTGTCGTGGGACGAGGCTACCCAGCTTGTCGCCGATACGCTCACCTACAACACAGAGAACTACGGCGTGCGCTCGAACTGCGTGCTTGTGTCTGCCGGCAACTCTTTCGCCGCCTACGGCGGCTTGATCGCCGGTCTTGGTTTCGCGAATGCCTTTGGGTTCCAGGGGCTTGACGTGTGCCTGGACTACGGCGATCTGGTCGGCATCGGAGAGGTGACCGGCAGCGGTTGGGACTTCAACCAGCGTAACATGGCTGGCGACTACCGTTTTGCCAAAACGCTTTTGATCTGGGATACGAACCCGCCCAACTCCCAGCCCCATAGCTGGCACTTCTGCATGGAGGCCAAGGACGCTGGCGCCAATCTGGTCGTCATCGACCCTACCTACACCATCGCGGCCCAACAGGCCACAAAATGGGTGCCCATCAAACCCGGTACCGATCCGGCGCTCGGCATGGCTATGCTCAACGCTATCATCGCCAACGAATGGTACGACCTGGACTTCATGCGCGAGAAGACCTGCGCTCCCCTGCTCGTGCGCGAGGATAACGGCCATTTCCTCCGCGCGACGGATTTCGGCGAGGAGGGCCCGGCACAGCTGCCCGAGTACCCGTTCTTCGGCACACTGCTACTCCAGGGCGTGAAGGCCGGCAAGGTGCCCACGTTGGAGGAGTCGGCCCATTATGTGGTATGGGACGCCGACAAGGACGCCTGGGGCCTCATCAATGACGTGGCCAACCCCGCACTCGAGGGCAGCTTCGAGGTAAACGGCGTGAAAGTTACCACGGCCTGGTCGCTGTTCAAGGAGCATATGGCCGAGTGCACGCCAGAGTGGGCTGAGGGCATCACCGAGGTGTCGGCGGATACCATCGTGGAGCTTGCCCGCATGTACTCCCAGGACACGCCCTCGACCATCTATGCGGGCTACCACCTGTACGATAACTGCGAGGAGATGGGCATGACCTGGGCCTGCCTCGCCGCCCTTACGGGCAATATCGGCAAGCGCGGCGCCTCTATCGGGCATTTGGGGAAGAGCAAGCCGACGATCGACATGGCCGGCCTCGCCTTCCCGGCGGGACTCAAGGGCCTTCACGACGAACTGCCGTGGCTTCATCTGCCCGAGGTCTTGGAAACGGGCAAGCTGAAGGGCGAGGATTTCCCCGTGCGCCTTCTCTACAACATAGGGGCGAACCCGGTCGGCAGCTATGCGGCCCAGCGCAAGACCATCGAGGAGATCTTGCCGAAGATCCCCTGCATCGTGACGAACGACATGGAGTTCTCCGAAACCTGCGAGTACAGCGACATTGTGCTGCCCTGCGCCCACTACTTCGAGTACGACTGGATTCAGGCCAGCTCGCACACTCCCTTCCTGTACATGGCGAACAAGGTGGCCGACCCCATCGGTGAGGCGAAGGAGGACGTGGAGATCTTCCGGGCCATTGCCGAGCGCATGGACAACGAGGCGGCCAAGGCGTTCTACGCCAAGTCCAACGAGGAAATGATGCGCATGGTGGTCGATACCGAGAAGGGCGAGCCGGTGGGCATTACCTTCGACAACCTCAAGGAGAAGGGCGTGCTGGCCGACCGAGACGAGAACTGGATTCACTGGGAAGAACAGCGCTGGCCTACGCTTTCCGGCCGTCTGGAATTCTACGTGGAGAATCCCGGCGCTCGCATCGACATCGGCAAGCCCATCGACAAGGACTTTTACCATATGCCCACCTACCATACGCCCTTCGAGGCCTACGATGAGAGCGAGCAGCACGACAAATATCCCCTGTACCATTATTGCGAGCGCACAAGATGGCACTTGCATACCCAGTACAACCATGCTCCTGTGCTGCGCGAGCTTGATCCGGAGCCCTACTTGCGCATGAACCCCGTTGATGCCGAAGCGCGCGGCATCGCCGAGGGCGACTACGTCGAGGCCTACAACGATCGGGGCCACTGCGTGTGCAAGGCGAAATTCGATATGGGCGTCAGGCCGGGCATGGTCTCCTCGCCCAAGGGATGGCACCGGGGAGCCTATGTGGCGGGCAGCTATCAAGAGCTGACCTGCGACCATTTGAATCTGCTTCATATGAACACGTCGTTCGACGACACGCTCGTCGAAGTGCGCAAGTACGAGGGAGAGGTGAGATAAATGACCCGTTATGGAATGGTGATCGACACTAAGAAGTGCATTGGCTGCCACGTATGTGCCATGGCGTGCAAAACGGAGAACAACTTGCCCAACGATGTATGGTGGAACCGCATCTTTACCGATAACGGTGGCGAGATGGGGTTCGACATGGTGGGCGGCTCGTATCCTGACAATTTGCAGTTCGGCTATATCCCCGTCGCCTGCCAGCATTGCGAGAACCCCGCCTGCGTGAAGGTATGCCCGGTGGGAGCGACCTACAAGGATCCCGAAACGGGAGTGGTGCGCCAGGATTACGACAAGTGCATCGGTTGCCGCATGTGCATGAGTGCTTGCCCTTACAACGGTGTGCGTTCTTTCAACTGGGAAGAGCCCGTATTCCACACGGACTATGCCATGGGCAGCAAGGATGCGCCCGAACATCAGCAGCACGTCGTGGAGAAGTGCACGTTCTGCTACCACCGCACGTCTCAAGGCATTGAGCCGGCTTGCATGCACCTTTGCGTGGGTCGAGCACGTTTTTGGGGCGACTTAGATGACCCGACTTCTGAGGTAAGCCGTCTTCTTGCGGAACGGTCGCACAAGCGGCTCTTGGAAGATCGTGGCACGGAGCCTTCAACTTACTATCTCGTCTAGCAGAGGGGAGTGACATTATGTCCGAGTATATGCAGGGTGGAGCCCTTGCCAGCGATGACCTCGATTTCTCAGCGTCCAGCGATCGAGGGCGTGCTAGTGAGCACGCGTCGACGGCCGTCAAGAGTCCTGCTCTCAATGTTGCCATCGGCGTGAGCGCCGTGGTGATGGTGGTCGGCTTGGTGCTGTGGTTTATGCAGCTGTCGGGCGGCATGGTGCAGACCGCCATGCGCAACCTCGACAGCTGGGGCCTCTACATCACGGGCTTCATGTTTTTCGTGGGCCTGTCGGCCGGCGGTCTTATCATCTCGTCGGTGCCCAAGGCCCTCGGCATCCGCGGCTTCGGCGGTATCTCGAAAGTGGCGGTGTTCTCATCCATCGCCTGCACGGTGGTCGCCATCGGTCTTGTAGTGGTGGATATGGGCCAGCCCTTCCGCGTGTGGGAGCTGTTCGTTTACTCCAATCTGGGCAGCCCGCTTATGTGGGATATCATTGTCCTTTCCACCTACCTCATCCTGTCGTGCGTATACCTGTGGGCCCAGATTCAGGCCGAGCGCGGCAAGGTCAGCGCTGTGGCCTTGCGCGTCATCTCGGTGATCGCTCTCGTTACCGCCGTGCTCGTCCATTCGGTAACTGCCTGGATCTTCAGTCTTCAGCAGGGGCACGAGATGTGGCATACAGCCCTTCTGGCTCCTTGGTTCGTGTCCTCCGCTCTGGTGTGTGGTACGGCGCTCGTGATGGCTGTTGTCATTGGATTGCGCCGTGCCGGTTACCTCAACGTGGAGCAAGACAACATCGTGCGTCTCGCCAAGCTGCTCGGAGCCTTTGTGCTGGTGGATTTGTACTTCTTTGGCTGTGATCTGCTTACCGAAGGGTTCCCGGGTGGCGCAGGGGCAGAGGTAGTGGCCATGCTGACCCAAGGTCCTCTGGCCCCCTACTTCTGGTTCGAGATCATCGGCTGTGTCGCGTGCGCCGTCATCTGCCTGACTCCTGCCCTGCGTCGCAACGGTCTTCTGGTGACGGCTTCGTTGCTGGCCATCGCCGGCATCTTCTGCAAGCGCGTTCAGCTGCTGGTGGGCGGATTCCAAATCACTAACCTGGCCGACATGGCACCTGCAGTGAATTCCATGAGCATCACCTACGCCGATGGCACGCTTGCCGATGCCTATGCGAACCTCGTCTACTGGCCGACGCCGCTGGAGGCGGGCGTGACGCTGGGCGTCGTGGCCCTTGGGTTCCTCGTGTTCTTCTTGGGGCTCAAGTTTCTCCCGTTGCGTCCCTCCGAGAAGTAGTCAGTTGCGCGGACGCGAGCCGAGCCCTCCAATCAGCCCTGCGTCTTTCTGACATGCGGGCCGCCTGCCGCAGGGCGGGCGGCCCTTCTCTTTCGGAGGAGGAAGGAGTCCTATGAAAAAGATCGCCGTGACGGCGGCGGTGTTTCTGCTGGCCGCAGTCTGTTCGGTCGGTGCTGTGATGCTTGTTCAGCCTGAGGCGTTGAGTGTGCGACCCATTACGGAGACTTCGCCCTGTCCTGTGGTGGGATGCGCTTCAGGAAGCTGCCACGGTTTCGACGACGTGCCCGAGCCGGATGGCGTGCACGAGATGACGTGCCCGGAAGCTTCCTGCGCATCGGTGGAGTGCCATGGTTGGGAAACCCTCGGCTCACGCTACCACCAGGCATCGGATGCGAGCTTGAACCTGTGGATACTTATGCCGGTGGCCCTTGTGGTGGCGCTTGTTGGCATCGTGCGGAAGGTGGGACGCTCATGAGAGTGCTCGTTGTTGATGCGCTGGCGCTGGTTTTGTATATCGTGGTGTCGCTGCCTGCGATGACGGGCGTTGGCGCGCACGAGTGGTTGGGACTTGGTATCGGGTTGGTCCTGCTTGTGCACGGGGCCCAGCATGTTGATTTTGCCGGCCGCCTTTTGACGAGTCGGGGCGCCTGGCGAGCAAAGGGACGAATTTTGCTCGATGCTGCGCTGGTGCTTTCCGTTGCAGTTGCTGTCCTGTCGGGTCTCATGGAATCGGGAACAGTTCTGCCTGCCTTTGGCTTTTATGCCGAGGGCTATTACTTTTGGGGGCCGCTGCATGCTGCTTCCGCCAAGGTGCTCCTCGCGCTTCTTGTTGTGCATGGGGCGCTCAATCTCGGCTCGGCGTGGCGTCTGGCCCAACGCGCCCGTGCGAAGGAAGATGAATGAACTTTCGGCAGCTATTTGACGGTTGCCTTTGATCTTGCAAAAAAGAGCGGCCCGGGCGAGTGTCCGGGCCGCTCGGCGTTTCTGGTGCGGATTCGTGCCTACTCCACATCCACGACGTCGTCGGTGGTGAGGGCGTCGGCCATGAGGTCGCGGTACTCGGCGGGGGAGGCGGCGTTGGTGGCCGCGCCCAGCGCGGTGTCGCTGACCTGGGGCTCGGGGATTTCCACGGAGGTGTCGGTCGGATCAAGCCCCGCGTCTACGCGGCGCATCATGTCCTGCCACTCGGCGTACTGGGTGCCCACGTAGCTGATGCCGTCCTGGTTCAGCGTGTAGCTGGGGCAGGCGGCGGAGTACATGGTGAGCCCCTTGTCCTTGAACGTGAGCGCGAGGGACACCAGATCGGTTACGGAGTAGTCGGTGGTCACGCAGCGGGCGAGGGACTCCACGGTACCCGGGATCTCGGTGATGGACTTCGAGAGCACCTTCTCCACGATGGCCTCGATGATCATGCGCTGGGCCTGGGCGCGGGAGAAATCGCCGGCGCGGGTGGCGTGGCGCTCGCGGGCGAAGGCGAGGGCCTGGTCACCGTCGAGGGTCTGCTCGCCGGCCTCAAGGGAGATGCCGCTTGTGTCGGAATAGAAGCTCTCGGGCACGTTCACCTGAATGCCGCCGAGCTCGTTCACGACGTCCTTCAGCTCTTCGAAGTGCACCTCTACGTAGTGGGTGATGGGCACGCCCGCGAAGGTGGAGAGCGTTTTCACGGCTTCGGAGGGGCCGCCGAAGGCATAGGCGGCGTTGATCTTCTGGGTGCCGTGGCCCTCGATGTCGATCATGGTGTCGCGGGGCACCGAGATGAGGTCGACCACGCCCTTGTCGGGATCGATGCGGGCGAGCATGGTCACGTCCGATCGGCTGGCCGTCTCGCCCTTGCGGGCGTCGCTGCCGAAGATGCCCACGTAATAGGAGCCGTCGGCCTTGGCGGGGGCCAGCTGCTCGCCGAGCTCCTTGAACTCAGCGTCGTCGAGACCGCCTTGGATGGTGGCGTTGATGCCGTTCAGGTAGAGCGCGAGCGCCGTGCCGGCACCGGCGAGAACGACGACGAGGGCCGCGGCGATGCCGAGGGCGATCTTCTTGCCGCGCGACTTCTTGCGGGCCGCCTTGGCCCGGGCGAGGCTGTCGGTGGCGGCGAAGCTTTGGGAGCCGCCCGCGGCGGAAACGGGGCTCGCGGTCGGCGCGAAGCCGGTGCCCTCGAAGGAGGAGCGGGCGCGGGCGGCGCGGGGCGTGCGCGAAACGTCCGCCTGGGCACTGCGAGAACGGGCGGCCTGGGCGCTCCGGGTGCTGCGGCCGGCGCTCGTTACGGGGGCGGAGTGGGAACCGCGGCGTCCCTGCGCGGAGCCGAGGGGCGCCGAGTGGGCGCCCCGGCGCGAGGTGCCGGAGTTGAGCGGAGCGGAATGCTTGCCAGGTCTGTTTGCCATAGGGTTCGGCGCGCAGGCGCCTGCCTCCTCGATAAGCACGGTGGTACGAATGCGAAACCCCAAGATACCAGGAAAAGGGCAACTGCGGGCCGCCTTCGACAAGAAAACAGGCTTTTGGAAGGGTGGTGGAAGGGGAAGGAAGGGGTTGCCGAAAAGGGCGGCGCTCTCTATAATGCGAGCTATTGAACAGCGTGTCCATTTTTGGCCGTTCTGTCGAAATGCGACCGCTGCATCGCAACCGAACGAAGGAGACCGTCATAGCCACGGCAACCTGCGCGCCGGCCGCTCCCTGCGAGGATCGGCGCATCGCGAAATCGAGGCGCGCCCTGCGCGGCGCCCTTGTCGAGCTCATGGAGGAGCGCGGCTACGATGCGCTCACCGTGAACGACTTATGCGAGCGGGCCGATACGTCCCGCGGCACTTTCTACAACCACTTCCGCGACAAGGACGGGCTGCTCGCCGTGCTGGAGGACGAGGTCATGGCCGACCTCGATGCCCTGCAGGAGCGCATGCAGTCCATTACCCTGGCGGACATGCTGGCCTTCCGCGCGACGGGCCGCCCGCTGCCGTTCCTCGTGGAGCTGTTCGACTACCTGCGCGAGCAGAGCGACTTTCTGCACGCGGTGCTTGGCCCCGGGGGCGATGTGCGCTTCGGGCCGCGGCTGCGTGAGGCGGTCTGCGAGAACCTGGTGCAGAACATCCTGCATGAGAAATACCGCGACAACCCTACGGTCTTCGTGGAATACTACGTCGCCTTCTACGCCGCCGCCTACTTAGGGATCATCGCCCACTGGATCGAGCGCGGCTGCCCCGAATCCTCCGAGACTATGGCGCGCATCGCCACGCGCCTTCTGTTCATCAAGCCCGGCGAGTCCATCGAGCTGTAAGTTGGGAGTAAACCAATGAAGAAGAACGCCAAGAACGGCAAGTACACCGAGATCATCACCGAGGCGTCCACGTCCGTGAAGGAGCCGGCGCCCGCGGCGTGCGCCTCCTGCGCGCCGCGCATCACGACGGTGGAGGAGGCTCGCGCCGACGCCGCCGAGATCGCCGCCGCCTCCCGTGCCGCCGCGGCGGCCTGCCCCTTCCACATCGGCATCGACGTGGGGTCTACCACGGTGAAGCTGGCGGTGCTCGACAACGACAACGAGATTCTGTGGGCGGTGTACCGCCGCCATCATGCCGACGTGCGCGCCACCATCGTGGAGGTGCTGCGCGAGGCGGCCGCGGCCTATCCGAACGAGACCATGACCATCGCCATCACCGGATCGGGCGGCCTGCTTCTGTCCCAGTGGCTCGATGTGGCCTTCGTGCAGGAGGTCATCGCGTCGAAGACGGCGGTGGAGACGTTCATCCCGAAGACCGACGTGGCTATCGAGCTGGGCGGCGAGGACGCGAAGATCATCTACTTCGACAACGGCATCGAGCAGCGCATGAACGGCACCTGCGCCGGCGGCACGGGCGCCTTCATCGACCAGATGGCGGCCCTTCTGGACACCGACGCCGGCGGCCTGAACGAGCTGGCGGCCGATCATGAAACCATCTACCCCATTGCGAGCCGCTGCGGCGTGTTCGCCAAGACCGACGTGCAGCCGCTTCTGAACGAGGGCGCGCGCAAGGAGGATATCGCCGCCTCCATCTTCCAGTCGGTGGTGACCCAGACCATCTCCGGCCTCGCCTGCGGCCGGCCCATCCGGGGGCACGTGGCCTTCCTCGGCGGTCCTCTGCAGTACCTGCCCGAACTGCGCAAGCGCTTCTACGAGACGCTGGAATTGACCGACGAGGCCATCATCGTGCCCGAGAACGCGCACTTGTTCGTGGCCGCCGGCTGCGCTATCGCTGGTGTGGCGGAGGGCGCGCGGCCCGAGAAGCTCGCGGATGTGCTCGCGCGCCTGGAGAGTTTGGGCGACCTGCAAGGCTCGGAAGTGGTGCGCCTGGCGCCGCTCTTTGCCGACGAGGCGGAGCTGGCGGAGTTCCACGAGCGCCACGACGCCGAGCGCGTGCGCCGCGCGTCGCTTGAGGACTACCGGGGTGTGGCCTTCCTCGGCATCGATGCCGGTTCCACTACTTTTAAGGCCGCGCTCATCGGCGAGGACGGGGCGCTTTTGTGGTCCACCTACGCCTCGAACAAGGGCGACGTGCTGGGCTGCGCCAAGGCGGCCGTGGCCGAGCTGTACCAGGCGCTGCCCCGCGACCCGGAAACGGCCGAGCCGCTCGTGAAGATCGGCCACTCTACCGTGACCGGTTACGGCGAGGGGCTGCTGCTTGAGGCCCTGCGGGTCGACTCCGGCGAGATTGAGACGGTGGCCCATCTGCGCGGTGCCCAGGAGATGCTGCCCGGCGTGGAGTTCATCCTGGACATCGGCGGCCAGGACATGAAGTGCTTGCGCGTGAAGGACGGCGTCATCGACCATATCATGCTGAACGAGGCCTGCTCGTCGGGCTGCGGCAGCTTCATCGAGTCCTTCGCGAGCGGTTTGAACCTGGACGTGGCCGAGTTCGCCGCCACGGCCATCTCCGCGGAGAACCCGGTGGATCTGGGCAGCCGCTGCACCGTGTTCATGAACAGCCGCGTAAAGCAGGCCCAGAAGGAGGGCGCCACCGTGGGCGACATCGCCGCGGGCCTGGCGATCTCCGTCATCAAGAACGCCCTGTTCAAGGTCATCAAGATTCGCGACCCGCACGATGTGGGCACGAAGGTCATCGTGCAGGGCGGCACCTTCTTGAACGACGCGGTGCTGCGCGCCTTCGAGCAGCTCTCCGAAGTGAACGCCATCCGCCCCGATATCGCCGGCAACATGGGCGCCTTCGGCGCGGCATTGTTGGCCCGCGACCGCTTCGAGGAGACGCGCCGGCGCACCGAGAACGTGCCGCTGTCGCCGGATCTGGGCCCGAAGGTGCCCCTAAGCGGACTTCTGTCGCTTGAGGAAATCGAGGCGCTCGCGCCGACGCATCGCACCGTGCGCTGCAAGGGCTGCTCGAACGCCTGCCTGCTCACGGTGAACGATTTCGGCATCGATGCGGCGACGGGCAAGCACCGCCGCTTCATCACCGGCAACCGCTGCGAGAAGGGCGAGAGTTTGGGCACCGGCGCCGAGAAGTCGGCCGTTCCGAACTTGTTCGAGTACAAAGCCGAGCGCACCTTCGGTTACGAGCCCTTGGCCCCCGAAGATGCGCCCCGCGGCACCGTGGGCATCCCGCGCGCGCTCAACATGTACGAGAACTACCCGTTCTGGTTCACCTTCTTCACGAAGCTGGGCTACCGCGTGGTGCTGTCGGATCCCTCCACGAAGAAGACCTACGAGGCCGGCATCGAGTCGATGCCCTCCGAGAGCGTGTGCTATCCGGCGAAGCTCTCGCACGGCCACATCATGAACCTGCTCGCGAAGCACCCGGACTTCATCTGGATGCCCTGTTCCAAGTGGGAGCGCCAGGAGGACGAGACCGCCGGCAACCACTTCAACTGCCCCATTGTGGCGAGCTATCCCGAGGCGCTGCGCCTGAACATCGACGAGCTGCGCGAGACCGATGTGGCCTTCGTGTCGCCGTGGGTGCCCTACCACGACAAGGACAAGCTGGCCGAGCGACTGGTGGTGGAGCTGACGGAGAACTTCGCGAAGGAGACGAACGGGTGCGGTCCCGCGCTCACGGCTGACGAGATCCGGGCGGCGGTGGAGGCGGCCTGGGCCGAGGACGAGGCGTTCAAACGCGATATCCGCACGAAGGGCGTGGAAACCCTTGCGTGGATGGAGAAGACTGGCACCCGCGGCATCGTGCTGGCCGGACGCCCCTACCATCAGGATCCCGAGATCAACCACGCCATCCCCGAGCTGCTCACGAGCTTCGGCCTGGCCGTGCTCACCGAGGACTCCGTGGCGCACTTGGGTCAGCTGGAGCGTCCCATCCGTGTGGTGGACCAGTGGATGTACCACACGCGCCTGTACGCGGCGGCCAAGGTGGTCACGCAAAGACGCGACCTCGATCTCATTCAGTTGAATTCCTTCGGCTGCGGCCTGGACGCGCTGACCACCGACCAAGTGCAGGAGGTGCTCGAGGCGGCCGGCAAGGTGTACACGGTGCTGAAGATCGACGAGGTGTCGAACTTGGGCGCGGCGCGCATCCGTGTGCGCAGCCTGTTGGCGGCCTTGAAGGACCAGGCCGATCGCGAGGCCGAGGCGGAAGCCGACGCAGCCGCCGAGAAGAGGGGCTGCCCGGCTGCGTGCATCGACTTGGACAACCTGGACAAACTGGTGCCCGCCAGCTTCACCGAGAAGGCCGACGGCGTGGTGACCGCAGCCGAGGTTGAGCAGCGCGAGGGCGTCTCCACCGAGTTTGCGCGTCCTCAGTTCACCGAGCAGATGCGCGATGAGGGCTGGACGATCCTGGCGCCCCAGATGGCCCCGTACCATTTCGAGCTTCTGGTGCCCATCTTCAAGCGCGCCGGCTACAACGTGGCGCTGCTGCCCTCGGTGGACCACGGCGCGGTGGACGCGGGCCTGAAGTACGTGAACAACGACATCTGCTACCCGTCCATCCTGGTCACGGGCCAGATCATGGAAGCGGTGCTGTCGGGCAAGTACGACACTGACAAGCTGGCCGTGCTCATCACCCAGACCGGCGGCGGCTGCCGTGCCACCAACTACATCTCGCTCATCCGCAAGGCGCTGAAGTCCGTGGGGCTCGGGCACATCCCGGTCATCGCGCTGTCGTTCAAGGATTTGGGCGAGGAAAACCCCGGCTTCAAGGTGACGCCGAAGATGCTCTATCAGGCCATCTACGCGCTGCAGTACGGCGACTTGCTCATGATGTGCTTGTATCGCACGCGCCCCTACGAGGTGGAGCCGGGCAGCGCGAACCGCCTGTTCCAGTACTGGATGGACGCCTGCAAGCACCAGCTCGAGCGCGGCGTGCGCCAGTCGGAGTTCCGCCGCACGGTGCGCCGCATCGTGGAGGACTTCGACGCGCTGCCCCTGGCCGGCGAGGGCACGAAACCCCGCGTGGGCGTGGTGGGCGAGATCCTCGTGAAGTTCCACCCGACGGCCAACAACCAGATCGTGGACGTCATCGAGCGCGAGGGCTGCGAGGCCGTGGTGCCCGGGCTTATCGAGTTCTTCCTGTTCGGCATCGCCGGCGGCATCTTCCAGCAGCCTATCGGCAAGTCGAAGAAGAGCGCGCTCGGGAGCAAGATCGGCCTGGCCGCCATCAAGAAGCTGCGCAAGCCCGTGAACGACGCGCTGGAGAAGTCGAGTCGCTTCCACCCGCCGGCGGACATCTACGAGCTGGCCGACTACGCGAGCGAGATCCTTTCCCTGTGCAACTCCATGGGCGAGGGGTGGCTGCTCACCGCTGAGATGGTGGAGCTCATTCGCTCCGGCTGCCCGAACGTGGTGTGCACCCAGCCCTTCGCCTGTTTGCCGAACCACGTGGTGGGCAAGGCCACCATTAAGGAGCTGCGCCGCCGCTATCCGGAGAGCAACATCGTGGCCGTGGACTACGACCCCGGTGCGAGCGAGGTGAACCAGCTCAACCGCATCAAGCTCATGATCGCCGTGGCCAAGGCGAATTTGGCCGAGAAGGAGGCCGAGGCCCGCGCCGCCCGGGCGGTCGCCCGCGACGGCGCTCCGGAGGAGCCCGAGGCCATGGCCGCCTCCGTGGAAGTGGAGACGACCGAGGTCGTGGAGTAGTGGAATCTGCCAACGCTTCGGGGAAACTCGTCATCGTGCCGACGCCCATTGGGAACTTGGGCGATATGACGCTGCGCTCGCTTGAGGCGCTGCGCGAGGCCGATGTGGTGTGTGCGGAGGACACCCGGGTGACGGGGAAGCTGCTCGCGCATTTCGGGATCGAGAAGCGGCTCGTGCGGCTGGACGAGGCGATGATCGGCTCGCGGGCTGCGGGTGTGGTGGAACGAGTGGCTGCCGGCGAGGTGGTAGCTTATTGCTCGGACGCCGGCATGCCCGGCGTATCCGATCCGGGGCTGCGACTTGTGGCCGCGGCGCGCGAGGCCGGCGTGGCCGTGGAGGTGCTGCCCGGCGCCTCGGCGGCGGCCTGCGCCTACGTGGCCTCGGGAACGGTGTGCCCGCGCTTCTACTTCGGCGGCTTCTTCCCGCGCAAGGTGGCCGAGCAGCGCTCGGTGCTGGAAGAGCTGCGCAGCCTGGATGCAGCGCTCGTGTTCTACGAAAGCCCGAATCGGCTGGTGGCGGCACTTTCGGCCATCGCCGAAGTGCTGCCGTGGCGCGAGGTAGCGGTGTGCCGCGAGCTGACGAAGCTGCACGAGGAGGTGGCCCGGGGAACGGCGGCCGAGCTACGTGAGCTTTTTGCGGCCCGTGCTAAGGAGCCCGGCGGCGTTCGCGGCGAGATCGCGCTCGTGATAGACGCGCCGGGTGAGGCGGAGGCGGCCGCCGGCGCCGAGATTGCGGCGGCATCGGCCACCGCGCGCGCTGCCGAGCTCGTGGCGGAGGGCTTGCGCACCAAAGAGGTCGCCAAGCGTCTCGCCGCCGAGTTCCGTATCCCCCGCAACGACGCCTACAACCTGGCCATGCAGGCCGCTCGTTAATCCCGTGTCATCCTGAGCGAGCGAAGCGAGTCGAAGAATCCCATGGCAGCAACGAGAAAGCGTCCGGCAAAAACGATGCCCCCCGAGCTCGTCTTTATCGACGGTTTGGAGGTTTGGCTCACCCGCAAGGCCATCAAGAACATGCACCTGCGGGTGAAGCCGCCCGACGGGCGCATCGAGGTGTCGGCGCCCCTGCACCTGCCGCTCGCCACCATCCGGAAGTTCGTGGGGGAGAAGCGCGACTGGATAGAGCGCCAGCAGCGGGAGATCGCGCAATCGCCGCGCGCCGAGGCCGCCGCGGCCACGCCTGCGGAAGTAGCGCAGTGGAAGGCGGTCGTCGCGGCCTGCGTGCCCGCGCTCATCGAGGCCTGGGAGCCCATCATGGGCGTGAAGGCGGGTAAGATCGCTTACCGCAACATGACGAGCCGCTGGGGCAGCTGCCAGCCTTCGACGGGCTGCATTTGCATCAACGTGCGCCTGGCCCTGTACCCGCCGGAGTGCTTGGAATACGTGGTCGTCCACGAGCTGTGCCACCTGCTGGAACGCGGCCACGGCCCCCGCTTCCACGCCCTCATGGACACTTTCATGCCCGACTGGAAAGAGCGCCGCGCCAAGCTGCGGTAGGGGGATTGCCCTCTGCGTTTGGTGGAAACAGCGCTCGACGGGGAATTAGCTGGTGCCGGGCGCTCTTCGGACTAGTCCGCCTCTTCGCTTAAATCGACGATGTCGTAGGTGATTTGGTATTCGCTTTCAATGTAGTTGAAGAAGTCGCCCGGGCTCATCACGGGTACGTGAGCCTGGGCGAATCCCTTTTCGTCGCGCGTGAGCAGAAAGTCGGCCTTTACCTTCTCGGCGCACACGTCAACCAGGCAGTCTTCGAAATCAGCCCATCGCCGGCTCGTCGCTCGGTGAATGTCAGCGCTGTCGACGGAGCAGATTTCCAACCATTGGTAGCTTTCTTCGAAGGCGCTCTGCACATAATCGCTGCTATAGGTCTTATGGAGTACGTAGAACACGTCGGTGAACGATTTCGCCGAGACCCACAGTTCGACATCGCCGAATTCCTTCATCACCAGCAGTTTCTGGGCGATGTCGCCCTCGGGAGGTTGCTGTGTGTAGAGGCCTATGAGCACGTTGGTGTCAAGCAAAACGCGCATAGCGCTCATCCCTTGCGGCGTTGAGTTGACGTGAGAATGGCTCGTCTGTGGCGGACGGCCCGACGTACATGGCCTTGAGGGAGCGGCGCACCTTCTCTTTCTGCTCGTCGGTCAGCTCGCGCTTCGCGCCCCGCATCCCCCCGAGAGGATCATGGGGCTTGGGCAGCTCGTGCTCCGCGAGAACGAACTGGTAGGCGGCGTTGATAAGCTGGGTTGGTGTTGAGCCGATGTCGTGCAAAATGCCATTGCCCCGCTCTTTCAAAGCGATGGGCACACGGGCCGAGACGATAGCGTCCATAACGGCCTCCTTCCTTTCCGCCACTATAGTGTAATACTGTCGAACAAGCAAGTGGCAGATTGGATAGGCGAAATCTTCGTTGAAAACCAAATAACGAACTTTTGTACTAAAAGGGCTTTTCATTGAGCTTGTATTACATTACAATGCGAACAAATATTCGGTTTTGAGAGCGAAAGGCCTGGTGAGAGCATGGGAGAGGTTGTTGGACGTAAAAAGAAGGCTGTGGTGGCAGGAGCGCTGGCGCTTACCTTGGGTGCCGGCCTGGGGCTTGGCGCGGTAGCTTGGGGGAGCGAGGGATCCGTGCCCGAAGGGGGCGTACAGTCTGGGGATGTCTGGGGGCCGCTGGTGGGCAAGAAGTTGGAAGAGAAAGCGGGGGCCTTGGCCCGTTCCCATCGCGCCGAAGTGCAGCGGGCGCTTGCGGCCTATAGGGCTTCAGAAGCGGTAGAGCGGGAAGCTGCCACGGAAGCAGGGGAGCAAACGCCGGCCGAAGCCGCCGGGGCGCAGGACGCTCATCTTTCTGCCGAGGGCCCAGGTGCCTCATCGGGCGAGGCTGCGGGTGCGTGTTCGGAAGAGGCGGATCGGGCGGACGAGCAGCGCGGCGGCCAGGAGGCGTCGAAGGGGTCCGGAAGTGCGGCGGAAGGCGGGGGACTCGCCTCTCAGCCGAGTGCACCTGGGTCCGAGCCCTCGGAAGGGGCATCGGCAGAAGGCGGCTCTGCTGCTTCCGGGGAGGTGCCATCCGACGAGGGTTCGGGCGCTGCCGACTCGATCGCCCCCGGCACGCTGGTGGTGGGCGGTACCGCCATTCCCTACCGCGATGTGCGCGGCGGCACGACGCCGAGTTCCGGAGGCGGCCTTTGGCTGGGGTCGGAAGCGGTGGACGACGGCAGCTGGGGCTATTTCGTCGGGCACAATCCCGGCTCGTTCGCGCCGGTGCGCTCACTGTCCTCGGGCGATGCCGTCGTTGTGTGCGACCGGTCGGGGGCGCAGCGTGCCTATACGGTAAGGGAGGTGTTTCAAGTGGAGGAGACGGCCACATGGAAGACCATCGCCTCGCGGGTGACCGGCTACGGCGAGTCGGTGGTGCTGCAAACCTGCGCGGGCGACGGCATGAACGTCATCGTCGTTGCGGCCTAGAGTCGAGCGACTTCCCGGCACGTGCCGGTCTGGAAAGAAAGGCTCGGAAGCTCTTGGGCCTCCGAGCCGGATCCATACTTTGTGGAAAGGCGGTGATGGCTTATTCGTCGTCCTCGTCGTCGTGGCCGTGGTCGTGCTCGGAGATGTCGCTCACGGGCTTCTCCAGGCCCTCGATGACGATGCCGTTCTTCTCGGCGTAGTCCCACAGCGCCGCATGGATGGCCTCCTCGGCCAGAAGCGAGCAGTGCACCTTCACCGGGGGCAGCCCGTCCAGGGCCTCCATGACGGCCTTGTTCGTGACCTTAAGGGCCTCCTGCACCGTCTTGCCCTTCACGAGCACGGTCGCCATAGAGCTCGTGGCGATGGCGGCGCCGCAGCCGAAGGTCTTGAACTTCGCGTCCTGAATGACATTGTTCTCGTCGATGTCGAGGTACACGCGCATGATGTCGCCGCACACCGCGTTGCCCACGGTGCCGCAGCCGCTCGCGTTCTCGATCTCGCCGACGTTCTGGGGGTTGGTGAAGTGCTCCATCACTTTGTCGGAGTAGTTCATGGCCATGGGGGATTCTCTCTTTCTTTTGGTGGGGAGGATGCTGAAGGAGGTGACGGGTGGTGCTAGTTTGCGTAGGGGAAGCCGTCGGCCTTGAAGCGCTCGATGACCGATTCCACCTTGCCCTGCTGGAAGTCCTCGTAGAGGGGGCTCATCATGCGCAGGTTCTGCAGCGTTGCCTTAAGCGAGTCCACGGCGAAGTCGATGTCGGCCAGGGTGGTGTCGCGGCCGAGCGTCAGGCGCAGCGATCCGTGGGCGATCTCGTGGGGAAGGCCGATGGCCAGAAGCACATGGCTCGGATCCAGCGAGCCGGAGGTGCAGGCGCTCCCGGAGGACACGCAGATGCCCCGGGCGGCCAGCTGCAGCAGCATGCCCTCGCCCTCGATGAACTCGAAAGAGAAGTTCACGTTGTTGGCCAGGCGGCTCTCCCAGCTGCCGTTGAGCTTGGCCGAGGGGATCTCCGCGAGGATGCGCCGGATGGCATGGTCGCGCAGGGCGAGCTGGCGGTTATGCTCGGGGGCAAGCTCGTCGACCGCCAATTCGGCGGCGCGCGCGAAGCCGACGATGCCGGGCACGTTCTCCGTGGAGCCGCGGCGCCCGCGCTCCTGCTGGCCGCCATCGAGAAGGTTCTGAAGCTTCACGCCACGGCGCACATACAAAAGGCCGACGCCCTTGGGGCCGTAGATCTTGTGGGACGACGCCGACAGCATGTCGATGCCCAGCTCGTTCACGTCGATGGGCTCATGGCCGAAGGCCTGCACCGCGTCGGTGTGGAAGGCGACGCTCGCCTCGTGGGCGGCCGCCGCCAGCTCGCGAATAGGCTCGATGGTGCCGATCTCGTTGTTGGCGAACATGATGGAGGCCAGGATGGTGTCCGGGCGGATGGCCGCCTTGAAGTCCTCAACGCTCACGAGTCCGTGCTCGTCCACGGGAAGATAGGTCACCTCGAAGCCCTCGCGCTCCAGCGCCTCGCAGGTGTGAAGCACCGCGTGGTGCTCGATGGCGCTCGTGATGATGTGGCGCCCCTTGGTGGCGTTGGCCCGAGCGAAGCCCTTGAGGGCCCAGTTGTCCGATTCGGTGCCGCCGCTCGAGAAGAAGATTTCGCGCGGCGTCGCGCCGATGAGGCTGGCCAAGCTCTCGCGGGCGGCAGCCACGGCGTCGGAGGCCTCCTGGCCCAAGGGGTAAATGGAGGAAGGATTGCCGAAATGCTCGGTGAAGTAGGGGGCCATGGCCTCCACCACTTCGGGGCGAACGGGCGTCGTGGACGCATGGTCAAGGTAGATCTGCCTCATGGTGCTCCTGCTTCCGCGTCTGGGATGGATTCGCCCGGTACGGTTCTCGGGCGCGGCCGGGCGCCCCCATCTAAGTCTAGTAATTTGCTAGAGTTTAATATAATCGGGTTGCGGAGATTGTCAAGAACCTCTTATGATTGTTGCCATATTCACGACGATTTCCCAGAAAGGCGACCTCGGTGAAGATTTCGACGAAGACCCGCTACGGCATGCGTTTCATGATCGATTTGGCCCAAAGCCAGGGGGAGGGCCGCGTGGCCCTGAAGGATATCGCCGACCGCCAGGGCCTTTCCAAGAAATATCTCGAGCAGGTCGTCGCGCCTCTCGCCAGCGCGGGATTGCTCGACGTGACGCGCGGGAACCAGGGCGGCTACCGTCTTTCCCGCGATGCAAGTGCCATCACGCTGGCCGACATCGTCGCCGCCTCCGAGGACGGCTTGGAGTTGCTCGACTGCATGGGGTCGCTCTCTGCCTGCGAGCGCGCCGAGGACTGCCCGTCTCGTCGCGTGTGGGGCGGCCTTCAAGCGGCGATCGGCGATTATCTCTCCGGGCTCACCCTCGCCGACGTCGCCTCTTCCGCCGCCGCTGCCAACTTGTAATCTACCACCAGACCTCTTTCGCGTATCATGTGTAATTACCTGTGCCGCGACGAGAGAGGACGCTGTGGAAGACGAGGGGAAAAAGTACTGGCTCTCCATAGCTGCTTTCGTTCTCGTGTTCATCGCGGTCGTCGTCACGCTGTCCACCTTCATGCAGCAGACGAGCAACCGCATCGTCGCCCAGGCGAACCAGTACGTCTCTGATGCCACGGCCCAATCCTGCGTGCTGGTCTCCACCCTCATGGAGAACACGCAGAAAGACATCGAGACTATCGCCGCCCTTGCCTCGGAGTCGGCGGATGTGACCGACATCGTCACCAGCGAGGAATGGCTCATCAGCGTGGAGGAGACCTCGCCTTTCGACACCATCGACTTCGTTGATGTCGACGGCATGCAGCACTCGCCCCAGCACGAGCCGGTGAACGTGTCGGATCGCTCTTACTTCAAGCGGGCCATGGCGGGCGAATCTGGCATCGAGGCCGTATTCAACACCCGCATGACCCACGAGAACCTCGTGTACTTCTTCGCACCGGTTCGCGAGGGCGCGGACGGCCCGGTCGTGGGCTTGCTTCTGGCCCACTACAGCGAGAACCGGCTCGCCGATCTTCTGTCAGGCGATTTCTTCGGCTACGCGTCCCAGGTGATGCTGTGCTTGCCCACCGGGGAGGTGGTGGCCGCCACGGATTCCTCCTATGTTGGCAGGAACCTTATCCAAGAGGCGCAGGCCGACCCCTCTGCCACCTCCGGCGCCCGCGATTTGGAGCGCGCTTTTGCCAATCACGAGACGGTCGCGTACAGCTACAAGGCTGAGCGCGGCACGGGCTCGGTGTGCATCCGCGAGGTGCCGGGTCTCGGCTGGATGATGCTGGAGACGTTCCCGGCCGCCGCTACCGAGCAGATGATCAACGAGGCCAATGAAGGCGGTTGGAACGCCCTGTTCGTCATCGTGGTGGTATTCGTCCTCGTCATTGCCGGCATTATCTTCTACAACAACCGCCGCCACCGCTCGCTCACCCGCTCGATGCGCGATCGGGAGGACGTGCAGCGCGGGGTGGCCAAGCTGACCGAGCGGCTGGTGCTCATGGATTTGGATGCCGATCGGTTCCGCTACATGAGCGGCCCGGTCACGCCGAGCGACCCCTACGAGTTGGAAGGCTCCTACACCGCCATGATAGAGCGCCTGCAGGGCCTGGTCGTGGGCGACGAGGCCAAGGCGGAGGTGGCCAAGCTCTACGACAAGCACACGATCATCGATCTCATGCCGCCCGGCTCCGACGAGATCCGCTTCGAGTACCAGATGAATCGCGGGGGAGACGTCAAATGGGAGGACATCAACCTCATCTGCGTGCAGCGTGACGCGGCGGGGATGCCGACGCGGCTTCTCTACACGACCCAGGACGTCACGGCGCTCAAGCAGCGCGAGAAGCAGCTCCAGCTGGCCATGGAGGACTCCTATCGCGCGGCGGTTGCCGCCAACAACGCCAAGAGCGACTTCCTCTCGCGCATGAGCCACGATATCCGCACGCCGATGAACGCCATCATCGGCATGACGGAGCTCGCGCGCATGAACGAGGGGCATCCGGAGAAAGTGGACGACTGCCTGGCGAAGATCACGCTGTCGAGCAACCATTTGCTCGCGCTGATCAACGAGGTCCTCGATCTCTCCATGATCGAGAACGGGCGCCTGGTGCTTACCGTGGGAGAGGTGGATCTGCGAGCGTTGGCTCTCGAGATGGAGACGATGTTCTCGCAGCGCTGCGAAGAATCGGGCATCGCCTTCGCGATTGAATTCGAAGGGCTCGCCCATCCGCTGGTAGAGGGCGACGGGCTTCGCTTGCAGCAGGTGTTCATGAACATGCTCGGCAATGCGGTGAAGTTCACGCCGGCGGGCGGCTCGGTGTCGCTGCGGGTTGTCGAGCACGCCTCTCGCGTCGAGGGGACGAGCGACTACGAGTTCGTCTTCGCCGACACCGGCTGCGGCATGGCGCCGGAGTTTCTGGCGCACGTCTTCGAGCCCTTCGCGCGCGAGCACGACTCGCGCACCGAGTCCGTGGAGGGCACGGGGCTGGGGCTTTCCATCGCCCAGTCCGTCGTCTCGCTGATGGGCGGCACGATTGATGTGGAAAGCGAGCCGGGTCGCGGCACGGTGTTCACGGTGCGGGTGAGCATGCGCTATGTGGAAAGGGATGCGAAAGGCTCCCTCGAGGAAAGCGACGACGCCGACGATGCGCGCGATGCTTCGCAGGGGGATGCGCCCGCGCCGAGGGGCGCCGACTTGAGCGGCGTGCGCGTGCTGCTTGTGGAGGACAACGAGCTTAACGGCGAGATCGCCGTGGCGCTGCTGGAGTCCCTCGGCGCAGCGGCCGAGACGGCGGCCAACGGCCAGGAGGCCCTCGATGCGCTGGATGCGAGCGAGCCGGGGCATTTCGACGTGGTGCTCATGGATATCCAGATGCCCGTCATGAACGGTCTGGAGGCCACGCGCCGCATCCGCGAGAGCGCGCGGGATGATTTGCGCGCATTGCCCATTGTCGTGCTCTCGGCCAACGCGTTCACCGAAGACGTGCAGGAATCGAAGCGCGCTGGCGCCGACGACCATCTTTCCAAGCCGATAAGCGTAAAGGATCTGGCGGCCACGCTGGGCGGAATCCTCGGACGCGCCTGATCCTTGTGGCGCTTGCGTCCCCGCCGCCTTTGCTGCCCTGGCGTTCCTTACGGCCCCGCGCCATCACGCGCCTACGGCGCAGCGCGGAGTCGAAGGATCGTGCGGCCCTTCCCTGTGTTAAGATAGCCTGCACGCAACAACCCTAAAGGGGAGCGGCGGTGTCATCGGCCGCCTGCGCCCGGAAAAGGAGTCTTACCCGCTATGCCTAAGGGAACCTTCGGCGTCACCACGCCCATCTACTACATCAACGCCGCGCCGCATCTGGGCACCGCCTACACCACGGTGGCCGCCGACACCATCGCGCGCTACGAGCGCATGAACGGCTACGACGTGTCGTTCGTCACCGGCACCGACGAGCACGGCCAGAAGATCGCCGAGACTGCCGAAAAGAACGGCATGACCCCGCAAGCCTGGTGCGACTCGCTGGCCCCGGCCTTCACCGATGCGTGGAAGACGCTGGATATCGACTACACCAACTTCGTGCGCACCACCGAGGATCGCCAGACCCGTGCCGTGCAGAAGTTCTGGCAGGGGCTCTACGACGCGGGCTGGCTGTACAAGAGCGCCTACGAGGGCTGGTACTGCGTGCACGAGGAGACCTACTACGCTGAGAGCGACTTGGAGAAGAACGAGGACGGCGAGTTCGTGTGCCCCGACTGCAAGCGCCCGGTGCGCTACGAGTCCTCGGGCGAGGAGAATTGGTTCTTCAAGCTCTCCGAGTTCCAGGACAAGCTTCTGGCCTTCTACGACGAGCATCCCGACTTCATCCGCCCGGTGAGCCGCAAAAACGAGATCGTCTCCTTCGTGAAGGGCGGCCTGCAGGACCTCTCCATCTCCCGTTCCAGCTTCGACTGGGGTATCCCCGTGCCTTGGGATGAGGGCCACGTGTTCTACGTGTGGGCCGACGCGCTTATCGCGTACCTCACGGGCATCGGCTACGGCGACCCCGAGCGCGAGGTCGAGTTCGATCGCCGCTGGCCCATTCAGTACCATTTCGTGGGCAAGGACATCACCCGCTTCCACTGCGTCATCTGGCCGGCCATGCTCATGGCCGCCGGCATGCCCATCACGCACACGGTGTTCGGCCACGGTTTTCTGCTCACCAAGGGCGAGAAGATGTCGAAGTCGAAGGGCAATGGTCTTATGCCGGCCGATCTGGTGCGCGTGTTCGGCGTGGACGCCTACCGCTACTACTTCATGAGCGACGTGCAGTTCGGCCACGACGGCTCCATCTCCATGGAGCGCATGGTGCAGGTGTACAACGCTGACTTGGCCAACACCTGGGGCAACCTCGTCTCTCGCGTGACGAACATGACCACGAAGTACTTCGAGGGCCGCGTGCCCGAGGCGCCCGCCGGTTCCGAGGACAACCCGCTGCGCGAGATCGCCGATGGGCTGTATGCGGAATACGACGCCTGCATGGCCGAGGTGGACTTCACCGGGGCTGCGACGGCCGTGCAGAAGCTGGCGAGCCGCGTGAACCTGTACGTGGAGGAGAGCGCCCCCTGGACGTTGGCGAAGGATCCCGCGCGTGCCGATGAGCTGGCCGGGGTCATCTACAACTGCCTGGAGGCCATCCGCATCATCGCCCTGTACATGGCACCGTTCATGCCGAACACCTCGGCCGAGGTGTTCCGTCGCCTGGGTCTGGGAGAGATCGCCGGCGTCACCGACATCCAGGAGGCCACGGCCTGGGGCCAGCTGCCCGCCAGCGTCGCCGTGGAGGTGGGCGACCCCCTCTTCCCGCGCCTGGATGTCGACAACTTGCCTGAACTATAGTGGGAGAAAGGAAAAGACCAGCGGTAACTGGTCTTTTCTGAATCAAAACAACCCGCGCCGCCCGCCAGAGTTTACAGCTTCGGGCTTTGCTGGTGCTTCCATTATAGCAACCCTGTTTAGAAGATGCTAGAAGGAATCATGAGAGAGCAAGATCCTGTGTTTTACGACGCGCTGTTCCGTCAGAAGCGCAAGGGCGGGAAGTGGCGCGTGATGCCCTCGCCGGTGTTGGAAGGGCCCGTGGCCGATACCCATGCGCACTTGCAGATGCTCGCTGACCCGGCCTGCGAGCTGGCCCGCGCCGGCGCCCACGGCGTCGCCTTCGTGGAGACCATCGTCGATCCGGCCGAGGACGGCTTCGCCACCTTCGACGACCTGCCTCTCTGGCTCATGGAGGCCGCGCGCGATCTGAAGGTCATGGAAGAAGAGGACGACGGGGCGGCTGGCATTGTCGCTGCCCCGGCGGTTCCCCATGTGCGCATCGCGGCCGGTGTGCACCCGCACAACGCCAAGGAGTGGGAGCCCTCGCTGGAGGCCGCCCTGCGCGAGTACTTGCGCGATCGCCGGGTGAGCGCGGTGGGGGAGATCGGGCTCGACTACCACTACGACCTGTCGCCGCGCGATGTGCAGCAAGAGGTCTTCCGTGCCCAGATCCGCCTGGCCAAGGAAGCGGGGCTGCCCATCGCGCTGCATATGCGCGAGGCCCACGACGACGGTTTTGCCATTCTGGAAGAGGAGGGCTTCCCCGAGGCGGGGACTCTTCTGCACTGCTTCAACCTGGACGCTGCGGAGGTAGCGCGTTGGGTGGAGGCCGGCTGCTACATCGCCTTCGGGGGGCCGCTCACCTTCAAGAAGGCTGATGAGGTGCGCGAGGCCGCGGCTCTCGTGCCGGCTGAGCGCCTGCTCACCGAGACGGACTCGCCCTATATGACTCCCGAGCCTGTGCGCGGCACCGACTGCGGCCCGGCCCACACCATCTACACTGCCGAGGTGCTCTGCGAGGTGCGTGGCGCCGACACCCCCGAGGCCCGCGCCGCCCTGCTCGCCCAACTCTACGAAAACGCCCAGCACCTTCTTAACCGCAAGCCCACCTGTTGGCAGAGGATAGGCGCTTAATCGAGAGGCTTGGCTGATCCCGCTCAATAGTTCGGCGCGCCGCGCTTCAGCATCCCAAATGGGAAGATTCTGAGAGAAACTGAGAAATCTTCCCATTTGGTACTATAATACCCTTTGTCGCTGAAATAGTACGAAATGGGAAGATTATGCATTCGGATGCGCAGATAACGTTTGGCCAGGGAAAGCCTCGCAACCCACGAGGGAAAATCCGCGATGCCGAAGATTTGGGCCAGGCTATTCGGAAGCGCCGCAAGAAACTGGGCCTGACGCAGGTGCAACTTGCCGATGCCTGCCAGTGCTCCCCTCGCTTCATCGGTGAGCTGGAGCGCGGAGTGGCGGGCGGTAACATCAAGCAAGTGCTCTACGTGTGCCAGTCCATAGGACTTGATTTGTACGCCAGAGGGAGGGGAGAAGATTGAGGCTCGAAGTCTATCGCGACAGCCGGGAGGGCATGGAACTGGTTGGGGCATTTGCTTCGACCGATTTCGGAATCCGCTTCTTCTACGACGTTCGATACGTGCAGCGGGGAGAAGAAAAGGGCGAGTTTGGCATCTCGGAGAGCATGCCGCTCGATTTCGGGTACTACGAGCCCCAGGAATATGCTCCCTTTTTCCAAGGGCTTTTGCCCGAAGGCGTTGTGCTCGCCAATTTGGCCGAGCGTTACCAAGTGCCCCGCAATGATTTTCTTGCCTTCTTCGAGAAGCTCGGATGCGAGAGCATTGGCGCCCTCACGTTCGTTGCCGAGGGATCGCGATTGACCGATTTCAAGCCGTCCTATGCCCCCTTGGAAAACTCAGTGGTGGAACAGTTGCGCGAAGACGCGGAGCGGGCGGTGACGGAGATGACCGATGAGCTGAGGCTTTCTCTCTCGGGAGCGCAATCGAAGGTGGCTTGGTACTTGCCTGAAGAGGTCGATGCTCGAGATGCGGCTCTGAGCGATTGGAAGCTGCCGCTTGGGACGGCACCGTCCTCGCATATCGTAAAGGTCGCTCGAAGAGGCAGGGAGGAGCTCGCCTACAACGAATTCGTATGCATGGAGATCGCCCGGCGGTGCGGTTTTGCGACACCTGACGTTGCCCTCATCCCCGAGATTCCGGGCGCCATTGCTGTTAAGCGCTACGATCGCGTTCCACTTGGCGAGGGCGGTCTTCTGCGGTTGCACCAAGAGGATTTCTGTCAAGCGCGCGGACTTCCCCTCTATTTGAAATACGCTGATGCGCATCCCGAAGTTAGCTATGTTCAAGTCATCGCCAAGCTTGTTGATGCAGTTTCCGAGCGTCCGGCGCAAGAGAGACTCGAGATGGCGCGTCGGCTGCTGTTCCACTATCTTATTGGGAACTCGGACAACCATCTTAAGAATTACGCCTTTCTCTATAGCGAGGACTGGAAGCATCGCGCGCTGGCTCCCCTGTACGATTTGACATGCATTCCGTTGACGGGCTATTCGACAAAAATGGCTTTTGCGCTCGGTGCCCACAGGGAGCTGAGCGATATTACGGCTGACGACTTGGCGCGCACGGCTGAAGATATGCGCGTTTCGCGGAAGGCGGCGAAGGAGGAGGCGCGACTGCTTGCGGAGCGATTCGAAGCCATTGACCCAACCAGCTTCGTCGAATTTGATACCCAGGCTATGGCAAAGCGCGTCATGGAGAACGCCGCTTCTCGGTTAGCTGTGCTTAAGTCGTTCGCAGGCTAATGCCGTTGAGAACGGCAAGTTTTTCGAGGATTGCGACATTTCAGCCGTTGCGACCGGTTCGAGGATCGCTAGCAACTCTTTTCGATCAGGCGTTTTATCCGGTGTCTCTGCATTTGCGGCTACCTAGCGGCCTTCTGAGTCTCTCGATGTCGAAAACCTGCGAAAACTTGCCAGATTTGAAGAGGGAAACATGCACGGGCTGCGGCGGTCAGGCGGAAAGCGGGATGGAAGCGACTTCATAGAGGCGACGGGGCGCGAGCGAAGCGGAGTTTGTGATGGCAGGGTCGTTCGTGGAATGTTGAGGAAGCGGAAACGGCAGCGCGCGGCCTGGCGGGCTATAATGGTGGGCAGTGATTCTTTCGGAAAGGATGCTCATGCATCGAGTGATTTTGCACGGGTCGTGCCGGGCCGATGGGCGCAGTGCCGCGCTGGCCGACGAGCTGTTTAACGCCTGTATCGAGGAGTGCCCGGACGACGGGGTGTCCATCGTGTCGGTGTCGTCTACCGAGGTGGGGCCGTGCATCGGCTGCGACAAGTGCCGCGCCGTCGCCGACGAGCCCATCCACCTGTTCGAGGAGGGCGATCCGCTGCTGCCCCAGGAGACGGTGGCGGAATCCGGTGCCCTGTTTCACCACTGCGTCATCGACGACGACATGAACGAGGTGCGCAAGCACCTGGACGCGGCCGACGAGCTCATCGTGGTGTGCCCGGTGTACTTCGCCAGCGTGCCGGCCCAGATGAAGGCGCTGCTCGACCGCCTGCAGCCCTACTACTTCACCGACCTGCGCACGCGGCCCAAGCGGCCCGCTGTCATTCACGTGGTGGGGGCAGGCGGCGATCCGCACGGGTTCGAGCCGCTCATCGGCACGGTGCGCTCGGCGCTGTCCGTGGCCGGGTTCACGGTGGAGCTCGTGCTCGACTGGGTAGGGAAGATCCGCGCCGACGGCGAGATCACCGCCGATGCCGAGGAGTACCCGCTGCCCCCTGTCGGCGGCTTCGGAGCCATGGGCCTCGACTTCGACGACGACTACGAGGTCGTAGAAGTGGAGGGCACGGAAGAGGTCGAAGAGGCCGAAGAGGCAGAAGACGACGAAAAAGCGACCGAAGTTGTCGAGGCTCGCCCGAAGGATCGCGCGAAGCTGTCCGTGAGCCAGAAGGCGCCCACTCCCAAGCAGGGCGCTCCGAAGTCGGGCTCCCGCGGCCCGCGCAAGTCTTCCAACAAGGGCGGCGGCCCGGCCTACGGGAAGAAGAACACCAAGAAGAAGGGCAACGGCCGTGGTGGCCATCGATAGCTACGCCGGCGGCGATGGGCGCCTGTCGCCGCTCTCTACGCCGAGTGCCACCCGTGCGGTGCTCGAGGCCCACGGCATCGGCACCAAGTACACGCTCGGCCAGAACTTCCTCGTGAACGACGACGTGCTGAAGAAGATCATCGCCCTGGCCGAGGTGAGCGAGGACGATCGTATTCTAGAGGTGGGTCCCGGCATCGGCACGCTCACTATCGCGCTTCTGAAGCACGCTGCCGGCGTCGTCGCCATCGAGCGCGACCCCGATCTGCCAGCGGTGCTCGTCGACACCCTGCACCCCTGGCGCGAGAAGTTCGCCCTCATCGAGAAGGATGCCCTCGACGTAACCAGGGATGACATTGTTGCGGCTATGGTCGAGATCGGCGGGGATACGGGGTACCCTGACCGAGCGAGTTCCGCAGCGAACGAAACAGCCCAGTGGGCTGTTTCGCAGAGCGAGGACTGTTTGAGCGAATCAGGGTACCCCGTAGCCCCGCCCCAGGAAGACTTACAACTGAGTCTTCCCAGCAAGCTGGTCGCGAACCTTCCCTACGCTGTCGCCGCCACAGTCGTGCTCGACTACTTCGAAAACTTCCCCTTCCTGGACTCCGCCACCATCATGGTGCAGAAGGAAGTGGCCGACCGCATGGCCGCCGCCGTGGGCACGAAGAACTACGGCGCCTACACCGTGAAGCTCGGGCTGTACGCCGAGCCAGTTGGCCGCTTCGCCGTGGGGCCGGGCAACTTCTTCCCGCCGCCCCGGGTGGATTCCGCTGTCATCCGACTGAACCGCCGTGTGCCGCTTAGGGCCGACGGCGCGCCGGCGTCTCCGGAGGTCATCGCTGCTGCGGCCCTGATGGCCGACGCCGCCTTCACCAACCGCCGCAAGACCATCGCCAACTCCTGCAAGACCTACTTCTCCGGCCGCGGCCCGATCTCGTTGGGCGCGGGCCCGTCGGCGCAGGAGGGCGCCCCGGGCATCGCGCTCCCCGACGGCGCTGCCATTGCCGAGCGCCTGGCCGCCATCTTCGATGCCGCCACCATCGACCCCCGCCGCCGCGGTGAGACCCTGACCCAGCAAGAATTCCTCGCCCTCGGCGCCGCCCTCTTGAAAGTGACGGCGGCTTAGCGGAGTCGCGCCAACATCACCTCCGACCTTCTGGCGGATGTGGCCCAGGCCTTGGGAATGTGTGTGGAAGCCACGCTGGCGCCCGCGGCGGTGTACAATGGCGAGCCTGACGAAGAACGAGTGGGCCTCTAGGCCCTGGAAATGAGCGGGCTGTGAGGCCCTGGAAGTGAGCGTGCCATGGGAAAGACGGCGGGACGGGCAAGGTTCGCGCGCATCGGCATCGCGGTGGCGGTGCTCGTGGTGCTCGCGGGCATCGGCGTGGCCCTGGCCGCGACGGTGGGCGGCTTGGCCCCGGCCGGAGGATCGAATGCCCTGGTGGTGGAAGAGCCGACGACGCGGCCCCAAGACACGTTGGAGGCGGAGCCGGAGACTTCGGCCGACGCCGCTGCGCAAGAGGCTCCGGTCGAAGAGGCGGCGTCGCCCGCGCCCACCCCTTCCACGACCGGCGCGCTCAAGGTCGTCGGCGCCCAGCTCACCGATGCCGCCGGCGAGCCGGTGCAGCTGCGCGGCGTCTCCACCCACGGCCTGGCGTGGTACCCCCAGTACGTGAACCAGGAGTTCTTTACCGAATTGCGCGAGGTGTGGGGCGCCAGCGTCGTGCGCCTGGCCACCTACTCGGCGGAGGAGGGCGGCTACGCCTTGGAGACGAGCGACCGCGCGGCGCTGAACGACCTGGTGGTGCGCGGCGTCCAGTACGCCCAGGCCGCCGATTTGTACGCGGTGGTCGACTGGCACACCCTGTCGGATGCGAACCCCCTCACGAACCAGTGGGCCGCCGAGGAGTTCTTCCGCTCCGTGTCCGGCGCCCTGGGGGACGCGGACAATGTCATCTACGAGATCTGCAACGAGCCCAACGGCAGCACGAGCTGGGCCGACATCAAGGCCTATGCCGAGGCGGTCATTCCCATCATCCGCGCCAACGACCCCGATGCGGTCATCGTCGTGGGGACGCCCACCTGGTCGCAGGATCTCGCCGCCGCGGCGGCCGACCCGCTGCCCGACGCCAACGTCATGTACGCGCTGCACTTCTACGCCGCCACCCACGAAGACGACCTGCGCCACGCGCTTTCCACGGCGGTGGCCGGCGGCCTGCCCGTGTTCGTGACCGAGTTCGGGATCTGCGAGGCGAGCGGCGCCGGCGAGATCGACTACGCTTCGGCGAACCTGTGGGTGCGCCTCATGAACGAGCTGGACGTGAGCTACATCTGCTGGAACCTGTCGAACAAGGACGAGACGGCGGCCCTGTTCAAGCCCGGCTGCGCGAAGACCTCCGGCTTCACTCTGGACGACCTCACTGATGAGGGCCTGTGGCTCGTCGACACGCTGAAGAGCCCCGGCTTTTCCCGCGAGGAGGTGGCGCTGGCCCGCGCCGAGGTGAAGGACAACGGCGCCGGAGCCCAGATGCTCGTCTCCGCCGACGACACCCTGCAGTGGACCTTCCAGGTGGCCGACCGCTGGGAGGAGGGCGGCCGCAGCTTCTTCCGCTACGAGATGGCCGGCTCGAACTACAGCGCCGGCGTGAAGAGCTGGTCGGTCGTGGTGCCCTTCAACGGCGAGGTGACCTTGGATGACGCGTGGAACTGTCAGGCTGAGGCCTCGGGCACGCGGCTTGCTATCACCAACGACGCCCACAACGGGAACGTTCCCGCCGGGGCCTTCGTGCGCGATGTGGGCTTCATCGTGAGCGGCCCGGCGGATTTGGCCGTGGTGGAGTACGAGTAGCGCGCGGCTTCCCCTCCGCTCGCCAGTTCTCCTTTTGACGGCGACAGGTGCGCGCATACAATAGTTGTCGCAGTGTCACGGCAGACGATTTAAGGGAGGTTCGGTTGTGCGCACGGTAAGACTGGCGACGGAGGCAGACGCGGCAGGCATTCTGGCCGTGTACGCGCCCTATATCCGAGATACGGCGGTCACGTTCGAAACCGAGACCCCCTCGTTGGACGCCTTCCGCTGTCGCATGGCCTCTATCATCGGCGACTATCCCTATCTGGTGGTGGAAGAGGACGGCTCCATCGTCGGGTTCGCCTACGCGCACCGGCTGGGGGAGCGCGCCGCCTATGCGTGGAACGCCGAACTGTCCATCTACTTCGCGCCGGGCTACACCTCCCGAGGGTGGGGCAGCGTGCTGTTCTGGGCGCTCATCGACCTTCTGGCCCTGCAGGGCGTGCGCAACGCCTACAGCCTCATCACGGTGCCCAACGAGGTGAGCCTGGCTCTGCACGAGAAGCTGGGTTTTACGCTCATGGGCGTTCAGAAGGAGGCCGGTTACAAGCTCGGCGCCTGGCACGATGTGGCGTGGCTGCGCATGGCCATCGGCGACTTCTCGGTGGCCCCCGAGCCCCGCATGGCGCTTTCCGCCATGGATCCCGACCAGGTGACCGAGGTGCTCGCTGCGGCCGAGGCCGCTCTGGCGCGCCTCAATTGAGAGGGCGATTGACCTAGCTGCGACGCCGCAGCGGTTGGCGCGGGGAACGTGCCGGGAATTTGTGACGGTTTGGGGACGGCTCTGCCGCGACCACGGCGCCGCCGATACCCGCTATACTGGCTTTCGGAAAACGAGAGCGACTGAAGGCGGGGGAACGTTCATGGAGCAAAAGATGGAGCAGGCGCGGGCCGTGCTGGCGAGCCGTTTCGGCTATGACGCGTTCCGGCCGGGTCAAGAGGCGGTGGTCTCGGCACTGCTGGCCGGTCGCGACGTGCTGGCGGTCATGCCCACCGGTGCCGGCAAGTCGGTGTGCTACCAGGTGCCGGCCGTCGTCATGGAGGGCATGGCGCTCGTCGTGAGCCCGCTCGTGTCGCTCATGGCCGACCAGGTTCGGGCCGTGCAGGAAGCGGGCATCCGCGGGGCGTACCTGAATTCCACGCTGGCGCCCGGACAGCAGGCCGAGGTGCTGCGCCGGGCGGCCGAGGGCGCCTATGACCTCATGTACGTGGCTCCCGAGCGCCTGGCCGATCCGCGCTTCGCCGAGTTCGCCCGTACGGCGCGGCTCGCGCTGATCGCCGTGGACGAGGCCCACTGCGTGTCCCAATGGGGTCAGGACTTCCGCCCCTCGTACCTCTCCATCGGCCAGTTCATCGCTGAGCTGCCCGTCCGCCCTCCCGTGGCGGCGCTCACGGCCACGGCCACCGATCTGGTGCGCCGCGACATCGTGCGCCTTCTGGGCCTGCGCGACGCGGCCTGCACGGTCACGGGCTTCGACCGGCCCAACCTGCGTTTCGCAGTGGAGCGGCGCGAGCCCAAGCAGAAGCTGGCGCGCCTGGATGCCTTCATCGACGAGCGACGGGCCGAGTCGGGCATCGTCTACTGCGCCAAGCGGGCGACGGTGGAGGAGGTGTGCGACCACTTGCGCGAGCGGGGCGTCGCGGCCACGCGCTACCATGCGGGGCTTTCGGCCGAGGAGCGCGAGCGTAACCAGCGGGCCTTCGTGAACGATACGGCCCCGGTCATGGTGGCCACCAACGCCTTCGGCATGGGCATCGACAAGTCCAACGTCAGCTACGTGGTGCACTACAACATGCCCGGGTCGGTGGAGGCCTACTACCAGGAGGCCGGCCGCGCCGGGCGCGACGGAAGCCCGGCCGAATGCCTACTTCTGTGGTGCGACGGCGACATCGCCACGGGCCGTTTCTTCATCGAGCAGGAATCGACCCACGAGGGGCTCACCGTCGAGGAGGCCGAGGTGGTGCGCGCGAGCCGCCGCCGCATGCTGGAGTCCATGGTCGGCTACTGCTACACCACCGGTTGCCTGCGCGCGTACATTCTCCGCTACTTCGGGGAAGGTGGTCATGACGAGGCACTCCCGTCGCAGGGAGGGGCGACCGAGGTCGCCCCCTACGGTGGGGCGGGTGCCGGCGGCGCAAACCTGCTTGACGGTGCTGCCTGCGCCCCAGACTCCCGCGATGGCCATGCCGCCTGCGACCCCACCCTCCGTAGGGGCGGATCTTGGTCCGCCCTCCCGACCGAGGAAAATTCTGCAAGCTCGTCGGCGAAGCGGTGCTGCTCGAACTGCGACGGGGAATTCGAGGCCGTGGACGTCACCGCCGAGGCTCGCGCCATCATGCGCTGCGTGCAGGCTCTGCGCGGCCGCTTCGGCAAGACGACGGTGGTGGACGTGCTGCGCGGCGCCGACACCGAGAATCTGCGCCAGTGGGGCTTGGTGAACCTGCCGGTCTACGGCACCTCCGAGGCGCGACGCGCCCTGCTCATGGAAGTGGTGGAGCTCTTGGCTGCCGACGGGTATCTCGCCATCACCGAGGGGAAGTTCCCGCTTGTGGGCTTCGGCCCCCGCTACCGTGAGGCCGCTGAGCCCGATTTTGCGCTGCGCATCAAGCAGACGCCGAAGGTGCGCAAGGGGAGCGCGGCCAAACCGCCGAAGGCTGCCCGCGCGGGCGCTGCCGATCTCGCCGAGGTGGACGCCGAACTCTTCGAACGTTTGCGCGCCCTGCGCTTGGCGCTCGCCCAGGAAGCTGCCGTGCCGCCCTACGTCATCTTCCACGACGCCACCCTGGCCGCCATGGCCGCCGCCCGCCCCGCCACGGAAGAGGAGCTGCTGGCCCTCCCCGGCGTCGGCGAGAAAAAACTCGCCACCTACGGCAAGGCGTTCCTGGAAGAGATCGCGTCTGTCCCCGAAGCAACTGAAGTTGAGTAGGCTCGGAGGGGCCGAGGGGGCCCGCGCGCAGGTTGCGCAGCGACTGGAACAGCCCAGTGGGCTGTTCCACCAAGCGAGCCATTGCTTGAGCACGGGTTCCCTCGGCCCCTCCGAGCCGGACAGCTTCCTTCTCCTTTCCTGCTTCCCATGCTTCAATTCCCCGTTACAACCTTGTTTCTAGGCGAATTGCGGGGCGAATTGCTCAGGTTTCGCGGTAGCATGGTCGCAGGCAATTCCGATCGTGAGGAGCACCATGACCAAGATTCAAATGACCACGCCGCTTGCGGAGATGGACGGCGACGAGATGACCCGCATCATCTGGCAGATGATCAAAGACGAGCTGATCTGCCCGTTCGTCGATCTCAAGACTGAGTACTACGATTTGGGTCTGGAGAACCGCAACGCTACCGACGATATGGTCACCTTCGAGTCCGCCGAGGCCACCAAGCGTTTGGGCGTGGCCGTAAAGTGCGCCACCATTACGCCGAACGCTGCTCGGGTGGAGGAGTACGACCTGAAGCAGATGTGGAAGAGCCCCAACGGCACCATCCGCGCGATGCTCGACGGCACGGTGTTCCGCACCCCCATCATTGTGAAAGGCATCGAGCCCTGCGTTCGCAACTGGACGCGCCCCATCACCATCGCCCGCCACGCCTATGGCGACGTGTACAAGAACGCCGAGATCCGCGTGCCCGGCCCCGGCAAGGTGGAGCTTGTGTACACCGGCGACGACGGCACGGAGATCCGCGAGCTGGTGCACGAGTACGACGGCGCCGGCGTGGCCCAGGGCATGCACAACCTGGACGCCTCCATCGCGAGTTTCGCCATGAGCTGCTTCGAGTTCGCCCTGGACACCAAGCAGGACCTGTGGTTCGCCACCAAGGACACCATCTCCAAGAAGTACGACCACCGCTTCAAGGACATCTTCCAGGAGATCTACGACGATAAGTACGCGGCCCGCTTCGAGGAGGCCGGCATCGAGTACTTCTACACGCTCATCGACGACGCCGTGGCCCGCGTCATGAAGGCCGAGGGCGGTTTCATCTGGGCCTGCAAGAACTACGACGGCGACGTGATGAGCGACATGGTGTCGAGCGCCTTCGGATCGCTCGCCATGATGACCTCGGTGCTCGTGAGCCCGGCCGGCGTGTACGAGTACGAGGCCGCCCACGGCACCGTGCAACGCCACTACTACAAGCACTTGGAAGGCAAGGAAACCTCCACCAACTCCGTGGCCACCATCTTCGCCTGGTCGGGGGCCCTGCGCAAGCGCGGCGAGCTGGACGGGCTGGACGAGCTGATCGCCTTCGCCGACAAGCTGGAGAAGGCGACGCTCGATACCATCGAGGCCGGCGAGATGACCGGCGACCTCGCCCGCATCACCACGCTGCCGAATCCCACGACGCTTTCCACCGGCGAATTCATCCAGGCCATCGCCAAGCGCCTGGCGGCATAGGCATCGCGCTTCCCCGGCAATGCATTTGCGGAAGGCCCGACTGCGCAAGCTGCGCGGCCGGGCCTTTTTCGCGACAGCTCTCTATCTCGGGGCAACGCTACCCGGCATCTCTACTTCGCCAGGGCGCGGGGGAGCACCTCCGGGTTCACGCAGTTCTCGGGGATGCGGCCGAGCACGACGTCGATGGCGTTTTGGGTGCAGCGGGTGCGCAGCTCCACGGCCGACTCCTCGGACCAGTAGGCGGCATGGGACGTGAGCACCGTGTGGGGCGCATGCATGATGGGCGCATCGGGGCTCACGGGCTCGGACTCGAACACGTCGATGCCGGCGCCCCAGAGCTTACCGGCGGTGAGCGCGGCCGCCACGGCGTCGGTGTCGATGACGGCCCCGCGGGAGGTGTTCACCACGATGGCGTCCTTCTTCATGAGTTTCAGATTGTCGGCGTTCAGCAAATGGCGCGTGGCCGGCACGAGGGCCACGTGGAAGCTCACCACGTCGACGGTCTTCAGCAGGTCTTCGAAGGCCACGTATGGGAAGCCCTCGGGGGTGAAGCGACCAGGGTGCCCCTCATGGTCCCACACCACCACGTTGAATCCGAGGCCGCGAGCCTTGCGCGCCGCCGCCCGACCGATGTGTCCGTAGCCCACGACGCCGAAGGTGCGGCCGTGCACCTGGCCCAAGGGGCGCCGGCGATGGAAGTCCCACACGCCGGCCCTCATATCGGCGTCGATCTCGTTGATGCGCCGCAAGACCGCAAGCGTGAGTGCCAGCGCGTGGTCGCTCACCACCTCGGTGCCGTAGCCCACCACGTTGCACACGGTGGTACCGTTGGCCGTGGCAGCGGCCACATCGATGTTGTCCACACCCGTGCCCGTCTTCGACACCACCTTCAACGACGGTAGTGCATCGAACACCTCGGCCGTGTAGCGCCCGTAGGAGGTGATGGCCCCGTCGGCGTCCTTCAAGTGCTCGATAATCTCGTCGGGCGTGCGGTTGCGCGCGTCGCTGAAGCTGCGGAACTGAATGCCCGCTGCCTCCACCATCTTCCGCTCGAAAGCGCAATCGTCGAAATCGAAGTCCGACATCACAATGGTGGCCATGGTTCCTCCCGTTTTCCGACCGTTCCGTTTCAGGGCCCATTGTAGCCCTCGCGCCCATTTCGCGCGGTACCGATCGCGCAACATCTTTATACTTACAGGCCCGAGGGTCGTTTGCACGGGTGCCTTTCGATCCGCATGCCTGCACGATGGTCGCCGTCGGGGATACAAGGTCAATTGAGTCGATGGGAGTCGAACATGAAGAAACTCGAGGGACGCGTGGCCATTGTGACCGGGGCCAGCTCCGGCGTGGGCCGCGGGCTTGCCAAGGTGCTCGCCGAGAACGGCGCGAAGATCTGCGCCTGCGCCCGCCGCGTGGAGAAGCTGGAAGAGCTGAAGGCGGAAGTGGAGGGTTTCGGTGGCGAAGTGCTGCCCGTGGCCTGCGATGTGACCGACGTCGAGCAGATCAACCATGTGGTCGTCCAGTGCGTCGAGCGCTTCGGCGGCATCGATATCCTCATCAACTGCGCCCAGGGCGCCATGCAGTACCGCGAGATCAACGACGTGGACGAGGCCTACACTCTGGAAGCCTTCGAGAGCGGCCCGCTCGCTTCCATGATGTTCATGAAGGCGTGCTTCCCCTACTTGAAGGAGAGCGGTCACGGGCGCATCATCAACACCGCCTCCGCGGCCGGTTACGACGGCAACGCGGGCTTCGGCGCCTACGGCATGGCCAAGGAGGCCATCCGCGCCATCACCCGCACGGCGGCCAACGAGTGGGGCCGCTACGGCATCACGGTGAACGTGTTTTTGCCTATCATCGCCACTGACTTCTTCCGCGAGACCCAAGCCGAGGCGTTGCGGAACCTGGAGTCGAAAACCCCGCTGGGCTATATCGGTACCACCGAAAAGGACTGTGCCCCGCTCATCGTGCTGCTCGTCAGCGACGAGGGCGGCTACTTTACCGGCCAGTCCTACATGGTAGACGGTGGCATCCACAAGCACTCGTAGGGCTGCCGCGCGGCTGTTCAGGCCGTGGCACGGAGGCATTTCAGCGGCGAAGGGGCGCCCACACCGCAGGGTGCGCCCCTTCGCCGTTGGTGCGGGCGGGGCGGCGGCATCGTGAAGCATTGCGCTCCCGTGGTCGGCAAGGCTCTTGAAGTGGCCTCCAAGCGGGGAATCCGTTAGGCGGTGTCGGTCTTCCCGCGACCGAAAAAAGTTGCGGGGCTTGACAATCGTGGTATGATATGGGGCTGTACTTGTACCGTCAGCACACGTGAGGAAGTTAGTCAATGGATTTGGCCAAGCAGGCAAAGATCGTCGATGGCATTCATGATACCTTGAATGATTTCGTCGGTCAACGACTGAAAGTGCGCGCCAACATGGGCCGCTCGAAGATCGTGGAGAGCGAAGGCGTGCTCACCCAGGTTCACCCGCAGCTGTTCATCATGGAGGTGGACCGCAAGCGCGGCCGCACCGCCCGTCAGTCCTACCAGTACGTGGACGTGCTCACCGGCATGGTGGAGCTGTCCCAGAACGGCGAGCCCCTGTTCGCCCCCTTTGTGGACGAGTCCATGGAGCTGATCGACTACGTTATGGAAGAGCGCGTGGTCTCTTAAGGGCAGCGCTTGACAACCGCCGCCAAATCGGGCAAACTACTGCCTTGCGCGAAAGCGCACACCTTCGTGGGGATGTAGCTCAGCTGGGAGAGCATCACGTTCGCAACGTGGGGGTCGTGGGTTCGAATCCCATCATCTCCACCACGGAAACCATGCGGGCCCCGAGATGATCGGGGCCCGTTTTGCGTTCGTGCGCGGATATGACATCAAATTTGCAGTTATCAGTGTTACCTCTATTGAACTGGTAGCATCTTCCAGTTATTTTTGACCTGGTGTTTTGCGCTCCGATGACAAAATATGCGCCGTAGAAGAGCCTCTGATATGCTGATAACTGCAAATTTGGATACAAAAACAGGTGGTTCACCGACAGAGAGTCGCATTGCCTGGGCGACTGCCGGATCGAGCGATGCGCTCTCATTGCCAAAATACCGGCTTGATATAAAGGGGGGAGGGTTTTCGTGGAACTGCCGTCGGATAAAAACCAACTGCGCCGGCACTTCAAGGCGGTGCGGGCCGGGCTGCTGGAAGGGGAGCGTCGGGCGATTGACGCGGCCATTGCGGGGAATGTGGCGGGGTTGCCTGAGTTCGCGGAAGCCGACGGGGTGTTCACGTATTTGAGCTTCGGGGCGGAAGTGGACACGCGGATTCTCATAGAATGCGCCTGGACAGTGGGGAAGGCCGTGGCCCTGCCGCGGGTGGTGCCCGGTACGCGCCAGATGCGGTGGTACGCGGTGGATTCCCTGGACTGCCTTGAGCGCAGCTCCTTCGGCGTGGAAGAGCCGCCAGCTGACCCGGCCCGCGAGGTGACGCCGCGCGACTTCCACACCCCTGTTGCCCTCGTGCCCGGGCTCGCCTTCGACCGCGAGGGCTACCGCCTCGGCTACGGCGGCGGCTTCTACGACACCTTCCTGCCCACGTTCCCCGGCACCTCCATGGGCCTCTGCCGCGCCGCCCAGCTCGCCGACCACCTCCCGCACGAGGACTATGACATGCCAGTGGACGAAGTGGTGACTGAGCACGGTTTGCGGGCACTTTCAAAAATCTCAAGCTGATTTTCGCAAAAAAGCGAGTTTGGTAGGGTTTGCGAAGCGTCGGCACCTTCCGAAACGGCAACCTGGGGGCAATAAGGGTCGGCAGACGAGCGTTTTCTCAAATCCCCACCCTACTAACTTGAGTTTTTGCCAAATTTCTCGGGATGATTTCCGTTTCCCCTCTGCGGGTATGCGGCGTAAGGTTGCGAACGGGGCCGGCTCCATGCTCTCCCTGCTTTGCGCAAGCCATCCCCGATGAAAAGCCCCGCCGGGGGAGGGGTCGGCGGGGCTGGGGGAATGGCGCGATGCGGGTGCCCGCGGGCGCAGTCGACCGCGGGTCGAGCGGTCTACTCGTTGGCGAGCGCGCTGCGGGCGGCGATGCGGCCGAAGGCCAGGCACTCGCCCAGGTTGCCGCCGCCCTGGTAATGGCCCGACCACACCGAGCCGAACTCGCCGGCGGAATAGAGGTGCGGAATGACGTTGCCCTCGATGTCGATGATCTCGCCCTTGGCGTTGCGCACGGGGCCGCCGTCGGTGTTCAGCATCTGCGGCCGCTGCATCATGATGTAGAACGGCGGGGTCTTCACCGGGGTCAGCGTGCTCGGCGGCCGGAAGAAGGAGAGGTCCTTGCCGTTCTCGCAGTAGCCGTTCCACACGGTCACGGTTTCGACGAACTCGTCGACGGGCAGGTTCGCCTGGGCTGCCAGATCCTCCAGCGTGTCGGCCTTGTAGCCGAAGCCCTCGGCGACCGGGTCGGTGCCTTGGAAGGCGTAGGCGCCGGCGTCCATGGCGGCCTGGTCGCAGACGAACCAGCTGATTTCGGGCATGGGCAAAAGGTGCCAGTTGCCGCCGAACTGCATGTGGCCGTGGCGCGAACCCACCGCGGCGTTCATGGGCACGCCCGCGTAGAACTGGTCCCAATCGAAGGTGCAGCAGGCGTCCCAATCCATGTAGAAGCGCCGTCCGTTGTCGCCTACGGTAATGCCGAGGTTCTTGAGCGGGCTGCCCGAGCCGTTGTACTTGCCCCATCCCGAATCGTCGAGCTTGCGGATGGTGTTCCAGAAGCCGGCGCCGGAATTCATGTGCCACTCGGCGACGTTCAGCAGGGCGCAGATGCGGTGGCCGTCGCCGGTGTTCTCTTGGGCGGCGATGGGAGTCACCGTGGGCTGGGAGAAATAGTTGGCCATCATATCGGGGTTGCTCTCGAAGCCGCCGCAGGTCATGATGACGCCCTTGTTCGCCTTTACGCGCACGTCGTTCTTGCCGTCGTTGTAGATGCCGCCGAGCACCGCTTTGGTGGTCGGATCTTGCACCAGGGCCACGAGCGGGCACTCGGTCTTCAGCGTGACGGAAGGCAGGCCGCCCACCACCTCGTTCATGAACTTGGTGACGTGGTCCCACTTGCTGTCCTCGGCGGTGAATGCGGCGTAGTCGATGGCCGCGGAATGCTCCAGCTCGGGGTATTCGGGGAAGCAGGCGTAGTCGGTGGTGCCGGGGACGATGGTCAGATCGGTGTCGGCGGCGCCGAGCTCCTTGATCCAATCGAGATTGCGGGTCAGTTCGGTCGCGAAGGCGGCGAGCACGTCGTCGGGCGTGCCCGTGTCGCTGTGGCGCAGCTCCTTCAGATAGTCGAGGGCCGCTTGCTCGCGGTCGGCGCTCGTGTACATGAACCAGCCGCTGGAAAACGGGCTGTTGCCGTTGCCGAGGGGGCTTGTGCCCTTCTCGATGAGCAGGCACGAGGCATCGGGGCTCTCCTTGCCCACGGTGACGGCCGCGGCCACGCCGGCCAGGCCCGCGCCCACGACGAGCACGTCGGTTTCCTCGTCCCAGGCGAAGTCGCCGTCTGCGGCTGGTGCGCTCTCGGAGGCGCCGCCTTTCGAGCTGCAACCTGCCAGGCCCATGCCCGTCAGCCCCGCAACGAGAAGCGTCGTTCCCGCGGTCTTCACGAAGGACCGGCGGCTCTGTGCCATTGCCATGATAATCTCCCTTCCGATAGGTTCTCCTTCGCTGCATGGATGCGGAGAATTTGCTACCATGCAGTGGCTCGATCATGGAGGGAAAATGCTTCGGGCGAAACTCCCGTTTTAGGGTAATTTCGAGCATTGGCTCCATGGATGCTTTGCCCAAAAATTGGGCAAATATGAAGATGATCAGGCGATATGCGGCATTCGTCGCAGGATGGGGGAGGGGCGATGCGCGAAGGAACGAAAAAGCGGATCCCATCGCTTGACAGCGTGCGGCGGATGGCGGCGTGCTTCTTCAGCGTGCTCTTCACCGTTCCGTACTTGCAGCACAACCTCTACCACACGACGTTGTTCTCCGGATTCGGGGCGCAGCAGTTCGTCGTTTTCGCCCTTTTCTCCCTGATTTTTGCCGCTGGGCTGATTGGCTGCATCGTGGGCTGCGAACGCATTGGGCGAATTCTTCGCCCCCTCAGCGTTGCCGCCGCGGCGTCCGTCGTGGCAACAGGCGGTACGGTGATGCTTTGGTTTGCTCCCTCAGTGGGTTCCGATGCGGCGCTGATATGGGGTGCTTTGGGCGCCGGCTGTTACGCCCTCGGTCTGGTGGCCCTCGGAGCCCGGATGTTCCTCATGCTCGGCGTTCTTGCGCGACGGGAGGGCTTGAAGGCAGTTCTGGCACTCGTGGTTTTGGCAGCGCTCTGCGGCCATGTGGCATTCGCGTACTCGGCGCCTGCGCCCTTCTACGCGTTTATCGCCGTGGCCGGTCTCAGCTTGAGCGGCATCGCCCAGCTTTGCTTCGGGCTTTTGGCCGTCCCCGCGTCTGCCGCGGCGGACGGGGGAGAAGTTCCTTCCCCGTGCGACGCCGACCTCTATGGAAACGGGTGGCGCTTCTTCTACGTCATCTTTTTCGCGACGGTGCTCGTGCACGGTCTGCTCTATGTGGCCGATCCGGCGCTGGAATATTTGGGCGATGCGCCGCTGTCCCGCGGGGTGACGTTTTTGCTCCTGTTCGCGCTCAGCGTGCTCATGCTCGCGACGTCTTCGAAGGCATCGCGGTACCTGCGTGCGGTGTGCCTGTTCGGCAACGGGCTTTTCGCGGTGCTGTTCTTGGGGCTTGTGGCTGTGAGCTTCTCTTCGCTTACCCACGGCGATTTCTCCGCGGCCGCCGGCGTGGTGCTGGCGCTCATCCGCGTGTTCGATGTCCTTCTGCTCGTCGCCATGTTCGTGAGCGCGTTTTTGAAGGGGTCGAATCTGGTGCGCACGGCGGCCGTGTATCTGCTGGCGCTCTTCTGGCTGCCGACGACGTTCGCCTACGTGCTGCTTCCCCTCGCCACCGCCGGCCACGCCCTCGACGCCGGCACGCTGCTCGGCCCGGCGTCGCTGGTCATTGCCGCGGTACTGGCTCTGGCCATCGTCGCGTTTCTGACCCTTTTCATGGTGAAAGCGGCGCGGCCCTTGTCGGCTGCGCGTCCCGCTGCGGAAAAGGAGGGGCGCAGGGAAGCCTGCGATGCTCTCGCGGAACAACACGACCTCACTCGGCGCGAGGGGGAGATTCTCTACTATATATCCCTCGGCTACTCGAGCAAGGCCATTGCCGAGAAACTCTTCGTGGCGCCCGGCACCGTGCAGTCCCACACCAAGCGCATTTACGCGAAGCTGGGCGTGCATGCAAAACAAGAACTTATCGAGTTGGTGAATCGGGAGGAAGGGGACGGTTAGTGTCCTGCCTGCTCGAGCTGGGTCGTCGCAAGGGCTTCGTGCCGCCGTGGTTGATGGTTGTGGCGAGGGGGTGCTGCTTGACGAGGGCCATCATCACCACCGTGACGGCCACCATGGGCACGAACCACAAAAACAGGGGCACGAGCGCGTCGGAGTAGCCCTGGGCGATGACGGCCTGGGCGGAGGCGGGCAGCTTGTCCATGAGGGCCGGGGTGATGTGGGTCACGGAGATGTTGTCGGTGGCCGGCAGCGTGGCGGAAAGCGCGGCGGTCAGGCGCGAGGTGAACAGGGTGCCGATGAGCGACGCCCCCAGCACCGAGCCGATCTCGCTGAAGAAGTTGTAGGCCGCCGTGGCCGCGCCCACCATGGCGTGGGGGAACTCGTTTTGCACCACCAGGGTGAGGATCTGCATGCCGAAGCCGATGCCGAAGCCCAGGATGAACAGGAACACGAGCGGCAGCCAGAACGCCTCGTGCACCTGCAGGGTGGACATGAGGAAGAAGCCCACGGCGGCGATGGCGCTCGAGGCGACGAGCATCCACTTGTACTTCCCCGTGCGGGCCGCAATGAAGCCGCTGGCCGTGGACGTGATGAAGATGCCGATGCTCATGGGCACGCACATGAGGCCCGCGAGCTCGGGGCTCATCTCGTCGACGATTTGGAAGTAGGTGGGCAGGTAGGTGACCGTGCCCATGAACGCCACGTCGATGATGAGGCTCGTGACGGCGCAGAGCACGAAGTTGCGGTTGCGGAAGAGCGAGAGCGGCATGACCGGTTCGGTGGCCCGGCGCTCCACCAGCACGAAGGCCACGGCCGAGGCGACGCACAGGGCAAACAGCCCGATGATCTCCCAGCTGTCCCAGGCGTACAGGGCGCCGCCCCAGGCGCTGGCCAGCACGAGCGAGGTGACGGACAGGCCCAACAGCGCCGCGCCCGCGTAGTCGATGACGGCGCGTTTCTTCTGGGCGGTGCGTCGGGGGAGGAACGCGCCGAGGGCCGCCAGGGCGAGGCCCGCGAGCGGAATGGTGAACCAGAAGATCCACCGCCAGCCCGGCACCTGCACGAACCAGCCGCCGAGCACCGGGCCCAGCACGTTGGAGGTGGTGAAGACGGCGCCCATGATGCCCATGTAGGCGCCGAGTTTCCGCGGGGGCACCACATCCGAGATGATGGCGTAGGCCAGAATGCCCAGGCCGCCTCCGCCCAGGCCCGACAGGCAGCGGCCGCAGATAAGCATCTCCATGGACACGGCCAGGCCGCACACCGCCTTGCCCAGGGCGTACAGCGCCAGGGCCACCATGATGACGTGCTTGCGGTTGTACAGGTCGCTGATCTTGCCGTAGACGGGCATGACCACGGTGCTCACCAGGATGTAGGCGGTGGAAATCCACTGCATCATCTCCACGCCGCCCAAATCGCCCACGATGGTGGGCAGCGCCGTGGCGGCGATGGTCTCGGACAGCGAGTTCACGAACATCGCCAGCAGAAGCCCTGTGAATATGAATGCCAGCCGGCGGCCGTGCACGGCCCCGTCCGACGTGTGCTCGTCCGCATTCGCGCCCATGATGTCATTCCTCGCGTTCGATGTATGCCCAGTCGAACTCCATTGTAGGAATGCCGGCGCGGCCTCCCGAGAAAGGCCCCAACTTGAAACGTTCCCGATGCCAACCTGCTGTTTGTCAGCTTCGCCGCGCCTTGCGGGCCCTACCCGAACCAGGCTCTTGCCAGGGCTTCTATGCCGGGGCGGATGTCTTCCTCGCGGATGGAGCTGAAGCCGACGAGCACGATGCCGCCGGGGCGGTGGGCGGGGTCGGCCCAGTACTTCTTCGTGGGATACACGGCCACGTCTGCCGCCGCGGCCGCGGCGATGAGCTCGTCCTGGCCGCGACCGTCGCGCACGCGCACCAAGAGGTGCAGGCCGGTGCCGCACTCCAGCACCTCCACGCGCTCACCCATGCACTCCCGCAGCGCGGCGGTGAGGGCGTCGTACTTGCGGCGGTTCTTCGCCTGCACTCGGCGCAGGTGCCTGTCCCACGAGCCGTCGGTCATGAAGCGGGCCAGCACCTTCTGGTTCAGCCACGGCACCGGCGAATAGGAGTTGGCGAACAGCTCGCGCCAGCGGGCCAGCAAGGGCTCCGGCAGCACCAGGTAGTTCATGCGCAAGGCCGGCGAGAGCGACTTCGAGAACGTGCCCATGTAGATGACGCGCCCGCGGGTGTCCATGGAGGCTAGGGGCGGCAGCGACCGTTCCCGGTAGCGGAAATCGCGGCAGTAGTCGTCCTCCAGGATGTAGGCGTCGGTGCGCTCGGCCCAATCGAGCACCCGCTCGCGTATGTCCGTGGGCATGATGCGGCAGGTGGGGAACTGGCTCGACGGCGTCAGGTACACGAGCCGCGCCCCCGAGGCCTCCAGATCCTCCAGGAACGCGTCGTAGCCCTCCGTCACCCGGCACGGCGCGATGGCGAAGCGGGCCCGCTCGATGACCGAGCGCACCCCGTCGTAGCCGGGGTCCTCCATGGCCACGGTGTCCGCGGCGCCGTCGAACAGGGCCAGCAGGTTCTGCACGCTCGTCTGGGTGCCGCCCTGGACGATGACCTGGCCTGGGGTGCAGTCGATGTCGCGCTGGGTGGCGATGCGCCAGGCGATGGCCACGCGCAGGGCCTCCTCGCCGAAGGGGTCGTTGTAGGCGTCACAGCCGGCGCTTTCCACCGACAGCAGCACGTCGTCGGTGATGGTGCGCCAGGCGAGTGCCGGGAAGGTGCCCGGTTCCAGGTTGCCGTAGGTGAAGTCGTAGCGGGCCCGCCGCGCCGGCGACCCCAGCAGCACGGCGCAGGCGGGGGAGGCGGCCGTGGGCTGCAGGTAGGCCACGTTCTGCACCACGTACCCGCTGCCCGGCCGGCTTTCCACGTAGCCCTCCTGGGTGAGCAGGTGGTAGGCCTGCTCCACGGTGTTGCGGGCGCAGCCGAGGTCGCCGGCGAGCCCCCGGATGGAGGGGAGCTTCGCCCCTGCGGGCCGCGTGCCGTCCTCGATGTCGGCCCGCAGCTGGTCGAAGAGCTGCTGGTAGAAGGGGATGTCGCTGTGGTCGTCCAGGTGCATGGGGCCTCGCTTTCTTTTCCTGACTTAGAAGCTTAGCAAATGTGGACGGTTGGTGGAGGCGTCCCCTGGGAAGTTTTTCAACCGTCCCCATGAATTAGCGGGGAACTGTCCCTTCGCGGGCGGGCCGTCCCCATCGTAGACTGTGCGCCGAACTTCGGTGCGGGCCGCAGCTGCGCCCCCGCGCCGCCCGTCATCGCGCAAGGGGAAGGGAGAGGATCCTCCATGCGTCTTTCGGCCGTTGCCGCCCTCGCGGCGGCCGGCGTGTTCGTCGCCGGCACCGCCTACGCTGCCGCGCCGTCGCCGCTGCCGCTGCTGCGGCCGCCCGGCGCCGGCGAGCCGGCCCGCTTCGCGGCCCGCTGCGTGCGGTGCGGGCGCTGCCTGGAGGCCTGCCCCTACCAGGCCATCCACGCCGCTCCGCTGAATGCTGGCCGGGAGGCTTCCACGCCGTTTCTGAACGCCCGGGCCCAGGCCTGCCGCCTCTGCCGGGACTTCCCCTGCGCCGCGGCGTGCCCCACGGGAGCTCTGGAGATGCCAGCCGAGCGCAAGGCCGCCGCCATGGGGGTGGCCGTTATCAACGAGGACACCTGCCTGTCGTTCCAGGGCATGCGCTGCGAGGTGTGCTACCGGGCCTGCCCGCTCATCGACGAGGCCATCCGCATCGACTACCGCCCCCGCGAGGGGGATGCCATTCACGCGGTGTTCGCGCCCCAGGTGATCGACGAGGACTGTGCCGGTTGCGGCCTGTGCGAGCAGCGCTGCCCGGTGAGCGACCCGGCGCCGGCCATTGTGGTGGTGCCCACGGGCGCCGACGCGGCGGCCTACACGGCCCGGCGCAACGGCGAGGCGTGACGATCGGCGCGGCGACACTGGCCGACGCGGTCGGTGGGCGGGCGGCGTATTTCAGGAACCCGGGGCCGGGTGCGGCCCCCGAACCATAAGGGAGGAACTATGGAACTGACTCGACGGAACTTCGTGAAGACCACGGCCGTGGCCCTGGCCTCGGCGGCCGCCGCCGGCACCATGGGCGGCTGCTCCTCGTCGCTGGCCGGCACCGGCGACGACGCCGCGGCGACGGGCGGCGACACCACCAAGACCGTGGGCGTGTGCCGTTTCTGCGGCTGCGGCTGCGGCGTCATCGTGGAGGCCAAGGACGGCAAGGTGATCTCGGTCACGGGCGACCCGGAGAACGGCTCGAGCCGTGGCCTGAACTGCGTGAAGGGCTACTACTTGGCCGGCGCGCTGTACGGCGAGGATCGCCTGACCACCCCGCTCATCCGTGACGACAAGTCCACCAAGGGCACGCCCGACGGCCTGCGCGAGGCCACCTGGGACGAGGCGCTCGATCTGGTGGCGGGCAAGCTCCGCGACACGTGGAAGGCCGACAAGAGCCGCCTGGCGTTCTGGGGAAGCGGCCAGCAGCCCATCGTGGAGGGCTACTGCACGGCGAAGTTCTGGAAGGCGGGCCTGCTCTCCAACAACATCGACCCCAACGCGCGTCTGTGCATGGCCTCGGCCGTCGTGGGCTTCATGAACGTCTTCCAGACCGACGAGCCGGCCGGCTGCTACGCCGACATCGACGAGACCGACGTCTTCGTCACCTGGGGCGCCAACATGGCCGAGGCCCATCCCATGCTGTACTCGCGCCTGACGGCCCGCAAGCTCGCCGACGAGGCCGTGCGCCACTACGACGTGACCACCATGACCACTCGCACCTCGGCCTCGGCCGACAAGGTGCTCACCTTCCGCCCGGGCAGCGACATCGCCATCGCCAACGCCATCGCGAACTACCTCATCGTGAACGACAAGTACGACCACGACTTCGTGGCCGACCACGTGCAGTTCAAGCAGGGCACCGAGAACATCGGCAACGCCACCGACGACGGCTACGACAAGAGCGACATCGGCCAGGCCGTCGACAATGTGGAGCCCATCACTTTCGAAGCCTTCGCCGCGCGTCTGGCCCCCTACACCCTGGAGTACGCCTCCGAGCTTTCCGGCGTGCCGGCCGAGGATATCCAGGAGCTGGCCGAGGTGTTCGCCGACAAGAGCCGCAAGGTGCTCTCGCTTTGGACCATGGGCGTGAACCAGCACAACCGCGGCACCTGGATGAACCACTGCATTTACAACATCCACTTGCTCACCGGTCGCTACGCCCGTCCCGGCGACGGCGCCTTCTCGCTGACCGGCCAGCCCACGGCCTGCGGAACGGCCCGCGAGGTGGGCACCTTCTCGCACCGCCTTCCCGCCGACCTGGTGGTGAAGAACCCGGATCACCGCCGCTACACCGAGGCCATCTGGGACTTGCCCAACGGATACCTGGACGCCATCGAGAAACCCGGCTACCACACGGTGAAGATGTTCCGCGAGCTTTCCAAGGGCGGTATCGATTTCCTCTGGAGCGCCCACAACAACTGGGCCGTGTCGATGCCCAACCTCACTCGCTTCCTCGGACGCGGCGACCTCACGGGCATCAACGACGCCTTCATCTGCGTGTCCGAGGTGTACCCGACGCTGTCCTGCCAGTACGCCGACGTGGTGCTGCCGGCGGCCATGTGGGTCGAGCGCGAGGGCGCCTTCGGCAACGGCGAGCGCCGCACGGCCGTGTTCGAGAAGGCCGTGGACGCCCCGGGCGAGGCCAAGTGGGATCTCTGGATGCTCATGGAAGTGGCCAAGCGCGTGCTGGCCGGCGAGCAGATCGGCGGCGAGGACGCCTTCGACCACCTGTTCGGCGCCTGGTACGACGCCGAGGCCGGCGCTTTCAAGGGTACCGACCGCGAGGTGTGCTCGAGCATCTGGGAGGAGTACCGCACCTTCAGCAACCCGAGCCTGAACCCGGACGCCGAGGCCATCAACGCCGAGGCGAAGCTGAAGATGGAGGCCAAGCAGCTGGCCCCCTACGAGGAGTACATCTACAACCATGGCCTCACCTGGCCCGTGCGCGAGGTGGACGGGAAGTGGCTGCCGACGCTGTGGCGCTTCTGCGACGGCCCCCAGGAGGACGGCTTCGATGAGTACGGCGTGGAAACCTACGGCGAGCACGACAAGGCCGGCGGCGTGAGCTTCTACAAATCCGCCGACAAGAAGCCCTCGGCGGTGTTCCGTCCCTACGAGCCGCCGGCGGAGGAACCCAGCGACGAGTATCCGTTCTGGTTCTGCACGGGCCGTCTGCTGGAGCACTGGCACACCGGATCGATGACCCGCCGCGTGCCCGAGCTCAATCGCGCGCTGCCCGAGGCGCTGCTGGACATGAACCCGGCCGACTGCGAGCGCCTCGGCGTGACCGACGGCGATCGCGTGCGCCTCACCTCGCGTTTCGGCACCTGCGACATCACGGTGTCCACGGCCGGCCGCACCCGTCCGCCCGCGGGCATGGTGTTCGCGCCGTTCTTCGCGGAGGAGACGCTGATCAACCTCGTGGTGCAGGACACCTACTGCCCGCTTTCGAAAGAGCCCGATTTCAAGAAGACCTGCGTTTCCATCGAGAAGATTTAAGGAGGGGTACCCATGCGGACCATGAAGAAGTCGAAGATGATCTGCGCCGCCGTGCTGACCGGCGTGCTGGGGGCCGCGGCGCTGGCCGGGTGCGCCCAAGAGATGGCCGACACCGGTGCCACCTACAATCCCGGGGAGCCGCCGCTCATGACGGCGAGCCACGAGGGCCGCTACGAGAGCCTGGGCGCAGCCGGCTGCTTCGGCTGCCACGGCGGCAGCGACGAGGTGGAGGTGTTCCTGGCGGCCGCCACGCCGCTGCCTGCCGACCACTACGTGGGCGGGGATGCGTCCACCCATGAGATCGACGGCCCTCGCGCCGAGTGCATTACCTGCCATCCGGTGGCCCAGGAGTAGGTCATGGAAGACGAGAAGGTGGTCATCTCCTCGCTGGTGGTGGAGGCGCGGCCGGAATCGGTGGATGCGGTGGCGCGGGCCCTGGCGGCTATGGAGGGGGTGGAGGTGCACGAGGTGAACGGGTACAAGATCGTCGTCACCATCGAGGCTTCCTCCACCGGCGCCTCGCACGAGATTTCGAGCCGGTTCATTCAGATTCCAGGGGTGCTGAACGTGAATCTCGTGTACGTCAACTTTGAGGATGAGACACTCGGGTAGAAAGTCGCCCAAAAGCGGAGCTACGGGGTACCTTGATTCGCTCAGACAGTCCTCGCTCGGCGAAACAGCCCACTGGGCTGTTTCGTTCGCTGCGGAACTCGCTCGGTCAAGGCACCCCGTATCTCCTTTGATCATTGCCTTGGTTGGGAGGAATGACCTGTGACTCGGTCTATGGGAAAGATAACGGTTGTGCGGCGGGTGGTGCAGGGTTGCATGCTGGTGCTGTTCTGCTTGCCGCCGCTGCTGGCCGGATGGGGGCTGGCGGGGCTGTTCGCGGGCGGCGACGGGGAAGTGACGACGCCGGCTGAAGGCGTGTTCTTCGGCAGCCTGTCCTCCTCGAGCGTTGCCGGCGTGCCGTTGTTCGACCCGTTGGGCGCCGTGGAAGCGATGGCGGCGTCGCGCGGCTTGCTGGCGGCATCGGCGCTTACGGGCGCTCTGCTTATCGTTGTGGTCTACGGGCTCGTGCGCGGGCGCGCCTTTTGCGGCTGGGTGTGCCCGGTGAACCTCGTCGGCGAGGGCGTGGATGCGGCTCGTCGACGGCTCGGCATTGAAGTGCCCGAGCGCACGGTGCCGCGGCGCGCGAAGATCGGCGTGGCGGCGGCAGTGGTGCTGCTGTCGGCCCTCGTGGGCTTCCCGATTTTCGAGCTGATTTCGCCCATCGGCGCGGTGAACAAGGGACTCGTGTTCGGCGGCTTCGCCGGGGCGGGCACGCTTTTGGCCATCATTATCGCTGAGCTGCTCGTCAGCCGCCGTCTGTGGTGCCGGGCGCTGTGCCCCTTGGGCGGCACCTTCCAAGTGCTCGGGCGCGCGGGGCAGGTGAACGTCGCCATTGATCACGACGCCTGCATCCACTGCGACAAGTGCACCCACGTTTGCCTCGCCGATCCCGAGATCCTCGCGCCGGCGCTGGTGGGGGAGGATACGATCGTGCGCGCCGGCGACTGCATGGCCTGTGGCGCCTGCGTTGACGTGTGTCCTACTTCCGCCCTGCGCTTCCGCTTTGGGCGCCCCCGCCGTTCCCAAAAGGGTACCGAAAGCGGATCGGCGGGAAGTCGCAAAGACGTTGATGTCGCAGTGACGGTTGCAGCCGGGGGAATCGGCTCGCCGGACGTCCCTTCCCGAGAAGAAATGTAAGCAAGGTGTAACCGTCCCCTTCCTCTGCTGTTGCTGTCCCCATGAATATGAGCGAAACTGTCCCTTTTCGGTGGCGGGATTCACGGCGTAAGCTTGGGCTATCGTTGCGGCCGTCCAGGGCGCGGCCGCCCGTGAGACAAGCGATCAAAAGGAGGGACCATGAAACGATCGACGTTCAAGACGGCGGCCGTCGCGGCAGGTACCGTGGCGCTCGTCGCGGCGCTGGCCGCCTGCGCGCCGGCCGCCCAGGAACCGGCGGCGGCACCGTCCGGGGGAGAAAGCGATGCCCCCGCGGCCGCGGCTCCCGCCGAGACCCCCGAGCCCGATTCCTTCGGCGTCGTGGTGGCGGAATCTTGGAAGGACATCTACCCCAACGAGTACCAAACCTATATGGCCAACGAGTCCAACAGCCCCCAGGGCAAGCAGGACTACCTGACCGAGTACCCGGAGTTGGTGACCATGTACGCCGGCTACGGCTTCGCCAAGGGCTACGACGAGGCGGCGGGGCATCCCTACAGCCTGCAGTCCGTGGCCGAGACGCCCCGCGTGAACGAGAACACGCTGGCCAACTGCATCACCTGCAAGACGCCCCAGTACACCGCCATGGTGAACTCCGAGGGCGATTCGGCCTACCAGAAGCCCTTCGCCGAGGTGCTCATGCAGATGACCGAGCCCATCAGCTGCTACAACTGCCATGAGAACGACCCGACGAAGACCACGGTCACCCAGAAGTTCTTCGTGAATTCCATGGGTTCCGATGTGGATAAGGTCTCCACCGATTCCCAGGTGTGCGGCCAGTGCCACAACGAGTACTACTTCGCCCCCGAGACCAAGGCCACCACGAATCCCTACACGGGGCTCGAGGGCATGACCGCCGAGGCCATTCTCGCCTACTACGACGAGATGGGCTTCAAGGATTGGGAGCACACCGAGACCGGCGCCCCCATGCTGAAGGCCCAGCACCCCGAGTTCGAGACTATCTACGGCGGCGCGCAGTCCTCCATGGCCAAGCAGGGCTACACCTGCGCCGACTGCCACATGGCCCCCGCCAAGGCCGAGGACGGCACCGAGTACAGCTCCCACAACCTGGTGAACCCCACCGAGGATCCGGCCATCATGGAGAAGTGCGAGGGCTGCCATGCCGACCTGCCTGGGCAGATCGTCCAGTGGCAGAAGGAGACCACCGACCGCGAGCACGAGCTGGCGGCCAAGCTGGACGCCTACATCAAGACCCTGGCCGAGCAGAAGGACTCCCTGGACGAGGCCACTCTGGAGCAGGCTCGCCAGATCCACCGCCATGCACAGTTCTACTGGGACTACGTGATGGTGGAGAACTCCGAGGGCGCCCACAACCCGGGTCTGGCCCAGGAGAACCTCGACAAGTGCGAGGACGAGCTGAAGGCCGGCTACACCCTGCTGAACATGACCTATTAGAAAGCGCGTCGCGCTCCCTCGCCCCTGCGGCGATGGGGCGCACCGCTCGACAATCGTGCCGGACCGCCCTGCCGGCATCCTCCCCGAAGGCGCGCACCCACCCGCGGTGCGCGCCCTCGTTCGTGGTTGGTCTTCTCATGCGAGGGGCGAGCAGGCGCAGGTTGATGGCGCGAGGCGTTTCCGCAATTCTAAGCAACCCCCCTTATTGCGAAAGTATGGCGATTGCGCTGATCTGCTGGTTTCGCCGGAATTATCCTAGCCGCCTTCGAAAGCTTGGGCGATACTGGCCGTTGGTATTTTTTCGGGCCTTCGGGGAGGCAGGTCCACACCGCTTTGGTACCTTAGAAACAGGAGGACTATGAACGCGAAGATGAAGAAGAGGATGATCGCCGTTTCCGGCGTCATCGTCATCGTGCTTATCTTGGTGCTCGCATTCGTGGGAGGCAACACCGCCGCCACGACGATGAGCATCGCGGAGGCCGCCGAGAATCCCCAGGCGGGCCAGAAGGTGCAAGTGTCGGGCAACGTGGTGCAGGATTCCTTCTCCACGAGCAATGACGTGCTCACTTTCAAGATTTACGACCCTGAGGGCGACCCCGCCACGCAGCTTGAGGTGCGCTACGACGGCGCCGCCTCGTCCACGTTCGGCAACGACGTGACCGCCATCTGCACGGGCAAGATCAACGATGCGGGCGTGCTGGAGTGCTCCGAGCTGGTGACGAAGTGCCCCTCGAAGTACGAGAACGCCGACAGCGCCCTTACGGTGGAACAGCTGCTCGGTTACGGCGAGAGCGTCTACGGCAACGTCGTGAAGGTGGCCGGCTCGGTCGGCGCCGGGTCGCTTAAGGCCGCAGGCCAGGGCGACCGCTTCATCCTCGTCGACGCGGAGACCGGCGACTCGATGCCGGTTGTCTTCGAGGGCGCGCTTTCCGACGGGATTGCCGACGGTTCCGCCGTGGTGCTCACGGGATCCCTTGGCGACGACGGCAAGTTCGCCGCCACCGATGTCGCGCTGGAGGGCTAGCCCATGTCGATGATCGGACTTCTCGGCCTGCTCGTGGCCTTCGCCGGCTGCGTCATCTCGGTGCTGTGCCTGGGCGTGGCCCACATCCTTTACAAGAAGCGCTCCTTCGAGCGCTCGGAGACCTTCGCCTGGGGAGGGCGGATGGCCGCAGTGCTCACGGCGGTGGCGCTCACGGTGTGCTGCGCCGTGCTCGTGTGGTGCTTCTTCTCGGGCGACAACACCATCCAGTACGTGCTGGACAACCGTTCCACTTCTACGGCCCCCGAGGCGTGGCTCTATAAGCTCGCCGGCCTCTGGGCGGGGCGTCAGGGCTCGCTGCTGTTCTGGGCGTGGCTCATTGCCGTGTTCAACGCGGTGCTCGTGTTCGCCACGCGCAAGAATGCGCGCCCGCTCGATAACGGCGCGCTCGCCATTTCCTCGCTCGTGCTGACGGCCTTCGTGTCGGTACTGCTTTTCTCCGAGGGCAACATGCCCTTCATCGTGACCGACTCGCGCTACTTCGGCGACGATGGCACGCTGTCGGTCATGGCCTCGGCCCGTTCCATGAACGCGCTTCTGGAGCACTGGGCCATGGCGATTCACCCGCCGACGCTGTTCATCGGCTACGCGGGCCTCACCATTCCGTTCGCTTACGCCATCTCCGCGCTCATCGTCAACGACGATTCCACGGAATGGGTGAACCGCTCGACGCCCTACCTCATGTTCTCGTGGCTTCTGCTCGGCATCGGCATCGGGCTGGGCGCCGTGTGGGCCTACGTGGTGCTCGGCTGGGGCGGCTACTGGGGCTGGGATCCGGTGGAGAACGCCAGTCTGCTCCCGTGGCTCGTGGGCGTGGCGCTCATCCACTCGTTCACAGTGTACCGCCAGCGCGGCGCTTTCAAGCGTTGGAGCGTGTTCTGCGCCTGCCTCACCTTCTGCTTCGTGGTGCTGGGCACCTTCATCACCCGTTCGGGCCTCGTGCAGTCGGTGCACGCCTTCGAGGGCGACCCGGTTTCGCTCGTCATGTTCGGCGCGCTCATCATCTGCTCGCTTCTGGCCGGCATCGTGGGCCTTATCGTGCGCCGCAAGAACTTCGGTGCGACGGATGCGGCCGATGACGACATCGAGTCGATGATGTCGAAGGAAGCGGCCTACTACGTGAACAACCTCATCATGATCGTGTTCGCCGTGCTTCTGGCCTACATGACGGTGTCCTCGGCCCTGCCGAGCTGGCTGCCCTTCGGCGGCCAGTCCCTGTCGGCCGGCACCTACAACGCCATCGCCCGACCCTTGGGCATCGCCTATCTGGCCGTGCTCGCCATCTGCCCGCTTCTGGGCTGGCGCCGCACCGACAAGAAGGCGTTCTGGCGAAATGCCCGCGTGCCGGCGCTGTGCGCGCTCGTGCTGTTCATCGTGCTCATGATCTATTTCGCCACATACCTTCTGCCCAGCTACCAGGCCATGATCGACATGGGCGGCACCCAGGCCTCGGGCCTGCTGGAGCAGGGCAACCCCATCTACTACAACGGCCTGGCCGTGGTGGGCTTCGCCGTGGCGAGCCTTCTGTTCTTCAACGCGCTGTTCATGGCCGTCCGCTCGCTCAAGCGGGTCGATGGCGCCAAGCTGCGCCGCCGCCTGGCCCTGTTCGGCGGCTCGGTGGCCCATGCCGCCATGGCCATCATTCTGGTGGGCCTCATCGGCTCGTCCATGTACGTGACCGAGATCACGGGGTATCTGCCCTACGACGAGGAGAGCGATTCGGTTTCCGAGACCTTCGACATCCAGGACTTCCAGCTCACCTATACGGGCAACTCCATCGATGAGCTCGGCAACGGCAACGTGCGCTACGCGCTCACCTTCGACGTAACGAAGGACGGCCAGTTCGTGGGTACGGTGAATCCGGCCGTGCAGCTGGTGAGCGCCACCCAGCAGCAGAAGCTGGAGGCGAGCGTCATCGGGTTCCCGCTGGAGGATTTGTTCGTGGTGTATCGCGGCGTGAACGACGAGGGCGACTTCTCCATGGATGTGCGCGTGAACCCGCTCATCTCGTTCGTGTGGGTGGGCTTCGCCCTGCTCATGGTGGGCTGCCTGATTCCGCTGTTCGCCAAGCGCGCCGAGCGCCGTCGCGGCGGCCCGGCTGTGGGCGATGTGCCCGCTACCGAGCTGGCGGAGGCCGAGCCGAAGGAGCGCGGGAAGGCCTCGCGCGACGCGGCGCCCCGCAAGAGCGTCGTCGAGGAGACGGCGGCTGTGGAAGTGGCGCTCGTGGAAGATGCCGAGGGCGACGCGGCGGCCGATGCGGACGCGGCGGCAGTGGTCGAGGCGTCCGGTGATACCGCAGATGCTGATGCCGACGCCGCTAACGCCGGCGCGAAGGCGGGGGAGTAGTCCCGTGGAAACGGCGCTTACCGTCGATCACCTGACGAAGTCGTTCGGCGGCCGCAAGGCCGTCGACGACGTGTCGTTCGCGCTGCCTGAGGGCGCGTTCCTCTCGGTGTTCGGGCCCAACGGCGCGGGCAAGACCACGCTTCTGCGCATGCTCGCCACGCTGTCGCGGCCCACGGAGGGAACGGTGACGCTCGCGGGCATCGACGTGAAGGAGGAGCCCGAGCGCGTGCGCGAGGCCATCGGGCTCATCTCGCACAACCCGATGCTCTACCCCGACCTCACCGCCGAGGAGAACTTGCTTCTATACGCGAAGCTCTACGGCGTGGACGACCCTGAGCACCGCGTGATAGAGCTTCTCGATGCCGTGGGGCTCAAACACCGCCGGCTCGATCGGGTGCGCACGTTCTCGCGCGGCATGACCCAGCGCGTCTCCATCGCCCGGGCGCTCGTGAACGACCCGTCGGTAGTGCTGCTCGACGAGCCCTACTCGGGACTCGACCCCCACGCCATGCACATTTTCGACGAGCTGATCGCCTCGGTGCGCGAGGGCCGCACGTTCGTCATGGTGAGCCACGACTTGGATAAGGGCCTGGCGCTTGCGAGCCACGTGCTCGTACTTGCCCGCGGCCGCGTGGTTCACTTCGGCGAGAAGGACCAGATGAGCCCCGACGAGTTCGCCGATTTGTACCGCACGACGGTAGGGATGGGGGTGAGCTAGATGACCGAGAAAACGCAGCGATCAGACGTGGGGTGTTCCGACCGAGCGCAGTTTACCCCAAGGGTACTTGCTCGCTCTGCTCGCAGCGCCGACACGCGACCAGGAATGCCCGAAGGGCATTCCCAAAGCGAGGACTGTCTGAGCGAATCGGAATACCGCGCGGCTGATCGCGGAGGGACGCGTAGCTGCATCTGCAAGGCCCCCAGCACGTGGACGCAGTACAAAACGCTGCTCGCGAAGGACTTGAAGGCGGAGTTTCGCACCAAGGACATGATCGTGTCCATGGGCATCTACGCCTTCCTCGTCATCGTGGTGTTCGGCGTGGCGCTCTCATTCGCCCGTCCAGGATCTGAGTTCCTCGAGGTGTCCGGCGGTCTTCTGTGGGCGCTCGTGGTGTTCACGTCGCTTCTGGGTCTGAACCGCTCGTTTTCCAAGGAAACGGAGAACGGCTGCTTGGAAGGGCTGCTTCTGGCCCCGCTCGACCGCGGCGTGATCTTTCTGGCCAAGGCGACGTCGAATTTGGTGTTCCTGGCGTTGGTGGAAGTGATCGCCGTGCCGCTGTACTGGGTGTTCTTCTCCAGCTTCGCGGCGCCGGCCGATACGGGCTGGCTGCTCGTGGTGCCGCTTGTCGTGGGCAGCATCGGTATCGCCGGCATCGGCACCATGCTTTCCACCATCACGGCGGCCACCCGCGGCAAGGACGTCATGCTGGCGCTTTTGTTCGTGCCCGTGATCTTCCCGCTTCTGTACGCCTGCGTGTCGGCCACCACGTGCGCGCTCGTGGGCGGAGACGTGTTCGCCGATGGGTTTCTCACGTCGCTGGCCCTTGGCGCTGGCTACGATGTGATCATGATTCTCGCTTCGTGGGTTCTCTACGATTTTGTCGTCAACTAAAGGAGGACTGAGTGACTGATAAGAAGTTGAAGCTGCCCGAGGCGGGGCAGTGGCCCGACAAGCTGGTGGTGCCGGCGCTCATTGCGGGCGCGGTGCTTTCCACCGTCGGGTTCCTCATGGCGTTCTTCTACGTGGCCCCTGTCGGGGGCGCCGCGGTGAACGGCGCCGAGCTCATTGGGGACGTGATGGTGTCCCAGAAGGTGCTCTTGTCCCAGAAGATCTTCTACTTCCACATGCCCGTGGCCATCACGTCGTTCATTGCGCTCGGCTTCGGGTGCTACTACGCCGTGCGGTTCCTCATGACGAAGAACCAGCGGTTCGACACCTGCTCGCGCATTTGCCTGGAGATCGCGCTTCTGTTCGTGGTGCTCACCATGATCACCGGCGAGATGTGGACCCGCTTCGAGTGGGGCGTCTGGTGGAGCTGGGAGCCGCGGCTGACCACGTACCTCATCCTCATGCTCATCGTGATCGCGTACTTCGTGCTGCGAAGCTCCGTGGACGAGCCCGAGCGCCGCGCTACCTTCGCTGCGGTCGTGGCCATCATTGCCACGATCGATGTGCCCATCTGCTTCATGATCACGCGCCTCATTCCGTCGTCCATCCACCCGGTGGTGCTGCGCGAAGGCGGCATGAGCCCCGAAATGGGTATGTGCGTGGGCCTGTGCGCGCTCGGCATGATGCTCGTGGGCTTCGTGCTGTATCGCACGCGCTTCAACCAGGTACGCCTCACCCAGCGCGTCGAAGCGCTCAAGGAAACCCTCGACGACGAACGATAGGAGAGAGCCATGAATCCCATTCTTGCCGATATCTATTCCACCATCCTGCCCTCCGCTCCCTACATCATCGCGGCCTACGCGCTTCTGTGGGTGGCCCTGCTCGTGTACGTGCTCATGATCTTCCGCGGTACCAAGAAGGCGACCGCGCAGCTCACGCTTCTAGAGGAGGCCGTCGCCGATCAGCAGGCGAAGGCCCGCGCGGCGAAGGACGAGTAGCGATTCGCGACCTGTGCCGCGTCTGCTGCGCGCGGTCGGATTCCGAGTGGCGATTGGTCGCTGCTGTGTTCCGCAATATAGCCCGTTTAGGTGATACGCCTAGACGGGCTTTTCCGTATTATAGTGGCAGAGCAAAGCTCGAAACCTTCCTCGGAGCCGCCCTTCCTCCCTCCTTCCTTCCGGCGGCAACCGAGATCTCACGCAAGGCGGTCGCTCCTCGGGCAGGCCGCCTTTTGCGCTCCGTTCCGTCTCGCAGCGCGAGGTGAAATTTTTCAGCCGTTCTTGCAAGAGTGGCACCATAGCCTCTCAAAAATCTTGAGAGGCTGCTTGATGGTAACGGCTCCGAGAAAAACACGGTAGATGGTTTGAGAAAGCCAATAGGTGCTTTAAAGCCCCAGCTCCTTTTCGCCCCACTGCTTCATGGCGAGGAGAATGGGCACGAAGCTCTTGCCTTGTGGGGTGAGGGCGTATTCCACGCGCGGAGGCACCTCGCCGAAGTCGGTGCGCGTGAGAAAGCCGTCGTCGACGAGCTCTCTGAGCTGCTTGGAAAGCGTGGACTCGGATATGTTCCCAATGCAGTGTCGGACCCGCCCGGGCAGCGCGAGCAAATCCTCGCGGCCCTTGATGCCGTCATCTCCGACTTCGGCGAGGAGCGCCTGCGCCGCTATCGTGTCAACTTGCGACATCTGTGGGAGGTTCGCGAAAAGGTGCCGACGTGGGTGATTTGCGAAAAGGGCGCTGAAGATGCCAGTTGAGCGCTGAAATGGTCGAAAGGCAGGGCGAAAAATCGCGGTTATCCGGCCATTTCTGTCCTCAGCTGGCATTTTTCGACTCTGGCATTGACCATTTCTGCCCTCAACTGGCATCTACTTCGCGAAAACGAAAAAAGGGACTATGGTGGTGAGGAATTTGATCGTAATGGAGTTTCATTCGCTAAGTCATTTCGCAAGTGCGCACAGGTTTCCTTTGGTCAGGAATATCCGGCCCGAGCGAGGGGAGGGGAGTCGCTCGGGCCGGATGGGAGGGAGATGGGGATTGTCTCTTAAGGGTGCTTAGGCCTGCACGAGTTCGTGGGCCTGGTTGGCTGCCGAGCGACCGCCGTTGATGCATTCAGCGCTGGCGCTGCCGGGCACATCGATGGGATAGACGTCGCGGTAGAGCATGATGCCGTCGAGGCCGATGACCCAGACGTTATCGAGCACGCCGCCATCGGTCAGCACGGGCTGGAACTTGCGATTCGTCTTCACGCCGCCGAGCGGGCCCTCGATGGCCTCGTGGATTTTCGCGATGTAGAAGGGGCCCTGTTGGATGGCGATGAGGTACTGGGCGTCCTTGCCGTAGAGGTCGTCCTTGCCGGCGGCGCACTTCGCGTTGTACTCGTCGACGGCCGCCTGCAGCGCAGCGGCATCTAACCCTGCCGCTTCAGCCGCCTCGGCAAGTGTGTCGGCCCGCCAGACGTCGTCGCCGGCGGCGATGATGGCCTCCATCTGCTCGGCGAGGTCCACCTTCCACTCCGCGGCGGCATCGGCATTGTCGGCCAGCTGCTTCTCGTAAATAGCCTGATCGAAAATGCTGTAGGCCACGCCATTCTGGCCGTGGACGGCTGCCGACTGGGTGATGGCGTTGCCGACACGGAAAACGTAGCCTTCGTCGACGAACCTCTCGCAGTCCTGGTTAACCCAAAGCATGGGGCCGCCGAAAGCGAAAGCTCCCCAATAGGCGCCGAACTTCTCCACCTGATGGCTGATGCGGTTGTATTTCAAGTAGCATACGCCGTTGAACTCCTCGGCGCCGGCGGCGATAGTCATGTTGATGCCGTCGCCGAAGTGGCCCGGCGTGCCGATGCGCTCGAGGGTGGTCAGATCGAAGCCCCATTTGGTCATGCGGCGGTCGTCGTCGGCGAAGCCGCCCGTGGCCACGATGACGGCTTTGGCCTGGTACTGCACCAAGTCGCCGAAGGCGTCGATGGCGTACACGCCGTTGATGGCGCCGTTCTCGTCATAGCTGAATTCCAGGGCGCGGTTGTTGAGACGGATGTCCGCCGCCGCATCGCGCAGCTTCTGCTGCATGGGCATCACGTAGCCCACGTAGGCCGCGCCGTCCTTCCACCAGTGGAAGGTGTCAACAGAGCCGACGCTGACGCCGAAGGGGTAGTTGTCGATGGTGCCTTCCAGCTCACAACCGCATTGATCGACGAGCCATTCGATGTTTGCCGCTGAGTTGTCGCAAAGATCCTTGTACAGCAGGCCATCGGCCACCCATTGAGTTTTTCCGAGCTCCTCCTGCATGATGATGGAGCGATCGACTTGGATGTTCTGCTCTTTCTGGAAACGGGAGTCCACGGCGAAGGTGCCCTCAACGCCTTGGCCGTTACCGCCGAGCGTGGCTTGGGCCTCAAGAAGAATGAAATCGTCACCGTTCTCGGCGGCCTGCACGGCGGCAGCAAGTCCGGAAAGACCGCCGCCTACAATGACGATGTTGGTCTCGATGACCTCGACGACCTCATCGGGGTTCACCTCGATGCCCGAGCTGTTGATGGGCTCCGACGAGCGGTTGCCGGTAGTGGCCAAATCGGTCGATGCGGAGCCCTTGGTCTGCGGAGCGCAGCCGGCAAGACCGGCCGCGGCGGCGCTGGCGGCGCCGAGGGTGCCCAAGGCGAGAAAGCTTCTACGAGACAGGTTTTCCATAGTGTTCTCCTCTATATGTTTCGGGATACTGTGTGACTGTTATGCCGAGAAGCCCTTGGAGGCATCGTAGGTAATCGTCTTGCCGTTGACGGTCATGGTGGCGCTCTTTATGGCGTAGCGGTAGTTCGTCTGAGTGCTGTCCTCGCGTGCTGTGGCAGCCTCGACAGCGGTGATGTCGGTGACGATCTCGGCATTCTGCACATCGAGGTCGGCAACCTTTTTGTATTGGAGAAGCTCGCTCCAAAATTCCGCGAAGGCGGGATCGTTCTGGGAGATGGTAGCGGGGCTGTCGGCATCGGTGAGGCCCAGGTCCATCATGGTGAACAAGTCGCCGGCGGCCATGATCACCTGCTTGGCATTGGTTCGATCCTCTGCGGGAATGTCGCTTTTCGATGTGTCTCCTTGGCTAGCGCAGCCGCAAAGGGCAAGTGCCATGACGGCGGCGATCGCCAGGGCGATCGCGGTTACCTTCGTTGCTCCCTTTTTCATTGTCCGCTCCCTCTGTTCCATAGGTTCCTCCTTTGGGTCTGTGGCCGCTTCTTTTTCGTGCCTTCGTACGGCCTGTAAGCATATTGGCCTGTGCTGACGAGAGAGGCGACCTCCCAAAATAGTGAATTGGCCGCCGTTCGGAAAATGTCACCCGAAAAGGATTACGAGGAAAAAGGCCAGTTGGGAGCATTGAATCGCCAAGATGCGTTGGATGACTATGTTAGAATTCGCCTTGGTATGCCGCAGTCTGATCACTTGAGCATTCGCGGTCGTTTCCGAAGGGGAATCATGGGGCAGTCGAAGAAAAAGCTAAGGCGCATCAAAGCGTTAACGGGTTCGGCGTCGTGGCCGAGCATTGTCGGCGCTGCATTTTTCTGGATATGGATGGATCGCGCGATGTTCGGCGACACGCTGTTGCCGGATGCGGCAAGCTCTGCGGAGCATGAGGCGCTGGCTTGGCTGGCGCCGCTCGTCATTCTTGTCTCAAGCTGCGTTGCCCTTCTTCTCATCGTCGTTGCCCTGGTTCGCGGGAACGACGATGAACTTTGGCGTTGGAGGATGTTTGCCGTCTGCGCTGCAATAGGCGTCGTGGGCGGCGTGGCTGTGACCGGAGGCTATCTGGGCTCGGCGACACCGGTGTGTCTCGCGGGCTGTTGCTTGGTGGGGGGCGCTATGGCTCCCCTCATTATTCTATGGGGACGCGTGGCCACAGCTCAGGGAACTCAGAAGACGCTCACTCATATTTCGGGAGCATGGGCTTTGGGCCTTGCGGGCAATCTTCTTCTAGAGGGGCTTCTTCCTGTGGCGGCGGCCTTGTCGGTGGGTCTTATGCCCCTGCTCTCCTTTGCGGGCTACTATGTCTTGTTTCGCCTGCAAGGCAAGGCGACGTTCCGCATTCCTGTCGAGGCAACCGCCGAGGTCGACTCCTCTTGTGGGCGGAAGAGCGCGAAAGAGAGGCTTTTGGGCATACGGCCCTCCTTTATTGTGTTTATCCTTGTGTTCTGCTCTGTTTTCGGCCTCATGTACGGCTTCGAGTTCTCCCCGCAGATCCCTTCCGGTGGCGTTCCGGGTATGGCAGACGTTATAGGAATGCGGGACGTAACGGCGTTGCTCTTCTTCTTCGTAAGTTTCACCAGTCATGGGCAGAAGATAGAGCATTTGTTCAGTATATGCGTGTCTCTTATTGCGGTGGGACTTCTCGCAATGACGGTAGGTGCGTACTCTGAGGACATCCGGCTTTTTGCCCGCATCTGCATTCCCGTTGGATACGCGGCTTTCGATATTCTGGTATGGACTATTATGGCGCAGCCAATTCAGAGGGGTCAGGTATGCCCTGCCCTATTGATCGCCGTTGCCATGTTCGCCGAGCAGGTAGGCATTACGGCAGGAGAGGCCGCCGGGGTGCTAGTGGGGGACTACGGAAGTTTAGCGGGCAATCCGGTGATGCTCGGCCTTAATTATCTGCAGCTTGTGGCAGTCATCGGCCTAATGCGGATGTTTCGTCTCGACGGGGGTGAGGAGGGCCGATCTGTGCGATCGGCGTCTTCTCGTGAGGGTGTGAAGGCGGAGGGGGTGCTGGACTTTCCGGTTCCGAGTGGCGTGCCGGACGGGCTTTCGACGGTGGTTCCCGATAACGTAAGGCGTCTAGCGGATGACTGCGGGCTCACTGAACGAGAGAAAGAGATTCTCGCACTCTTCGCCGAGGGACGCAGTGTTCCCTATATTGCCGAGAAGTTCATTTTGTCGCCCAACACAGTAAAGACTCATATGCGTAGGATATACGGAAAGGCTAACGTGCACAGTCGCCAGGAGCTTCTGGACAAGCTGGAAGAGATTGGCCGATAAGCTGGCTGTGCGAGCGAGATAAATTCGGGAGAGGGTCGCAGATTGCTCGCCGTGCTGCTTGTTTCTTGTTTCGCCAGGATCGCCTTGAGCACAGATAAATGAGGCTGTAAAAAGCCCCGTTCATAAAGGCGGTCAGGGTCTTTGAGGAGGAGATCGCCATGCACGAGATGTCCATTCTCACCAATGAGGTAGATACTGTGCTCGTCTATGCTGCAGAAAACAACGCAAGTTGGGTGATCGAGGTTTCGCTGGTCGTGGGGATCTGCGCGATGTAGTGGACGAGCTCATGGAGAGCTGCTTTCAATTCCTCTTGCGGGGGACTATCGCCGAAGGGCTCGCCTTATCATGGCTAAGGTGCCTCTGAAGCTGCAATGCGAGGATTGCCTGCTGGTTTTTGGCACCGATATATGGGGATGGAAGCAGGTTGCGTGCCCCGATTGCGGCAGCAGCCGTCTCAAGGTGAAGTCGGATCGCGAGTTCCTCATCATCGGCTCTATTGTTGTCGAATAGGGGCAGCGGATTTGATGCCGACCGTACTTGCCCTAGTTCCAGGACGTTGGATTCCGAAGTTCGAGCGCCTCGTCCTCGGCATCTCGGTGAAAACCCAGTTAAGCGACTTCTCAAGATTTTCGAGAAGATAGCGCTGCAACTTCTCGAAAATCTTGAGAAGTTGCAAGCAGGACTAGTCCCGAAAAAGCGAGTGCGGCCATTCGAATCGCTGCCTTAAAGCCGCAGCTCTTTTTCGCCCCACTGCTTCATGGAGAGGAGGATGGGCACGAAGCTCTCACCTTGAGGGGTGAGGGTGTATTCCACGCGCGGGGGCACCTCGCCGAAATCGGTGCGCACAAGGAAGCCGTCGTCCACCAGCTCCCTGAGCTGCTTGGAGAGGGTGGACTCGGATATGTTCCCGATGCAGCGCCTGAGCTGCCCGAAATGCCGCACGTCTTTAAGGGCGATATAGAAGAGGATCTCGATCTTCCATTTTCCTCCGATCATGCGCTGGATGGTGGAGACGGACTTGCAGCGCTCCACCTCTTCGCCTTGCCTTCGCGCCATAGATCTTCCTCTCTTCTACTTCAGAAAAAGACAGTACTTCAAATCGAATACCAATCCTAGCATGATGACAGGGAGCGGAATCGATGGCGCATGGGGTGGGGAGCGAAATCGACGATGAGCGCCTTGAAGGCGTGTCAGTGAAGGATTTAATGTCGACAACGATTTTCCCAATCGCACCAAGCATGAGAGAAAGGAGTGCCATGCATTACACGGGAACGATCTGGCGGCCGCCCTACGAGGCGGACTCGCTCATCATCGAGGCGACGGCGGGCTGCACGCATCACCGGTGCAAGTTCTGCACGTTGTACGAGGACCTGCCGTTCAAGTTTCGCCCGTCGCCCTTGGAGGACATCGAGGCGGATCTTCTGGAAGCGCAGACGTGGTATCACGATCCGCTTCGGAAAGCCGAAGAGCACCTGTTCGAGCTGCCCGGCGCCCGCGCGAGTCGGATATTTCTTGCGGGAGCGAACCCCTTCGGGCTGAAGGCGCTGCATTTGCGGAAGATCGCGTCGCTTGTTCGCACCTACTTCCCGCAATGCAAGAGCATCGGGTGCTTCTCCCGCGTGACCGATGTGGCGGCAAAGACCGACGAGGAGCTCGCCGAGCTCGCGGCGGCTGGGTTCGACGGTCTCACCATCGGCATCGAGACCGGTGACGAGGAGGCCCTTGCGTTCATGGACAAGGGCTACGGGGCCGAGGACATCGCGAAACGGTGTGCACGGCTCGATGCTGCGGGGATCTCCTACGCATTCTTCTACCTGGTGGGTATCTCGGGCGCCGGGCGCGGTCTGGCGGGGGCGCGGGCGACGGCGGATGTCTGCAACCGGACGAACCCCTGGCTCATCGGTGCGAATATGCTCACCATCTACCGGAGTTCGGCGCTGTACCGGGAGATCGAGGCCGGGCGGTGGCGCGAGGCGGCCGAGGTGGAGAAATATGAGGAGGTGAAGGAGCTGGTCGCCCAGCTGGATATTCCCGTGGAGTTCGCCATGCTGGGGGCGTCCAACCCGGTGATGTTGCACGGTCGGTTGCCCGAGCAGCGCGAGGGGCTCCTTGCGGCTCTCGACGCCGTCATCTCCGACATTGGTGAGGAGCGCCTGCGCCGCTACCGTGTCAACTTGCGGCATTTGTAGGCGGTTCGCGAAGAGGTCCTGACGTGGGTGATTCGCGAAAAGGGCGCCGTAGATGCCAGTTGGGGGCCGAAATGGTCGAAAGGCGGCGCGAGAAATCGCGGTTATCCGGCCATTTCTACCCTCAACTGGCATTTTCCGAATCGGGCATTGACCATTTCTGCCCCCAACTGGCATTCACTTCGCGAAAATGAAAAGGAGGGGGATTCACGCGAAAAAGAAGAGGGGGGATCCGCGCCGTTGCGGATCCCCCCTCTGCGGGATGAGCTTGTTTTGGGAAATGGGCTTGCGCGAGCCTTCGCGGCCAGGTTGGTTTCCCTGGCCAGCCACTTAGTCGAATGCCAGCTTAGCCAACCAAATGACTACTGCTCGTCCTTCTCGACGGCGACGTAGACGTAGCCCGGCTCGCCCTCGGCGGGCAGCTCGTTGTAGGCCACCATCTCGGCGATCTCGGCGGCCGTGGCGCTCGCGGGCTCGGTCTCAAGCAGGTAGGCGGTGTCGGCGCGGCGCTCCATGGCCTTCTGGAAGTCCTTGGTTCCCACGAACACTTCCTGCTTGTACGGGTTCACGCCGAGCTTCTTGGCGCGGTAGACGATGTAGGCCAGCGCGGCGATGTTGGCCACCAGCGCGACGATGGACACGCCCAGGTTCACGTCCGGGTTGTTCACCGACTGCACGGCGAAGACGGAGTCGTTCACGAACATCGGCACCATCTGGCAGAACATGCACCAGATAGAAAGCGTGAAGGCGCGGTTCTGAATCCAGCCGCCCTTGTTCCAGATGAGGCCGGCGATGGTCGGCGCGAGCAGCAGGGCAATGCCGCAGTACCAGGAATGGGTGGGCAGGCAGTTGTAGGTATAGCAGAAGTTCCACAGATCGTAGGCGATGATGAACACCCAGGTCATGTCAGGCCACAGCATGTCCTGACGCTTCTTGGAGATATAGATGCCGAACCAGCCGGTCATGCAGGCGATGTTGAGCAGGCCCGCGATGCCGTTGAACACGTTGTGCCAGCCGCCGTAGAGCGTGACGCCCTCGGTGGAAACCCACGTGGTGCCGAAGGCGCGGAAGGCGCTCTCGAAGTCGCTCACCACGGCGATGAGGATGTTGATGGCCACGATGACGAAGGGGAAGGCCTTGAACCAATGCGAGCGGCCGATCTTGCCCCAGGAGTACTTCAGCATCATGAAGCCGATGCAGCCGGCGGTGGCGGCGTACACCTTGGCGTAGTGGAACCAGCTGTTCATGTCGGTGTGGGTGGGGTTGTTCACGGCCCACTCGGCACCGGACGCCGCACCGATCTCCACGGCCAGGCAGTAGACGGTCATGGCGCCGCAGACGCCGAAGAACATGAAGATGCCGCCGGCCTTGGTGCGGCGGGCGAACTCGTTCAGCAGGATGAGCGCGATGAGCACCATCGCCAGGCCGAGCCATTGGAAGCCGGCGTTCGGGCCGTACACGTCGAATAACATGGTGATCCCTCCTTTAAGGATCGGTGCCTTCCTTGCCGCGAAGCCCGCCGCGGGTGGAGCACAAGAGGCCTCGCTGACCCACTCGCACCGGCTGCGCGCGGCATCAAATAGATGCTGTGCAGTACCATACCTGTGAAGAACTCTTCAGTCAATATCCATAATTTTGCAAGTTGGTAATAATTGACGAAATTGGTAAATGAGTCAATAAAGCATTGATAAACGGGGGAAATACTGCTAAGATTCCCAAAATAAAGTTCATTGAAGAAAGAAAAAGAAAACTTTCACGAAGAAATAATTGGAACGCACAGCCGAATGATAGGAGGGAACATGAAGCGAACAACGACGGCCATCGCCTGCAGCGCGGCCGCCCTCGCCCTGGGGCTTTCCGGTTGCGGGGCGTCCTTCGAGGGATCCGGGTCGAAGGACGCCGCCTCGGCGGAGCAGCTGGCCCTGCGCACCGACGATCCCTGGGCAGCCGAGGTTGCGGCCGATGCGGGGGCGCGGGCCCAAGGCGACTACGCCGACGGGGTGTATGTAGGGCACGGGCGCGGCATGGAGGGCGCCATCACGGTGACGCTTCTTCTGGATGACGGGCGCATCACCTGCCTGGAGACGACCCAAGAAGGGGAGAGCCAGAGCCGCGGCGGCTACGAGGCCATCCGCGACGGGCGGTACGCCGAGATGATCGAGGCGGCCCAGAGTGCCGATATCGACGCCATCGCCGGGGCCACCATTACGACGGCCGGGGTGAAGCAGGCCGTGGCCGACGCGCTCGCCCAGGCGGAGATTGCCGCCGGCGCCGAGACGGCTGGCGGCGCGGCAGCGCAGGGCGGCGGGGATGCCGCCGCAGCGAGCGATGCCGACGCCACCGCTGCCCCAACTGGAAAGGAGGCCTAGCCATGGCCGAGAACATCACGGGCACGGGCGCCCTTTCCCGCCGCGACTTCCTGACCGGTTCGGCCGTGGCCGCCGCCGGGGCCGCCATGCTGGGCCTTGCCGCCGCCGAGCCGGCCGTGGCCGCCGAGGTCCGCAGCGGCAACTGGGCCGCCGACGGCTCCGCGGCCGTGACCGCCGAGCCTTCCGCCGCCACCAACGCCTCGGCCGCCGACGGCACCTACCGCGAGCACAACGCCAGCTCGTTCCCCGCCGACGACGCCACGCCCATCCCTCCCCGGGCCGTGCCTGCTCGTTGGGACTACGAGTGCGACATCTGCGTGGTGGGCGCCGGCGGCGGCGGCCTGAACGCGGCGGCCCGCGCGGTCCAGCTGGGCGCCGACGTCATCTGCGTGGAGGCCATGGGCCTTCCCGGCGGCAACGCCCAGGAGGCCGGCATGTGCGGCATCTTAGGCGGCTACTCGGGCCAGGAGGAGAAGAAGTTCGCCTTCCCGAGCTATCCCTTCGATCCCAAGGCGCTGACCGATTGGGCCATGGACGAGTACCACTACGCGGCCGACCCGAAGCTCATCTACCGGCTCGCCTGCGAGGGCGGCAAGTCGCTGGACTGGATGGCCGACTGCGGCGTGCACTGGCGTCTGGGCGAGGTGCCGGTGTACGTGGCCCCGAAGCGCTCGACGCTGGACCACCACGTGCTGAAGATGAAGGACGCCACCGACGCCATGTACGACTACGGCTACGCCCACGGCGTCGATTTCCACTTCCACAGCCCCGCCGTGGCCCTCGTGCAGGACGACGACGGGCGCATCGTGGGCGTCGTGGTGAACGAGGACTACGAGACCGAGCGCTACATCCGCGCCGACCGCGCCGTGATCCTCACGGCGGGCGGCTTCTGCAACAACAAGGCGCTGCTCGACAAGTACATCCCCACGGCGGCCATGGGCTGCGCCTCCAGCTATCTGACAGCCGGGGAGCGCGGCGAGTGCTTCCGCATGGGGCTGGGCGTGGGCGCCGACGTGTCCGGGTTCAACAGCTCCGCTTCCTTCGACGGCGGGGTCGACTGGCAGGCCGAGGGCGGCACCTGGGCGCGGTTCCTCTACGACGGCATGACCCAGCTCTCGCGCCAGCCGTGGCTGACCATCGACCGCTGCGGCAACCGCCTGCGCTACATGGACTCCCGTGTGGCCGAGGACGGCGCCAACGCCATCTACGCTTTGGGCGACCTCGCCACCATCCAGATGACCCCGCCGGGCCACCGCTCCTACATCGTCTTCGACGCCAACTACGAGGATCACCTGGCGGGATTTGCCCAGGAGCACTGCCGGAAGCTGCTGACCCCCGACCTGGAGCAGATCGAGAAGGTGCCGGAGCACTACCGCGACTGGCACCACGGCGTGCAGGACGCCATCGACGCCGACGTGCTGAAGCGCCGCGACAGTCTGGAGGAGCTCGAGCGCGATTTGGGCCTCGCCGAGGGCGTGCTCACCGAGGCCGTGGCGAAGTGGAACGACGCCTGCGAGCGCGGCGAGGACGACTTTCTGTACCCCATGCCCGCCGAGTGGCTGCACCCAATCGTGGAGCCGCCCTTCTACGGCTGCCGCATCGGCGGCAACCTGTACGGCACGAAGGCGGGGCTGCTCATCAACGACCAGATGCAGGTGGTGGGCACAGACGGCCGCGTGATCCCCGGCCTGTACGCCGGCTGGCACACCGCCGGGGGCGCTTGCGGCGAGAACAGCTACATCGGCGACCCGATTCTGGGATCGCTCATGGGGGACGTGGGGCTCGCCTTCTGCGGCGGGTATCTGTGCGGCACCTCTGCGGTGGAGAACGAGATCAACGGCGGCCAGGCGTAAGGGCGCGAGCGCGCGTACGGATAGGAGTTCGTTATGAAAGATATGAAAGCGATGGCGCGGCCGTTTCTCGCGCTGTATGCCATGGCGCTCGTGATTGCGCTGCTGGGACGCATCGGGCTTGCGGTGGCCGGGGGCACCGGCGTGCTCGCCTTCGACTACATCTCGGCCTCGGGCGTGCCGGTGCTCGATGTGATCTGCTCTATCCTCACGGGCTCGGCCTTCGTGGCCTTTCTGTTCGCGGCCGGTCTCGCGCTCTGCGTGTCGACGGCCGGCGCGGTGCTCTACGGCGCGCTGGCCTCGCGAGATGGCGCTCGCGCAGCGACGTGCGCGGAAGGCGCTGATGCAGATGATCCTGCGGGCGCTACCGGTGTTGCGCAAACCGATGTCGCGCGAATTGCCGCAGATGCGGATGGGCGTGCGGCAGTGCGCCCCCGTCCGCTGACGGCATTCCTGTGGGGCTGGGCCACGGCGCTCGTGGCGCTGGTGTGCCTAATGATTGTGGCGCTCGGCATTCTGTCGGCGGTGCAGGTGGGCTCTATGTCATCGAAGCTGCCGGGACTGCCGATCATCGTCGTCGGCGTTATCGGGTTCGCCGCCTTCCTCGGCACGCTTCTGGGCGCCGCCTCTATGGTGGTGTGTGCGTGCGTGGCTCGCTGGCGCGCAGGGTACAGCCTGGAGCTTTCGCTCATCGCGGCGGTGGCTTTGTGCGGTGCCGTTGTCGCAGCTCTCACGGTCGGCACGTTCTCGGCCCTGAACGTGGCGAGCATTAGCCTGCCGGCGCTGAGCGGCTGGTTCGCGGCGGATGTCGTGGCAAATGTGGCCATGCTCTTCGGCGCGAAGGTCTATGCGGACAAGATGAGCCTCGCCTAGATTTCCCGGAGCAGGTCGTAGGCGGCCTGCTCCTTTGCTTGCCGCTGAGCGTTCAGGTCGGCCACCACCACATGGCCCACGCGCTCGATGGCGTCCCTCTGCTCGGGAGTCAGGCGCACCCACAGCTTGGTGGCAGCCAGCTCGTTCACGGTGGCGCTGATGAGAAATCCCTGGTAAACGCCCTCGTCGGTGAGGGCCACGTACACGGCCTTCTTGTCATGGGGCGACTTCAGGCGTTTGGCCCAGCCGCGGCTCACGAGGCGTTCCACGGCGCGGGCGGCATTCACCGGCGACATCATCAGCTGCTCCGCCAGGGCTCCGATGCGCTCCGGGTGATCTGTCTCGCCGAGGCGCTGGACGATGCGGCACTCGTTGAACGACGCGCCCGTGGCATCGCGCAGGGTGCGCTCGGTTTCGGCGCGGATGAGCTCGATGGACACGAGCGAGCGCGTGGCCGGGAAGCGCTGGGCGCGGCTGGCATCCAGCGGCGGCTCGATGGCGGCTGCGGCGGCCACGGCCGCCTCAAGGATGGTGCGGTAGGTGGGGTTCTGGGTGGGAAAGTTGCTGTAAAGGCTCTCTACCAGGGATTGGTTGACGGCGGCGACGTGCTCGGCGCCGGCATCGGTGACGGCGAGGAACCGTGTGCGGCCGTCAGCTGCACCGGCCTCGCGGGTCGCGTATCCAAGGGCGACGAGGGCGTCGACGGCCTGAGTCACCACATTGGGCTTCATGTCCAGAATCTTTCCGAGCTCGCCCTGGCTCACGGGCGCCGAGGCCTGCATCAGCTTCGTTAAGATGCGGTATTGGGTGATGTTCAGGTCGCTCGCCTGCTCCAGCCCGCGGCGCAGGGCCTCGTGGGCCATCTCGAAGGCCACGAAATAGGTGGAGTCCAGGTTGAATTTGTTCGCGACCTCGGCCATTGCGCCCTTTCCGCTCGCGGCAAGTTAGTTCATTGATGCAACGATCAGTCTAGCGCTTCGCGCCTTTCTGCGGGGGCGCCGATTCATGCCCGATACAAAGACTTCATAGCCCTCTCAGCGGGCGTTGGTGATAGTGCCGTCGGGGGCGATGAAGAAGGCCTGCAGGATTTCGGGGTGTCGGCGGGCGAGGGCGAGGCCGCGCTTAAGGCCGAGGGCGAGCAGGGTGGTAGAGAAGCCCTCCGCGTCGATGGATTTCTCGCAGATGACGGTGACGCCGGCCACGTCGGTTTCGACGGGGCGTCCCGTGCGCGGATCGAGGATGTGGTGGTAGAAGGTGCCGTCGGGTGCGGTGAAACAGCGCTCGTAGACGCCACTCGTGACAGCCGACCCCGCAACCAGGGGCACGGCGCCGATGAGCTGGGAGGGGTCGCGCGGATCGCGGATGCCCACGCGCCAGGGGTCGCCTGTGGGCTTGGTGCCGCTCACGGCCACGTTGCCGCCGAGGTTCACGATGGTGCCCGAGAGTCCGTGGGCCTCCATGGCCGCCACGAGCGCATCGGCGATCCATCCTTTGGCAATGCCGCCGGCGTCCACGGCGGCATCGGGGTCGGCCAGCTGCGCGAAGCAGGCCTTGGGTTCGGGCTCTGTCTCGAACCCGGGTACCGCCTCGGTTGCGGCATCGGCGCCGCTCTCGGCCGCTGGGGCTGTCGCCGCCTTCCACAGCTTGAGCGCGCGCCAGTCGACATGGCGCACCGCCTCGGCGAGCGCGCCGTCATCGGGCACCGTGCCCTCGTGAAAATTCCACAGGCGCACCGCCGGGCCTACGGTAATGTCGAAGGCGCCCTCGCTTTCCGCGCAGTAGGAAAGCGCCCTCTCGAGCAGGTCGTAGGTCAAAGGGTCGATGGCCACGGGCTGGCCGTGCGCGCTGTTGATGCGTGCGATGTCGGAGTGGGGAAGCGTGCGGCTGAACAGGCGCTCGTAGAGGCGGCAGAGCGCCCGGGCCTTCTCGAAGGCCGCTCGGCACGCCGCCGCTTCGCCGTAGGCTTCGATGTCGATGATGGTGTTGAATGCCAGAAAGCGCACGCCCGCCGGCTTGCCCCCGGTGGCATCGCGGGCCTCCAGGTACTGCTCGTCGGGGATGGGGTCGAGAATATGTGCGCAGGTTTCGTCCATGTGCCTAGTATAGTCGACCTCGCGCGCAATGCGGGCGCGAACGGCAGATGCCCGTTTTGAGCAAAATACCCCACTTCTCGTAGCTTTGCGTTGGAAAACTACGGCACCCGCCAGATCTCAGCCAGAGTTTCGCCAGGTCGCGTTTAGCGGTCGGCGCGATAGGGGAGGACGAGACTACGAGAACTATGTCTTTTTGCTCAATCGAGTAGCTTTGGAGTGCGGCAAGGCGACGCAAGGTCCGCCATCGTGCATCTGTAGTATCATGAGCGGCACGCGAACAACGAAGAGAAAGGCGCTCGATGAAGGCACTCATTCCCGCGGCGGGGCTCGGTACCCGCTTTCTGCCGGCCACCAAGGCCCAGCCCAAAGAAATGCTGCTGGTGGTGGATCGTCCGGCCATCCAGTATGTGGTGGAAGAGGGTCTGGCTTCCGGCGCTGATGAGGTCGTGATCGTCAACAGCCGCGAGAAGAAGGCCATTGAGGACCATTTCACGCCGAACCCGGAGCTGGTGGCGCTTCTGCGCGAGCGCGGCAAGGACGCCTATGCCGATGCGGTGGAATATGTCGGCAACCTGCCGGTCAGCTACGTGTATCAGGAGGAGGCGCTGGGGCTGGGACATGCCGTGCGCTGCGCGGCAGAGAAGACGGGCGACGAGCCGTTCTACGTGCTGCTCGGCGATGTGCTCGTGCCGGGCAATGAGATGCTGCCGGCTATGAAGGCGGTCTCCGACGCCCATGGCGGGGCCAGCGTCATCGCGGTCATGCCCGTGCCCGACGACCAGGTGAGCCGCTTCGGCGTCATCGCCGGGGAGGCGGTGGCCGAGAATGTGTGGAAGGTGGACTCGCTGGTGGAAAAGCCGGCGCTAGAGGATGCGCCGTCGAATCTGGCGGTGTTCGGCCGCTACCTGCTCTCGCCCCGCGTGATGGAACTGCTGGCCGATGTGGAGCCGGGGGTGGGCGGCGAGATTCAGCTCACCGACGCGCTGGACGCGGTGCTTGCCGAGGAGGAAATGTACGCGCTTGTGGTGGATCCGGCCGACGGCTTCGACACGGGCACCGTGGAGAGCTGGCTCGAGACGAACAACGTGCTGTTCGCGCGTCGTCAGGGATAGGTACGATTCGGCATTCGGCGGCGCGGGGTAGGGTGCTGATGGCGCTCCATCAACGGTGCCGTCGCTCAGGCTCGCCGTCGTATTACCGCTGATGAGGTTTCTTCTAAAATGTGAAGAATTACTTAACGATGAGCCTATGAATCCACAAGTTCACCATGGGTGCATCATAGGGAATTCAAGGGTGGCTGTTATACTGACGTCAGCAAGTGAGACAACCCCCTCCGATCACTTGCCTGCTTTGTCTCTTTAAAGCAGAAAGCGGCTCCGCGAGAGTCGCATCCCCCCTCCTTCTGGCCCGGCGGCCCCCTCCGCCGGGCCGCTTCTTTTTGTCGTGCATTTCGCATTGATAAAACATTTGTTCTATTATTTTGGCGGGCTCCGTGGTACCATTACGGGCTATGGATACTTTGTTTACTGCTATGGAAAATGATCGGAAGCGTGATGTGGCTCCGCTCGCGGTGCGCATGCGGCCGCGCACGCTCGACGAGGTGGTCGGGCAGACGGAGGCCGTGGGCGAGGGCAGCTGGCTGCGCGCGGCCATCGAGAACGACACGTTAAGCTCCGTCATCCTCTTCGGGCCGGCGGGCACGGGCAAGACGTCGCTTGCCCACGTCATCGCTGAATCGACCCGCGCCACCTTCGTGGAGGTGTCGGCTATCGGGGGCACGGTGTCCGACTTGCGCCGGGAAATCGACGCGGCGGAGAAGCGTCTCGTCATGGGGGGCTTGCGCACCATCCTGTTCGTCGATGAGATCCACCGCTTCAACCGCAGCCAGCAGGACGCGTTGCTGCATGCGGTGGAAGACCGGCTCGTGGTGCTCGTGGGCGCCACCACGGAAAACCCTTTTTTCGAAGTGAACTCAGCCCTCATCTCCCGCTCGCGCATCGTGGAGCTGCATTCGCTGTCCGACGACGAGATCGCCGAGCTGGTGGGTCGCGCTGTGGAAGACGCGCGGGGGCTGGCTGGCTGCTATGCTCTGGAGGAGGCCGCTACCGCGGCCATCGTCACCCTGGCCGGCGGCGACGGCCGCGGGGCGCTCACAACGTTGGAGTTGGCCGCTGGTATGGTGGCGCCGGGCACGAAGGAGGCCCCCGTTTCCATCACCGAGGCCATGGTGCGGGCCGCCACGCCCCACCGCGCGCTGCCCTACGACAAGAACAAGGACATGCACTACGACATCATCTCCGCGTTCATCAAGAGCATGCGGGGCAGCGATCCGGATGCCGCCGTGTACTGGCTCGCCCGCATGATCGACGGGGGAGAGGATCCGAAGTTCATCGCCCGCCGCATGTACATCGCTGCCTCGGAGGATATCGGGAACGCCGACCCCCAGGCCCTGCTCGTGGCCGAGGCCGCCTTCCGGGCTGCCGAGGTCATCGGCTACCCGGAGTGCCGCATCAACTTGGCCCAGGCCGCCATTTACTTGGCGCTGGCGCCGAAGTCCAACAGCGCCGAGGCCGCGATCGATGCGGCGCTGCGCGAAGTGCGCAACGGCCCGGTGCGCAAGGTGCCCGACTACCTGCGCGATCGTCATCGCCCCGGCTCGGAAAACTACGGCGAGTACAAGTACCCCCACAGCTACCCGGCCGGCTGGGTCGATCAGCGCTATCTGCCCGAGGGCCTTGAGCGCGGCTGCTTCTACCAACCCGGCGAGCGCGGCTGGGAGGCTTACCGCACCGACGCCGCCGCCCGCGACCGCCAGGGGAGTTGAGTCGCGGCTCGGCGTGTTGCGTCCGCCGCGGTGCGGGCACTGCGCAGCGAGCCAGGCATCGTGCTGGGGCGACGTTCGGTCGAGGGCGCCCCAGCACGGGTGCCGCTGGCGATGCCGCTCGCGTGTGACACGATGTCAACTTCCGTTTACGGAATGGCTACCGTAGCGGCGCGTTCCGTGGAGGCCCTGCGCAACTTAATTAGAATGACTCCAGTAATGGTATAGTCAGGTCTTCGGAATTATAAGGAGGCTCATCATGGATTTCGCAGGGATCGTGGACATCGCGCTGCCCGTCATCTACGTGCTCGTCGGCGCGGTGCTCGTATGGTTTGTCGTGGAATTGGCGCTCACCATCCGCTCGACGCGCTCGACCATCGACGACGCCCATAAGGAGCTCACCCCCACGCTGAAGAACGTGGAGAAGATCACCGCCCAGGTCGATCCCCTCATCGCCCATGTGGATGCCCTGGTGACCGATCAGATCGACCCGCTGCTTACCCGCGTGAACGAGATCGCCGAGGAGGCCAAGCCCGCCGTGGGCCGCGTCGATCCGCTGGTGGAGCGTCTGTCGCTCACGGTGGACGCGGCGAATTTGGAACTCATGCGCGTCGACCAGATTCTGGAAGATGTGACCCAGATCACCGATTCCGTCTCGAAGGCCGCCGGTGCCGTCGATACCGTGACGAGCGCTCCGATCGATTTGGTGAACTCGCTCACGGGCAAGTTGCGCAGCAAGTTCAAGCCGCGCTACGCCTCCGATGAGTCCGTGAGCTTGGGAGCCGCTGCCGACGCCAGCGCCGCCGCGAAGGCCGGCCGCGCGCCCGAGCGCGGGGCGACCGTTGCCGACGCCGTCTCGGCCATGGGGGATGCCGCCCGCGCCGTCGTCGCCGAGGGCAAAGACCGCCGCGCCGCTGTCAAGGCCGCCAACGCAGCCAGCCAAGAACGTGCCCACGACTTCGAAGACCAGCTCTCCGGCACCGCCGGCACCATCGCCGATGCGGCCGTGGCCAACGCCAACGCCGACATCGACACCGACGCGCCGGCCGCGCCGGCCGCGACGGCCCCTGCCGACCCCGCAGCCGCTGCCCCGCCGGCCATCTCTCCCAACGCCGCCGCGGCTCAGGCCAAGCCGGCCTCCGCGGGGAACAGCCCCTACACCGTTCAGTAGCTTGCACCCGAGGAGATTCCCATGAGCACCGACGCGTCTCAATCGCAGGGAGGAGCCGACGCGCCCGCTTCCGTCAACAACCCGCGCAGCGCGGCCGCCGCGGCCACCGCTGCCGCCAATGCCATCTCGCGCACCAAGCAGGCCCGCGCCCGCACGCGCTTCTTCGACCTGTGGGCCGTGGTGGCGGCCATTCTGCTTTTGGCGGCGACCGTCTATCTGCTGAACATCCTGTCGGTGCCCGTGGCCATTCTCATCTGGACCGTCATCATCGTCTTCTGCCTGCGCGGCATTGTGAACGGGCTGGAGAAGCGCCATATCAACCGCGGTTTGGGCACCACGATCGCCTATGTCATCATGGCGCTCGTGCTCGCCCTTATCGGCTTCCTTCTGTTCTCGCCTATGTTCGGCCTGAACGCCCAGTTCAACGACTTGGTCAGCAACCTGCCCCATTATGTTGATGCGGTCATCGCCTGGGGCAACGACCTGTACGCCCGCTACGCCCCGATGCTCGAGGACGAAACGGTGAAGAACGTCATCAGCGAGGTGCAGAAGTCTGCTGCCTCGTGGGCCTCCTCCATCGCCCAGGGCAGCGCCAACGGCATCGTGGCCTTCTCCACGACGCTGGCCAACGGCCTTATGGCCTTAGGGTTCGCGCTCGTCATCGCCTTCTGGATCCTCATGGAGCTGCCGGCCATGGGCCGCGAGACGCGCCGGCTCATCGGCCCCAAGCACGCCGAGGACGCCGAGTTCTTCCACGCCACCTTCACCCGCGTCATGGGCGGCTACATCAAGGGAACGCTTCTGCAGTGCGCCGTCATCGGCGTGGGCTGCGGCATTCTGTTCCAGGTCGTCGGCGTGCCCAACGCGGCCGTGCTCGGCCTCATCACCGGCGTGATGAACATCATCCCCATCATCGGCCCGTGGCTGGGAGGTGCGCTCGCGGCCATCGCGGCCGTCTTCGTGAGCCCGCTGGTGGCCCTTATCGCCCTGGCCGGCACCGTGGTCATCCAGCAGCTCGTCTACACCTTCGTCTCGCCGAAGATCATGGCGAACTCGGTGGACATCCACCCGGCCCTCACCCTCATCGCGTTGATGGTGGGCTCGGCCCTCGGCGGTGCTATGAGCGGCCTTATGGGGTCGCTCGTGGGCATGCTCGCCTCCATCCCGCTGGTGGCCGTGGCCAAGTCGGTGTTCGTCTACTACTTCGAGAAGAAGACCGGCCGGCACCTGGTGGCCGAGGACGGCGTGTTCTTCAAGGGCGTGCCGTCGGACAACGAGGAAGTGAACCCGCTGTCGGACGCCACGTCACCGGGCGTCACCACCGGCTCCATGAAGCCCATCAAGCTGGACGACGCGACGCTGTTCGGCCGCAAGTTGCCGAAGCTGCGCTCGCAGGCCCATGGGAAGGTGACGGCGCGCCATTCCCATGATGACACGTCGTCTTCCAAAAAGTAGCGCGCAAGGAGCGCTATAATCTGCTGCAACTGTTTTCGTTGACCGTAAAGGACGGATAGAACACCTATGCGTTACATGACCACCGCTGAGATTCGCGAGAAGTACCTGAACTACTTCCAGGAGAAGGGCTGCAAGCTCGTGCCCTCCTCCTCGCTCATTCCCGACGACCCGTCGCTTCTGCTGACGAGCGCCGGCATGGTGCAGTTCAAGCCCTACTTCCTGCAGCAGAAGCAGCTGGAGGCGCCCTACATCGGCACCACCTCCGTGCAGAAGTGCGTGCGCACCAACGACATCGACATCATCGGCACCACGGGCCGCCATCTGAGCTTCTTCGAGATGCTCGGCAACTTCTCCTTCGGCGAGTACTTCAAGGAAGAGATGTGCGCCTGGGCCTACGACTTCTCCGTGAACGTGCTGGGGCTGCCGCCGGAGCGTTTGTACTTCACGGTGTTCGAGGATGACGACGAGACCATCGAGATTTGGAAGAACCTGGGCGTGCCCGAGGACCATATCTCGCGCCTCGGCGAGGACGACAACTTCTGGCGCGCCGGCCCCACCGGCCCCTGCGGCCCCTGCTCGGAGATCTACTACGACCAGGGCCCTGAGTTCGGCTGCGGCAGCCCCGACTGCGCGCCGGGCTGCGACTGCGACCGGTTCCTCGAGTACTGGAACTGCGTGTTCACCCAGTACGACGGCCAGGAGGACGGCACTTTGGCGCCCCTTCCCAAGAAGAACATCGACACGGGCATGGGGCTCGAGCGCATGGCCGCCATCATGCAGGGCGTGCAGTCCAACTACGAGACCGACGTGCTGCGCAGCCTGGTGGCCGTGGGCGAGCGTCTGGCCGGCGTGACCTACGGCGAGGACGCCGAGTGCGACCTGGCCCTGCGCATCATTGCCGATCACTCCCGCTCGGTCACCTTCATGATCGCCGACGGCATTCTGCCGGGCAACGAGGGCCGCGGCTACGTGCTGCGCCGTCTTTTGCGCCGGGCCATCATGAAGGCCCAGCTCATCGGCATCGAGGGGCACTTCCTCAACGAGTACGTGGACGAGATCGTGCGGCTCATGGGAGATGTGTACCCCGAGATCGTGGAGAACCGCGAGCTGGAACGCGGCCTCATCATGGCCGAGGAGGACCGCTTCGGCGCCACCCTGCGCCAGGGCCAGGCCTACCTGGAGGAGGCCCTCGGCAAGCTTGAGGGCGACGTGCTCTCCGGCGAGGAGGCCTTCACCCTGCACGACACCTACGGCTTCCCCGTGGAAGTGACCCAGGAGATCGCGGAGGGCCGCGGCGTGAAAGTGGACATGAAGGCCTTCGAGGCCGCCATGGAGGCTCAGCGCGAGCGCGCCCGCGCCGCCGGCGCGAAGGACGCCGAGGCGGCCTGGTCCACCTACGGCGGCATCTACAGCGATCTTTTGAACGAGCTCGGCCCCACGGAGTTCATCGGCTATGACGCCACCGCCGCCGAGACGCGCGTGCTGGCCGTTATCGTCGATGGCGAGCGCGTGGGAACGCTGGCGCCGGGGCAGACCGGCGAGGTGGTGCTGGCCGCCACGCCCTTCTACGCCGAGATGGGCGGAGAAGTGGGGGACACCGGCATCATCGAGAACGGCGAGGGACGCATTTTCGTGCTGGACACGAAGGCTCCCGAGAAGGGCCTGTTCGTGCACGCGGTGCGCGCCGAGGAGACCGGTCTTGCCGAGGGCGATACCGTTGTGGCCCGCGTGGACGCGAACCGTCGCGCCGCCATCGAGCGCAACCACACCGCCACCCACATCCTGCATGCCGCGCTGCGCCGCGTGCTCGGCGACCACGTGAAGCAGGCCGGCTCCTACGTGGGGCCCGACCGCCTGCGCTTCGACTTCACCCATTTCGAGGCGTGCATGCCCGAGCAGCTGGCCGAGGTGGAGCGCGAGGCCAACGAGCACATCATGAGCGCCACGCCCACCACCATTTACGAGACGTCGCTGGAAGAGGCCCGCGCCGCCGGCGTGACGGGCTTGTTCGGCGAGAAGTACGGCGAGGTCGTGCGCGTGGTGGAGGCGGGCGACCTTTCCCGTGAGCTGTGCGGCGGCTGCCATGTGGGCAATACCGCCGAGATCGGCTTTTTGAAGATCACGAGCGAGTCGTCGGTGGGCGCCAACGTGCGCCGCATCGAGGCCGTGACGAGCTACGGCGCGCTCGCCTATGTGAACAAGGTGGAGGCCGAGCTGAAGGAGGCCGCGGCCACCTTGCGCGTGCCGCCCTTCGACGTGTCCGAGCGCGTGGCGGCCGACCAGAAGGCCTTGAAGGAGATGCGCACCAAGGCCAAGCGCGCCAAGAGCATGATCGGCGACGACATGTTCGCGACGCTGCTCTCCCAAGTGCAGCTAGCTCCGGCGGGATACCCCGTCATCATCGCGCGCACCGAGGTGCGCGACGGCGGCCAGATGCGCAATATGTGGGACGTCGTGCGCAGCCGAATGGACGCGCCCGGCGCCATGGTGGTGGCCGGTGTGAACGACGGCAAGCCCGTACTCATGGCCGCCGGCACCGACGAGGCCGTGGCGGCGGGCTTCAACGCCGGGGCCATCATCAAGGCCATGGGCCCGGCCATCCAGGGCGGTGGCGGCGGCAAGCCCACCATGGCCCAGGCCGGCGGCAAGAACCCCGACGGCATCGATGAGGCCCTGGAGATCGCCCGCAACATGATCCTGTAGCGTCGCGGAGGGGCGCGACTGCGCAGCCTTCGGTATCTGAGAACTCTCAAGAAAGGACGGCCTCGAGCCGTCCTTTTTCTCTGCTGTCGACGGAGGCTGTTTCTGCACGAGATCTCGAGTTATAAGCGTCTCGGGGCGTTCGGCAAGCAGCATTTGGTCGATAATGTATCGAATAACGATAGATTGTGGGAATCATTACTTGTCGTTGACGCTTATAACTCGAGATCTCGTGCAGAAAAGCTCTTGTTCGTCGACCGACTGGGGCGCCACGGTATTGGGCAGGCTTCGCGGGGCGGCGATTGACGTTCTTGCGCTGTTCCGCTTCGGTTGATCTTCGGTTTCGGAAACTTAAAGGTGGTGCGCATTCCGTGCGGTTGGGCAGGGGGCTGGAAGCGTCGTGGTAAGATGGCGGGGAAACAAGAGATGCGCGGTTCGGCGGCTTTGATGCGATCCGCTGGCTGCGCGGGCGCGTTAGGGGTTGTTCCATGAATCCGCAGAGTCCGGGAACGGGCGGTCGAGGGCCGTACGACAGCTGGGGGAGACCCCAGGGCGAGTCGCAGCAGCCCGGGCCGCAGCAGTCCGGGCCGCAGCAACCCGGCCCCGAGTACGTCTACGAGATGCCCGAAGATTTCCAAGAGCAGCAGCGGAGCGCCCGGCGGGACAGCGCCGACGGGAATGCGAAGGGGCGCCCCCAGGGCGCGAAGCCGGCGCCGGACGCGCCGGGCGCCGACTCCTGGTCGGTCGGGCCTTCGGGCAGCCCCATTCCTGGCATGTCGGCCAAGGACTTCCAGAAGATGTGCCGATCGGTGGACAGGGCCTTCTCGCAGTTCGCCCGCATCGTTGACCAAGGAGTGAACGAGGCCGCCGAGGCGCTGGGGCAATCGCCCGAGAAGAACCTGAAGGCCCACAAAGAGCTGCAGGAGAAGCGCAAGCGCGAGAAGAAGGCGCGCAAGGCCCAAGAGGAGGCGCAGCGCCGGGCGGCTCAGCAAGCCTACGGGCAGCAGCGTTACGGGCAACCGGGCTACGGGGCGCCCCAAGGGACCCTGGGCGGCGTTCCCCAGGGTTTTCAGCAAGCGGTGACCTCCGTGGCCCAGCAAGCCCAGCAGTGGGCGCCGCTGGCGAAGGCGAAGAAGCGCTTCCGTTCCTCGGCGGGACTGACGGCCTCGGGCGTCATCATGGCGGCCTCAGGCGGCGCGGGAACGGTCTTCATCGGAATTCCCGCGCTCATCGCGGCCCTCGATCCTCTTGCCGTTGGTGTCCCCGGCCTCGGCGTGACGGCGGCGCTCGGCGTTATGACGGCCGGCTTCGCCGCGCTGCTCGGCTTCGGCGTCCGCAACCTGCGGCGTGCCTCCAAGCTGAAGGCGCTCCAGCGGGCCGTGGGCCAGCGCGAGGCCGTCACCTTCGACGACATTGCCGCGCGCATGCAGGTGAGCCCCAAAGCGGCGCTTTCCACCTCGCGCACGCTCATCAAGGGCGGCTACCTTCCCCAGGGCCGCATCGACGACGAGAACACCACCCTCATGGTGACCGAGAACGCCTACCACCAGTATCGTCAGTTCCAGCAGAGCCAGCGCCAGACGCTCGCCGAGCGCGAGGCGGCCGAGGCGGCCCGGGCAGCTGAGGCGGCGGCGCGGGCGGCCCACGAGCAGGACATCTCCGAGCGTCTGACGCCCGAGCAGCGCGCCTTTGTCGCCCGCGGCCGCGACTACGTGCGCCAGATGGATGAGCTGAACGCCGCCATTGACGACGCCGCGGTGAGCGAGCGCATTACGGCCATTCAGGAAGTGGTGGGCCGCATTCTCGCCCGTGCCGAGGAGGAACCGGCCGTCATCGCCGGACTCGACCGCCTGACCGCGTACTATCTGCCCACCACGGTGAAGCTGCTCGACGCCTACGACCGGTTGGAGGAGGAGCCCATCCAGGGCGAGAACATCTCCAGCTCGCGCAGCGAGATCGAGCATACGCTGGAGGTGCTGCACAGCGCTTTCGAGAAGCTCTTCGACGACACGTACCAAGACCTCTCCCTCGATGTGTCCGCCGACATCTCGGTGCTGCACGCCATGCTCGCCCAAGAGGGACTTACGGAAGGCCCCTTCGATGTGAAGCCGTAAACGATTGCGCCGCGCATGGCCGCCTCCGGCATTTCGGGCGCGCCTGCCGCGAATGCCCGAAGAAGGCCTTAGGCGCGCTCCCGCCTTCGCGCTTTCCCGCTTGACCTGACCGACTAACTCGCCTCATCTTAGAAAGGATGCCCCATGACCAACGAACTGACCGATCTCACGAACATTCCCGCCCCGACGCTCACGCTCGATCCCGTAAGCGACGGCGAGGTGGCCGAGGCCTCCATCATCGAGGTGGACTCACCCGCCGCGCCCAGCCTCGCTGACTCGCTTTCCGCCGAGGAACTGGCCCAGGTGGACGCCTTCGCCCAGCAGATCGACATCGCGAACTCCCAGCAGGTGCTCACCTTCGGCGCCGGCGCCCAGAAGAAGATGGCGTCGTTCTCCGAGACGGCGCTCGCGAAGGTGCGCACCCAGGATTTGGGCGAGGCGGGCGATCTTATCGCCGGAGTAGTGACCGAGCTCAAGAACTTCGACGTGGATGACGACGACAAGGGCTTCTTCGGCCTGTTCAAGAAGTCGGCGAACAAAATCACGTCGCTCAAGGCCCGCTACGACACCGCCGAGGCCAATGTCGACAAGATCGCCAAGACCCTCGAGGGTCATCAGGTGCAGCTCATGAAGGACGCGGCCACGCTCGACAAGCTCTACGAGCTGAACCTCACCTACTTCAAGGAGCTGACCATGTACCTTCTGGCCGGCCGCCAGCGCCTGGCCGAGGTGCGTGAGGGCGAACTTGCCGACCTGTCCGCCAAGGCTCAGGCGTCGGGCTCCACCGAGGACGCCGAGGCGGTGCAGAAGCTCGCCGCCGCCTGCAACCGCTTCGAGAAGAAGCTGTCGGATCTGGATCTGTCCCGCACGGTGGCCATGCAGATGGCGCCGCAGATTCGCCTCGTGCAGAACAACGAGATGCTCATGATCGAGAAGATCCAGACGACGCTCGTGAACACCATCCCTCTGTGGAAGAGCCAGATGCTGCTGGCGCTGGGGCTCGCCAATAACGAGGCGGCGCTCAAAGCCCAGTCCGCCGTCACCGACATGACCAACGAGCTTCTGCGCAAGAACGCCGAGAAGCTGAAAGCTTCCACCGTGGAAGTGGCCCGCGAGTCCGAGCGCGGCATCGTGGACATCGAGACCTTGAAGGCCACCAACGAGAACCTCATCCAGACCTTCGACGAGGTGATGAAGATCCAGGCCGAGGGGCGCGCCAAGCGCGCCGAGGCCGAGGCGGAGATGCGCCGCATGGAAGCCGAGCTGCGCCAGAAACTGCTGGAGGTGAAGTAGCCCGATGCGCGTGATGGCGCTGGATATCGGGGAAGTGCGCGTGGGGGTGGCGGTGAGCGACCCGGGCGAGCGCGTGGCAAGTCCGGTGTGCGTGATGCCCGCCGCCGAGGTGACCGGTTGCGCCAAGCCCTTCCGCCGGCTTCTGGAGGACTGGGAGCCGGAGCTTTTCGTCTGCGGGCTGCCCCGCACCCTTGCCGGCGAGGAGGGCCCCCAGGCGGCCCGCATTCGCAAGGAGGCCGCGCGCATCAGCGACGCCTGCGGCATTCCCCACGTTTTCGCAGATGAGCGGCTTAGCTCCGCCGAGGCCAAGCGGAGTTTGCGTGAAAAGGGCCTGAGTGAGAGGGAGATGCGCGGCAAGGTTGATATGATAGCCGCAAGTTTGTTCCTGCAATCCTGGCTCGACGAGCGCTCCCGCGCCTAAGGCATCCGCGGGTCTCGTCGGGCCGTTCTAGAGAGAAAGGCCGCACCTTGGCTCTCCATGGCAAAAAGGTCACCTATTCGTCCCACTCCTCCCGCGCCGCCCGGGCGGCGCATGCCAAGGGGGATCGGGAGTTCCGCACCTACGACACGAGTGCCATCATGCCGAAGAGGTCGCCGGTGCCGTTCATCTGCTTAGGCGTTGTGGCCGTCGTCGTCATCGCCGCTGTGTGCTTCTTTGCCTTCCGCGGCTGCGTCGGCTCGCAAGTGGAACTGCTGGCGCCGGGCCAGTCGGCAGAGGTGACCATCACCGAGGGGGAGACGGCCTCCTCCATCGGCGACGCGCTCGTGGCCGCGCGCCTCATCGGCAGCTCGCGGGAGTTCACCGACGAGGTCACGCGCCTGGAGGCCTCCTCGGCGCTTATCCCCGGCACCTACACCTTCCAGGGCGGCAGCACCCCCGAGGAGCTGGTGCGCGCCATCATGGCCGGTCCCGCCCAGGTGGGCGACACGCTCGCCGTGCCCGAGGACATCACCCGCGCGGAGCTGTCTGAGCTGGTGGCGAGCGCCACGGGCGGCCGCATCACCGCCGAGGCCTTCCTCGCCGCTTCCGAGAACGCGAGCGCCTACGTTGCCGACTATGCGTTTTTGGAAAGCGCCGGCGAGAACTCGCTGGAGGGTTTCCTGTTTCCCAAGACCTACGCCGTGACCGAGGACATGGATGCCGAGGCCGTCGTGCGCATGATGCTCGACCAGTTCGGCACCGAGACTGCCAGCATCTTCGGCGACTTCGCCAACAGCTACCCGGCGAGCCAGGGGCTGACGCTGTACCAGGCGGTGAACCTGGCCTCCATCGTCGCCAAAGAGTCCACCGGCGACCAGGAGGTGCGCGATCACGTGGCCGGCGTCTTCTACAACCGCCTCGCCTCCGATAGGCCCTACCTGGAATCCGACGCCACCACGGCTTACGAGGTGGGCCGCGAGCCCACGGCCGAGGAGGTGCACGCCGAGACGCCCTACAGCACCTACGCGAATGCGGGCCTGCCGCCGACGCCCATCTGCTCGCCGGGCATTGAGAGCCTCACCGCCGTGTGCGAGCCGACCCAGACTGAGGACATGTTCTTCTACTTCTATCCCGACGCCGACGGCAACATGCAGGCGGCGTTCAGCAAGACCTACGAGGAGCATCAGCAGGCCATCGCCGATAATTCCAACGCTGGTGGCGCCGACGGGTCGGGCGACGCTGCCGCCGGCGAGGGCGCGGCCGCCTAAGGGCGCCCTTTTGGTCTTCAGGTGCGACCCATGGCGCTTCTCACCCCCGATCGCTATTTCTCGCGCATCAGCGTCATCGATATCGAGCGCGATTTGCTCGGGTGCGGCCTGACTCATGTGCTGCTCGATATCGACAATACCGTGCGCGCCCGGGATACGGGATGCGTGCCGCGCGATGTGGGGATGTGGCTCGGCCGGGCGCGGGAGGCCGGGGTGAGCTTCTGTTTGCTCTCGAACAACTGGCATGCCGATGTGTACCGGTTCGCCGGCGAGCTGGAGCTGCCCATCGTGGCCAAGGCCTTAAAGCCGCTGCCGCCGGCGTTTCTCGCGGCCCGGCGCAAGATTGGGGGAGCCGCCGCCGACACGGTCGTCGTTGGCGATCAGCTGGCGACCGATGTGCTGGGAGCCCATCTGACGGGCATGAAGGCCTATATGCTGCAGCCGCTGGTCGAGCAGGATCTGCCCCACACGTTGCTGCTGCGCAACGTCGAGCGGGCTATTTTGGGAGATCGCAAGCCGGAGCCGGCGATCAATATCGCGGAATGCGAGGCGAGCCGTCCCGCGGCGCGCCGCGGACAAGGAAGCGCCCCTCGCCGCTTCGGGCAGGGCGCGCAGCGCGGGGTCGAAGGGGCCTCGCGCGAAACGGGAAGGGAATCGCTGTGAGCGAGAAGCTGTATGTGCTGGGGCACCCGGTGAGCCATTCGAAATCGCCGGTCATGTACAACGCCGTCTATGAGAAGGCGGGGCTGCCCTGGCATTACGGTCTCATGGATGTGCCGACGGTGCCCGAGGCCGAGACGTTCCTTGCGGCTCGCGACTTCCTTTCCATCAACATCACCACGCCCTATAAACCCGAGGCGTTCGCTGCCGCCGATGTGCGGGCCGCCTCGGCCACGCTCGCCCACGGGGCCAACGTGCTCGTGAACAAGGACGGGGCCCTTATCGCCTACAACACCGACGGCCAGGGCTGCGTGGCCTATTTGGAACGGGCCGGCGTCGATTTTCGCGGCGCGTCCGTCGTCGTCTGCGGCACGGGGCCGACCTCCCTTTCCATCTTGCATGCCGTGGCTCAGGCGGGACCGGCCGAGGTGGTTCTCATCGGCCGCGACAAGGAGAAGGCCCGCAACGTCATGCGCACCTACGCCGACGAGCTGGGGGCGATGATCGGACGGGTGGTGGACATGCCCGCCTTCAAAGAAGGGCACCTGAGCTTTTCCGAGGTGTACAAGCAGGTGGGCTTCAAGTTCGGCAGCTACGCCACGTCGCGGCAGGCCATCGCGGGCGCGGACATCATCATCGACGCCACGCCGCTCGGCATGAAGGCGGGCGACCCGGCCCCCTTCGACACGGCGCTTCTGAGCGCGGACCAGACGGTGTTCGACGTGGTGTACGGCCATGGCGAGACGGCGCTGGCCCGGGCGGCCCGGGCGGCAGGGTGCCGGTTTTTCGACGGTGCCGGCATGCTCGTCGGCCAGGCCGTGGTCACGGTGGGCATCCTGCGCGACATCACCGGCGAGGCGGCCCTCGACATCCCCGAGGACGAGCTGTTCCGCCTCATGGCCGACGCCGCCGGGTTCAACCTCGCTTAAGACACCCCGGGCGCGTTGGGATTCGGCAGCCGAGATGCTTTTGACCCCATAGGCGGCGCGGCGGTGTGCTGCTATCATAGCGGGCAACGGAAAAACCTCTCTCGTTCGAAAGGTCGCGCCCCTATGAACCGCACTAAGATCGCTCAGCTCTACGCCGATGCCGCCGCTTTTGGCGGAAAGACCGTCACCGTTGCCGGTTGGGTCAAATCGGTTCGCGATATGAAGAACTTCGGCTTCGTCACGTTGAACGACGGCAGCTGCTTCAAGGACCTGCAGGTGGTCATGGACCGCGCGACTCTCGCGAACTACGACGAGATTGCGCACCAGAACGTGTCGGCGGCTCTCGTGTGCGAAGGCGTGCTGAAGCTCACGCCCGACGCCCCGCAGCCCTTCGAGCTCGCCGCCGAATCCATCCGCGTCGAGGGCGCCTCGGCTCCCGACTACCCGCTACAGAAGAAGCGCGCCACGCCGGAGTTCTTGCGCACCCAGCAGCATCTGCGGCCGCGCACGAACCTGTTCCGCGCCGTGTTCCGCATCCGCTCGGTGGCCGCCGCCTCCATCCACCGCTTCTTCCAAGACCGCGGGTTCGTCTACGTGCACACGCCCATCATTACGGCGAGCGACTGCGAAGGGGCCGGCGAGATGTTCCGCGTGACCACCATCGACCCGGCCCAGGTGCCGCTCGTGAGAGAGGAGGCTGCCGCGGCCTCGGACGGCGCGCTTGTGGCCGGCGAGGTGGATTGGAGCGCCGACTTCTTCGGCAAGCCCGCCTCGCTCACCGTGTCCGGCCAGCTGAACGCCGAGAACTTCGCCATGGCCTTCGGGGACGTGTACACGTTCGGCCCCACGTTCCGCGCGGAGAATTCCAACACGGCGCGCCATGCCGCCGAGTTCTGGATGGTGGAGCCCGAGATTGCCTTCGCCGACCTTGAGGACGATATGGAGCTGGCCGAGAGCATGCTCAAGTACGTCATCCGCGACGTGATGGAACGCTGCCCCGACGAGCTGGCCATGTTGAACAAGTTCGTCGACAAGGGGCTGCTGGAGCGGTTGAACCATGTGGCGTCCTCCGACTTCGCGCGCGTCACCTACACCGAGGCCATCGACATCCTGCGTGCGGCCCAGGCGGCCGGGCGCGCCTTCGAGTACCCGGTCGAGTGGGGCATCGACCTGCAGACCGAGCACGAGCGGTTCCTCACCGAGGAGCACTTCGGCCGCCCGACGTTCGTGATCGATTACCCGAAGGACATCAAGGCCTTCTACATGCGGCTCAACGACGACGGGCGCACCGTGGCCGCCATGGACTGCCTCGTGCCGGGCATCGGGGAAATCGTGGGCGGCTCCCAGCGCGAGGAGCGCCTGGAAGTGCTCGAGCGGCGCATCGCCGAGCTGGACATGGACGCCGAGCAGTACCGGGCGTATCTGGACTTGCGCCGTTTCGGCACCTGTCAGCACGCGGGCTTCGGGCTCGGGTTCGAGCGCTTGGTGATGTACCTCACGGGCGTGAGCAATATCCGCGACGTCATCCCGCACCCGCGCACGGTGGGCAACGCCGAGTTCTAAGAGGGCTCAGGGGCCGCTTCCGCCCGCACTTTACCGTCCCGAAACGGTCGGGTGCCTCTGCGTGCGCTACAATGGGTGCCGATCTGTCTCGGGCGCCCTCTGTCGGCGCGCCCTGCGAGAAAGCTGCGTCTATGGAATACATCACTGCCGGAGAAAGTCACGGGCCGAATCTTACGGCCATTGTGACGGGCGTGCCGGCCGGCCTGCCCGTGTCCGTCGATCACATCAACTCCGATCTGGCCCGCCGCCAGGCCGGCTACGGGCGCGGCGGCCGCATGGCCATCGAGAAGGATACGGTGCGCGTCACGAGCGGCATCCGCTTCGGTCGCACCATCGGCAGTCCCATCGCGCTTGAGGTGGCCAACCGCGATTGGGAGAACTGGACGGAGCGCATGGCCGCCTTCGGCGAGGCGCCGCGCGACTTGGTGCGCGAGGTGACGCCCCGGCCGGGGCATGCCGACTTGGTGGGCGCCTTGCGCACGAACACCGATGACTGCCGCAACATCCTGGAGCGCGCGAGCGCCCGGGAGACGGCGGCCCGTGTGGCCGCGGCTGGCGTGGCGCGCGAGTTTCTGGCGGCGCTCGGCGTGGAAGTGATGTCGTACGTGGTGTCGGTGGGAGATGCGGCCATGCCCGAGGAGACGATGGCCGACGCCGCCGAGCACAAGCCGCTCGACATCGAGCTGTCGGAGATGCGCTGTCCGGACGCGAAGGCGACCATCGCCATGAAGAAGGCCATCGACCGCGCGAAGTCCGACGGCGAGAGTTTGGGCGGCACCTTCCGCATCGTGGTCTGCGGGCTTGTGCCGGGGCTCGGCACCTACGCCACGGGCGCCGATCGCTTGACCTCGCGGCTGGGTGCGGCGCTCTTTTCCATCCCCGCCATCAAGGGCGTGGAATTCGGCCTCGGTTTTCAGGCAGCCGCGCGTCCTGGGTCGCAGGTGCACGACCCCATCGTGCTCGCCGACGGCGAGTTCCGCCGCACGTCGAACAACGCCGGCGGCTTAGAAGGCGGCATGACCACGGGCATGCCGCTCGTGATCACGGCGGCCATGAAGCCCATCCCGACGCTCATGACGCCGCTGGAAACGGTGAACCTGGACACGCTCTGCGTGGAGGAGGCGTCGAAAGAGCGCTCGGACGTGTGCGCGGTGCCGGCGGCGGCCGTGGTGGCCGAGGGCGAGGTGGCCTTCGCGCTGGCCAACGCCTATCTGGAGGCCTTCGGCGACACCTGCATGGCCGATATCAAGGCGAACATCAAGGCCTACAAGGCGCGGCTGCGCACCATGGGGCGCTAAGATGGCGGAACGCATGGAACTGACTCGCCCGGTCTTTTTCGTCGGGTTCATGGGCGCCGGCAAGACGTCGGTGGCCCGGCGCCTCGCCCGCACGTGCGGCGTGGCCTCGGTGGACATGGATACCTACATCGAGCGCCGCGAGGGCAAGAAGGTGAAGGAGATCTTCGCCGAGGGCGGGGAGGAGGGATTCCGCGCCATCGAGACGGACGTGCTGCGCGAGCTGGGCGCTAAGCCCGACCCTTTGCTCATCTCCTGCGGCGGCGGCGTGGTGGTCACGCCGGCCAACCACGACGTCTTCCGCGAGGCCGGCTTCGTGGTGTATCTGGAAGTGACCGCCGACGAGGCCGCCAGCCGCATCAGCGATACGTCCACCCGGCCCTTGTTCCAGAACCTGGAAGCGGCCCGGGCCCGCTGCGAGGAGCGACTGCCGCTGTACGAGGCGGTGGCCGACGTGCGCGTGAGCACCGCCGGCAAATCGGTGCCGGCCATCGCGCGGGAAGTGCAGCGCATTTTGGAAAAGGAGGGAATCCTGTGCCCGCAACAAAGATAGTGGTCAACATCCCCGGTGAGACGCCCTACGACGTGCGCATCGGCGCCACGGTGCTCGCCGGCCTCGGCGAGTCGGTGCGGCGGCTCGATGGCGTGGGAGACGCGCCGCACCTGCTCGTCCTCACCGATTCCAACGTGGGGCCGCTGTATCTGGAAGAGGCCAAGTCGTCGCTGAAGGCGGCGGGCTTCCGCGTGAGCGATATCGTCGTGCCCGCGGGGGAGGACTCGAAGTCGCTCGCGGTGGCCGGGGAGATCTGGTCGGCCATGGCATCGCTTGGGCTCACGCGCGACTGCGCCGTGGTGGCCCTCGGCGGCGGCGTCGTGGGCGACTTGGCCGGGTTCGTCGCCTCTACCTACATGCGGGGCATCCCGTTTGTGCAGGTGCCCACTTCGCTTCTGGCCATGGTGGATTCCTCGGTCGGCGGCAAGACCGGCGTGAACCTTCCCGAGGGGAAGAACCTCGTGGGCACGTTCAAGCAGCCGGCCTACGTGTGCGCCTCCACGGCGGTGCTCGCCACGCTGGACGACCGCGAGTGGGCCTGCGGCTGCGCCGAGATCGCCAAGGCGTCGGTGATCGATTCCGACGAGTTCTTCTTCTGGATGATGGATCACGCCGCCGCCCTGGAGGCGCGCGATCCGGTGGTGGTCACCGAGGCCATCGCGCGCTCGGTGGTGTTCAAGGCCAACGTCGTGGCCGAGGATAAAACAGAGAGCCGCGGGGTGCGCGAGTGCCTGAACTACGGGCACACCCTGGGGCATGCGGTGGAGGCGCTCGCGGGCTATGGGACGTTCTCCCACGGGGCCGCGGTGGCCGAGGGCATGCGCTTCGCGGCGCGCCTCGGCGTGGATGTGGTGGGCACGTCGGCCGAGCTGGTGGAGGCCCAGGACGAGCTGCTGGACGGGCTCGGGTTGCCGGCGCTTGATTGGTCGGCGTTGGCCGATGAGATGCTGGCCGCTATGAAGCGCGACAAGAAGACCCGCGCCGGCGAGGTGCGCTTCGTGCTGCCCCGCGACATCGGTGACTGGGAACTGGTGGCGGTGCCCGACGAGGTGATTTTGGAGCACCTGCGCCGGTGGGAGGCTTCCAAGAGTTTGTGACGTTGACGGCGATCGGTCGGGGAAGGTGCTCCGCAGCCCGCTGCGCGCTTGATCCCCTTCCGAACGCGGCAAAAGAAATAGCGGAAGGAACGCACATAAGCCGGTACCATCCCGGTATCGCTGCTGCTGACATGGAAGCTATTTCTTAAAGGCCGCGTTCTCCAGGGGGCGCGCAGAGGTCTGCGGAGCACCTTCCCCGACCGATCGGAGAGAGGCGAACTTTGTTGAAGAAGATACTGCTCATGAATGGGCCTAACTTGAATATGTTGGGGGTGCGTGATCCGGCTATTTATGGCACGGACACGCTTGAGGCCATCGAGGAGATGGTGCGTGCCTACGGGGCCGAGCATGGCTGCGAGGTCGACTGCTTTCAGTCGAACCACGAGGGCGCGCTCATCGATCGGCTGCATGCGGCCCATGGCAACTACGACGGTATCGTGTACAACCCCGGGGCGCACACGCACTATTCTTACGCTTTGCACGACGCTGTGGAATGTATCGACGTGCCGGTGGTGGAGATTCACATCTCGGACATTAGCAAGCGCGAGGAGTTCCGCCGCCACTCGGTGATCGCGCCGGCCTGCGTCGCCCAGGTGAAGGGCCTCGGCAAAGAGGGCTACCTGCGCGCACTGGATATTCTGCTGGAAGGGGAGTAACCTGCTGGTCCGGCCGTTACCGAGGCGGGACTACCCGTGCTCAAGCAATGGCTCGCTTGGTGGAACAGCCCACTGGGCTGTTCCAGTCGCTGTGCAACCTGCGCGCGGGCAGCCCCACCTCGGCAACGGCCTGCTTTTGCATCGTTGAGGAAGGACGATCATGACGGTATTCGACGAGTTGAACGATCCGAAGGCCTGCGAGTGGCACCTGGCTCGCTTGCGCGAGACGTTTCCCGAGCTGGGTGTGGGGGCGTTTCTCGTGCGCGACACGTCGAACATCCAGTGGCTCACCGCCTTCGACGATGTCTTCGACGAGGAGGCGGCTCATGCACTGTATGTCTGCCCCGACCACGCGTGGCTGCATACCGACTCGCGCTATGTGACGGCCTGCGAGAACGCCGCGCGGCTCAAGCCTTTGGAAGTGAGCGCCGAGCGCGAGACCCACGCGCAGTTTGCCGTCAAGCGGTGGGGAGGCCGGCCCTCCGGGGCCGCCGATGCGCTTTTGGGCATCGAGGACGGTGTCTCGCTCGCCGAGTACCGCCGCTTGCAGAAGGCGTTCGCCGAAGCCGACGCGGAGGAGCCCTTCGCGGAGACCGACGGCGTCGTGGTGGGGCTGCGGGCGGTGAAGGACCGCTACGAGATCGCGCGGATGCGCGGCGCCCAGTCCATCACCGACGCCGCCTTCGAGCACATCGTCCGCTATATGCGCCCGGGCATGATGGAGCGCCAAGTGCAGCTGGAGCTCGAGGAGTTCATGCTGCGCCACGGCGCCCAGGGCCTGGCGTTCCCCTCCATCGTGGCCACCGGGCCCAACGGCGCGAGCCCGCACGCCATTCCCGGCGCCACCATGCTGGAGGCCGGCCAGTGCGTCGTGCTCGATTTCGGTGCCCGCTCCTACGGCTACTGCTCGGACATGACGCGCACGGTCTTCCTCGGCGAGCCCGACTCGGAGATGCGGGCGGCGTGGGATGCGCTGCGGGAGGCCAACGAGTCCGTGGAAGCTATGCTTCGGCCCGGCGTCACGGGCAAAGAGGCCCATGAGCGGGCCGAGGAGGTGCTGGCGGCGGCCGGCTTCGGCGGCCGCATGGGGCACGGGCTCGGTCACGGCGTGGGCATCGACATCCACGAGGAGCCGGTGCTCGCCCCGCGCAATGAGCGGCCGCTTGCGGCCGGCAACGTCGTCACGGTGGAGCCCGGTATCTACCTGCCGGGCAAGTTCGGCATGCGCTTGGAGGACTTCGGCGTCGTGACCGACGACGGCTTCGACGTGTTCACCAACTCCACTCACGACCTCGTGGTCATCTAGGGCGCTATGATTGGCGGCGCGTGCATACTGGTCGTGGAAGACGACGCGGCTATCAACAAGGTGGTCTGTTCCTATCTGGGCAAGCTGGGCGCCGAGTGTGTGCCGGCGTTCTCTGGCACCGAGGGGCTCATGCATTTGGAAGGGGAGCGCCGCTTCGATCTGCTGATCACCGATCTCATGCTGCCTGGGGCGCCGGGCGAGGAGGTGGTAGCCGCCGCTCGGGCGCGGCACGTGCCCATCATCGTGCTGTCGGCTCGAGCCACCGTGGCCGACCGGGTCGATCTTTTGCGCCTTGGTGCCGACGACTACCTGGTGAAGCCCTTCGATCTGGAAGAGTTGGCCGCCCGCTGCGAGGTGGTGCTGCGCCGGGTTGGTGGGGGAGGTGCTTCCGGCGCTGGCGGAGACGGCGGCGATGCCGACTTTGGGAATCGCACCTCCGTCTCTGCATCGGACGGGGCCGCTGGGCCCCCGGCGGCTTCTCGGGCCTCGGGTGGCATCGCCTGCGGTACAGGCTCTGACGCCGTGTCCCAGAGCCCCGACGAGTGTCTCCGCTTTGGTAGCTGGATGCTGGACGAGGGCGCCCGCGCATTCACGGTAGCGGGCGAGCCAGTGCGCCTCACGCGCACGGAGTTCGACATTCTGCACGCGCTCATGGCCGCCCCGCGCCGCGTGCACACCAAGCGCGCCCTGTCCGAGGCTGCCGGCGGCGATGCGGCGGCCCTGGAGGACAAGACCGTCTCCACCCACATCGGCAACCTCCGCGCCAAGTTGCGTCCCACCGGCACCGACCGCTATATCGAGACCGTCTGGGGCGTCGGCTTCAAACTGCGCGACGTGATCTGAGGCCCCTTCGCCCCTTCCGGAACGTCGAAATCCTCGCATTTCTCGCCATTTCCAAAAACTATTAATGACCTGCGGATATCCTCTATAATGCCAGTTCAGAAGCTTGGCGAGAAATTCGAGGGTTTCGACATGACACACCACATGCGTGATGCATGGCTGCAAAGCAGGCTCAAATCTTGGCACTTTCTTGGAACTTTTCAGGAAGATTCTGCAAACGCGTCGCGTAGGATAGAGGGCAAAGAGCAGTTCCGAGGGAAAGGATGCAGCCATGGCTGAATGCGAAGAATCCCCTGCGGCGCGGGCGATGGCTCTCGATTGCGCGCACCTCACGCGCGTCTTCCATGGAAAGCGAGCGGTGGACGATGTGTCCCTGGCTCTGGCGCCTGGGGATATCTACGGGCTTGTGGGGCGCAACGGCGCGGGCAAATCGACACTCTTGAAGCTGATCGCCGGCTATCTTGCGCCTACAGGTGGCACCGTGGCGGTGTGCGGCGAGACGCTGCGTCCTTGCCAAACAAGCGCGCGCATCGGCTGCCTCATCGAGCATCCGGCGGTGAACCCGGCGCTCACAGGGTTCGAGAACGTGATGGTGCGGGCACTCGCCCAAGGCCTTCCCGATCCGAAGGCCTCCGTGGCTGAGGTTATGGAGGCCGTGGGGCTTCGGGAAGCGGGCCGCGACCGCGCTAAGGGCTATTCTCTCGGCATGAAACAGCGCTTAGGGCTGGCGCTCGCGCTCATCGGGCATCCGGACGTGCTGCTTTTGGACGAGCCCTTCAACGGCCTTGATCCCGAAGGGGTGCGGCTTGTGCGTCGCCTCCTGGAGAATCTTGCCACGCAGCGCGAATGCGCCGTGCTCGTCAGTTCTCACGTGCTCGATCAGCTTGAGCGCCTGGTGGATCGCTACGGCATCTTGCGCGAGGGGGCGGCTTGTGGCCCAGATGACCGCCGAGGAAGTGGAAGAGGCCTGTCGCGACTACCTGTGCGTGGAAACTCCCGAAGCGCCCCGGGCTCTGGCGGTGCTTGAGAGCGCTTTCCCGGATGCCGCATTCACCATGATGCCCGACGACGCCATCCGCCTGTCCGGTGTCGGTGCTGACGAAGTGGGTCGCGTTCTGCTGGCGGCCGAGGTGCCCGTGAGCGGCCTGTATACCCATGCTCGCGACATCGAGGACTACTTCATCGGGCTCATGGGCGGCACCAGTTCGGTGCGAAGTTGCTCGACGGAGTGCACCGTGAAAGGAGGCGAGGGAAATGCTTAACCTATTCCGCGCGCAATGGTATCGACTGGTTCGCAATCGGGCGTTTTGGGGCCTACTGGCAGTGTTCGGCGTCCTGGTTTTCCTGTTTGTGATTCAGGTGGACGAGCAATCGGTGCGTGAGGGGGTCTACCGGAATTTTCCCGCCCTCGGAGGAGCGCCCGAGGGCGTAGGGATGACGATGGACGTCGAGGCGGTGCTGGGCCAGTTTTGGGTGCCCCAGTTGCTGCTGGCTTTTGTGGGTATGCTGTCTGCGGCCTTTTTCGGGGACGACTTTAGATATGTGGGCGTGCGTTCGCTTGATGTAATGCCTGGGTTTCGCTGGCGGTATGTGGGAAGTGCTGTTTTGATCATTGTAGTGATTGCCTTGATCTTCCTTGCGGCTGCCTCTTTCGTCGCATGGTTGGCTCTTCTGCCCAATCCGGCGATGAGCGTGGGGCTGAGCGGTGGGCGTTTTTTGCGCTGGGGCCTTTTGCTGGTGGTGATAAGTCTTGTCTACGCTATGGCCGCGCTGGCCGTGGTGGCAGCGACGAATCGGGCTGGGCTGGGAATTATTGCGTTCTTCCTTTTGGTGGGTGCTCTCCCCGACGCACTCCTTCAGCTGGCTTCGGGCTGGCTCTCAGCGTTTCAAGGACCGATCGCCGCAGTGGTTTCGGCGTTGCCCTCCGCGCAACTAGGGCAATTGAGTGCAGAGGGCTTTACGCCTGTGGCAACCGATGTGTTGATGCTGCTACCGTGGCTTGCCGTCGCTGTGGCGGGGTGTGGTTTGGTCATGCGACATAAACGGCTCTGATGGAAATCGTGAGGTTGAAAAGGAGGGCCCTATGATCTGGTTGGGAGTGCTCTGCCTTTTGTTGGCGGCGGCCTTGGCGGGGTATGTGGCGGCTACGGAGCGGCAGATGTGGGCGTTGGCCGACGCGCTGGCGGTGCGCGGGCGCGATCTACGGCGGGTGCGGCTGCGGTTTCCCACGAGGGCGGCGCGGGCCTTGGCCCAGGAGGCCAACGGGCTCATCGACGAGGCTGATGCTGCTCGCCTTGAAGCGGCTGAGGAGCGTCGCGAGCTGCAGCGGAACCTGGCGACGTTCTCCCATGATGTGCGCACGCCCTTGGCCGGTGCCCAAGGCTACCTGCAACTGTACGCCGTGGCGGAAAGCGACGAGGAGCGCAGCGAGTGCGTGGCGGCGGCTATCGAACGGCTCGGTGTCATGCGGGTGCTGGTGGATCAGCTCTTCGAGTACGCCAAGGCCGTAAGCGACGATCGGGAGCTGGCTCGTGAGCCGGTGGATGTGGCGGACGTGTTGGGGGAGTGCCTGGCCGAGCTGTACCCCTCTTTCGTCGAGCGCGGCTGGGCGCCCGAGGTGGCGGCCGACGAGGCCGTGGAAGTGCTTGCCGATCGCGAAGCGCTGACGCGCATCGTGGAAAACGTGCTGGGAAACTGCCTGCGCCACGGCAGTGGGGCGCCTCGCATCGAACTGCGGGGAGCTGTTGATCCCGCGCGTCCTTCCGATACGGCGTGCTTCGCAGGCGACGGCGCAGCGGCAGGATACGGCGATTTCACACTCTCGATCTCCAATGAGGCCGAAGGGCTGGAGACGTTGGACGCCTCGCGGCTCTTCGAGCGCTTCTATCGGGGCGACGCCGCCCGCAGCACCGGCGGCAGCGGCTTGGGGCTTGCCATCGCTGCCGATTTGGCCCGCGCCATGGGCATGAGCCTTGAGGCAACGGTGCCGGATGGCCGCTTCACCGTCACGCTTTGGAAATAGAGATACGGCCTTTGCGGCGCTCGCTAGCGCTGCCGCTCGTCGGCGGTGAGCGGTTGAGTTTGCGCCATCTAACCTTTGCGTGGTTGTGCTCGCGTATTTTCTGCGAGTCAGAACTTTCTCAGTGCTATAACTGAAACCGTACAGAGGCAATTTCGATACCGGAAAGGACGGTGAGGAGACGATGACGGAACGGAAGATCAATCGTGGGAGCGAGATTCGGACCAAGGGAAAATCCATGGGGCGCGAGCGCTCGGGCGAATCTGCCGATCCGTCTGACAGGCTCTCGTCGCAACTCGGTGGCTTAAAGGCGGCGTCTTTGGACGAAGGTACCCAAAGCGGTCTCCCGCCTTCGACGGAATCTGCGGAAGGCTCGCCCGTCGCTCTCGCCGAGCGATCGCTGACGCTGCGCGCCGCCCTGTTTCTGACGGGCCGCATCGCGCTTATGCTGGCGGGCATCGCGGTCATGGGGCTTGGCATCGACATCGTCGTGAAGGCCGATTTGGGCAACTCGCCCATCTCCGCCACGCCCAACGTGCTCTCCCTCGGGTTCACGGCCGTGAGCTTCGGCACGTTCATGCTGGGGTGGCAGTGCTTTCTCGTGCTCGTGCAGATTGTCCTGCTGCGCCGGGAATTCCGCCTAGTGGACTTGTGGCAGATTCCCATCTCGGTGTTCTTCGGCGTGTGCATTGACGCCTTCATGGCACTGCTCGGCCCCGCTGCGCCGACGAGTTATGTCGCCTCGTGGCTGTGGCTCGCCGGCGGCATGGCCGTTCTCGCGCTGGGCATTGTGATGACGGTCGTCTCGGGCACGGTCATGAACTGCGGCGAGGCCGTGGTGCAGGCCGTGGTGCGCAAGACCGGCGCCCGGTTCGGCACCGTGAAGGTGGGCTTCGATCTCGCCTGCGCGGCCTTGGCGTGCCTGTGCGCGTTCCTGTTCGTGGGCCATTTGGCCGGCGTGCGCGAGGGCACCTTCGCCTGCGCCGCCTTCACCGGCGTCATCGTGAACGTCTACATGGGCCTCTACGGCAAGCTGCGCGACGCCGCCCGCGCCCGATCGAAGGCACGCGGGGAAAGCGTTGCCGATCCACTCGTTCAACGAGGCGGCGTCTCCAGCCAGGAGTGAGCTCCGTTTGGGATGAAAATTTCGACTTGTTAGAGTTCGGGAAGATAAAACGCTGAGTCTTGTGGGGTTCGGTTAGCGAATAACGCAAAAATGGAGTCTCAATGGGGCGACTTCGCCAAGCGCAGACTCTAACAAGTCGAAAAAATCGCCTCGAAAATAAGGGCTAAACGAGATGCACGGATCAACTCGCGAATCAATCCAAAGCAAGGAAGCCTACGGAAACCCCGCTTGGGCTATATTTTCTTTGCGAAGAGGGCGCGAGACGGCTATACTGTACCAGTTTGAACCAAACGCGGCGGCCGACCGGAGGGTTTGCTGCGGCGCGTGAGCAGGAAAGGAAACATCCGTGGCAAGCATTTCTACCGCCGATTTCAAGAACGGCATGTGCATCATCAACAACGGCAAGATGTGCACCATCGTCGAGTTCCAGCATGTGAAGCCGGGCAAGGGCGGCGCGTTTGTACGCACCAAGCTCAAGGACATCAAAACCGGCCGCGTGGTCGATTACACCTTCAACGCCGGCACGAAGTTCGATTCCGTGCGTCTTGAGTCCAAGAAGATGCAGTACCTCTACAACGACGGCGCCGATTACTGGTTCATGGACAACAGCACGTTCGAGCAGATGCCCGTCTCCGCCGATATGGTGGGCTCCGCGGCCGATTGGCTGAAGGAGAACGACGAGGCGACGCTGCTGTACGCCGGCGACGAGCTCATCAGCCTGGAGCCCCAGATGTTCGTGGAGCTCGAGGTCACCCACACCGAGCCGGGCTTCAAGGGCGACACCGCCACCAACACGCTGAAGCCGGCCACCCTGGAGACGGGCAAGGAGGTGCAGGTGCCGACGTTCATCGAGATCGGCGACGTCCTGCAGATCGACACCCGCGACGGCCGCGTCATCAAGCGCGTGTAGCAGCTGCGGAAAGCTCGTAGGTTGAGGAAGCCTCCTTCGGGAGGCTTCTTTTATTCAGGCTCGTGAGCCTGCACGGCGCGCGAAGCGCGGCGGGCAAAAAACCACCCGCTATGCGGGTGCGCGTCGAAGGCTCCGCCCTTGCGTCAAAACGCCGCCAGTCGGGATACGATACGGGTGTTCAAGTCGTATCAGCCCGGAAAGGCGGCCGTTTTGGCAAACAAGGCACACAGCCTGTCGCACACGAAGTGGATGTGCAAGTACCACATCGTGTTCACACCGAAGTATAGGCGCAAACTGATATACAGCCAATACAGGGATTCGCTGGGCGAGATATTCCGCAACCTGTGCAGGTACAAGGGGGTGGAGATAATCGAGGGGCACCTGATGCCCGACCACGTCCACATGCTGGTCAGCATACCTCCCAAGATCAGCGTGTCCAGCTTCATGGGCTACCTCAAGGGCAAGAGCGCGCTCATGATGTTCGACAAGCACGCCAACCTCAAGTACAAGTTCGGCAACAGGCACTTCTGGTCCGAGGGCTACTACGTGTCGACCGTCGGCCTGAACGAGGCGACGATAGCGAAGTACATCAGGGAGCAGGAGGCCCACGACATCGCGCTGGACAAGTTGAGCGTCAAGGAGTACGAGGACCCGTTCAAGAGGAAGTAGGGGAGCCCCTTTAGGGGCTGCCCGGTAGTACGAGGGCCGCTTTGTGCGGCCCGCGAGAGACAAGGGCGGTACGGCTTGAACGAAGTGAGAGGCAGCGCCTTTAGACGCTGCCGGCCCCCCTCGGCCTTATAGGCCCAGAGCAAACCACCCCTTTGAGGGGTGGTTCATGATTCCCGGGCGAAGAAGGCGAAGGCGACGCCGCCCGGGCCGACGTGGGTGCCGATGACGGCACCGACCTGCGTGAGGGGCAGATCGTTCGGCACGGCGGACTCGTCGGCGGCCGCTTCCTCGGCGGCTTTCGCCTGCGCCAAGCTGTCGGCGATGTACTTGCGGGCCGTCGCGTCGGACAGGCCCGAGTAGGCCACCCAGATGGGCCGTGTGAAGTCGATGCCGCCGGCCTCGTCGATCTTCTGGAACACCATGTTCTTCGACTGCTTCGATCCGCGCGCCTTGCCGAGCACCACGACGTCGCCATCGACGACGCCCACCACGGGCTTGATGGAGAGCATGCCGCCCACGAGGGCCGCCGCTCCGGAAATGCGGCCGCCGCGGCGCAGGTACTCCAGCGTATCCAGGGAGGCCACGAGCCGGATGTCCTTCTTCTCCTGGTTGAGGCAGTAGGCGATGTCGGCGGCGGAAAGCCCCTCGTCGCGCAGGGCCCAGGCGCGCTCGGCGAGGATACGCTCGCCGATGGTGGCGTTCTCGCTGTCGACCACGAAGACCGACTCCTTGAACGGCGCCGCGGCGATGCAGGCGCTCTGGTAGGTGCCGGAGATGTGGCTGGAAAGCGTGATGCAGACGACCTCGTCGCCGGCATCGACGGCCTCTTGGAAGAGGTCTTGGAACACCATGGGAGGGATCTGGCTCGTGCGGGGCAGATCGTCGGTTTCCACGAGGCGCTCGAAGAATTCCTCGCGCGAAAGATCGACGCCCTCGGCGTACTGTTCGGAGCCGAATGCGATGGTCATGGGGATGATGGTGATGTCGTGGGCGCGGGCGTAGCCCTCTTCCATGTCCGCCGACGAGTCCACGATGATGCGAATGGCCACAATGCCTCCCTCGAAGTCGTTCCCCCTATTTTATCGTCCGTACGCGGGGCCTCGGCGAGGCGGCGTAAAGGCAAGTAAATAATTCATAATTTGGGAACGGTTTCTCGATTGACAGCGAGCCTCAAAAGTGGCCACTGGGAAGTGTTTAGCCTTCCACCAGATCGAGCAGCTCCTGGTGGGAATGGATGCCCAGTTTCGCGTAGACGTGCTTCACGTGGGCCTTCACGGTGTTGCGGGACACGACGAGCGCCTCCTCGATGTAGGCGCGGTCGCGGCCGCGGGCGAGCATGGCGAACACCTCGGCCTCGCGCGGGGTGAGGGAGAACTCGCTTGCGATGGCCTCGCAGCGGGAGGCGAAGGCCTCCTCGGGGGTGCGGGCCGCGGGCATCGGCAGCGGCACTGGCCCCGTTCCGGTGCCCGGTACCGCTTCTGCTCCCGCATCGGCTCCCTTCCCGGCGGCCGTTGCCCCCACCAGCACCGGATCGATGCCGTCGATGGCTCCGGCGAAGGTGAAGCGTTTCAGCCCGATGGTCACGTAGGCGGCGAACACCAAAAGCAGTACTGCGGGGGTGGCCACACGCAGGGCGGGCATGCTTGCCGCGGCGCTGTTGGCAAGCATGCCCGCGGCGGCTCCCGTAAGCGATCCTAAGGCCGAGACACCGTTTCCCCAGGCTACCGTTGTGATGGCTCCGAGTGGGTTGCGCGCGGCAATGGTGATGAGCGCCATCTGGGCGGCCATGATGAACAGGCCGTTGCCTGCGTTCAGCAGCGCCACGTCGGCCGCACCGCTGTCAGCGGCGAGCAGGGGCTGGGTTGCCAGAAGGAACCCGGCCATCACCGCGAGGGCCGACAGCTGCACGAGACCGTCGGCGGGAAAGCGCCGGCGCGAGCAAATCACGTAAAGGGCCACGAGGGCAAGCGGGATGGCCGAGAGAAACGACATGCGTGGCGTGCCCGCCACCTCTCCGAAACGCAGGGCGAACCCGAAGGCCACCTGGAACAAAAACAAGCACACGAACAGGGCCGAGAACGGCGCGAGGAACGAGGCCGGCCGCGTGACGGCGATGTCGCTCGGCGAAGGCCGGTCGTGGGCCATGTCGAAGTAGAGGCGCGCCCCTCGGGCGGTAAGCGCGATGGCCGCCAAGGGGAAAGCCAGGAAGAGAGCGGTTCCGACCCACGGGGGCAGAAGCGATGACGCGGGGCTCGCCGCCAGCTGAACGGTGTAGGCCGCAGCGATGATCACGGCCGTCGCGTGCATTTCGAGGCGCGCGAGATAAAGCGCCACCGATATGGTCGCCACCGATCGGCCGATGGCGGCGAGGCTCGCACCCGCAACGAGGGGCGCCGGCGCGGAAAACCCAAGCCCCAGGGCCAGAAGCGCGCCGCCGCCTACAAGACACGCCACCGCCACGGCGACGATGGCGCGCTCCCGCAGAAGGCGCGGGGCGCGGTAGGCCGCAAGTCCAAGGCCGAGCAAAGTTGCTGCCGAGAACGTGACGGAGATGTCGCGGGCGAACATGAAGATCGCGTCGAACTGAGGGAAGAGCGAGCCGTTCATAAGAGAGGTGGTGCCGAGCGTCAAAAGCAGCGCGACGAACCCGCACGAGGAGCTCGCCTTCTCTGCAGTGCATTCCGTTTCCATGTCGCTCCCTTTCGCTCCTTCGGGCTTCCCTCCATTCTACACGCGAAAACCCCCTGTCCGCACGGGACAGGGGGTTCGCTCTTATAACCGCTGGTCGCTGGAGGGGAGGCGCGACCGGCGGTATCCCTTGGGAAGGGCTTGACGAACTGCCTTCGCGGGATGTGGAATAAACGGCTCGCGAAGGCGAAGGGGCCTTGAAGGCGCGGACGCCTTACGCCTGCCCGGTTGCCGCCAGCATGCCGGCGCGGCGGCCGAAGGTCATGGTGCGCCCGCAGGCAAGGCCTGTCAGCAGGTTCGGGTAGCTCACCGAGAAGAAGCCGCCCGAGTCGTTGCCGGTGAGGTACAGGCCCTCGATGGGGTCGCCGTTTTCGTCGCACGGGTGCATGTTCGTGTCGATGGTGACGCCGTCGAGCGTCGCCAAGAACCACGCCCCGGTGCGCACGCCGTAGAAGGGCGGCGTGTCGATGGCCATCAGGCGGTGCTTCTCCTTGTAGTAGTCGGTGTCCTCGCCGGCCGCGGCCATCTCGTTGTAGTGCTTCCACGAGGCCACGGTGGTCTCCACGGGAAGGTTCAGCTTCTCAGCGAGCTCTTCCATGGTGTCGGCCTTCTGCACGTAACCGTCCTCGATGAGCTTCTCTATCATACCGTCCACCACCTGCATGGGGATGTTGTTCTTCGCCCCGTTGGGGAAGGGGAACAGACGGCAGCAGCCCACCTCGTCGAAGGCCTCGGCCTGCGCGGCGTGGTTTGCGTCCCAGATGTCCACGTAGGTCTGGTGCGGCTGCATGATGGTGGAGTGCAGCATGTAGTCGTAGGGGCCGCTCTCGTTGCAGAAGCGCTCGCCCTTCAGATTCAGCTTCAGGAAGGGCTGCTCGCCGAACCAGAACCAGCGGCCGAGCACTCCGTCGCCGGCGTACTGGTCGGGCTTCACGCAGGCGCGGTTGAAGGTGCAAGCGGCGCCGAGCGGATCCATGGTGGCGCCGAGCCACAGCGCTGCCTTGATGCCGGAGCCGGTGGGATTGCCGCCGGAGCCGGGGGCCGCGATGCGGATCTTCTGGTTCCAGGCCTGGCGATCCTCCATCATCTCCAGGTTGTTGCCGTAGCCGCCGGTGGAGAGGATGACACCCTTGCTGGCGTTGATGCGCAGGTAGGGGCGCTCGCCCTGCACGTCGCGGGCGATGACGCCGGTCACGCGGCCGGATTCATCGGTCTCGCACTTGATGAACTCGGTGTACCAGCGCACCTCGGCGCCCTGCTCGGCGGCGTAGGCCAGGATAGATTCGGCGAAGCCCCATTCCTCGTCCTCGGCCACGGCATCGGTCTTTTGCGGACTGTGGCCGGTGGCGAAGGCCTTGTCGCGGCCCGGGTCGGAGGTGTCGCCCACGCCGCCCTCGAATTCCATGACGAGCTTGCCGTCGCGCTGGATGATGTCGGTGAGCCAGTCCACCATGGCGCCGGACTCGTCGGCCCACAGCTTCACCAGGTCGTAGTTCACAAAGCCGTTGGCGTAGCGGACGATGTCCTCAACGGCCTCTTTCTTCTCGATGCGGAACTCAGGGAACTCGTCGAAGGAGGCCTGCTGCAGGCGCGAGTCGATGGCGCCGATGTCCTCGCGGACGTTGTGCGGGGTGCCCTGGCGGTCGATGCCGAGCACGCGCGCGCCGTTCTCGGCAGCCGAGATCATGGCCGGGATGCCGCCGGTGCCCATGCCCACGACGAGCACCTCGGTCTCGATGGTCTCGGCGATATCGGCCTCGTCGATGACGGGCGGCGCTCCCAGCCAGGAGGGGCCGCCGAAGTCGCCGGTGCTCGGGTTGGTCGGCTCGGCGGCGGCGTAGCCGTGCCCGCAGCCGGAGAGGGCCGCAGCGGACAGGCCGCCCAGGGCCGCAAGGCCCGCGCCCTTGAAGAAGCTGCGACGTGTTACGTTACTGGACATTGGGAGCCTCCCATCCCTCGGGCAGGGTCAGATCATGGCACTCGTTGCAGACGAGCACCTGGTTCTCGTGGGCTTTGTGGCAGTCGCCGCATTCCAAGGCCATGTCCTGATGGCTGGAATGCGGGTTGTACTTCTCGTCGTTGCCGGCGAATCCCCACAGGCCCGCGGTGATCTCGTCAAAGGACTTGCCTCCGTGGCACTCGGCTCGCGCGCAGAACTGCTCGCTGGCGAACTCTTTGCCGGTGGCGAGCATGGTGCCGTCTTCGGTCATGGGATAGTTGTCGGACACCCAGGCGCACACCTCCGAGATCTGGGTCGTCAGCTCGGCGGTGTGGCAGTCGAGGCACGACTCGCCGGCCTTCGCGTGCACGGTCACGCCCAGGTTCGGGTCGCCGGAGTCGTAGGTCTCCACGTAGTAGTCCATGGGGCTGTGGCAGATGGCGTTGCAGAAGCTCGGCTGCTCGTGCCACACCCAGAACCCGGCGCCGGCCACCACGATAATGGCCGCCACCAGGCCGGCGACGATCCACCCGCGCTTGGGACGCTTCTTGGGAGCCGGTCCGCCCGCGGCCCCCTTCTCTTCGTCGATGCTCATGATCGTTTTCTCCCTTCCTTACTTGTGTTAGAAACGATGGCGCCCAGTGTGCGCCGCGCCGCCCCGAAAAGCTATTACCCCAGCGGGGTAAACTTCGCGTTTAGCCTGATGGGGGCGGGGTAGGAAAGCGGGGAGGAGGGAAGCGATAAAGGAGGGGGATAGAAGGTAATGGGGCGGGAGGAGGAGTTTTTGGGTGAGAGTCGAAAGAAAGGGGGGCGGCAAATATGGAAGGGCATCATGCTGCCGGATCGGTTGGCGACGAGATGAAGGCGAAAGGAGAGCGAAAGGTTGGGCGGGGAGGGGACGCAGCGAAAAACGGTTGTTGAATGCGATGGAAGCGCGGCTCAGCAAGCGCGGTGGAAAACTTGGCGTGTCGGATGCGGTGGAAAACGCGAGGCGCTCCTATGCGGCGGGGCTGTCATGGGGGCTTATGGAGAGCGTGTCTTCCGCAAGCCGTAATAGAGTCGCATTTCTATCCTATGACCAGGACTTATACGCTCATGAATGTTGGTTTTGTCGAGGCGATCCCGCCAGCTTTATTCCGCGACAATTCCGTTTATTGTGGTGCGCCATGAAGCTTTACCTCGGTTACATATCGGCTCTTCAGTTCTGGCGCTGGTGGTCTTCTTCTCACCCGCTCGCGCTGCGGGTGTTTCACGACATGCGGCCAGGCGAGACTGGGCATACGCCTTCGTTTCCCGTCCTTTTCGTTCCGTCTCTCCGTCAATGCGCTTTCCGCGATGAGGACGTTATCGACTGCTTACGCGATGCGGGCATTGACGTTTGTCCAGCGCCTGTGCACGTGCTTGTCGAGGGTTCGCAGGGAGCCAGAGACACGCCGGTAGTTAAGAAGCATCGAACAACGGTCGCCTTCCCTCGCGGGTCGTTCGTCAAGGTCGCGCCAAGCGTTCTCGTCAGCTCGCCCGAGCTCTTGTTCCTTCAGATGGCCAAGGCGCTTGCGTTTGGAGAGATGGTCGCGCTCGGGTTCGAACTGTGCGGCTGCTACCCGCTTTCCGACGAGCTGTCGTCGTCTTTGGTGCGCTCGCCGTTGACGACGCCGAGCCGCCTGTCGGCCTTCGTTGCGCGCGCCCGCAACCACGATGGCGTTCAGTTGGCCAGACGTGCCGTGCGGCATGTTATGGCGAAGTCGGCATCCCCTATGGAAACCGAGCTTGCAGCCTTGGCGTTTATTTCTTCGCGCGAAGGTGGTTTGGGTTTGCGGCGCGGTCGCCTGAACGAGCCCATTGACTTCTCCGAGAGCATCCAGCGAGCCTGCGGGTGTCGGCGTGCGGTGTGCGATATTCTCTGGCCCGAAGAGCGTCTGATTTTGGAGTATGACGGTAAGAGGTTCCACGGGACAGACGATAGGGTCAGCCGCGATGCGCGGCGAAAGGACGCGCTTCTGCTGGCGGGCTATGATCTGGTCACCATGACGGGCTCTCAGCTCGGCAATGTATTCCAATGCGCTGAGCTCCTTGATCAGCTGTCAGCGAGAATGGGCAAACCTAAGAAGAAAAGAGGGGCCGGCCATTTGGATCGGCACATGCGGCTTCGCAAGCAGCTGAGGAGCTATCACAACTCCTTCTTGTTTCGTGATGGGAAAGGCCCTGATCGTTGATTCGGATGCGGATTATCGAAGGGGTTGGATTTAAGGTGGCGGGGATGTCGAGAGGGCGATTCCGGGATATTGCGGAAGAGGATCGCGAGAATCGGAAGTTGTTGGGAGTTTCGCGCAGCCGGGACGGGAGAATCGGAAGTTGTTGGGAGTTTCGCGCAGCCGGGACGGGAGAATCGGAAGTTGCTGGGAGTTTTGCGTACTTCTCGGAGCGTTTTGCTTACGAGAGAGGCGGTTTTGGCGCTCGAGACTCCCATCTATTTCCCGATGGCGCTCGAAACTCCCATCTATTTCCCGATTGTGATCGAAACTCCCATCTATTTCCGAAAAATGCCAAGCGGGCAGAAGGCGTCTCTGGTTTTTGAGGCTTGCGGTGGTTGAACTGCGGTGGTTGAGCGAAGGGAGCGCTTGGATTAAGGATTGCCGATGCCGCCCCTGCGCAACCCTTCGGCCGCGTTCGCCCCTCCCGCCGCTTCGTTGATGTTTCTTGTCGGCAAATCGGACGGCGCGGCGCAGGGCCGTGGTAGGCTTCCCCTATAATCCGAAACTTGATCTTTGACTAACCTGTGTATAAGGAGGTGTGAGTTCATGCCACGGCTTCAGATCATGGACACGACCATCCGCGACGGTCAGCAGAGCCTCTGGGCCACCCGTATGCAGATCGGCGACATGCTGCCGATTCTGCCGAAGATGGACCGCGTCGGCTACTGGGCCATCGAGGCGTGGGGCGGGGCGACGTTCGACTCCTGCCTGCGCTTTCTGGACGAGAACCCCTGGGAGCGTCTGCGCGCCATCAAGGCGAACACGCCCAATACGCCGCTTGCCATGCTCTCGCGCGGGCAGAACCTCGTCGGCTACAAGCACTACTCCAAGGAGATCGTGCATCGCTTTATCAACGCGGCGCACCGCAACGGCGTCGAGGTCTTCCGCGTCTTCGACGCGCTGAACGACATCCGCAACGTCGTGGACAACGCCGAGGCCATCAAGGAGTGCGGCGGTCTGTTCGAGGGCGCCATCTCCTACACGATCTCGCCGGTGCACACGCTGGACTCCTACTTGGAATACGGCCAGCAGCTGAAGGATCTGGGCGCCGACACCATCGCCATCAAGGATATGGCCGGCATGCTCACGCCCTATCGCGCCGAGCGCATGGTGAAGGCGTTCAACGAGGAAATCGGCCTGCCGGTGCACATCCACTGCCACTATGTCGGCGGCATGGCCCCGGCCAACATCCTGAAGGCCGCCGAGGCGGGCGTGGCCGTGGCCGACACGGCTCATGCTCCGCTCGCGTTCGGCAACTCGCATCCGGCGGTGGAGATGATCGTGGCCGCTCTGAAGGAGAGCCGCTACGACACCGACCTCGACTTGGATCTGCTGTTCGAGATCTCCGAGTACTGGGAGGAGATGCGCAAGCGCGGTCACTACAAGCGCGGCATGTCCTCGCTCATCCATATGCAGGTGTACTCGCATCAGGTGCCCGGCGGCATGATGAGCAACCTCATCAGCCAGCTGGAGGTGCAGAAGGCCGCGCACCGTCTGCCCGAGGTGATGGCCGAGATCCCGAAGGTGCGCGCCGAGGTGGGCTACCCGCCGCTCGTGACGCCGATGTCCCAGATCGTGGGCACCCAGGCGGTGTTCAACGTGCTGACGGGCAAGCGCTGGAGCGTCATCTCCAAGGAAATGAAGGACTATGTGTGCGGCTACTACGGCAAGGCGCCGGGCAACATGGACAAGGAAATCGTGGCGAAGGTGGCCGGCGACGCCGAGATCTTGGATCCGAAGATCGCTCCCGGCACGCTGGTGACCACCACCTACGACGAGTGCGCCGCCGAGATCGGGGATTTGGCCCAAAGCGAGGAGGACGTGCTCATGTACGCCCTGTTCCCCAACGAGGCCCGCACCTATTTGAGCAAGCACCGGGTATCCGAGAAAGTCGATTTCATGCTGGAGCAGGAGTCCAGCGCCACCAAGGAGGACGATTACGTGGACATCAATCAGATTCGCGAGCTGGTTCGCGTTGCCGAGGAGAGCGGCGTCGGAGAGATCGTCGTAGAGGAAGAGGGCATGCGCATCGCTGTCCGCATGCCGGGCCAGGGCGCGCCGGCCGCTGCCGTGCCCGCCGCTCCGCAGGCCCAGGCGGCTCCCGTTGCCGCCGTGCCCGCGCCGGCCGCCGAGGAGCCGGCGAGCGATCGTCCGGCCACGTGGAAGCCGGTGGTGGCTCCTATGGTGGGCACCTACTACGAGGCCCCGGCCCCGGGCGAGCCGCCCTTCGTGAAGGTGGGCGACGAAGTGGCCGCCGGCGAGACGCTGTGCATCGTAGAGGCCATGAAGCTCATGAACGAGATCACCGCCGAGGAGATGGGCACCGTGCGCGAGGTGTGCCTGTCCGACGCCACGCCGGTGGAGTACGGCGCCGTGCTCTTCTACGTGGAGCCCCACGACCCCACGCCGGGCGCGTAGGAGACAAACATGTTCGAGAAAATTCTAGTTGCCAACCGCGGCGAGGTGGCGCTGCGCATCATGCGCGCCGCCCGCGAGCTGGGCGTGAAGACGGTGGCCGTGTACTCCACGGAGGACGCCGACACCTATCCGGTGCGCTACGCCGACGAGGCCGTCTGCATCGGTCCTGCCCAGTCGAACAAGAGCTATCTGGTCATGGCCTCCATCATTGCCGCGGCGAAGAACACCGGTGCCGAGGCGATTCACCCCGGCTACGGCTTTTTGGCCGAGAACGCGGAGTTCGCCCGCGCCTGCGCCGACAACGACCTCGTGTTCATCGGCCCCGCCCCGGAGTGCATCGACCGCATGGGCGACAAGTCGTCCGCCCGCGAGACCATGAAGATGTGCGGCGTGCCCACGGTGCCCGGCTCCGACGGCTGCCTGGATACCGTGGAAGAGGCTGCGGCCTTCGCCGAGAAGGTGGGCTACCCGGTGCTCATCAAGGCCACGGCCGGCGGCGGCGGCAAGGGCATGCGCGAGGTGCACGATCCGGCCGACCTCGCGGCCCAGTACAAGGCTGCCCGCACCGAGGCTGGCGCCGCCTTCGGCAACGACGGGGTGTACCTGGAAAAGCTCGTGCTGCGTCCGCGCCACGTGGAGGTGCAGGTGCTCGCCGACGACCATGGCAACGCCGTGGCGCTCTGCGAGCGCGACTGCTCCATCCAGCGCCGCCACCAGAAGCTTCTGGAAGAGGCCCCCTCGCCAGCGCTTTCCGAGAACCTGCGCCGCGACATGATGAAGGCGGCCCTGAAGGCCGTGCGCGCCGTGGACTATCGCAACGCCGGCACCATCGAGTTTCTGCTGGACGAGCGCGGCCAGTTCTACTTCATGGAGATGAACACCCGCGTGCAGGTGGAGCACCCGGTCACCGAGGAGATCACCGGCACCGACATCATCAAGGAGCAGCTGCGCATCGCCGCCGGTGAGCCCATGAGCTGCGCGGGCCGCGCCCCGTTCTCGCCTTCGGGCCACGCCATCGAGCTGCGCATCAACGCCGAGGATCCCGAGCACGGCTTCCGCCCGTGCCCCGGCACCGTCACGCGCTTCGAGCCCCCGGCGGGCCCCGGCGTGCGCGTGGAGACCTACCTGCGCCCCGGTTCCCGCATCTCGCCCTACTACGACTCGCTCGTGGCCAAGGTGGTCGTGCACGGCCAGGATCGCGCCGAGGCCGTCGCCCGCGCCAAGCGCGCCTTGGACGAGTTCGTTATTGAAGGAATTGCAACAACTATCCCATTCCACAAACGCGTGCTCGATAACGAGGTATTCTTGGCCGGTGACGCGACAACCGACTTTATCGAAACCCAGATGGGAGACGTACTATGACAGACCAGATGAACGTCGAGGGCCTTTCCATCGCCCCGGGGGTCATGGAGACCATCATCTCCGTGGCCGCCAGCGAGGTGGACGGTGTGGCCTCGCTGGGCTCCTTCGCCACGAGCGGCATTCGCTCTATGCTGGCGAGCAAGCCCTCCACCTCCGGCATCGAGACCAAGATGGGCGACGACAGCAAGCTTTCCGTGGCGGTGCACGTGGAAGTCTACTACGGCTATGTGCTGCCCGAGCTGGCGGCGCAGCTGCGCAGCGCCATCGCCGAGGCGCTGGCCACCCAGGCCGGCGTGGAGGTGTCCTCGGTGGACGTGTACATCGACGGCCTCCAGTTCAAGGCGTAGGTGGCGCGCGGTATGGCTCCGAGAATCCACGAGCGCACCCGCGACCGCATCAGCGCGGTGCAGGTGCTGTACACGAGCGAGCTGACGGGGAAATCGCCCAGCGAGCTGCTCGACTGCGGGCTGTGCCTGGTGGCACGCGAGGCTCCCGCCGATGAGGCCGATGCTGCCGAGGCGGGCGCGTTCGGCCGCATCGAGGAGGGGACGCTGACCGACTACGCCTTGGCGCTCATCCACGGCGTGGAGGCGAACCAGGCTCAGGTGGACGAGCGTATTGAAGCGGCGTCCGAGAACTGGGCGCTCTCCCGCATGCCCATCGTGGACCGCTCCATTCTGCGCTTGGCCGTCTTCGAGATATTCAACTGCGACGACGTGCCGGTGTCCGTTTCCATCAACGAGGCGGTGGAGCTGGCCAAGGGCTTCGGCGGCGAGGACGATTCGCCGCGCTTCGTGAATGGCGTGCTGGGGCGCATCGCGCGTTCTATGGAAGGCGATGGCACGGGCGCGGTCGGGGTGGCCGGGGCTGATGCTGCTGCCGCCGGCCCGGTGGATGCCCTGGTGGGCGCCTCGGGCGCGGCCGCCTGTGTGCAGGTGGGGGTGTAGGCGCCATGGCCGACGAGCAGGGTCGCACCTTCGAAGACGTGCACGAGCGCCTTTCCGAGATCGTTGACGAGGTGTCCGCCGAGGATATCTCGCTGGACGACGCCTTGAAGCTGTACGAGGAGGCCGTGAAGCTGGGCCTTTCCGCGTGCGACTTGTCCGAGCAGGACTTGGACGCGTTTCTGGCGACGGAAGAGGAAACGACGGCCGAGGAGGGCGGCGCAAGCGCTACCCCTACGGGTTCAACCGACATGCCCCGCGAGGCCTAAAGGAAACCGCCCATGGATGTCCCGCGCATACTCGATGCTATCAGCTCGCCGGCCGATTTGAAGGTGCTCGATAACGAGGAGCTGGCCATTTTAGCCCGCGAGATCCGCCAGGAGATCGTCGCCACCACCTCGGTCACCGGGGGACATGTGGCGTCGTCTTTGGGCGCCGTGGACATCATCGTGGCCTTGGAGAGCCTGCTCGACATGCCGCGCGACCGCGTGGTGTTCGACGTGGGGCACCAGGCCTACGCTCACAAGCTGCTCACCGGCCGACGCGAGGCGTTCAAAACGCTGCGCACCTACGGCGGCCTTTCCGGCTTCACCAAGCCATCGGAGAGCCCCTACGACGTGCACCCGTCGGGTCATGCGTCCGACTCGCTCTCCATCGCCACGGGCCTCGCAAAGGCGCGGCAGTTGAAGGGCACCGACGAGAAGGTGGTGGCCCTCATCGGGGACGCGTCGCTCGCCGGCGGCATGGCCTTCGAGGCGCTGAACTACATGGGCAACGAGCAGTTGCCGCTCGTCGTCATCTTGAACGACAACGAGATGTCCATCTCGCGCAACGTGGGCGCTCTTATGAAGCATCTGGGCAACATCCGCGCCAACAGCCACTACCGCGAGGCGCGCGAGGGCCTGCAGGCGGCCATGGAGCAGGGCGGCCCTGCGGCCCGCGGGCTGCTCGGCTTCGGCAAGAACATGAAGGAATCCCTCAAGCAAATGGTGATTCCCCACACGATGATCTACGAGTCGCTCGGCATCGTGTGCACCGCGCCCATCGACGGCCACAACATCGCCGAGCTGCGCGACGTTTTATCGCTCGTGCTGGAAATGGACGGCCCGGCCCTTGTGCACGTGGTCACCCGGAAAGGGGAGGGCTACGAGCCCGCCCGCCGCGACCCCGAGGCGTTCCACGGCACCGGCCCCTACGATATTGCCACGGGCCGCGCGTTGAAGAAGCCCGGGCGCGCCCCCAGCTACACCGAGGTGTTCGGTGCGGCGCTCGCCGACGAGGCGGCCAACGACGGGGACGTGGTGGCCATCACGGCGGCCATGACCGGCGGCACGGGGCTGAAGACCTTCGCGGCGGAGTTCCCCTCCCGGTTCGTGGACGTGGGCATCGCCGAGGAGCAGGCGGTGGGCATGGCGGCCGGCCTCTCGTCGGGCGGCAAAAAGCCCGTGGTGGCGCTGTACTCCACCTTCATGCAGCGGGCCGTGGATCAGATGATCATCGATGTGGCCCTGCCGGAGGCGAATGTGGTGTTCGCTTTCGATCGCGCGGGCCTGGTGGGCGACGACGGACCTACGCACCACGGCGTCTTCGACATGGTGTACACGCGCATGGTGCCGAACATGCGGGTGCTCGCGCCCTCCGACGAGGCGGAGCTTGTGCACGCTCTGCATACGGCGCTGGTTTTGGAAGGCCCCGTGTCGCTGCGCTATCCGCGCGGCGAGGCCGAGGGTGCGCCATTGCCGGATGCGCCGGAAGTTCTTGAAGTGGGGAAGTCCCGCACGGTGCGCGAGGGGGGCGACGTGGCCCTGCTCGCCTTCGGTCGCATGGTGGGGCAAGCCCGCGCCGCTGCCGAGCTGCTGTCCGCCGAGGGCATCGAGTGCCGCGTGGTGGACATGCGCTGGGTGAAGCCGCTGGATGCGGAGGCCATCGCTGCGGCGGCGGCCTGCCGTTTGGTGGTCACGGTGGAGGAGGGCGTCATCGCGGGAGGCGCCGGCGAGGGCGTGCTGGAGGTGCTGGCCCGCCAGGGTGCCACGACGCCTGCCGTCACGCTGGGCATCCCCGACCGCTTCATCGGCCAGGGTCCCGTGCCCCAACTCTTCGCCGACCTCGGCCTGAATGCCGAAGGCATCGCCGCTACGGTGCGCGAGGCGCTAGGTTAATCGAACCTCACAGCCAACGTGCTTCGTTCAGCCAAAACACCTGCTTCTTTCCCTGGTAGGCAGTCGAGCAATAGCGCAAGTCGACAAGTCGATTCAAATCGTCGCGAGCCGTGGAGGCGGCGCACTCGAAGCGATGGGCGTAGGCCTCCTCCGATAGCCGAATCCGTCTGGCTCGCCCGCTCCTTCCCTCCCCAGGGGCGATGCCAGCTGTTCGAGAAAGGACGCGCACCCGTCACGGATGCGCGTCCTTCTTTTCGTGCGGCAAGACGGGCGCCTCGTGCTATAGAGTCCCAAATACGATACACTGCTCTGTGTACTTGTTTACAAATTCCTTAGGATGAGGTACAGTGAGGCTAGCGAATGGAGGTTGCTATGGCGACGAAGACGTTTTCGGGACGGGCCGATGCTGAGAAGATCCTTCTTGCCGATGCCCTGGCACGACAAGAGTACGGCTTGTCCTTTGGGCAATACTGCAGCGGTGTCCTCGTCGATTACATTTGCGAGACGGGGGCGCTTCCCGATACGCGTGTGCACTCGAAGAAAAAAGGCGGTGTGGCCATGATGCTGAGTCTTGCGAAGAAGCATCAGGGTAGCGACATCGCTCGCCTGAGTGACCAAGAGATTCGCGATCTCGTTGCGAGCCGCTATGAGTAGTAAGGTGCTTCTCGATACCAACGTTATGCTCGACCTCGCCTTGGCACGGCCGGAGGGGTTCGATGCAGCCGCCACCATCGCCGAGGCCGTGGCCTATGAAGAGGTCGTCGCATATGTTTGCGCCACGTCGCTCAAAGATCTGTACTACATCCTCTCCAAAGCCATGGGGGAGAAGGACGCGCGAACCTACATCAAGGCTGTGATGGACGATTTCATTATCTGCTCAGTCGATTACGCCCTCTGTCGTCAGGCTGCAGATTCTGACGAGCCTGATTTCGAAGACGGTTTAGTGCGCGCCTGCGCCGAGAACGCCCGCGTTGATTTCATCGTCACGCGAGACGTTACGGCGTTTGCTCGATCAAAGGTGCGCTCAATCGCTCCGGCAGATTATGTGGCGCGGTTTCTTGTCGACGAATAGGCATTGCGGATCAAGAGAATTCCGCAGTACTTTGTTTTCTGATTGGGAGGGGCGACCGAGGTCGCCCCTATGGAGGCTGACTCGCGGGGCCAGCTACTGCAGCTTCTTCTCCATGATGTAGTCGTCCATGATGTAGCCGTCGCCGATGTCGGTTTCCACGGCGTCGATGACCTCGAAGCCCTTGGCCTTGTAGGCGCGGATGGCCATCTCGTTGCGCTTGTTCACCGTGAGGTAGAGGGCATCGAGACCGCGCTCGCGGGCGAGGCGCTCGTAGAAGCGGACGGTGGCTGAGCACAGGCCCTCGCCGCGGTGCTCCTTCAGCAGGTAGATCTTCGAGATGAAGAAGCGGTTCGTGTCCGTCTCCACGTGCCCTCCGGTGTAGCCGACGATGCGGGGGACGGCGGCCGTGCGGGCGAAGTCCTCGGTGTCGTGGGCCAACTCGTCGTCGCGGTCGGATTCCACGTCGTCGTTGACGCGGTCGGCTACGGTGTCGCCCTGGTCGTGGATGTCGGCGCCGTGCGTCGCCGCGCCCAGCTCGTGGGGCGTCTCGTCCTCGTGCTGCATGATGAAGAAGTACTCGTAGCCATTGTCGGCAATGTCGGTGCGGAAGGCATTCAGGCTCTGGAACTTCTCCACCATGTAGTCGGTCTGCGCTTGGCCGATGATGGCCGGCCAGTACTCGTTCCAAATATGGTAGGCCATATGGGCCAGGGCCTCGACCTCTTCGTCGCGCTCGACCTGTCGAAATGTAACGCTCATGAGTGCATCCTTCCGCGTTGTGACAAAACTTTTCGAAAAAGTGGTCACAAAATCGAGTTCTGGGTTTTCTTTATGGGCGATACGACCCAATTAACGGTTGCGACTTTGTGTAGTATATCGTTTAGCGATATATTCCTCTTGCTCTTATGCCGTCTTGAGGTCTGCAAAAACCCAGAACTCGATTTTGTGACCAAATCGCGCCGATTCTTTGTAAAGGCAACGCTGCCATTGTAATGCTTCGGCGATCTGTGACGGGACGCGCGGGCATTTGTTTCCGCCCAGTAACAAGGAATGGTCGCCAGTGTTAACACTTATTTTTGAGGGGGTTAACAATCATCGTTGAGCGCGCAGGTCACCAGGTGCCGTGGAACAATCGGGGTGTCCTTGCCGTTGGGCGCCTTGGGCGACAAGGGGTGGGGAGGCCCGCGCGGTGCGGCGCGCGGCGCCTCCCGACCTCTTTTCGCCGAGGGCCCACGAACTGTGAAAGGGGTTGATCGCGATGATTGACACCGGTTCCACCGGGTTCATGCTCGTCTGCGCCATGCTGGTGCTGCTCATGACGCCCGGACTCGCCTTCTTCTACGGAGGCCTTTCCCGTCGCAAGAACGTCGTGAACACCATGGTGATGGTGTTCGGCGTGCTCGGCATTGTCGGGGTGGTTTGGGTCGTATGCGGCTGGTCGTTCGCCTACGGCGGCGACGGGTCGCTGCCGTTTTTCGGCGGCTTCGATCAGATCGGGTGCTTGAGCGCCGTGAACGACATGGTGGCTGAGGCCGAGGGTACGCCTGACGCCTTCGCGGTCCTGTCCGGACAGGGCGCGCTCGCCGCCGACCCGGAGTTGGCGGCGGGATACCCGGCCATCATCGACATCGTCTTTCAGATGGCCTTTGCCATGATCACCTGCGCCATTATCACGGGCGCTGTGGCCGGGCGCATGAAGTTCGGCGCCGTATGCGCGTTCGTGGCCGTGTGGGTCGTCGTGGTGTACGCGCCGCTCGCCCATATGGTGTGGGGCGGCGACGGCTCGCTCATTGGCGACATGATCGGGGCCCTGGACTTCGCCGGCGGCGATGTGGTGCACATCTCCTCGGGCCTCACCGGGCTCATCCTGTGTCTTTTGCTGGGGCGCCGCAAGGGATTCGCGGTTCTGTCCTACCGGCCCCACAACGTGCCCTTCGTGGCTTTGGGTGCAGCGCTTCTGTGGTTCGGCTGGTTCGGCTTCAACGCCGGCAGCGAGTTCGCGGCCGACGGTGTGGCCGGGCTCGCGCTGCTGAACACCGTGGCGGCCAGCGCGGCCGGTGTGCTCTCCTGGATGCTTACCGAGCGCGTCACGGTGGGGAAGTGCACGCTCGTCGGTGCGGCGACGGGTCTAGTAGCCGGGCTTGTGGTTATCACCCCGGCGGCCGGGTTCGTGGAGCCCTGGGCGGCCATCGTCATGGGGCTGATCGTGAGCCCCATCGTGTATGTGGCCATCTCCCAGGCCAAGCGGCGCCTCGGCTACGACGACGCGCTGGACGCCTTCGGCTGCCACTGCGTCGGCGGCATCGTGGGCGGCGTCCTCACGGGTCTGTTCTGCGTGCCCGGGCTCTCCTGGACCGAGCACGGCGGCCTTCTGTACACCGGCGACTGGTCGCTTCTGGGCTCGCAGGTGCTGGGCATCCTGGTGACCATCGCCTTCGTGGCCATCGCGGACGTGGTGCTGGGACTCATCATCAGGGCGTGCTTTGCGGGCAGCTTGCGGGTGAGCGCCGAGGATGAGGCGGCTGGGCTCGATGTGGCCGTCCATGGCGAGTCGGCCTACCCAGCCTACCTGGGTCTGGACTAGCACGGCGGAGCGATTGAGAAAGGAGTTGCGGCTATGAAACGAGTAACGGCTATTGTGCGGCCTGAGAAGATGGAGCCGCTGAAGGACGCCCTGTTCGCCGCCGATGTGAAGGGCATGACCATCTCGCAGGTGCACGGCTGCGGCGCCCAGCACGGCTGGAGCGAGTACGTGCGCGGCACCGAAGTGATGCTGAACATGGTGCCGAAGGTGAAGTTCGAGGTGGTGGTGGAAGACGACGCGGTGGACGCGCTGGTGGACACCATCGTGGGCGCCGCCCGCACCGGCGAGGTGGGCGACGGCAAGATCTTCGTGGCACCCGTGGAGGAAGTGGTGCGCATCCGCACCGGCGAGCGCGGCGCGACGGCGGTGTAGGCCACAATGCGGTACAATCTCGCCGAAACAAGGTGCGAGAAAGGAACCGGCATGCACACCTACATTCCCCGCGGCGTCTGCTCCCGTCAGATCGATGTGGAGCTGGACGGCGACACCATCAAGAGCGTCCAGTTCACCGGCGGCTGCGATGGCAATCTGAAGGCCATCTCCAAGCTGGTGGCCGGCCAGAACGTCGACGACATCGTCGCCATGATGGAGGGCCACACCTGCGGGCGGCGCTCCACCTCCTGCGTCGACCAAATGACCAAGGCCATACGCGAGGCTCAAGCGAAGGCCGCCGATCAGGCGTAAGGTATCGGCTGTATGCCTAATCGCCCGAATGAGGCAAGTTCCAGGGCCCGGATGTTTCATCCGGGCCCCCCTTTATGTCGTAAGCTAGCCTTTAAGCCAGGGTTGCAAGAGCTCTTCTGGGAAACGTGTTGTCACCAGGCAGCACGCTGGTGGACGAGGCCGAGCACGGTGACGCGGTCGGCCTCGTCTTCGTAGAAGATAACGATATCGAAGGGGCCGACGGGGATTTTGCGCACGCCTTCGCCGTACTCGTATGCGAGGGCGGCCGCCACGTCGGTCGACCCCATGCTGGGTATCGTCGGCAGAATCTCGATGATCTTGAGGATGTCATCGAGAACTTTGTCCGACAGAACGATCCCCAAATCCTCCTCGAAGCCCTCGGAGATGCGCACTTCGGCCATCAGAGCCCCCGCTTCTCGCGAATGCGGGCGACGAAACCATCGACATCGGTGGTGAAACGCCCCTCCTCGATATCGCGCTTGCCGCGTCGGAGAGCGAATTCCATCTCCGCTTCGTAGCGAGCGTCTTCACGGGCTTGCTTGAGCTCTCGATCGAATATCTCTTCGGAGCAGAACACGTAAGCGCCGTTGCCGTTCTCGGTGATGTAGACGACTTGGCGATCGGCCACGTCCTTTACCTCGCGTTGGCGCGAGGCGAGGGCGGTAGACGAATAGATGGAGCCTTTGGGGGCAACCATGGCGTACCTCATTTCCTAGGATTTAGCTAGGTTGATCATATCACGCTTTCAGTAGGAAATTCTACAAGATATCATATTGGTGATAAAAGGAAAGTTCCCTTATAGAAAAGGCCTTACAGCATCATGAACAGCTTGGCCAAGGCCCAGCCGATGAAGCCGCAGCAGGGGAAGGTGAGCACCCAGGCCCATACCATGCGGCGGGCGACGCCCCAGTTCACGCGGCGGAAGCTCTTGGAGGCGCCCACGCCCATGATGGAGGCGGTGGAGCAGTGGGAGGTGGAGACGGGCATGCCGGTCATGGAGGCCACGAACAGCGTGATCACCGTGGAAAGGGAGGCCGCCACGCCCTGGTACTTCTCCAGCGAGACCATGTCCATGGCCACCGATTTGATGATGCGCTTGCCGCCGAGCAGCGTGCCCAGAGACATCGCCGCCGAGCAGATGATCATGAGCCACAGGGGGAAGTCGGTGGCGCCGCTCGTCTCCATGCCGAAGGCGAGCGCGATGCCCAGAAGCCCGATGGACATGAACTTCTGGCCGTCCTGGGCGCCGTGGAGGAATGACAGCGCGCAGGCGCAGATGTCCTGCAGCACCATGCACACCTTGTTGCCGCGCTGGCGGTTGACGCGGGAGAAGAGAAACTCGATGATCTTGGTGGTGACCATGCCGAGGATGAAGCCGCCCACCAGCGAGAACACCATGCCGTAAATGACGAGCATCCACTCGGAGAGCACCACGCCGGCCAGCCCGTTCAGCGCGATGGCGCCTCCGGTGACGCCGGCGATGAGCGAGTGGGACTTGCTGGCGGGGATGCCCCAGAACCAGCAGAAGACGCCCCAGCCGATGGAGCCTATCATGGCGGCTATGAGCGCGAGGAGCGCCTGGTGGGTGTTGCCGGAGAAATCGACCATGTTGAACATGGTGTGGGCCACGGCGGTGGAGATGTAGGTCATGCCCACCAGGCCCACGAAGTTGAACACGGCGGCCAGCGCGAGCGCCGCGCCGGGGGTGAGACAGCGGGTGGAGACCGCGCTGGCGATGGCGTTGGGGGCGTCGGTGGCGCCCGAGATGATGGTCACACCGATGACCAGCGCCAGAATGCCGAGCAGGACCGGATGGTCTCCTGCCTGCGAGAGGAACACCGAAAGAGTCAATTCCATGCCTGAGCCTTATCCCGATGAAGCCGACCGGACGCAAACGCACCTTCCTATTCTAGCGCAACGGCTGCACGCACGAAAGATGACCTTGCGAGTCAACTCAAATCCCGGGTGCGGCCGCACGGGCGTCGTGAGTCTGCGGGCGCCTTGTGGGCGCGCTGCGAAAAATGTCGGCACTCGGGGAAAATTCACAAGGAAGCGCGCGCGAGCGGTGCTATACTGGGCGGGCTTGCCGATAGGCGGCAAGTGTAAGTATCTGTTGGCCCCCGAGACATGTTTGTTGCACCGCGATCCTTGCTTCTGCAAGCGAACATGGTACGTATCAACCATCATGACGAAGGGTCCCCGATTTAGTTTTTGAAAGGGGTCCGTTTTGACCGAAATCAAGAACACCTCCGTGATCGACTTCTCCGACATCTCCGATGAGCAGATGAACGAGATGATCGACGGCACGCTGACCGAGTTCGACGAGGGCGATCTCGTCGACGGCACCGTCGTCAAGCTGGAGCACGACGAGGTGCTGGTGGACATCGGCTTCAAGAGCGAGGGCGTCATCCCGGCCCGCGAGCTGTCCATCCGCAAGGACGCCGATCCGTCCGACATCGTGAGCCTGGGCGACAAGATCGAGGCGCTGGTTCTCCAGAAGGAGGACAAGGACGGCCGCCTCATCCTCTCCAAGAAGCGCGCCGAGTACGAGCGTGCCTGGATTTCCGTCGAGGAGAAGTTCAAGGCCGGCGAAGTGGTCACCGGCGAGGTCATCGAGGTGGTCAAGGGCGGTCTTATCCTGGACATCGGCCTGCGCGGCTTCCTTCCGGCGTCTCTCGTGGACCTGCGCCGCGTGAAGGATCTGGACGCCTACCTGGGCACCGAGATCGAGGCCCGCGTCATCGAGATGGATCGCAACCGCAACAACGTCGTGCTGTCCCGCCGCGTTCTCTTGGAGGAGGGCCGCAAGAACGAGCGCGCCGAGATCCTCTCCAAGCTCTCCAAGGGCATGCGCCTCAAGGGCAACGTTTCCTCCATCGTGGACTTCGGCGCCTTCGTGGACCTGGGCGGCATCGACGGCCTGGTGCACATCTCCGAGCTGTCCTGGAACCATGTCAACCATCCCTCCGAGGTCGTCAAGGTGGGCGACGAGGTGGAGGTCGAGGTGCTCGACGTCGATCTGCAGCGTGAGCGCATCTCCCTCGGTCTCAAGCAGACCACGCCCGACCCGTGGATCCAGCTGGTGGAGAACTACCCGGTGGGCACCATCGTCGACGGCAAGGTTACCAAGATCGTGCCCTTCGGCGCCTTCGTCGAGCTGGGCGACTCCATCGAGGGCCTGGTGCACATCTCCGAGATGGCCGGCCGCCACATCGACACCCCGGCGCAGGTCGTGCATGCGGGCGACGATGTGAAGGTGAAGGTCATGGAGATCAACCCGGATCGCCGCCGCATTTCCCTGTCCATGAAGGCTGCTGCCGAGGAGCTCGGCTTCGAGATCGACGTGGACGAGTCGGTGCAGGCCGAGGAGAAGCCGGCCCGCCGCAAGAAGGACGAGGCTCCGGCCGAGGCCGAGGTCGTCGAGGTGGAGACCGTCGACGCCGAGTAGCCTCTGCGGGTTCGTGCGACTGCGAACGACCAGTGACTTTTCAAAGGCCGCTCTTCGGAGCGGCCTTTCTCGTGTATGATGGTTCCGTTGAATTACTTGGATATGATCGCGCGAAGGGGCGCGGTTTCGGAGGAGGTTCACATGAAGAAGCTGTTTCTCATCGGCGGCATGGGCGCCGGGAAGTCCACGGCGCGCAAGGCGCTCACTGACGAGGGCCTGGCCTGGATCGATCTCGATCAGGTGGGGCACGAGGTGCTCACGTGGGACACGGTGAAGGACGACCTGCGCGGCGCCTTCGGCGATGATATCTTCGACGAGAACGGGGAAGTGGTGCGCAGCGCGCTGGCCGCCAAGGCCTTCGCGACGCCGGCCGCCACGCGCAAGCTGAACACCATCACGATGCCCCGTATCGAGGAGCGCTACACTGACCTCATCGACGGCTTTGAGGCCGAGGGCAAGCCGGCCGTGGTGGTGGAGTACTCGGTGTTCCGTAATCGTCAGAGCTCGCTGGCCTACGGGGCCGATGTGGTCATGGCGGTGCTCGCGCCGCTGGAGACCCGCATCGAGCGCGCCGTGAAATCGGGCTTTCCCGAGGAGGACGTGCGCGCCCGCATCGCTCGCCAGATCACCGACGCCGACCGCATCGAAGCCTCGGATGTCGTCTTCAACAACGACGGCACCCCCGAGGAGCTGCGCAACGAAGTTATCTCCTGGTGGAACGAATATAAATCCTGTTGCTAACGCAACAGGATTTTATGCCGATGCTGCGAGGCCCTGTCGCATTTCATCTTCGCCCTTGTTTTGGCCACGGCGCGTACCAGAGTACGCTTGGGCCAAAGGCGGACGAATCTGAAACGCGACAGGGCCTCTCGCTGATTTCCTGGGGCGAACTTGTGTCGTTCTGCTGCTAGTTACCACAGGTTTAGTAAGTGCTGCATCCCCAGGCTGGCAGCGGCGATGCAGATCCAGCAGATGAGGCCCATGAGGATGGGCTTGGCACCGCTCCTCACCAGCTTCACGAGGTCGGTGTTCAGGCCAATGGCGGCCATGGCCATGACGATGAAGAACTTGCTCAAGGCCTTCAGAGGCGCGAAGGCGGCCGCGTCGGCTCCAGCGGCAACAGCAACCGTGGTGATGACCGAGGCTGCCAGGAAGAGCAGGATGAAGGTGGGGAAGGCGCGCTTCAGTGAGAAGCCGCCGAGAAGCCTCGCGCCGGTGGGAGCCGCTGCGGCGTTGGCGGCAGGGTCGCTCACTGCCAGGCCGTCGGTGCCGGGTCCGGCCACAGCCGCACCGGCGCCTGCTGCGTTCTCCTTGCGAGCCATGACGATGGCCAGTACGAGCGTGATGGGGATGATGGCGAGCGTGCGCGTGAGCTTCACGATGGTGGCGTCGTCAAGGGCGTTCGATCCGGGATGCATGCCGTCCCAGGCGGCCGCGGCGGCGGTGACCGACGAGGTGTCGTTCACGGCGGTGCCGGCGAACAGCCCGAAGCCCTCGTTGGACATGCCGAGCATACTTCCCAGGGTAGGGAAGATGAGCGCCGCGATGACGTTGAACAGGAAGATGACCGAGATGGCCTGGGCCACCTGCTCGTCCTTGGCGCGGATGACCGGCGCCGTGGCGGCGATGGCCGAGCCGCCGCAGATGGACGAGCCCACGGCGATGAGCGTGGCGATGGCGGAATCCATGCGCAGCACGCGGTAGAGGATGTAGCCCACGATGAGCGCCGTGGCGATGGTGGTGAGGATGATAGGCAGGCTCTCGGCGCCCACGGCGGCGATCTGGGCGAGGTTCAACCCGAAGCCCAGCAGGATGACGGCGTACTGCAGCACCTTTTTCGCTGTGAAGCCGATGCCGTCCTGCACGATGCCGCGCGCCGGCTGCTTCCACCAAAGGGCGATGACCATGCCGATGAGGATGGCGAACACCGGGCCGCCCACCACGGGCAGCGCCTCGCCGAGAAACCAGCAGGGAAGGGCGATGGCCGCGCACAGGCCGACGCCGGGGGCCACGTTCTTCACGTTCGCCACGATGATCTCCTCACGTCGCGGGATGTCAACAGCGATTGCAGAGTATAGCACTCATGGTTGGACGGATCGTGAACTTTAAGCGAACATCTGTTCATTTCTTGGGGAAGGTGCTAGACTGTTCTCCTTATAGCGAATTACTGTGAGAGGAGGGATGCGCGTGTCCACTCATCTTTCCAATATAGAAGGTATGGAAATGGCGGGGAAGTTGCCGGAGGTGCGGCTGGCGAACACCCCGTTCAAGGTGGTCTCGCCCTTCGAGCCGTCGGGGGACCAGCCCGAGGCCATCGCGGCGCTCGCGAAGGGCGTGGAAGAGGGCCTGCGCTACCAGACGCTTCTGGGCGTCACCGGCTCGGGCAAGACCTTCACCATGGCAAAGACCATCGAGGCGGTGCAGAAGCCCACGCTCGTCATGGCGCCGAACAAGACGCTGGCGGCCCAGTTGGCCGCCGAGCTGAAGGAGTTCTTCCCCGACAACGCCGTGGTGTACTTCGTCTCCTACTACGACTACTACCAGCCCGAGGCCTACGTGCCCTCATCGGACACCTTCATTGAGAAGGACGCCTCCATCAACGAGGAGGTGGAGAAGCTGCGCCATGCGGCCACCTCGGCTCTGCTGTCGCGGCGGGACGTCATCGTGGTGGCATCGGTGAGCTGCATCTACGGCATCGGCAGCCCCATGGACTACGCCGGCATGGCGGTGTTCGTCGACAAGCAGAAGGAGATGGACCGCGACCAGGTCATCCACGAGCTCATCGACATCCAGTACGACCGCAACGACTACGAGCAGAAGCGCGGCACCTTCCGCGTGCGGGGTGACGCGCTGGATGTGTTCCCGCCCTACGCCGACCATCCGGTGCGCATCGAGTTCTGGGGGGACGAGATCGAATCCATCGACGAGATCGACCAGGTCACGGGCGAGGTGCTGAACTCCTACGAGGCGCTGCCCATCTGGCCGGCGTCCCACTACGTCACGGCGCGTCCGAAGATGGACAAGGCCCTCGGCACGATTCAAGACGAGCTGCGCGAGCGCCTCATGCAGTTCAAGGAGGAGGGGAAGCTTCTTGAGGCTCAGCGTCTGGAGATGCGTGTGAACTACGACTTGGAGATGCTGGAGACCATGGGCTTCTGCTCCGGTATCGAGAACTACTCGCGCCATCTGGACGGGCGCGCGCCGGGCGAGCCGCCCTATACGCTCATCGACTACTTTCCGAAGGACTTCCTCTGCATCATCGACGAGTCCCACGTCACGGTGCCGCAGATCCGCGGCATGCACGAGGGCGACCGCTCCCGCAAGATCACGCTGGCCGAGCACGGCTTCCGCCTGCCCAGCTGCCTGGACAACCGCCCGCTTCGCTTCGACGAGTTCGAGGAGCGCATTCCACAGTTCATCTACGTGTCGGCCACGCCCGGCGATTACGAGGAGAAGGTGAGCCTCGCCCAGGTGGAGCAGGTCATCCGCCCGACGGGCCTACTGGATCCGGAGATCGTCGTGCGCACGAGCGCCAGCCAGATCGACGACATCATCGACGAGGCGAAGGAGCGGGCGGCGCGCAACGAGCGCGTGCTCATCACGACGCTCACGAAGAAGATGGCGGAGGACTTGACCGACCACTTGCTCGACCAGGGCGTGAAGGCGCGCTACATGCACTCGGACATCGCCACCCTGGAGCGCACGGAGATCCTGCGCGATCTGCGCCGGGGCGAGTTCGACGTGCTCGTGGGCATCAACCTTCTGCGTGAGGGACTCGATCTGCCCGAGGTGTCGCTCGTGGCCATCCTGGACGCCGATAAAGAGGGCTTCCTGCGCAACCACCGCTCGCTCATCCAGACCATAGGCCGCGCGGCCCGCAACGTGTCCGGCCAGGTCATCATGTACGCCGACCGCATCACCGATTCTATGCGCCGGGCTATCGACGAGACGCGCCGGCGCCGCGACATCCAAATGGCCTACAACGAGGAGCATGGTATCAAGCCCCAGACTATCCGCAAGGCCATCAACGACATCATGGGCTTCATCACGGAAGATGTGGAGGGCGCCACTGCCGAGCAGGTGAATAAGGAGCTGGCAGAGCTTTCCCGCGAAGAGGTCCTGCGGCTCATCTCGTCCATGGAGGACGACATGGCCGCCGCGTCCCGCGACATGGACTTCGAGGAGGCGGCGCGTCTGCGCGATCAGGTGGTGAAGCTGAAGAGCACCGTGGAGGACAAGTCCGAGGAAGACGTGCTGAAGGATCTGAAGAAGGGCGCGCGAAAGGGGAGCGCCTACGGCAACCGCAAGCACGCCGCCTACGGGTCGTCGCGCGCGAGTTAAAGGCGCTGCGCCCGGGCTCCTGCCATCGCCGCAAGATTCGTCTCGCAGGACGCCGACCTTCGCAGGACGGTGCCCCTGCGGGACGGTGGCGCGGCGGGGAAGTGCCCTCTGGGACGGCGCGGGCTGTTCAGTTTTCGTGGATTCGGGACGGATTGCGAACTTTACGGAAATGTAAGCTGCTCTGCCGTGAACGCCCCGTCACTTCGTCGTATAATCGCGAGAAAGCACCTGCACCACCTGAAGTACTTCCTAAGGAATAAAGCGATGCCCGATCAGCCCGCCTCCCAAGGTTCGAATAACCCCCGCAACAACCCGCGACAGCACAAGAAGCCCACCCGGCGCCACCCCGGCGCCTCCGTGCCGGCCTCGGTTCCCCATTCCCACGGGGTCTCAGCACCGCAGCCGCAGTCGGCGGCCGTCCCGCCGGAAATGCGCCCCCAGCCGGCAGCGCAGGCCCCTTCCCCGCAGCAGGAGCCGGCAGCGCCTCGCGAGCAGACGGACTATGGCGCCCAGACGCAGGATCCGCGCCTGCATGAGGCGCCGTCCTATCAGCCGCACGCCTATCAGCAGGCCCAGCCCCAGCCTCGCCAGGCGGCGTCGCCGCACGGCTATGCGGGCTACGCGGCCCAGGTGCCCCCGCGGGTCGTTCCGGCCACCAAGGCCGATGGCCAGGTGGCTCCCTATGCCGATATGGGGCGCTACAAGAAGAAGGGCAAGAAGAAGGCGAGCGTCGTCTCCATTATCGTCTCCGTGGTCATTCTGGCCGCCATCGGCGTGGGGGTGTACCTGTATCTGAACCCGCTGCAGTTCAACGTGACGGTCAACGGCATGACGCGCACGGTGGATCGGGGGACGACCTTGAACGACATGATCGCCGAGGGCGTCGTCTCCCCGCAGCCGGGCAATCTGCTCGCCGTCGACGGGGAGGTTCTGGAAGAGGGCGGCGGCGCTGCCTTTGCCGGCACGGTCAACGGCAATGAGGTGACCGACGGCGCAACTGAGCTGCACAAGGGCGATGTGGTCCAGCTGGACGACGGCGCCGATGTGACCGAGGAATACGATGTAACTACCGAGGAGACGGCCCCGGGCCAGGTGGAGCTGGGCGAGGGGGCCGTCCACGTGTACGTGCCCGGTGAGGCGGCCCAGGTGGAGAAGCGCACCGGCAAAGTGTCGGGCAAGACGGTGGAGGAAACCGTGAAGGAGGGCTCCGACAACGTCTATCTGAAGTACAACGCGAACACGAACGGCGAGAAAGTCATCGCGCTCACCTTCGACGATGGCCCGTGGCCCACGACCCAGGAACTGCTCGACGTGCTGAAGGAGAACGACGCCGTGGCGACGTTCTTCACGATCGGCGAGCAGATTTCCGATAAGACCGATTACGTGGAGACGATCAAGCGCATGGCAGCCGAGGGTCACCAGATCGGCACCCACTCCTACGACCATGCGGCCACCGGCGGCGGCAACGGCGTGGACATGACGCGCCAGAGTCCCGAGAAGCAGATTGAAGAGGTGCAGATGGGCCAGCAGGCCATCGCGGATGCGACGGGCGCCGAGGCGTCGAAGGTGTTCCGTTCGCCGGGCGGCAACTTCCACGACGAGATCATCTGGAACTTGCAGCCCTACATCACGGGCGAGATCGGCTGGAACGTGGACACCGAGGACTGGCGGCGACCGGGCGCCGACGCCATTGCGGAGCGCCTGCTGTCGGCGAAGCCAGGGGATGTCGTGCTCATGCACGACGGCGGCGGCGATCGGAGTCAGACCATCGAGGCGCTGAAGATCGCGCTGCCCCAGCTGCGCGCCGAGGGCTACAAGTTCGTGACCATCGACCAGCTTCTGGCCTACGATGACGCCAAGGCCCTCGCCCAAGAGCTGGCGGCCCAGCAGGCAGCGGAATAGGCGTTACTGCCCCAAGAGTTCGCGGGCGTGGGCGAGGGAGGTCTCGGTGGCGGTGCCCGACAACAGGCGCGCCACTTCGGCCACGCGCTCGTCGCCCTCCACCGGGGTCAGAACCGTTTCGGGCGCGTCGCCCGCGGTTTTCGTCACGGTGTAGTGGGTATCGGCGAGCACAGCCACCTGGGCCAGATGCGTGATGGCGATGACCTGGTGGCTTTCCGCCAGCTCCGCCAGCACGGCGGCGAGCGCATTGGCGGTGCTTCCGCCCACGCCGGCGTCCACCTCGTCGAAGATAAGGGTCTCCGTGCCGTCCTTTGCGCCCAAAGCCACCTTGATGGCCAGCATGACGCGGCTGATTTCGCCTCCGGAGGCGATGCGGGCCAAGGGGCGCGGCTGCATGGAGGCGCCGGGCTTGAACTCGAAGACGACGCTTGCGCTGCCCGCGGCGCTCCAGCTTTCGCGGGGCAGCGGCTCCACCGTGCACACCAGCGCCGCCGTCCCCATCTCCAGGCGTCCGAGCACCTCGTTGACCGCCGCCGCGAACCGCGGCGCGGCCTCGATGCGGGCTGCATCATAGGCGGCCGCCGCTTCGGCGAGGGCGCTTTCGGCCGCTTCCGCGGCCGCCTCGGCGCGGGCCAGGTTCTCGTCGGCGTCGTCGACGAGCCCGACGAGGGCCGCCGCCTCGTCCCAGCGCTCGAAGACGGCCTCCATGGTGGGACCGAAGGAGCGCATGAGCCCCATGAGCTGCCCCATGCGCTTCTGGGCCGCGGCCAGAGACTCGCCGTCGAAATCGATGGCGTCGCAGTAGCCGGCCATATCCCGGGAGACGTCCTCCACGACGAAGCAGATTTCCCTCAGCGACGCGGCGAAGGGGGCCAGCGACTCGTCGGCCCGGGAGGCCTCCTCGATGAGGGAGATGGCCGTGTTCAGGGCGTCCAGCGCGCCGCCGTCGCCGGAGAGCGCCTCGGCGGCCCCGTGGGAGTTGCGGGCGAGCACCTCGGCGTGCTCGGCCCGGGCGAGCCAGTCGCGCGTTTCCTCGTACTCGCCGCCCTCGGGGTTCACCGCCTCTATCTGCTGCAGCGTGAAGCGTGCCTCCTCCAGCTGGGTGTTGGAGGCGCTCGCCGTTGCCCTCAGCTCTTCCAGGGCCGTCTCGGCGGCACGGGCATCGGCGAGGGCCTCGCGAAAGGCCGCCCCTACGGTGCTTTCCAGATCGGCCCAACCATCGAGGATGCGGCCGTGCTCTGCCGGCTTCAGCAGCGATTGGTACTCGTGCTGTCCGCAGAGCTCCACCAGCGGCCCCACCGTGCGCGCGAGCTCCGACACGCTGGCCATGGCGCCGTTTATCGTGGCGCGGCTGCGGCCGTCGGCGCTGACCTTGCGCACCGCGACGAGCTCTTCGGCGGTGGGATCGGAAGGGAACAGGCGTCCCCGCACTTCGGCGTTTTTTGCCCCCTCGCGCACGCAGGAGCTGTCGGCGCGCTCGCCGACGAGCAGCTTCACGGCGCTGACGAGCGCCGTCTTTCCGGCGCCCGTCTCGCCAGTGAGGACGGTGAGACGGGGGGAGGGCGAAAGGGAGGCCTCGCGGATGAGGGCCACGTCCTTCACTTGGATTTCGTCGATCATGGTTCCCCGCTAGAAGTCGATGACGTCGAAGACGATGCCCTGCTCCGCCTCAAGCACGCTGAACAGCTCGTCGGGGGCCACGCGGCGCACGGCCCGGGAGACGGATACCTCGCCGCCGTGGGTGACGATGAAGTCGGCCTGCAGCTTGCGGGCGCAGGATTCGGTGAGGGCCGCGTGATAGGGCAGCCCCTCGTGTTCCAGGGCGAAGCGCACGTCGGGGCCGTCGATCGAGCACACGGACAGAAACGCCATGGCCGAACGCAAAGCCGAGCGGGCGTCGTGGTCGGAGAGGGCCTCGGCGAGGGCGGTGCGCACCTCTCCGAAGGCCTCGGCGGAGACCCACAGCTCCGCGGCCCCGGCCAGCTCCATGGCATGGAGCTTCACCCAGGCGGCGGCGGTGCTCTCGCGTTCGCCAATGAAGTCGAGCAGAACGTCGCTGTCGATGAGCAGGCGCATGGCTATTCTCCTCCCCTGGTTGCGGGCGCGCCGTCGCGGGCCTCCCAAAACGACGCCGGTACGGGGCGCGTGGCCTGGCGCAAGCGGAAGCGCAGCTCGTTGGCCTGGGCGTCGGTGAGGGTGATGCGCAGGGGAGATTCTCCCCGTTGCGCATCGGGCAGCTCGCCGGTGGCGAGTACGTAATCGTAGGCAGCGTTCACCAGCTCGGTGGGGGACGAGCCGATGGACCGCAGCTTCGCGTTCACCTGGTCGCGGATTTCCAGGGGCACTCGGGCCGTTACCATGGCGTGCATGGCCGCTCCTTTCTCTTGCTTTTGGCGCAGTATAACGGAACACCGAACAAATTGCAATAATAATACGAACAAGTATTTGCATTATGGTCAAAAAGTGTTATGCTCCATGGACAAGGAGTCGACGGCTCGTGTCTTTTTCGGTAAGACGCTTGCCTCGGTCGGTCGATTTGGGGAAGATGGAGCGATGCAGCGCACCGGTCGGCATGTTCGCTCGGGGAAAGCTGCGGCGTAATGGCAGAACGGAAGGGAAACCTTGGCACAGCGAGCGTTCGGAAAAGGAAAAGCGACGAGGGTCTTTCTCGCCCTGTTGCTCGCCTTCTCCCTCGTCGGCATCGGCGCGGTTCCGGCTGCGGCCGATCCTGCCGACGACACTCAGGCTGCCGTGGATGCGGCGCAGGCCACGCTGGACGAGGCCGAATCCCGCATGGCCCAGATCAATAGCGAGTACGAGCAGCTCACCGCCGAGGTGGCCGAGCTGCAGACCAAGATCGACGAGACGGCGGCGGCGGCCATGGAGGCCCAGCAGGCCATGCTCGAGGGGCGCGCGGCTTTGGGCCAGGTGGCCGTGGGCGAGTACCGCGACGGCAGTTCCATGGGGCTTTTAGGCCTCATCCTTGATTCGAAGAACTTCGACGAGCTGCTCCGCAACATGGAGTACGTCACTCAGATCATGTCCTATCAGGCCGACGAGGTGGCCGAGCAGAAGGAGCGCAAGCGCGCCTTCGACGACGTGAGCGATGAGCTGAACGCCCAGAAGAACGAGCAGGAAGAGGCTCTGGCGGCCCAGGAGGCCAAGCGCGCCGAGGCCCAAAGCGTCGTGAAGGATGCCGCGGCCCGTCTGGAGGGCGCTCAGGAGGAGCACGCGGCCCGTCTGGCCGAGCTCGCCGCTCAGGCCGAGGCCCTGCGCAAGCAGGAAGAGGAGGCCGCCGCAGCGGCGGCCGCGGCTGTGCAGGAGAGCCCCGACGCCAATACGGGCGATCGCGAGCCGGTGGTCTCCGACGACGAGGGCCCCTCCGATAACGGCGGCTCGTCGGGTAGCTCTGGCGATTCCGGCAGCTCAGGATCATCGGGGAATTCCGGCAGCTCCGGCGGCTCCGGCAACGGGGGCGGATCCGGCGGCTCGTCGGAGGAAGGGTGGCTTTCAGGCGTGGCCTCGGCCTACGGCGGCAGCACTGATCCGAACACGCCGAACCCCGGCACCACGTCCACCGGCGCCGTCTGCGACGACAACTCCATGGGCGTGGCGGTGCCCAAATCGATGCCGAACTACCGCAGTTATTTCGGACGTACGGTGGAAATCGTCTACGGCGGTCAGACCGTGTATGCCACGGTGAACGACTGCGGCTCCATGGGCGGCGGTTCCCGCGTCCTCGATCTGCAGCCGGGCGTGTGGAAGGCCTTCGGCTTCTCCAGCTGTCGCGCCTGGGGCCTGCGCACCGTCAAGTACCGCTTCCTGTAGGGCGCCGCGCCACGCTGCCGAGACGCCGGGCCTCTTCGCAGCTCGCCGGAGCCCGCTTCCCGTCTGCCTTCGCGTGCCCGCGGCCCGCTTCCCGTCTGTCGGGCGCGGGAAAGTTCTGCGGTCGCTCCGCTTCGAAGTGCGCTATACTGTGACGTTACATGCGATGACGAAGACAGCGGACGTGCGTCACGGTCGCCAGAGAAGGGCTTCACCGGCTGAGAGAGCCCGACCCTCTGAGTGCGTCTTATTCCCTTCCGAGCAGCATTCCCGAACGCGAACGCCCACGGGCGAGGCGACCAGTAGGGGTGCCGGGTGCTCCCGTCATAGAGCGCGAACAAGCGGGCGACGCCGCATCGCCACCCAATGGGTGCGCGGGTGCGTTGCCAACCGAGGTGGTACCGCGAGAGCCTTCTCCCGTCCTTGGATTCCTGGTAAGCCGCAAGCGGCCCCAGGCGGGACGGAAGAAGGCTCTTTTTTGTTGGCTCGAGAAGAAAGGCGAACCTTATGGCAATCGCAGAGGAGTTGGCGGCGCTGCGTGAGCGCACCCTGGCCGAAATCGCCGCGGCGGACACGTCGGCGGCGCTCGAGGCCGTGCGCGTGGCGGTGCTGGGCAAGTCCGGCACGCTGACCGGGTACTTGAGATCCATGGGCCAGGTGCCCGCTGAAGAGCGCGCGAGCGTGGGCAAGGCTGTGAACGCGGCCCGCGTGGAAGTGGAAGAGGCACTGGCCGCCCGCAAGGCGGCACTCGATGCCGCCGAACTTGAGGCGGCCATGGGGGCGGCGGCCGTGGACGTGACGCTGCCCGGCCGCGCCCAGCAGGTGGGTACCCGCCACCTCATCAACGGCATCATCGACGAGGTGTCCGATATCTTCTTGGGCCTGGGCTACAAGGTGGTGGAAGGCGAGGAGATCGAGACCGACTACTACAACTTCACGGCCCTGAACGCCCCGGCCGATCACCCGAGCCGTTCCATGCAGGACACCTTCTACGTGCACGACCTGTCCGGCGACACCTCGCGGGTGCGCGGCGAGTCCGACGTGCTGCTGCGCACCCAGACTTCCGGCGTGCAGGTGCACGTCATGGAGGACTGGGACTTGCCCATCTACATGATCGCCCCGGGCAAGGTGTACCGCCGCGATGTGGCCGATCCGTCGCATCTGCCGCAGTTCCATCAGATCGAGGGACTCGTGGTGGATCGCGGCATCACCTTCGGCGACCTGAAGGGCACCCTCGACTACGTGTGCAAGCAGATCTTCGGGCCCGAGCGCAAGACGCGCTTCCGCGCCCACTACTTCCCGTTCACGGAGCCTTCGGCCGAGGCGGACGTGAGCTGCGGGATCTGCCACGGCGAGGGTTGCCGCATGTGCAAGGGCACCGGCTGGATCGAGATCTTGGGCTGCGGCATGGTGGATCCGAACGTGCTTTCCATGAGCGGCATCGACCCGGAGGAGTACTCGGGGTTCGCCTTCGGCATGGGGGTGGAGCGCATCGCCTGCCTGAAGTACGACGTGCCGGATTTGCGTATGCTTTTGGAAGGCGACATGCGGTTCTTGCGGCAATTTTAGTTGTAGCTCTGCCGGGGTCGGGCTTCCGAGTAGTGCTCAGTCGCTCAGACAGTCCTCGCTCGGCGGAAATGCCCACTGGGCATTTCCGTTCGCTGCGGAACTCGCTTGGTGAGCACCACTCGAAATCCCTCTGCGCATGGTCACGGTAGGGAATAGGCAGGAACCAGTCAGAACTCTCGTTGTCATACGAGACAGGCGATTAAGAGGAAGAAACCAGTATGAAAGTATCTTTGAAGTGGCTTTCTGAGTATACGGCGGTGCCGGAGGATTTGAAGGCGTTCTGCGATCGGCTCGATTTGACGGGCACGGGCGTGGAAGGCGTGGAGAAGACCGGCGAGGCCTTTGAAGGGGTCGTGGTGGGGCACGTGCTCACCTGCGAGCCGCATCCGGATTCCGATCACATGCACGTGGTGACGGTGGATGTGGGCGCCGAGGAACTCGTGCAGATCGTCTGCGGGGCGCCGAACATCGCGGCGGACGTCAAGGTGCCCGTGGCGCTCGTGGGCGCGGTGCTGCCCGGCGATTTCAAGATCAAGAAATCGAAGCTGCGCGGCGTGGTGAGCTGCGGCATGTGCTGCTCGCGCCGCGAGCTGGGGCTGGGACAGGACCACTCCGGCATCTGGGTGCTTCCCGATGACGCGCCCGTCGGCCAGCCCATGGCGGACTTCATGGGCGCGGGAGATACCGTGCTCGACCTGGAGATCACGCCGAACCGGCCGGACTGCCTGTCTATGGTGGGCATGGCCCGCGAGGTGGGCGCCATGTACCAGCAGCCGGTGGCCTGGCCGCTTTCTGGCGATGTGGAGAAACTGGCTGCCGTGACCGCCGGCGAGGACGTGGCGGCCGCTGTCACCGTTGAGGTGCCCGATGCCGCGCGCTGCCCGCGCTACACCGCCCGGGTCATCGACAACGTGAAGGTGGGGCCCTCCCCCGAATGGCTCGCCGAGCGCGTGACTGCTGCCGGGGGCCGTTCCATCAACAACGTCGTGGACGTGACGAACTACATCCTGTACCTCTACGGCCAGCCGCTGCACGCCTTCGATTTCGCGAAAGTGGCCAGCGCTGACGGGTGCGCCCATATCGTCGTGCGCGCCGCCGCCGACGGCGAGCACCTTACCACCCTGGACGGGGAGGATCGCGAGCTGACGAGCGACATGACGGTCATCGCCACACCCGAGCGCGCCGTGGCGCTCGCCGGCGTCATGGGCGGCGAGAACAGCGAGGTCACCGAGGAGACCACCTGCGTGCTTTTGGAGTCCGCCGCCTTCGAGCGCGGCCGCACCTCCCGCACGAGCCGCAATCTGGGCCTTATCTCCGAGGCCTCCATGCGCTACGAGCGCGGTGTGGACGATCATCTGTGCGAAGTGGTCTCCCAGGCCGCGGCGGCCCTTCTGGCCGAGGTGTCCGGGGGCACGGTGCGCCCCGGGGTGGTGGACGTCTACGAGCTTCCCACCGCCCGTCCGGAGCTCATCTTCCGCATCCCGCGCTTTGTGGCCATGATGGGGGCCGACATTCCCGCCGACTTCATTGAGGACATTCTCGTGCGCCTCGGCTGTGCCGTTGAGGCCACCGACGACCCTTCCGTGCTCTCGGTGCTGCCGCCCACCTTCCGCCCCGATCTGGAGCGCGAGATCGACCTGTACGAGGAAGTGCTGCGCCTGTGGGGCATGGACCGCATCCCGCCGACGCTGCCCGGCGGCCGCGAGCGCGTGGGCGCGCGCACGCCGGAGCAGGAGACGGTGCGCGTGATCAACGACACCCTGCGCGCCTCCGGCATGAATGAGACCATGACTTACTCCTTCGCCGAGCCCGGCGACATCGAGCGGCTGCGCCTGCCCGCCGAGGGGCTGGGCCTGGCCGTGGAGCTTCTGAACCCGCTGAACGCGGACATGTCGGTCATGCGCCAGTCCATCGTTCCCGGGCTTCTGCGCTCGGTGGCCTATAACCAGGCCCGCGGCGTGAAGAACATCCAGCTTTACGAGATCGGCACGGTGTTCGCCGCCGCCGAGGGACGCAAGAAGGCCAAGGAGCGCAAGAAGCTCGCCGGCGTTCTGGCCGGTTCCATGCGCGATGCGGCGTGGAACTCACCGGCAGTGCCCTTCGACTTCTTCGACGCCAAGGGCGTGCTGGAGAACCTGGCCCGCGAGCTGGCGCTGCCCAAAGTGCGCTTCCGGGCGCTTTCCGCCGATGAGGCCCCGCAGCTGCAGCCGGGCCGCGCCGCCGAGATGATGGCGAACGGCGCGGTTATCGGCTGGGTGGGGGAGATCCATCCGCTCGCGGCCGACGCCTTCGGGGCCGAGCCGCCCGTGGTGGCCTTCGAGCTTGATGTGGCGGCGCTCGTGCGCGCGTGCCGTCCGGCCCGCGACTACGTGGACGTGCCCACCTTCCCGGCCGTCACGGTGGATCAGGCCTTCGTGGTGGCCGAGGACGTGCCCCATGAGAAGATGGTCCAGGTGATGACCTCGGCCGGCGGGAAGCTTCTGGAATCCGTGGCGCTGTTCGACGTGTACCGCGATGCGGAGCGCGTGGGCGCCGGCAAGAAGTCCATGGCCTACAGCCTCGTCTACCGCGCGCCCGACCGCACGCTGACCAGCGAGGAAGTGGAGCGCGCCCACGGCAAGCTCGTGTCGAAGGTGGAAAAGGCCACCGGCGCCGAGATCCGCGGGTAGCTCCGCGCTTTTCGTGGAAGGCGGCCGGGGACGGCGCCCCTTCGGTACAATAGCGAACCGGCAAATGAGTGAGGGCGGCCTCGTGCCGCCCGCTTTCGATAAAGGAGCATCTATGTGCGGAATCGTCGGCTATACCGGTGAGGCGAGCGCCACTCCCATCCTGGTGGAGGGGCTCACCCGCATGGAATACCGCGGCTACGACTCGGCGGGTGTGGCCGTGGAGCAGGACGGCGGCATTCAGGTGATCACGCGCAAGGGCAAGGTAGCCGAGCTCGCGCACACCCTCGGCCACTTCGAAATGACGGGCTCCTGCGGCATCGGGCACACCCGCTGGGCCACTCACGGCAAGCCGAGCGAGGCCAACGCGCACCCGCACACCTCGTGCTCCGGCGACATCGCCGTGGTGCACAACGGCATCATCGAGAACTTCGCCGAGCTGCGCGAGGAGCTCGTCGGCCGCGGGCACGTCTTCAAGAGCGAGACGGATACCGAGGTGGTGGCGCACCTCGTGGAGGAGTCCTACCACCGCATGCTCGCCGAAGGCACCGGCGACCTGCGTGCGGCGGTGGCCGAGGCGGCCGCGCGGCTCGTCGGGGCCTACGGCCTGGCCGTCATGGCCGATGCCGAGCCGGGCACGATCATCGCCTGCCGCAAGGATTCCCCCATCGTGGTGGGCTGCGGCGAGACCGGCAGCTACGTGGCCTCCGACATCATCGCGATGATCGACGCCACGCGCGATGTGGTGGTGCTCGCCGACGGGCAGATGGCGCGCCTGCGCCCCGATGGCATCGAGTACTACGACGAGGCCGGCAACCCCATTAAGCCCGACGTCACCCATGTCGATTGGGATCTCGACGTCGCCGAAAAGGGCGGCTACCCCGACTTCATGCTGAAGGAGATTCACGAGCAGCCCCGCGTCATCCGCGATACGCTGGCCGGCCGCCTGGTTGCCGGCTCGCTGGTCATCGACGAGCTGGACATGACGCCGGCCGAGCTCAACCTGGTCGATCGCGTCTACATTATCGCGTGCGGCACCTCCTACCATGCGGGCCTTATCGCCAAGAACCTCATCGAGAGCTGGGCGCGCATCCCCTGCGAGGTGGAGGTCGCCAGCGAGTTCCGCTACCGCAATCCCATCATCACGCCCACGACGCTGGTCGTGGCCGTATCGCAATCGGGCGAGACGGCCGACACGCTGGCCGCCATCCGCGACGCCCGCGTGAAGGGGGCGAAGGTCTTCGGCATCACGAACGTGGTGGGAAGCCCGGTGGCCCGCGAATCCGACGGCGTCATCTACACCAAGGCCAACAAGGAGATCGCCGTGGCCTCCACGAAGAGCTTTTTGGGACAGGTCGTCTCCCTCACGCTTTTGGCGATGCTGCTCGGCCAGGCGGTGGGCCGGCTGACCGGCCGGCAGATCAAGCTTCTGTTCAGCGAGCTGGCCGATACCGCCGAGCAGGTCGAGCGCATCCTCGCCGACTGCGATCCGGCGGTGGAGGCGGCGGCCGACGCCATGGTGGACGCGACAAGCGCCCTGTTCATCGGCCGGGGCATGGGGGCCGCCACCAGCTACGAGGGCGCCCTTAAGATGAAGGAGATCAGCTACCTGCACGCCGAGGCCTACGCCGCCGGCGAGATGAAGCACGGCCCCATCGCCCTTATCGACGAGGGATTCCCCGTGGTGGCCATCGCGACGAAGAGTCCCGTTTACGACAAGGTGGTGTCGAATTTACAGGAGTCCCGGGCCCGCGGTGCCTGCATCATCGCCGTGGCCACCGAGGGCGACGAGGAAATCGCCAAGCACGCCAACCACGTCATCTACGTGCCGAAGGTGCGCGACGCCTTCTCGCCCATCACGGCCAGCGTGCCCTTGCAGCTGCTCTCGCGCGCCGTGGCCGTCAAACGCGGCTGCGACGTGGACCAGCCCCGCAATCTCGCGAAATCGGTGACGGTCGAATAGCTATGAGTCTCTTTCGGCGCCGCGCTCGATCCCGAGGCGGCGCCTTTGCGTATCCCCGATGATCTGAAAGGCAGATGGAGTGGCCCGATCGAAGAAATCCCAAGCCGTCGTCGATGGCGCGCTTGCCATGGACGTGCCCAACGAGGAAGTGGGCCTCGGCGTGGACATCGTGGAAATCGCGCGCATGCGCAAGATCATCGATCGCTCGCCGGCCTTCGTGGAGAAGGTGTACTCTGCCGCCGAGCGGGCCTATTGCGACTCCCATGCTCACCCCGAAGTGCACTACGCCACCCGCTTCGCCGCCAAGGAGGCGGTGCTGAAGGCGCTCGGCACGGGGTTTTCCGAGGGCATCGGCTGGCTCGATGTGGAAGTGCGCCGCACGAGCAAGGGGCGCCCCTACGTGGTGCTCACCGGACGCGCCCGCGAAGTGGCCCGCGAGCAGGGCGTGCGGGAGATCCCCCTTTCGCTGTCCTACACCCATACCGATGCCGTGGCCTGCGCCATGGCCATCACCGAGGAGTCGGTGGCGGCCACCGAGCGGCGGCGCGACCCCATGGAGGAGCTCACTCGCCAGTTCAAGGACGCCCGCGCCCTGCTGGACGACCTCCCGGGAGCGCCTGCGGCTGGGTAGAATCCCAGGGTGTCGTGCGGCGCGGTTCGCACCCGCGAGGGCCGCCTCCCGCGCTGTGGCCAAAAAAGTATCGCCGACTGCATTTGGAAGGGTCTCTGGACCGCATTTTGGCCAAAAACGGGCCGCTAGCTGTAATGGCATCGCCCAGCTCATTTCACGGCTGCAACCTCCGATCCTCTGAGCTGGGAAAACTCAAAGAAGCTACAAGGAACTCTCCCAACAGACGGTACGATGGCCAAAAAGTAAGTCCAAACTGCCAGTCTGCGGCCTGTTTTTGGCCAGAATCCCCTTCCAGCTGCTCGCAAGCGCGACGCAACGCGCATTTTCGTGCAACGCATCATGTCCCGCTCAGGCGTACGAAGCGAAAACGAGGCGGCCGCCCTCACGACGACCGCCTCGCGCACCCCCGCGGCCGCCTTCCACGAAAAGCCCGTCTAAGACAGCTCGGCTACGACGCGTTCCAGGGTGTGGACGTCGATGGGCTTGGCGACATGGGCGTTCATGCCGCAGGCGAGGGCCTGGCGCTCGTCCTCGGCGAAGGCGTTGGCCGTCATGGCGATGATGGGGATGGTGCCGGCGTCGGGGCGATCCATCGCGCGGATGGCCCGGGCGGTGTCGTGGCCGTTCATCACGGGCATTTGCACGTCCATGAAGATCATGTCGAAGGTGCCCGGGGCGCTCATCCCGAACTTCGCCACGGCCTCCTTGCCGTTGGCCGCCACCTCGCAGGTGGCGTCGTGGATGTTCAGGATGGCGGTGATGACCTCCGCGTTCAGGGCGTTGTCCTCCGCCACGAGGACGTGCTTGTGCGCCAGGGCGTTCTCGCCGGTCCCGCTCGCGTCGCCGGCTCGCTTTCCGCCGTCGCCCTCGGTGCCGTCCGACTCGTCGCCGGCCGGCGGGAAGTCCAGATCGACGATGAAGGTGCTGCCCGTTCCCAGCTCGCTTTCCACGGAGATGGTGCCTCCCATAAGATCGACGAGGTTCTTCGTGATGGCCATGCCGAGGCCCGTTCCCTGAACCTTGTTGGTGAGGCTCGACTCCTCGCGGGTGAACGAGTCGAAGATGGTGGCAAGGTAGTCCTTCGACATGCCGATGCCGTCGTCGCGGACGATGATGCGCAAATGCTGCAGCTTTCCATGGCGCTTGGCGGAGCCGTCGACGCGGAAGAGGATGTGGCCGCCCTCGGGCGTGTACTTCATGGCGTTGGAGAGCAGGTTCATGAGGATCTGGCGCAGCCGCCCCTCGTCGCCGACGAGCCGGTCGTGCTCGACCTTGTCCACTTCCACGGTAAACACTTGGTTTTTGGCGTCGGTCTGCTGGCGCATCATGGCCTCGACGGATTCCACGGTGCCGGAGAGGGCGAAGGCGCTTGCTGCCAGGGTGGTCTTGCCGGCCTCGATCTTCGACATGTCCAGCACGTCGTTGATGAGCCCCAAAAGGTGCTGGCCGGAGGTGGCGATCTTGCGGTTGTAGTCGCGCACGTGGGCGGGGTTGTCGGCCTCGCGGTCGATGAGCGTGGAGAAGCCCAGGATGGCGTTCATGGGCGTGCGGATGTCGTGGCTCATGGAGGAGAGGAACGAGCTTTTGGCGCGGTTGGCGTCCTCGGCGGCGGTGGCGGCGCGCTCGAGGCGGGCGCGGATCTCGTGGTCGGCGGTGACGTCGGTGAGCGAGAAGATGGTCTTCTCGCGCTCGGCGAGCATCACGGGCCGCGCCGTCATGCGCAGCCACTGCGAGCGGCCCAGCGCCGGGTTGTCCGCCTCGAATTCCCAGGTGCGCGCCTTATCGCCGGCGCCGGAGTGCACGATGGCGGCCACGTTGGCGTAGGCCTCGTTGGGCGACAGCTCGTTGGGGACGAAGAAGTCGCGGGCCGGAATGCCGAGGATGTCCTGGGTGTTTTCGAAGACGGCCTCGACCAGGCGCTCCTTGCGGTCGACGATGAAGATGGCGGTGTCGATGTTGGCGCCGATGGCCGAGTACACGCTTTGGATGTACTGCTCGTAGCGATGCTCGCGGCGGCGCCGGTACACCATGAGAGCCACCATGGCCGCCGTCGCCAGGGCCACGGCCACGGCAAGCACGGCCACCATCTGGTTGGTGATGCCGACGATCTGGGTGCCGTCGGATTCCACCACCGAAAGCGGCAGGATGGTCACGAGCGACCAGCCGCTCTTGGCGTCGATGGGGGTGTAGAAAACGAACTGGTCGGCGCCGTCGAGGGTCATGACGAGGCTGCCAGAGGTGTTGGAGGCGATGCCGGCGAGCAGCGATGTGACCTGGGTCGAGTCAGCGTCGTCGTTGATGAGGGCGGTCAGGCTGCCTTGGACCGCCTCGTCGGCGCCGCGGTTGGCGTCGAGCACAATGGTGCCGGAGGAGTCGACGACGAAGGTGGCGCCGGCGCTGGAATAGGCGGTGCCGTAGGAGTTCTGCAGCTCGTCGGCGGGGTAGGAGACGTAGACGGCGCCGAGAATGTCGTCGGGATTGGCGGGGGGGTCGTCCCGGGGCCGGAGGCGACGGGCTCGTCGACGATGGGAGCGTAGAAGAGGATGCGGCGCTCGCCGGCGTGGCCGAGGTACATCTCCGAGGAGCCGGTCTCGCCGGCGAGCGCCGGACCGAACAGCTCGTTTTCCAGGGCCGGGTCGTACAGGTCGGTCTCGCTCGAGGAGCACCAGGTGGTGCCGTCCTTGGAGCGAATCCAGGCGGCGGCGGCCTCGTGGGTGGAGATGAAGTCCTCCACCTGGGCGCGGGCCTCTCCCGGAGTGACGTCGGCGATGAAGTGGGCGAGGCTCTTCACGGAGTTCTGGTCGGAGGCGAGGCATTCGTCCAGGTAGTGGGCGCGGGCCGTTGCCAGCTCCATGACCGAGGTGGTCGTGGTGTTGCGCACGAGGGACTGAATCTGCCCGAGGTAGAACAGGTTCACCGTGATGGCGACGGCGGCGAAGACGGCCACGATGACCAGGCCTGCGGCCATGATCTTACGGCTGTCTACTTTGACGGCGTGCACGGCCTCCCCTTTCTGCTCTCAATGACACCTCAGTATAAGGCTATAATGCCGCAATTGTGGCGAGATTCGCTATTAACCCCTGTCAATAGAAGGGGGCGAGCGTGCCGCCCCGCCTTAGGACTCGATGGCGCGGATGGCGTCGGGAAGGTAGGTGATGAGGTCCTCGGCGGCGACGCAGATGTCGGTGAGGGCGGCCGCGGCGGCCCGGCCCGCCTCGGCGTGCAGGGCGCAGCCGAGGGCCGCGGCGTCGCGGGGGGAAAGTCCCTGGGCGAGCAGGGCGCCGACGATGCCCGCGAGCACGTCGCCCGTGCCGGCCTTGGCGAGCGCGGACGTGCCCCGGTCCATGACCTCGACGGTGCCGTCGGGCGAGGCGATGAAGGTCACGGGGCCTTTGAGGGCCACAACGGCGCCATAGGCCTCGGCGAGCGCGCAGGCCAGGGCCGCAGGCGCGGGGTCGGCGGCCGCCAGCGTGGAGCGGCTTGCGGGGGAGAGGGCGCCCGCGGCCTCCGCGAGGGGGCTGCGCGTTCCGCGGGCGGCCGCGTCCTCGGCCTCTCCCAGGGCCTCCCGGGCGCCTTGGGCCAGCCGCGCCGCCTCGCCGCCGTGGGGCGTGAGCAGCGTCGAGCGCCCGGCGGCGGCCCGCTCGCGGGCCAGGCGCAGGCCGGTGGCGTTGGCGAGAAGCCCGAGGGCGCCCCCGTCGATGAGCAGAGGGGCCTCCCAGCCCCGCACCGTCTCCATGAGAAGCGAGGTGAGGGAGGTTTCCGCCGCGTCGAAGCCGCAGCCGATGACGCAGGCCGTCGGGTGGCCCGGCCGGGGCGCCGGCGCCTTGGCCGGCTTCCACGCTCTCCAGTCGCGCACCACCAAAGACGGCCGCCAGCCGCGCACGGTGATCATCGATTTCCCGGCGCAGAACACCTCGGTGTAGCCGGCCCCGCCACGCTCGCCGGCCGCAGCCGCCAGGCAGGCCGCGCCGGGGTAGGCCGCCGAGCCGACCACGAGGCTCAAGTGCCCGCGGGTGTACTTGTTGGCATCGGCGGCCGGATGCGGCAGCAGACAGGCCAGCTCGGCATTGCCCCGGCCGGGGGCCACTTTCAGATCCTCTGCGTCTTCCATCTCTTCCACACCTTCCAAATAATGAGCGAAACCCTCATGAAACGCAGCGCCAACGCAGCGCAATCCTGTCGGAAACGGGAGGGGCGCGCGGCGTAATTCTCACATTCCCGCTTCTAGAATGAATATCGTCACCGTAGCACACTGCGATGGCGGATAGCCAAAGGGTTAAGGAGTTGTGATTATCATGGACATCAAGGTAGGACGCAACTGGGGCCTGTTCGCCGCGGGCATCGCCCTGGTCATCATCGGATTCGTGCTGCTCGTGGTGCCGGGGCTCACGCTGGTGAGCATCGCTGTCATTGCCGGCTGCATGTTTCTGGCCGCGGGCATCGTGGATGCCTACGCTTACTTTAAGTACCGCGAGGCCGAGGGGCTGTCCGGCTGGGCGCTCGCCTACGCCGTCTGCGACATTATCTTGGGCGTGCTGTTCATCGTGCATCCCATAGCGTCAGCCGTGGTGATCCCCTGGGTCATGGGCATCTTCGTGGTGGCCTATGGCATCTTCGAGATTGTGGCCGCCGTCCGCTTCCGCGACGCGCTTCCCGGCTGGGGCTGGGTGCTGTTCGCCGGCATCGTGTCGCTGTTCTGCGGTATCGCGTTCTTCCTGTGGCCGGGCACCTTCGCGCTGTTCTTGGGCTTCTTCCTGATGGCCCGCGGCGTGCAGATGGCCGTCTACGGCGTGTCGCTGCCCCAGGCGACCATCGTGGCCCACACCCACTAGGAAGTGCGATGCGCCGTTGGGGAGTCGCACCCTTGGGAAGCGATGCCCGCTAGGCGAGGAGTTGGCAGCACTACGGCCGTGCCAGTGATACCATAGGCGCGGCGACCGACGAGGCCCGGAAACGCTTCCGGGCCTCTTTGTTACCCCGGCAGGATCAATTGACTCTCTGGGAGAAGCGGAGGCGTGTTTTTGGCGAAAATTTCGAGTTGTTAGACTTTGGGAAGCTCTGTTTCTCCGAATTCGCTCCTAGGTTTCCGCAAAATCCCAACATTTCTACGATAGGGTGCCTTGAAGGGAGAGCTGAGGGAAGGGCAAAACTCTAACAACTCGAAATTCTTGCCCGAAACCGGCCCTGCGATTTCCCGAGATGAAAAGACAGGATTGGCGTAATCCGAGAAAGGCGAATGGCATGGACGCAGAACAGAACCCGTTGTTCGACGGGGCGGACCTGGCGAAGGCGACGAGCGATCCGGCGGCGCGGGCCGAAGCGCTCAGGCGCGAGATCGAGCACCACAGCTACCAGTATTACGCCCTGGACGCGCCCACCATTTCGGACGCGGCCTTCGACTCGCTCATGCGGGAGCTGCGCGAGATAGAGGCGGCGCACCCCGAGCTGGTGACGGCCTCCTCGCCCACCCAGCGAGTCGGCGGGTATGTGGGCGAGCAGTTCGCACCCGTCGTGCACGAGCGGCGCATGTACTCGCTCGACAACGCCATGGATTTAGACGAGCTTGACGAGTGGATGGAGCGCACCGCCGAGGCCTGCGGAGGGGCGCTTCCGCCTCTGTGCTGCGAGCTGAAGATCGATGGCAGCTCCATCGCGCTCACCTACGAGGACGGCGTGCTCGTGCGGGCGGCCACCCGCGGCGACGGCACCACCGGCGAGGACGTGACCGTGAACATGCGCACCGTGCGCGACGTGCCCTTGCGCCTGCGCGACGAGGCGCGCGCGGCCATCGCGCCGGGGGTGGAGACGCTGGAGCTGCGCGGCGAGGTGTACATGCCGAAGAAGAGCTTCGAGGCCTTGAACGCCGCCGCCGAGGAGGAGGGCCGCGCCCCCTTCGCGAACCCGCGCAACGCCGCCGCCGGCTCGCTGCGCCAGAAGGATCCGGCCGTGACGAAGATGCGCGACCTCTCTACCTTTATGTACGCCATCGCCGATGACGCCGCCTTGGAGGTGGAGGGCCAGTGGGAGCTTCTGCAGTGGCTGCGGAAGGCCGGCTTCCACGTGAACCCGGACGTGCGGCTGTGCACCACGGCCGAGGAAGTGCGCGGCTTCTGTCGTGAGTGCCTGGATCGGCGCGAGTCGCTGCCCTACGAGATCGACGGCGTGGTGGTGAAGGTGAACGACTTCGCTCGCCAGCGCGCTATGGGGTTCACCGCCCGGGCGCCGCGCTGGGCCATCGCGTTCAAGTTCCCGCCCGAGGAGAAGACGACGCTTCTGCGCGACATCACTGTGCAGGTGGGGCGCACCGGCGCGCTCACGCCGGTGGCGGAGCTTACGCCGGTGGTGGTGGCCGGCTCCACGGTGGCCCGGGCGACGCTGCACAACCTGGACGAGGTGCACCGCAAGGACGTGCGCGTGGGCGACACGGTCATCGTGCGGAAGGCGGGCGACGTGATCCCCGAGGTGCTGGGGCCGGTGCTTTCCCTGCGCAGCCCTGAGGCGCGCATCTGGGAGATGCCGAGCGTATGCCCGAGCTGCGGCAGCCCCGTGGTGCGCGATCCGGGCGAGGTGGCGTTCCGCTGCATCTCCATCGACTGCCCGGCCCAGGCGCTGGAGCGGCTGCTGCATTGGGCGAGCCGCGGGGCGCTCGACATCGACGGCATGGGGGAGGAGATCGTCTCGCGACTCGTGGAGAGCGGGCGCGTGGCGGATGTGGCCGACTACTACTCTCTGTCCGAGGAGGAGCTGGCGAGCTTGGACATGGGCCGCGTGAAGGCCGACGGGGAGCCGGTGCGCCTCGGACACACGGTGGCGAAGAAGCTCGTCGCGGCCATTGAGGCGTCGAAGGGCCGCACCTTCGCGCGCGTGCTGTTCGGGCTGGGCATCCGGCACGTGGGCAAGACCACGGCCGAGGCCATTGCGGCGGCCTACCCCTCCATGGACGCGCTTTCGGCGGCCGGCGAGGACGAGCTGGCGGGCATCTACGGCGTGGGGCCGAAGGTGGCCCACGGGATGTGGCTGTTCTTCCGCACGCCGGACAACACCTCGGTCATCGAGCGGTTGCGCGCGGCTGGCGTGACCATGGCCGATGAGGCCGTCGCTGTCGGCGAGGAGGTGCCCCAGGTGCTGGCGGGCCTTACCTTCGTGCTGACGGGGACGCTTGCGCACTCGGGCATGACCCGCGACGAGGCCGGGGCGCGCCTGAAGGCCATGGGGGCCAAGGTGTCGGGGTCGGTGTCGAAGAAGACGAGCTTCGTCGTGGCGGGGGAGAACGCGGGCTCGAAGTACGACAAGGCGGTGGCGTTGGACGTGCCCGTGCTGGACGAGGCACAGCTATTGAACCTGCTGGAGACCGGGGAAGTACCGCGGGAAATCTAGCTGCAGGGTTCCCTGGGGCGGAGCCGCGGGGTACCCTGATTCGCTCAGACAGTCCTCGCTTGGTGGAACAGCCCACTGGGCTGTTCCAGTCGCTGCGGAACTCGCTCGGTCAGGGCACCCCGCGTCTCCGCCGGACCCAACTTCTCTTCTGACTTCATTTGTCATGAATGGGGAAGGCGTGAACGGGGCGTGGGGGTTCGGTTTAGTTCTCGCGCACGGGGCGTGAACTGAAGGCGGGCAAGTTGTGGAGGGGGTTGGCGGGCGCGCTTTCCTCCTTTAGGCTTCGGCCCCATGGTTATGTTCAAAGCGCACACCAAGGCCGCGGGGATGATTGTCGCGGCTGCTCTTCTGGCGGCGTTGTGCACCGCCTTCTCCCATCCTGCGGCCTATGCGTCCGAGGTGGAAAGCCCCTTCACGAAAACTCAGGACTTCGCCCGCGAGATAAAAGAGTACGTGGGCGATGTGGCCGACGAGGCGGCCGCCCAAGCTGAGGCTGAGGCGCTCGAGGGCCGGCGGCAGTCGGTCGTCGCCGAGGCTGATGCGCAGCTCGGGGTACCGTACTCCTACGGCGGCACGACCCCTTCGGGTTTCGATTGCTCCGGGTTCACCCGCTGGGTGTTCTCCCACGCTCTCGGTCGCGAGCTGCCGCGCACGGCTGCCGAGCAGAGTGCGCTGGGCGTCGGGGTCTCGCTGGATGAGCTGGTGCCCGGCGACCTTCTGTTCTGGGGGTCGGGCTCGGGCGTCTACCACGTGGGCATCTACGCCGGCGACGGCGAGTACATCCACGCCTCCACGGGCGGCGGCCGCGTCATGCGCGCCACCTTCGACTACTTCGCCCCCGACTTCGCCAAGCGCGTCATCGAGTAGGCGCGCCTTTTGCTAACATGATTGATGACCCCGCTCATAAGCGAACAAGGCCCTTCGTCCCGCGGTGAGTAGTAACCCTCTCCGGTACCAACAATCAGCAGAATCTGGTACCGCCA
>ERZ1673752.75-NODE-75-length-173672-cov-13.059050_pt1 | contig 173672 bp, 136 predicted proteins | sample MGYA00580195_ERZ1673752 | MGnify/ENA primary metagenome ERZ1673752 (study PRJEB41218, sample SAMN15661744) | gut metagenome | host: Homo sapiens | place: Canada: London | collected 2015-08-20/2019-03-30 | study: EMG produced TPA metagenomics assembly of...
CTCCTGTGCATTGCACAGAGAGCTTTTTTTGAACATTACTATAATGTCAAGGAATGGTGCAAGTGCGAAATATAGAGAGGTTAGTGTAAAGAATCGTAAGCGCATAGTTTCAGGGTGTCCTCAAAAATCCTTATCAGACTGACCTCATTTTTTCTAGCCAATCACTCGGTTATATAAACTATTGTACAAATAGATTAAGAGAGGTACGGCTTAAGCCAGGAAAAGCACCTCAGAGGAGATGCTTTTCTTGGACTTTTATTCTGAAATCAACCAGTCGATCAAGTTGACGGATTTAATGCCATCATAGGAAGTATCCATTCCTGTATTCAGGGAAAGAATTATTTTTTCATAGTTATCGTTGATTCCCTATCCTTTTTTATAAGCTGTTAATTACTTTTCTTTAATGTTTGGAGATATTTACCGTTAGCATAAACAAATGGTCCGGCTTCCTCCTCGTCTCCGAAATATTCCGGTCGCAATGATAAAATATGAAGCAATTCATCTATCGTACGAACTTTTGTTGCCTGATATGGCTGTTCAAAGGCAATTTTTTCTACAAATAAATAGTAGTCGCTATACTTTATCAGTATTCCTGTATGACCTACAAAAACGACATCAGAATCAGGATCGGATATTACAATGCTGAGAAGAGATATTCTGTCGCTGTCTATATGAAATCCGTGATCCTTCCAATTGTTAGAAAATGTAGTTTCAGGATGTTTGTTGTCTGTTACTTTTTTTTCGCCATAGAGGGTAGTAAACATATCCTTTTTCTTTTTTATGATTTCGTATCTGTCTACATTATCTATCGCATCTGTATCAAACATTAAATAAGTACCCTTATACTTTTTTTCTGTTGATTCAGCCGTCAGCATCCCGTCTAACAGAAGAAATGCGGTCATTCTGCAGTCGGTATCCGAATAGTCATGATTTTGTTCCCAACCATCCATACATTTACCTGTATCTGCTTTCAGTTTCCGGGGATCTGACCAATTGTCTTCCAATTTTGCATTTTTTCCGGCGGAATCTGCAAAATCAGTCACCCAGTCCTGAAATACATCTACATGCGAAGCTCCCGCATCCTTTAACGCTTTGCAGACCTCGGCAGAAGTATTATCCCCTCCCACATAAGTTGCAGCAGGTATCTTTTGCTCCTGCGCTGTCTGAGTATCCGCAGGTATTTTCTGTTCCTGCGTCATCTGAGTATCCGCACAGGCACTCAGCACCATAGATGAAAGCAAAATGACAGCACATATTTTAGCGGATAAAGTGGTATTATTTTGTCTTTTCAACAGATATCACCTCGCCATCGAACGGATCTACCTCTGAAATTGTACCTGTATATTTTACGGTTACAGTATCTCCGTTACTGATATTTTCCAATCCCTTCGGTTTTTTGTCGAAAGTAAAACTATATGGTGTGTCATCGTCGTCTGTAATGATAAACATAAAATCTTTTATCTCATCAATGGTTCCAACCAATTCTTTTTCTTCGGTTGTTTCCTTATTTTGATCCCCGCTGTTACTGGTTGCAGTATTATTTTGCTTTGTCTCTTTCTGTCCACAGCCTCCTAATATGCTCATACAAAGCATTACACCAAGTACAATTGTGATTAATTTCTTCTTCATAATCATTTACCTCTTTTCTTGTTTCTACTCTCCGATTATTGCTGAAACAGGTTACCATATTATTTTATATATGGCAATAGTATGGTTCGCAAATTTAAGAAATATTATGGGCACACATCAATTGAGGTATGGGAAGTCTTAGCAAAAAAGTAATAGGAAGATTCCTTCACTTCACGAAAAGTAAGAAAAGAATGCTAAGTAAAAAATGTATTTGATAAAATACATTGGCTAGCCGGTGTGAAAACTGATTGTATATAAGAAATGAGTAAGTTATAATATAAATGTGGTGAGGTGCTTTTGGGAGATAATGGATCGGTGGTGTATTGCCTCTGGTTTTGTCACAGCAGGAAAATGATTATCCCGGTAACAGCAGGGGGATAGAACAAGAGGTACGAGCTTTTGAATCTGACAGAAAAGAGGAAGATATGAAAATATATTGTATGAGCGACATTCACGGATGTCTGCCGGAATTTGAAGAGGCTTTGTCGTTGGTCGAAGATTATCTGAAGGAACCGGACACAAAGCTGTGTCTGCTTGGCGATTATATTCATGGCGGAGCGGACAGCTATGGAGTTCTGGATAAGATCATGAGACTGCAGGATCAGTATGGAACGGAGAAGGTAATTGCTCTGATGGGAAATCATGAGGAGCATGTGCTGTCCGGAATCGCAACGATCAACCAGATGACAAGAACTCTGGAGGAAGAGGACGATGAGGGCGACGAGAAATACATTTATTGGATAGAGAATCTTCCGAGATATTATACAGAAGGAAATACAATCTTTGTTCACGCCGGCATTGATGAGGAAGCGGGAGATCTCTGGGAGTGGGGAACGAGTGACGACATACTTGTCTGGAAATATCCCGCGTCAACCGGCAGGATCGAGGGCATAGACATGAAGGTTGTGGCTGGTCATGTCGGGACGGCAGAAATCGCCGGAGATCCGGGCTTTCACGGTATCTATTATGACGGAGAAAGTCATTATTATATTGATGGAACTGTTTTTGAGAGCAGTTGCATTCCGATTTTGATGGTTGATACGGACGAAGATAAATATTATGAGATCACGGAGGGGGGCAAAAGGCTGGTTCTCCCTTACGATGAGGAAATGGAGGAATAGAATGAGAAAAATCAAAAAATTATTAAGCACATTATTGGTTCTCGCTGTGGTTGTGACTGGCTATCCGTCTGTCTGCACCGCTGCGGATACGACGACACAAACGGATGTGGATACGACGGTCGATTACGGAAGGAAGCCGGATGACTCGTATATCCATCGTTCGACAGGCGGAAAGAAATCCCAGACCATGTCGAGCAACGACTACAGCAAAGAGGCATGGGGACAGGGATGGCACGCACAGCCAAGTAATGACTTTCTTGAGGAAAATGAAGACGGAACGTTTCTTCGCATCTCTTTCTTTGATGATGAAGGCGTATTTCTGGAAACCTACGATGCTGATTTTAACTTCGTATCCTCCAGACAGCTCACCAAAGGTATTTGGACAGCCAGAGGATATTTTAAGGGAAAGGATGCCCGTTACATTGTATATAAGCAGGTGAACTCCAAACAGTCCGATGAAAAAGAAGTCGTGCGGGTTGTAAAGTATGATGACGATTGGAATATTCTCGGACGCTGCAGTATTTCCGCGATAAACACATATTCTGCTTTCACATCCGGCAGTGTAAGTATGCTGGAAAGTGACGGCATTCTGTATATTCATGCAGCTCATACCATGTATGATGAAGGTACACTTTTGGAGAGCCCACACCACCAGGCGAATATGACACTTGAGATTGATGAGGCAACCATGACAAAGGTAGCTGATATGTCTGCCGTGAGCAATGAAAAGACAGGATATGTCAGTCATTCCTGGAATCAGTTTATCCAGGCGGACGATAATTACATCTACCGGCTGGATCAGGGAGATTCCTACCCACGGGCGGTCACTCTTTCCAAACAGAAGAAATATTATGAAGGCATTGACATGTATCATATAGAGGATCGAAGGGAGATCTTTCCTATTTGTGGCACTGGGCAGGTTTATACAGGCGTTTCAATCGGCAGTTTTGATCTGGTCGGCAATACATTGATCACTGCCGGAAATTCGATCGATCCGGATACGACCGATCTGATGTTAAATATGGTTAAGTGGAGAAATGTTTTTGTTGACGTGACCGACAAAGATACCTTCGACACGAAAACAATATGGCTTACCAATTATACAGATGCTGATAAGATCATTGTCTACACTCCACATACCGTTGTTACAGGTGACGGCATGTATGTTCTGTGGGAAGAGGGATACCAGGATCAGGAGGACGGAGATTATAACATCCTTACGAGGATCGCCAAGATTAAAAATGATGGCACACTCGATGGAAAAATATACAGAATATGTGCCCGCCAGACCGACTGCAAACCGATCCTGACCTCAAAAGGACATATCGTCTGGTTCATGACCAATGACAGTTCTCCGGTATTCTACGATGTGGATCCTGCCAGACTCGATGATATCTGCTTTGAGGGACCGGGATATATCCAGTTATCTACGACAACGATGAAGCTGTCTCAGGATACATATACAGAGATAGAAGACAGCAGCCATACACATTCCTACAGACCGGATGTTGAAGTTTACTATAAGGGAGAGAAACTGACACAGGACAGGGATTATACGGTTTCCTATGAAGATAATTATACACAGGGTACCGCTTATGCTGTTGTCATGGGAAAAGGAGTGTTTACCGGATGGAATAAAGCGGCCTTTACTATTCTACCGGCAGAAGAAGACAATACATGGGATGTGCCGGACTGGTGGGGGACAGCAAAACCAAGTCAGACGCCGGCAGCAGATCCGAACGGCAACCGGAAGGATACGCCGTCTGCAACAGCTACGGCAAAACCAAGTCAGACGCCGAAACCAACCAAAGCACCGGCGAATAGCTCGAAAGCAACATCATCTGCGAGTCCATCACGGAAAACAGATGCAGCTGCCAAGCTGAAGTTAACGAAACCCAAAACAGGCAAGCTTTCCGGAAACAAGCTGTATGTATGCTGGACAGAGCTGACGGCAGCAAAAGGATATCAGCTTCAGTATGCACAAAGTAAAAATTTCAAAAAGAAATTAAAAACCGTAAATAAAAATGTTTCGACACAGTCTTATACAACATTAAAGAAACTGCAGAAAAAAAAGACTTACTATATCCGTGTCCGTGCGTATACACAGATTAGCGGAAAAAAGATATATGGCAAATGGAGTCCTGTGAAGAAGGTGAAGTATTGACAGAGGGAGTATCTCACAAATTACCGCAATAATTTCAACCTGAAGAGGGTAGAGAAAAGAATTTCATTATGATAAAATAGAAAAGCAGTGTATGACTGATAAATTATTTAGAAAAGGACAGAGGTATTATGTTATTAGAAGAAATCAGACAGAAAATCGTAGATTATGGTAATCAGCTTATTTCATCCGGTCTGACGATCGGAACAGCAGGCAATATCAGTATGTATGATCCGGAGACAGGATATATGGCAATCAGCCCATCCGGTATCCCGTATGCACAGACAACGGCAGAGGATGTGGTAGTTATGGATCTGCAGGGCAATATTGTAGACGGAAAGCGCAAGCCTTCCAGCGAGAACGGACTTCATGCAGCATTTTATCTGGAGAAGCCGGAGGCACGCGCCGTTGTACATGCGCATTCAATGTACTGCACGACACTTGCCTGTGCCGGTGTTGATCTGAAGGCAACACACTATGCGATCGCTGATACCGGTGTGGCAACGGTTCCGACCGTTCCATATTTCACCTATGGTACACCGGAGCTTGCCGACGCCGTGCGCGAATGCCTGCGTCATACAGACAGCAAGGCACTTCTCATGGCAAATCATGGTATGGTTGCCTATGGTGATTCACTGGAAAAGGCATTTGCGGTAGCCATGACATGTGAGTGGTGTGCGCAGGTTGAGTGGCGTGCAATGGCAATCTCTACACCGAATGTATTGTCTGATGAGCAGATGGCAGAGGTGATCGAGCATTACAAGACCTATGGTCAGGCGAAGGAAAGCGGCGAGAAGTCACAGGGTTATTTCGGATAATGCGTAAGCAATTTGCCACAGATAAAAGTTATTTATCTGTGGCAAATTGTACAAATATATAAAAAATAACGAGAAAAAGTTGACAAAATATAACATAAGCGATACAATGTTTATATAAATGAGGTGTGCAACTTTGATACATTTGTTGATGCATTTGAGCGAACACCGTGAAAAATCATAAATCATAGGAGGACGATACAATGAGAAAGTCAATTAAGAGAGTATTATCAGTAGCATTGGCTGCAACAGTAGCTGTTTCAGGCGTTGCTTACACAGGAACTAAGGCTAGTGCAGCTAGCAGCTATAAGGCAGTTATGGGTTATGCAGATACCAAATGGAACTGGGATGGTGGTAATGATTCTTCTAAGGATACCAACAAGACTGCAGTTTCTGTAAAGAATAAGAAAGGTACTGCTACATACACAGTAACTCTCAAGAACAAGAAATCCAAGAATCAGCCGGCACAGGTATTCTATGTTGATATCAAGAATATCTTAAAGGATCACAGTGCTAAGAAGATTAAAATTTCCGGCGTTTCCGTAAAGTGCGACGGTAAGACTGTTTCCGGTATGAAGGCAGTTGCAGCTGGTCAGCTTGAGAAGAAGGAAGATCCTAACAAGTATCGTATTTCTATCTACAACAGAGTAGGTAACAAGCAGAACGGAGATAAGACTGCAGGTTATGCTGCAAGCTACGGCAAGAAGTTCAAGTTCAAGAAGAGCATCTCTGTAACTTTCAAGATTACAATCAAATAATGGCAGATAGGAATAACATGTAACGCAGATTTGATTTTGCTTACTCTTTTCTCTATTATATATGGGGAGCCGTTGTATTATTACAGTGGCTCCTCTATTTTGTTGACCATCATATTTATTTTGTGATACAATAGCAAGAAGAATGTTTGGAAAGGAGAAGTCCATGGCAGAGGCAGAGAAGAAGACGGCGCGGGCAAAGAAAACTGCTTCGTCCGCCAAAGGCAGGAAAAGTGCCGCAACAGGTGTGAATATTGCAGCCATTGTTAAGAAGCTGACGGAACCACTTGTGTTCGGTCTTGACATTGGCACCAGAAGCATCGTGGGAACGGTCGGCTATCGCACACCGGACGGTGGTTTTGTTGTGGTTGCGCAGGAGTCTGTGGAACACGAGACGAGAGCGATGCTTGATGGACAGATCCATGATATACAGGCGGTTGCAGATACAATTCTTGTTGTGAAGCGCAGGCTTGAGAAGCTCACAGGAAGGAAGCTTTCCGATGTGTGTATTGCTGCGGCCGGTCGTGTTTTGAAGACAGTTGTTGCATCTGCAACGGTGGACTTTAATTATGAGACAGTCATTACGAATGAGCATATTTATTCTCTGGACATGCTTGGTGTGGAGAAGGCGTATGAACTGCTTCGCAAGGAACAGCAGACGGATGATATGAAGTTCTACTGTGTCGGCTATTCGGTGATCCGTTATTATCAGAATGATTATCCGATCACGAATCTGGAAGGTCATAAGGCCAATTCGATCCGGACGGAGCTGATCGCCACTTTCCTGCCGGATGAGGTTGTCGATGGACTTTATGCAGCGGTGGAAAAGGCAGGTCTTTATGTGGCAAATCTGACACTGGAGCCGATTGCCGCCATGAATGTGGCGATCCCGGAGAGATTTCGTTTATTAAATATTGCGTTGGTGGATGTGGGCGCCGGAACGTCTGATATCTCGATCACCAACGATGGAAGTATTATCGCTTACGGCATGATTCCGGCAGCCGGTGATGAGATCACAGAGACGTTAGCAAGACATTATCTGCTGGATTTTGCGGAGGCAGAGAAGATGAAATGCCAGAGTACCAGCCGTAAGCAGGTGACGGTACACGATATTATGGGACTTTCTCATAAGATACCCTCGGAGGAGATTACGGAGGTAACGGAGCCTGTGGTGAGGGAGATCACAGAGAAGGTTGCAGACCGGATCAAGGAGCTCAATGGCGGCAAGTCCGTCAGTGCGGTGTTTGTCGTCGGAGGAGGCGGCAAGATCCGTGGCTTTGAGGAGACGCTTGCACAGGCACTTGATCTGCCGGAGGAGCGTGTGGCACTGCGAGGCTCTGAAGTGATGGGACAGATCACCTTTTTACAGAAGAATATCAAGAAGGACTCGCTTCTGGTGACACCGGTTGGAATCTGTCTTAATTATTACGAACAGAAAAACAACTTCATATTCGTGACAATCAATGAGGAACGGATCAAGCTTTATGACAACAGCAAGCTGACCGTGGTGGATGCAGCAATACAGTGCGGTTATCCGAATGAGGATCTGTTCCCGAAGAGAGGAAAGACACTGAATTACACCGTGAACGGTGAGGCGCGCATGCGGCGCGGAGAACCGGGAGATTCTGCGGTGATTCGGTTAAATGGCAGGGAAAGCGCACTGAGCGAAGGTCTGTCGCAGAATGACCGGATCGAGATCGTTGCATCCACAGCAGGAAAGGATGCGGTGATGTCAGTTGGGGATATTCCGGAGTATCATTCGGACATCCGTTTCCGTTTCAATAATAAGACGATCACCTGTCCGCGTTTTGTGACGGTCAACGGACAGCTTGTGTCCCGGTATTATGAAATACAGGAGGGGGATCGGATCGAGATATTGGAATATTATACGCTGGAGCAGGTTCTGGAGTTTATGGATATTGTCTGTAGGGGCAGAGTTTATGTCAATAATGCCATTGCCGGAATGGATACAAAGGTATATGACAATTTTTCAATCGCCTGTGAGATACGGAAGGAAGAGCCGAACTATCAGAAGCTGATGGAGGAGTACGGCGAGGGGCAGGTTCCCGAGGCTGTTTTAAACGGAGAGACGAAGGAAGCTGTTGAGGGTGAGCAGAGTCTGCCGGCACAGCCGCAGGAGAGCAAAGCTGACATAGCACCGGAAGTCGGAAATGTGACCGCGGAAGCTGCAACACAGTCTGCGACCCCTGCAGGCGATGCCGGGGAGAATGCTTTTGACATGCCGGTTACGGTCAATGGCGAGACGGTGATCCTGCGCAATAAGAAATCATATATTCTGGTGGATATACTTGATTTTTATCCGTTTGATCTGTCCGTGGCGGGAGGAACCCGTCTGGAAACGCTGATCAATGGAGTTTCTTCGGATTTCACCGCACCGGTACATGAGGGCGATGAGATTCAGATATACTGGGTATAGAAAGGAAGTTACAGGAGCATGCAGATATGTAGTATTGCCAGTGGCAGCAGCGGCAATTGCATTTATATAGGAGATGGAGATTCCAGGATTCTGATCGACGCGGGAGTCAGCCGGAAGCGGATTGTAGACGGGCTGCGTTCAATCCATGTTGCACCGGAAAGTCTTGATGCGATCTTAGTGACACATGAGCATACAGACCACATTCAGGGAATCCCGATGATGACAAAGTATTTTCATGTGCCGGTTTACGGCACGGCAGGGACGCTGAATGGAATCCGCCAGAAGGACAGCAAGGGGCTTGTTACGATGGAGCATCTGTATCAGGTCTATGCGGACCGCCCGGTCAAGATCGGCAGTCTTGAGGTAATGCCGTTTCATATGTCGCACGATGCGGCAGATCCAGTCTGTTATACCGTGGAGGCATCCGGTCACAAAGTGGGAATGGCGACGGATCTTGGTGTTTATGATGATTATACAGTGTCCCATCTGGAGGGCTGTGAGGTGATCATGCTGGAAGCCAATCACGATATCAGTATGCTGGAGGCAGGACCGTATCCTTACTCGTTGAAATGTCGTATCCTTGGAGAACGCGGTCATTTATCCAATGAAGATTCCGGACGGCTGTTGTGTCGTCTTCTTCACGATAATTTGAAGCATATATTTCTGGCACATTTATCCAAGGAGAACAATTACCCGGAGCTTGCCTACGAGACAGTCAAATGCCGTTTATGGGAGGAGCTGGGGATGAACTCCCTGCCGTTTGATCTTTCGGTTGCACGAAGGGACAAGCCGTCTAAGCTTGTTTTGACCGGCAGCGGACAGGATATGGAGTCCGGACAGCTATCGCTTGATCTGTTGGAATCCGCCTTATAATAAGCAGCACAAAACGAATTATCATTCCGTGGAATATATGCGGAATATAAGAAAATAAATCAGCCGTTAGCAGCGTGAGCCGCAGGCAGAAATGAGGGAATCATGAGAAAGATAGTAATTACTGTAGTTGGAAAAGACAGCGTTGGAATTATTGCGAGAGTATGTACATATCTTGCAGACAATCAGGTAAATATCCTTGACATTTCACAGACGATCGTTGATGGTTTCTTTAACATGATGATGATTGTAGATACCGCAGCATGCAGCATCAATTTCGATACATTTGCGGAAGATCTTGAGAAGATCGGTACGGAGCTTGGCTGTATCATTCATGCACAGCGTGAGGATATATTTGATCAGATGCACAGAATTTAAGTTACGGAGGAATCATTCAAAATGATAAACATAAATGAAGTATTAGAGACCAATAATATGATTGAGAAGGAAAATCTCGATGTGCGTACCATTACGATCGGAATCAGCCTTCTGGAATGTATTGACAGCGATCTGGATGCCTTAAATGAGAAGATCTATAATCGTATCACAACAGTGGCAAAGGAGCTTGTTCCGACCGGACAGGCAATTGAGAGGGAGTATGGAATCCCGATCGTTAACAAGAGAATTTCCGTGACTCCGATCGCACTGGTCGGTGGTGCAGCCTGCAAGACGCCGGAGGACTTTGTGACGATCGCAAAGACGCTGGACCGCGCTGCCAAGACATTAGGTATTAATTTTATCGGTGGATACAGTGCACTTGTCTCCAAGGGAATGACAGAGGCGGATGAGCTTTTGATCCGTTCGATCCCACAGGCTCTGGCAGAGACAGATTTTGTCTGCAGTTCCGTAAATCTTGGATCAACAAAGACAGGACTTAACATGGATGCTGTTAAGCTGATGGGTGAGATCATCCTGCAGGCGGCAGAATATACGAAGGAGAACGACAGCATCGGTTGTGCCAAGCTGGTTGTATTTTGTAATGCACCGGACGATAATCCGTTCATGGCGGGGGCGTTCCATGGTGTGACAGAGGCAGATGCCATTATCAATGTCGGTGTCAGCGGACCGGGTGTTATGAGAAAGGCTCTGGAGGCCGAGCATGGCACAGACTTTGGTTCTCTTTGTGAGACCGTGAAAAAGACAGCATTTAAGATTACCCGTGTTGGTCAGCTTGTGGCAAGAGAAGCATCCCGAAGACTGGATATTCCATTTGGTATTATTGATCTTTCTCTGGCGCCGACGCCGGCGATCGGAGACAGTATCGCAGATATTTTCGAGGAGATGGGTCTTGAGAGAGCCGGTGCACCCGGCACAACAGCTGCACTTGCCCTGTTAAACGATCAGGTGAAGAAGGGCGGCGTTATGGCTTCCTCTTATGTCGGTGGCTTGAGTGGCGCATTTATTCCGGTCAGTGAGGATCAGGGTATGATCAATGCCGTTGTAGACGGGGCACTCACGCTGGAGAAGTTAGAGGCTATGACCTGTGTATGCTCGGTAGGTCTTGATATGATCGCAATTCCGGGTGATACAAAGGCGACAACGATTTCCGGTATCATTGCAGATGAGATGGCGATCGGTATGGTTAACCAGAAGACGACAGCAGTCCGTCTGATCCCAGTGATCGGCAAAAAGGTAGGCGATACCGTAGAGTTTGGCGGATTGTTAGGTTATGCACCGGTTATGCCGGTCAATTCCTTTGACTGCAGTGCATTTATTAACCGTGGCGGGCGTATTCCGGCACCGATCCACAGTTTCAAGAACTAGAACCTTTTGCTGAAGCGTTGCAGATATATGATTTTGCGGGGACAGGGCGCAGGCTCTGTCCTGTTGTATATTGCCGGAAACATATAAAATGAACCGAAATGGAGATTCATATGAAAGAAAAGGACAATAAAGAGTTAGAAGAGCTTACAGCAGATATGCCAAAGAAAAAGCTGCCTGTCTGGAGCAAGATCGTGATAGGAGTTGTCATTGCACTGCTGGCGATTTTAGGTATTGCTTACGGTGTATTTAGCTACAATTATGGAAAGATTTATGTAAAGGACAATGATAACGAGAAAGCACAGGAAGAGTATTTTGATGAGGATACTGGAATTGAAAACCTGAAAGCGATCGATCCGGATAAGATTCATCTCGACAGTGCAGACAGTGTAATGCAGTCTAAGGATGTGATCAATATCCTTGTGTGCGGCGAGGAGGCGATCGGAGGCGGTCGGGGAAGAACCGACAGCATTATGATCGCAACCGTTAACAGGAAGGACGGAGCACTTCGTCTGACCTCGATCATGCGTGATACCTATGTGCAGATACCGGGCTTTTCGGACAATAAGATCAATGCGGCATATCATAATGGTGGCATGAAGACTTTGATCAAGACGATTCATAAGAATTTTGGCGTTGATGTGGATGGATATGTGCTGGTAAACTTTGATTCGTTCCAGCAGGTGATCGAGGCTCTTGGGGGCGTTGATATCAAGCTGGCAGAGGATGAGGTGGAATATCTTAATAAGACCAACTATATCTCTGAGAAATCGAACAGGACACTTCATGTCGGAGTCAATCACATGAATGGTAATCAGGCACTTGGTTATGCCAGGATCCGTTATGTACAGAAGGACGGACAATATGGTGATTTCGCAAGAACACTGCGTCATCGTACCGTGATGTCTGCCATTTACAAAAAGCTCATGGACAAATCGGCATTGGAGTTGATCGCGATGGTGCCAAAGCTGATGCCGCTCGTCAAGACAAATATTGACAAGGCAGATCTTGTCAATTATCTGTATCAGGGTGTGGAAGTCCGCAGCAGAAATTCAAAGCTGGAAACACTCAATGTTCCGGTGGAAGGGGCTTACAAGATTACCCGTGTCCGCAGCATGTCGGTGATCCTGCCGGATCCTCTGGACAAGAATGTGAAAGCGATGCAGAAGTTTATATTCGGCAGTGCTCTTGGAAAAGAAGATAATAAGGGAGCAAATATCAGTGTGGGTCAGTAAATTGTATACAATTATACATTGACGCAACCCAGAGTTTGTGGTATAAATTTGAGAGGAGATTTTCATATTTTACCAAGTTATACCAAGGAAAGGGGCAATTATTATGTCATTAGAATTATCCAGAAAAGCAGCAGCGGTGAAGCCATCTTCTACACTGGCGATCACTGCAAAGGCAAAGGAACTGCGTGCGCAGGGAAAGGATGTTGTCGGTTTTGGCGCAGGTGAACCGGACTTTAACACACCGGAGAATATCTGCGATGCTGCAATTCAGGCAATTCATGATGGATTTACAAAATATACACCGGCTTCCGGAACCAATGAGTTAAAGGAAGCTGTTTCTAAGAAGTTTAAGTCCTTCAATGGACTTGATTATGCACCGGATCAGATCGTGATCAGCAATGGAGGAAAGCATTCTCTGACCAATATTTTCACAGCACTGATCAATCCGGGTGATGAGGTGATCATCCCGGCACCATTCTGGCTCAGCTATCCGGAGATCGTTAAGCTTGCGGGCGGTGTACCGGTGATTGTTAAGACCACAAAGGAGCAGAGCTACAAGCTTCAGGCAGAGGATCTGAAGAAGGCAATTACAGACAAGACAAAGGCTGTTGTACTTAACACACCAAACAACCCGACCGGTATGCTTTACACTGAGCAGGAGCTTCGTGCGATCGCTGACGTGGTTGTAGAGAGTGACATTTATGTTGTCGCAGATGAGATGTATGAAAATCTTGTTTACGGAGATCAGAAGCATATCAGTATTGCTTCCTTTGGCAAGGAAATCTATGACAGAACCATCACCTGCAGCGGTCTTGCAAAGAGCTATGCAATGACTGGCTGGAGAATCGGTTACACAGGATCTTCCAAGGAGATTGCAAAGATGATGAGCAGCGTTCAGTCTCATCAGACCTCCAATCCAAACTCTATTGCACAGAAAGCCGCTGTTGAGGCACTCAACGGTCCTCAGGATTCTGTGGCAGCCATGCATGCAGAGTTTGATAAGCGCCGTCAGTATATGTACAAGAGAATCTGTGAGATGCCTCATGTAAGCACGATCGAGCCAATGGGTGCATTCTATGTATTTGTTGACGTGAGTGATGTACTCGGTAAGGATTATAAGGGGCAGAAGATTGAGGATACTTCCAAGATGGCAGAAATCCTTATTGAGGAATACAATGTAGCGGTAGTTCCATGTGCGGATTTCGGATTTGCAGATCATATCCGTCTGTCCTATGCAATCTCACTGGAGCAGATTGAAAAGGGATTGGATCGTATCGAGACATTCTTAAAGGAATTAAAATAACATATGAGAGAAATTAAGAAACCGGCTTTTATGAAGGAAGCCGAGAAGACAAAATCCCACAGTATATTGGGAGAGATGATCATTTTTATTGTTCTCTATGTAATATCGATATTCGTAGAAGCCATGGCACTGGTGCCAGGGCTTCTCGTATATGGACTCATACATCCTATCAGTGCAGGTATTGAACAATATAACAGTCTTCTTCAGAACAGGTCGCAATGGGTGACGGTTTATATGCTGTTTGCGGAGATATTTTTGATCGTATTATATACAGGGTACTGTAAGTTCATTGAGAAAAGACCATTGTCGTCGATGGGATTTACGAAGCGGAACATGTCTTCGTTCTATGCGAAGGGGATTGGCTGGAGTGCGGTTTTGATCGGCGGAGCCTATCTGATCTGTGTATTGACGGGAGCCTGTCATTTTGAAGGTGTCTCCGTGCAGCTTGTACCGGGATACGTCGTTTTTTATCTGATCGGTTATATGATTCAGGGACTGGCGGAGGAAGTGATCTGCCGGGGATATTTGCTGGTATCTTTGTCGCGCCGTAATTCCGTGTGGTATTCCGTGATCCTAAGCAGTGGTGTATTTATGGCGATGCATATGAGCAATGAGCATGTCACGGTGCTGGCGTATATCAATCTCTTTTTGTGTGGACTGCTGTTTGGTCTTCTGTTTGTGGAAAGCGGCAGTATCTGGATGGTTGCTGCACTGCACAGCGGATGGAATTTCCTGCAGGGCAATATCTTCGGCATATCGGTCAGCGGTACAGCAAAGTCAAGCTCTGTGTTTGACAGCTCTTTTGCCGATGGCTGGTCGTTTATGAACGGCGGTGACTTTGGTCTGGAGGGTGGTCTTGCCGTAACGATTGTTCTGGCAGTGGGAATCTATGTGGTATACCGCCGCATGGAACGAAGCGGAATGCTTGTAAAGCGTATGCAGACAGAATCCATGAATGCGGTAAAGGAGAATGTATCCGCAGAGCAGACAGAACAGGCAGTGGGAAACAGACCCACTCAAAGCAGCGAAGAAGAGGGCGGATTCGCGCAGAAAACTGCTTTGAATCTGGATACCCTGCGGGATATCGAGAAGCAGAAGGAGGAAGCCGGGGTTATCGTCAAAGAGAAGCCGGAGACGGTTTCCTATCCGAGCAAGACGGTCTTTGATGCAGACTATTTTAAAAAATAAATATCAGACGTAACTACAAATGATAACAGCGCAGGCTTTGATTCCTGCGCTGTTTTTTTCTACATAAATTTTTGTATAAAAATACTGCCGAAACAGATCGTAGATTTGACGTATCTGCTTCGGCAGTATCTTATTGATCGTTATTTTATTTCATGTTCTTTACAGCAGTAGAGAGCATCAGCTTGATTCGGTTCAGCTGGTTTACCTCGCTGGCACCCGGATCGTAGTCGACAGCCACAACGTTGGACTCCGGATACTGACGGCGCAGCTCTTTGATAACACCTTTACCAACAACGTGGTTTGGAAGGCATCCAAACGGCTGGGTACATACGATGTTTGGCACGCCGGAATGGATCAGCTCAAGCATCTCACCGGTTAAGAACCAGCCCTCGCCGGTCTGGTTACCGCCGCTGACGATCGGATCGGCATATTCTGCCAGCTTGTTGATCCGTGTTGTAGGCTCGAAGCGATTGCTTGCTGCCAGTGCATCGTTGGCAACCTTCCGGTAATGCTCCAGATAGGAGATCAGAAAGTTGTTGATGTGTGCGGAGGATTTCTTTTTGCCAAGGTATTTTGCCTTGAAGTTTGCATTGTACAGGCTGTACATGAAGAAATCCAGAAGATCCGGACAGACTGCCTCGGCACCCTCGGCCTCCAGAAGCTCTACCAGATAGTTGTTGGCAAGCGGCAGGAACTTCACAAGGATCTCGCCGACAATACCAACGCGCGGTTTCTTGATATCTTTTAATGGCAGCTCGTCAAATTCTTTAATGATTTGACGGATATTTCGCTGGAATTCCTTTTTGTTGCCGTTTCTGACGGCGCGCTGTGCAATCGCTTTCCACTTCTCATGAAGGGCGTTCGCAGAGCCGGGAACAGCTTCGTACGGTCTCGTCTTGTACAGGACACGCATAAATACATCACCATAGATCAGTGCCTGAATGGCTTTGTGTGCCATCTGCAGATTGATCTTTAGACCAGGGTTTTTCTCGATGCCGGCACTCATGGAGATAACCGGAATCTGTCCCATGCCTGCCTTTTCGAGGGCGCGGCGGATGAAACCGATATAGTTGGTAGCACGACAGCCGCCACCGGTCTGGGTGATGATCAGGGCAACCTTATCAAGGTCATACTCGCCGGATAAAAGCGCCTCCATAAACTGACCGATAACGATCAGGGATGGATAGCAGGCGTCGTTATTAACGTATTTCAGACCGTAATCGACGGCAGCCGGTGTGCTTGGTAAGATCTTGAGCTTATAACCGCAGGAGGCGAGTGCCGGTTCCAGAATGTCAAAGTGAATCGGTGACATCTGTGGCACAAGGATCGTGTACTCCTTACGCATTTCCTCGGTGAAGATCACTCTGTGGTGTGCGGTATCAACGTTACACTGTGGCTGGATATTCTTGGCTGCACGCTCACGAACAGCGGCGAGCAGAGAACGGATACGGATTCGTGCGGCACCAAGGTTGTTGACCTCGTCGATCTTTAATACGGTATAGATCTTATTGCGCTTTGTCAGGATATCACTGACCTGATCGGTGGTAACGGCATCAAGACCGCAGCCGAAGGAGTTTAACTGGATCAGATCCAGATTAGACTGTGTGCTGACAAAGGATGCTGCCTGATACAGACGGGAATGATACATCCACTGATCCATAACGATCGTCGGACGGTCTACCCTGCCGAGATGTGAAATGCTGTCCTCGGTCAGTACGGCAACGCCGTAGGAGGTGATCAGATCGGGAATACCGTGGTTGATCTCAGGATCGGTATGGTATGGTCTTCCGGCAAGCACGATACCGCGGCGGCCGGTCTCCTTAAGGTACTGTAATACCTCCTCACCTTTCTGCTCCATCTCGGTGCGGACGGCCTGCATTTCCTTCCATGCAGCAGCGGCAGCGTGGCGGATCTCATCAGCAGCAATGCCGTTTTCCTCTGTGAAAAATTCTACCAGACGCTTTGTTGCGATCGCTTCGCTTTCCAGAGAGAGGAATGGATTCTGGTATGTGATCTTATCATCACGCAGCTCCTCGATATTGTTCTTGATATTCTCTCCGTAGGAGGTAACGATCGGACAGTTGTAATGATTATTGGCATCCTCCACCTCGACACGCTCATAAGGGATGCAAGGATAGAAAATGTAATCAATACCCTGGCGGATCAGCCATGTGACATGACCGTGTGCCAGTTTTGCCGGGTAACACTCAGACTCGCTTGGAATGGATTCGATACCAAGCTCGTAGATCTTGCGGTTGGACTCCGGAGAGAGGATAACGCGGTAACCAAGCTCCGTGAAGAAGGTAAACCAGAACGGATAGTTCTCGTACATATTCAGGACACGCGGAATACCAACGGTTCCTCTGACGGCATGCTCTTCATCCAGAGATGTGTAATGCTGGAAGAGTCGCTTGTTTTTATATTCAAACAGGTTTGGAATGTGATCCTTGTTCTTTTCCTTGCCGAGACCGCGCTCGCAACGGTTTCCGGAGATAAACTGGCGTCCGCCGGTAAAGCGGTTGATCGTCAGGAGACAGTGGTTTGTACAGCCCTTACATCTTGCCATCGAGGTCTCAAACTTCAGATCATTGATCTGGTCGATGGTCAGCATGGTTGATTCCTGTCCTTCGTAATGCTTGCGGGCGATCAGTGCGGCACCGAAGGCACCCATGATACCGGCAATGTCCGGACGTACGGCTTTACAGCCGGAGATGCGTTCGAAGCTGCGCAGTACGGCATCATTGTAGAAGGTTCCACCCTGTACAACGACCTTTTCGCCGAGATCCCTAGGGTCAGTCAGCTTGATTACCTTTAATAAGGCATTCTTAATTACTGAATAAGCAAGACCGGCAGAGATATCAGCGACGGATGCGCCCTCCTTCTGTGCCTGCTTTACTTTGGAATTCATGAATACGGTACAGCGGGAGCCGAGGTCGATCGGATTCTCTGCAAATAAAGCGATCTTTGCGAAATCAGCCACCTCGTAATTCAGCGACTTGGCAAAGGTCTCAATGAAGGAACCGCATCCGGAGGAGCATGCTTCATTGAGCTGAACCTTGTCGACCGACTGGTTCTTGATCTTGATACACTTCATGTCCTGTCCGCCGATATCGAGGATACAGTCGACATCCGGTTCAAAGAAGGCGGCTGCATTGTAGTGGGCAACCGTCTCTACCTCACCCTCATCGAGAAGGAGGGCGGATTTAAGAAGAGCCTCTCCGTAACCGGTCGAGCAGGAGCGGACGATACGTGCACCTTCCGGCATCATATCGTAGATCTCCTTGATGGACTTGATTGCAGTCTTGAGCGGGCTGCCGTTGTTGTTGCTGTAGAAGGAATACAAAAGACTTCCGTCCTCGCCGATCACGGCAACCTTTGTTGTGGTAGAACCGGCATCAATACCGAGAAACAGATCTCCTTTATAAGAGGAAAAATCACCCTTCTTCACATCATTCTCAGAGTGTTTCTTCAAGAAATCATCATACTCTGTTTCGTCCTTAAACAGAGGCTCCAGACGGGCAACCTCAAATTCCATGTCGATCTTTTTGGCTAAAATATCATCCAGTTTGCTGAGGGACGACATGCATTCATCTGTCTTTGCGTTCATGGCAGCACCGGATGCGGCAAAAAGATGAGAATGCTCCGGTGCAATGATCTCGTCTCCCTTCAGGTTCAGAGTGCGGATAAATGCCTGCTTCAGTTCGGTCAGGAAATGAAGCGGACCGCCGAGAAATGCGACATTGCCGCGGATCGGCTTTCCACAGGCAAGACCGCTGATCGTCTGGTTGACAACCGCCTGGAAAATGGAAGCGGACAGATCCTCCTTCGTAGCACCCTCATTGATCAGAGGCTGGATATCAGTCTTTGCAAATACACCGCATCTGGCTGCAATCGGGTAGATGGATTTGTAGTTCTTGGCATATTCATTAAGACCGGCTGCATCCGTCTTGAGCAGTGTCGCCATCTGGTCGATGAAGGAACCGGTACCGCCGGCACAGATTCCGTTCATTCGCTGGTCAATACCACCGGTAAAATATATAATCTTGGCATCCTCGCCACCGAGCTCGATCGCTACATCGGTGCGTGGAGCATAGTCTTTCAAGGATGTTGCAACTGCGACAACCTCCTGAACAAAGGGAACATTCATATGCTTGGAAAGAGTGAGTCCGCCGGAACCGGTGATCACAGGGGAAACAGGAAGGTCTCCCAGCTCTTTCAGCGCCTGCTTGATAATAGCCGCCAGAGTCTCCTGAATATTGGCATAATGACGCTGATAATCAGAAAATATGATCTCTCCCTCTGGGTTTAATATTGCAATCTTTACTGTAGTGGAACCGATATCGATTCCCAGAGTATGGCATGGTAATTTCATAAGATATTTCCTTTCTTCCTTAGCTGTCCTTTCTTATTAAAGGATATGCGATGATAAATATCGCCATATTTTCCTATTATATGACAAAAAAAAATTGATTGCAACAGCTGAGTCACCAATAACACAAATTGGGAATATAAATAAAAAGGAAAGGATAGAAAGAAGGGCATATTCAAGCTATGAAACATTGTAATGGAATTATGCATACGGTTCGTTCCGGAGACACGCTTTATTCGATCAGTATGGAGCATCAGGTGCCGTTAGCACTTCTGCTGCGGGCAAATCCTTATGTGGATGTCTATAATCTTCAGGTCGGGGAAACAATCTGCGTGCCGGTGCGTGCAAATGACCGGCCGGTAATGCCTCCCTACGGCAGAAACTGCAGCAAATGGGAGGTCAGGGATGCCGTGCCAATAACGGAGACGGAGAACAAATTGGCAGAGGAGATGACGCAAGAAAAGGATGAGTCCGAGATGATGCAGGAAAAGGATGAGTCTGAGATGATGCAGGAAAAGGATGAGTCTGAGATGATGCAGGAAAAGGATGAGTCTGAGATGCCGCAGGAAAAGGATCAGTCCGTCTATATTGTCAGGGATGGTGATACACTCGAAAGCATTCTTGGAGTTGACCGTATCGTACTGCAGCCGGGGACTGCTCTTTATCGACAAAAGTAGTGGCATCTTCGGCTTGACAAAGAAAACGCGTATCAATAGAATAGATGGTATTGGAATGTTATTTCCAATACCATTTTTTTGTTATCCGTGAATAAAGAGAAACGATGCCTGCGCATGCATAGATACGCAGGGATGGGGGATTTATGAACCAATTATTAAACAAGCTTGAAAAGAAATTTGGCCGTTATGCCGTACCGGATCTCATCAAGTATGTGATCGTGTTGTACTGTGCGGGAGCGGCACTCGGACTGATCAATGAGAATATTTATTACAGTTATCTGTCGCTTAATGTGGAGGCTGTCTTACATGGTCAGATATGGAGACTGTTCACATACCTGATCGAGCCATATGGCTTTAATCGGGGGATGGGCTTTATTGTGAGTATCCTGTTCTTTGCGATTCAGGTCAATCTGTTCTTCCTGTTTGGAAGATCGCTGGAGCAGGCATGGGGAACCTTCCGGTTTAACATGTACTTTATCAGCGGCTGGTTTTTAAACATTGTTGCGGCATTTATTTTGTATGGGACACTTCATTCCGTACAGTATCTGTCCGGCTTCCAGTATATTTACTGGTCTATGTTCTTTGCCTTTGCAACCATCAATCCAAACATGGAGTTTTTGTTCTGGTTTGTGATACCGATCAAGGTGAAGTGGCTGGCAATTCTGGATGCGGTATATCTCTTGTATAATGTATTCCAATATGTGACAACAGGTATTGCGTGCATAAACCGTGGAATGACGTCAGTTGGAGGACAGTATTTCAGCGTCGCCTTTGCAATCCTTGTCGCGATGGCGAACTTCTTAATATACTTTTTTGCCAGCAGGGATTATCACAGAATCTCACCGTCGGATATCAGGCGGCGCCAGCATTTCAAGAAGCAGGTCAGGGATGCGGGACGTCAGAACGGCGGGGCAAGACACCGCTGTGCAGTATGCGGCAGAACCGAGCTTGATGACGAGAATCTGGATTTCAGATTCTGTTCGAAGTGCGACGGCAATTATGAGTATTGTTCGGATCATTTGTTTACCCATCAGCATGTGAGAAAGCATGACTGATCACAATAGAAAATAAAGGAGAAAAACTATGGGGATGATTAACACAGTGGCAATCATTGGATTTCTGATCATGCTTGCCATGTACTTTCCGATCAGCGGTTATCTGAGAAACCGGATGACCGTTGTGGAACAGAGCGGGGCGGCAGTCCGCGCCAGAAACAATCAGAAAAGAAAGAATGTAGCAAGAAGCAAGGGCAGCAGGAATCAGACACAGGTGAATCTTGACAATCCGCAGGACCGCATGATCGGTCTGACGGTCTTTGTGGCTGTCATGGTCGTTGCATTTCTGCTTCGTGTGATTATTGGCGGTGTTTACCACGGTCATGAGCAGGACATGAGCTGCTTTATTGCATGGGCGGATATGGTATACAACGATGGTTTTCACAAGTTCTATACCACGATGACAGAGGGTTATCCACCCGGATATATCTATATTCTGTATGTGATCGGATGGCTGCGTCATATCTTCAGCATTCCGTGGAATTCGGCAATGAGTGATATCCTCACAAAGATGCCGAATATTCTTACCGATCTTGGTATGGGGTATCTGATCTATAAGGTTGCGTCCGAGAAGTTCCGTGAGACAGGTGCAGCATTGCTTTCAGCTGTTTATCTGTTCTGCCCGGCAATCATTCTGGACAGCGTTGTCTGGGGGCAGACGGACAGTATCTATGTGGTATTTCTTGCATGGATGTTCTATCTGATCGCCAAGAAGAAACTGATCCCATCGTATTTCCTTTTCGCACTGGCAATTCTTTTAAAGCCACAGGCGATGATGTTTGCACCGGTGCTGTTATACGGTATTATCGATCATGTATTTCTGGAGGATTTCAACTGGAAGAAGTTCGGGATCAACCTTGGAATGGGACTTGTGGCAATTCTTTGTATGGTGATCGCCGTGTTGCCGTATGGTTTGCAAAAGGTTATTTCCCTTTATACGAATACGGTAGGTTCTTTTGAGTATGCTTCCGTAAATGCATACAATTTCTGGACACTGGTTGGTAAGAACTGGATCAGTCAGGGAGACAGGGGCTTTGGTTTAAGCTATCAGACCTGGGGGACGATCTTTATCCTTCTGATCGTGATCGCAACAGCATTTGTAAATTTCCGCTGCAAAAAGACAGAGGCGAAATATACATATATCGGCGGTATGCTGATCATCGGTATTTTCATGTTCTCTGTCCGCATGCATGAGCGTTATATGTATCCGGCAATGGCGTTTATGCTTCTCGCATATGTGATGAAGCCGAGAAGAGATGTGTTTATCCTGTATTGTCTGTCGGCAATGCACTTCTTCTATAACGTAGCGCATGTATTGTTTAAATATGATGCTGCAAACTATGACTGGCACAGTCCGATCCTGTTTGCAATCTCCCTGCTTGGCATGGTTGTGTTTGCCTTCATGGTATACACAACGATCCGCCATTACACCAGATTTGAGACAGAGCAGGAGGAGAAGCAGATCATTAGCCGCGAGACAACCGTGAAGAAGGTGTCTGCGGAGGAGAAGAACAAGTCTGTGATCCGTCCATCTTCCAAGCTTGTGAAGATGACGAAGCAGGATTATATTGCCATGGGAATTATCACCCTGATATATGCAGTAATCGCATTTGTGCATCTCGGTAGCCTGAAAGCACCGGAGACGGAGTATTCTGTCGTGACGCAGGGGGCGGTTGTTGCCGATATGGGACAGGATGTCAGTCTCGGAAAGATGGCGGAATATCTTGGCTACCAGAACAATCCGAAGTATCTGGTGGACTATTCCTCAGATGGAACAAACTGGAATACCTTATACGGAGCAGACAATCCGTGGGATGCCGGTTCGGTATTCTGTTGGAATTATACGGATCTGAATGTGACAGCACGTTATGTGAGGATCTCACCGGCAGCGGATACGACAAATGACAGTATTATGGAACTGGTATTTACAGATACGGAAGGCAATGTAGTGACACCGGTCAATGCCGGAGACTACTCCACATTGTTTGATGAGCAGGATCTGTATGCGGCAAGAGCAACCAACTTAAACGGTACTTACTTCGATGAGATCTATCACGGCAGAACTGCTTATGAGATGATCCACAAGCTGTATTGCTATGAGAACACCCATCCGCCACTCGGCAAGGAGCTGATCGCGCTCGGCGTTCTGATCTTTGGTATGTGTCCGTTTGGCTGGAGATTTATGGGAACGCTGTTCGGTGTTCTGATGGTGCCGATCATCTATAATTTCTCCAAGAAGTTCTTTAAGGAGACGTGGATCAGTATAGTGACGACGATCCTGTTTACGTTTGATTTCATGCACTTTGTTCAGACGCGTATTTCCACGATCGATGTGTATGTTACGCTGTTTATCATGCTCTCGTATTTCTTTATGTACTGCTATACGAGACTCAGCTTTTTCGATACAAAGCTGTCCAAAACGCTGATTCCGCTTGGACTCTGTGGATTTGCCATGGGTCTTAGCTGGGCGTCCAAATGGACCGGTATCTATTCGGCAATCGGACTTGCGATCATCTTCTTTGCACAGATGATCCAGAGATTCCGTGAGTACATTTATGCAACGAAGAATCCAAATGGAAAGACAGGAGAGATTTCCCATCAGTTTATTATCAAGAACTTCCATAAGAAGCTGATCGTCACTCTGCTGTCATGCTGTATCTTCTTCATTGTTGTGCCGGCGGTGATCTATGTACTGTCCTATATTCCGTTTAACGACGGTACGGACCGTACGCTGATCCAGAAGGTGATCGAGGCACAGAAGACGATGTTCAATTATCACAGCACACTGAATGCAACACATCCGTATGGATCGAAATGGTATCAGTGGCCAATCATGTACCGTCCGATCTGGTATTATTCCGGCGTTGTGTCAGACACCGTCAGAGAGGGTATCAGTGCCTTTGGTAATCCGCTTGTATGGTGGGCCGGTATTCCTGCCTTTGTATATATGCTTTATCTGGTATTTGCCAAGAAGGACCGCAAGGCTGCATTTTTAAGTGTCGGTTATCTGTCACAGTATGCACCGTGGTTTAAGGTGACACGAGTTGTATTTATTTATCATTATTTCCCAAGTGTACCGTTCGTTACGGTTATGGTGGGCTACAGCATGTACCGGCTTGTAAAGAAATATCCGAAAGCGAAGAAATACGCCTATATTTATGCGGCGCTGGCAGTAGGACTGTTTGCAATGTTCTATCCGGTCTTAAGTGGTACGCCGACGACTGTGCATTATGTAAAAACTTACCTGAAATGGTTTGAGAGCTGGGTATTATTACAGACCTGGTAATAAGGAGACGACATGAGTACAAAGATACGCGAAAGTGTAAAGAAATTATCCCATGGCAAGGAGCTTGAACAGGCTCTTCCGGAGTATCTGGAGCTTGCCCTGGACATTCATGACAGTCATGCAAGACTGAAATTCATGATGGAATATTATGTGTTTTATGAGATGATCACAGAGGGGATCAATCCTTATATTAATACGGCAGAAGATATTGCACAGGCTCTTCATCAGGCGGTTCGTGTCCTGATGGATCCTGCCTCCTTCGGAGAGGAGGAACGCAGCCGGCAGAGAGAGAATCTGCTTAAGCTTCGTACGGAAGTGACAGACCGCATGCAGGTGCTTACCGCATATGTAGACCGTTTTGTTGTATACGAGTATATTCTGAACCGCATGCAGTATCGCTTTGAGGATCAGGAGGTTATCGCCGAGGACAGTGTCTTTGCGCAGGAGGTATTAAACTTTATCTTTGCAACTAAGGACAATATGGCGATCAACGATAATATTCGCATGGTGATCGGACAGCTTCCGATGCGTATGACGAGAAGCCATTATTTCGATCTGATCCGCGAGAGTATCTCTGTCTACAAGGGTTCTGACAAGAGTGCACTGGAGGGACATCTGTACATGTTCCGCACCAATGCAATGCTTTACCGGACCGATGACATGGAGAAGTATTTCACAGAGTTTGTGCCGGTCATCAAGGAGTTTGATGAACTGGATTATGAGAATATGACAGCCGAGATGTATCAGATTTATGCTGAGAAGCTTCGCACGAATGCATCAAAGCTCAATGATATTTCGGATCTGTACATGCTGATCCAGAAGCTGATCAACGGAGCATATTCCATGTATCTGGCAGATGGCGGTCAGAAGGCAGCCGATAAGATTCCGGCGGCACAGTTAGTGATCCGCGGTATCAACGAGCTGTTCCTACATGAGGAAAGTGCTATCTGGGAGAAGAATGAGGAGCATCCTCTTGAATCAGAGGAGGACAAGCTGTACTGGCTTGGCGAGCATTTTCCGGAGATCGAGGGAATGCAGGAGCGGATCTACGAATCCATGACAACGGCAGATGCCGTGCTGGAGGAGACGATCAAATCCGAGAAGGAGCAGATCACAAAGCTCGGACTGATGGAGGGCTTTACACATCTGCAACAGCTAATGCAGTTAGCTTCCGGCAGCGACTTTGTGGAACTTGAGTGGAAGGATGAGGAAGAAAAGGTAACCGCACAGGATGCAGAGAAAGCGGCAGAGCAGATCGTAACCGAGTTGAAGCAGGAGTTCAAGGGACAGTCCCGTCTGGTGAGACGTGCGATCATGGCGAATACGCTGGAAAAGATCCCTGTATTTTTCTCAACACCGCAGGAGGTGGCAGATTATATCAGCCAGTCTCTGATGCTCTGTGATGATGAAGCAGAGAAGTATGCATCCAAACAGTTGATTCAGGAAATGATGGGATAATTTGGCAGGGATTTCCGGAAAAGGAGGAGTATGCTGTACTGGAGTTCAAAAATGTATCTGGACGCGGATATTTCCGTCAAAAAGAAACGGTATCAGAAGCTTCTCGAAAAAAATAAGCCGACAAGACCGTTATATTGTATTACATTACCCGTAAATGGAGAAAATATCATGGAGATATATTCCTCCGTGGAGCTGTGGTTTCGCTGGTACCGGAAACGAAGGGTGACGGTGATAGGTCTGGCGGGAAGCCGGGAGAAAGCCGAAATGCTTGCAGCACAGATCTGTCTTGATACAGTTTGCAGAGAGGGTGACATCTCTCCCCGGATCGTGCGTGGATATTTTGAGGATATCATGTAAACAGCAACAGGATGCCGGGAGGAGGTGTGCCGATGGCAGTGATCATACTGGGTGTGTTTAAGTGGATCGGAATCATTCTGCTTTGCATTTTGGGACTGATGCTTCTGCTATGTCTGGCAGTGCTTCTGATACCGATCCGGTATCAGCTGTCTGCCGTATGGCAGGAGGAGCACAGAGTGAAGGGAAGTGTAAGCTGGCTGCTGCATCTGATCCATCTGTCTTTTGACACGGACAGAAACCAGAGAGTGTGTATCCGTATTTTTGGCATCCCGGTGAACGGCAGATTTCATACAAAGAAAAAGAAATTCCAAAAGCGAAGAAAAGTAAAGCAGAAACGGAAAGCATCCGGCAGTACTAAGGTCCAAAGGAAAGAAGGTGTTTCACCAGCGAAAGTGCAGAAGGCTGTGGAATCTTCGACAACAGCCGGTGAACCGAAAGAAGCAGGAGGGGCGAAGACGGCGGATTCATCCGATTGCACACTGCGGCGGATAACGGACAGAGTGAAAAAGTTTTTCTTGTCAATCGCCGGCTTATTCGCTAAAATAAAGGCAATTGATGAGGAAAGCATTGAGCTGCTTCAGGCAGTTTTAAAGAGCAGTGGAGGGCTGTTAAAGCATATGGCACCACGCAGCCTCAGGGGGCGACTTCATTTTGGAACCGGAGATCCGGCGCTCACCGGACAGCTTCTGGGAGTACTTAGTGTCCTTTTTGCCATGTGGGGCAAAGGGATTGCGGTTATACCGGATTTTGAACAGGAAGTGTTTGAGGGAGAGGCAGCAGTGAAGGGATATGCAAGAGGGATCATAGTGTTGATCCTGATAATCAGAGCGCATCCGTTGCGGTTAATGGAACGGTTAGACAGATCATAGGATGCTGTTGCAGCATATGGAAAGGTATGGTGATATCATGGCAGACAATAATTTCAACACGGCAGTTGGTTCTCTTCTGAAAGGTATGGAGGGTTTTCTGACAACCAAAACAGTGGTTGGCGATGCAGTACGGTTTGATGATGGAACGATCATCCTTCCGCTGGTAGATGTCAGCTTTGGTGTGGCCGCGGGCTCGTTTGCGGAGAATGGCAAGAAGAACAATGCTGGCGGCGGAATGGGAGGAAAGATTCAGCCAAGTTCCATTTTGATCATCAAGGACGGAACAACGAAGTTAGTCAATGTTAAGAATCAGGATGCAGTTACAAAGGTGCTTGACATGGTGCCGGATCTTGTCGATAAATTCAAGTCTGGCAAGGGTTCTGACGAAGAAAAAGAAAAAAATTAAATTTGTTCTTGCATTTTACATTATGATTTGGTAGAATAAGCATGTTGTGGCAAAATTAGACAGTCATAATAGTTATTGATAAATCATGACCGTTAGGGTTAAATATGCTAAGGAGGTGCTTACGATGGCAAAATGTGCAGTTTGTGGAAAGAGCGTTCACTTCGGTAACGCAGTAAGTCATTCCCACAGAAGAAGCAACAAGATGTGGAAGCCAAATATCAAGTCCGTTAAGGTTAAGGTTAATGGCGGCACAAAGAAGATGCCGGTATGTACAGGATGTTTACGTTCTGGAGCAGTAGAGCGTGCGTAGGCGCTTTTCGGTATTATATGAATACAAAGAAACCGTAATATACGGTTTCTTTTTTTGCAAAAATCACACAAAATGTCTTTGAACAGGAACTTGTCTATTGATGAGAACTGTAGTACAATGAGGCAAAATAGGCTGTTTTGGAGAAAGGAGGGGATGTGATGGCAAACGCGATGTATACCGGTGATGAAATCTGTGCTATGGGGCAGAAATATTACCATTCGCTGGCAAAGATCTGTAAGAGACTGGAGAAACAGGGCTACTGGCGGGAGGCAGAGAACATGATGAAGCAGTCTGCAGCGGAGGTGTTAGATCTGTATGTCCAGTCGGTACTGGTGGAACTGGCGGTGCGTCTGGACAATATTTCTGACGGGCAGAAAGAATACATCCGGTGCCTGACACAGACCAATCCGCTTGAGATCAGCCCGGATGCGGAGATATTGGAGCAGAGTGTAGTTCATTACGCGGAGAAGTATGCAGCGATGCCTCCGATCCTGATCCAGATCTGCGGTGTGTATGACAGGCATTTGAAAGAGGAACAGGCGGTGCTGTTTCTTGACAATGTGATCAATGTTCTTTTGTGTATGATGGAATTATCCGACCGCTTTGACCGGGCAGGTCAGGAGTATATCCGTGAATATTATGAAAGAACCGTGTTATTTGTCTGCTCCGGAGGTGTCAGCCCGGAATGGGAGGAAAGCTATATCCGTCATAAGCTTGCTGCCCGAAATATCTGCTCCGGTGTGAAATGGCTGACCGGGGAAGAAAGCAAAAAGGCTGAATGGCAGGTGAATATGCCGGCAGATAAGACGGATCAGAGAATGCTTCCTGAAACGGTTACTTCGGACGAAGTGGAGTCGGAAGGAAATATACAGGAAAGTCCGGAGGATGAGCAGAGAGAAGCCAGGAAAGAGTTTGAAAAGGTAAAGAAACGGCTGCAGGAGCGGCAGAAGGCAGAAAAGGAAGCAAAAGAGCAGCGAGTGGCTAAACTTTTGGACGAACTGAATCAGCTGGTAGGACTGGACAACGTCAAGGAGGAGGTCCGTTCTCTTGTGAATCTGATCAAGGTGCGCCGGATGCGCGAGGAATATAAGCTTCCCGCTATGGACATGTCTTATCATATGGTATTTACCGGTAATCCGGGAACCGGAAAGACCACGGTTGCCCGTCTTGTGGCAAGGATTTACAGAGAGCTCGGTATCCTGTCGGAGGGGCAGCTTATCGAGACAGACCGTTCCCGTCTGGTTGCCGGTTATGTGGGGCAGACGGCGATTAATGTCCGCGAGGTGGTGGAGCAGGCGATCGGCGGCGTATTATTTATTGATGAGGCATATGCGCTGGTCAGCCCGGATACAACGAATGATTATGGCTCTGAGGCGGTAGATACGCTGGTCAAGATGATGGAGGATCACAGGGATGATCTTGTGGTGATCGTTGCCGGTTACAGGGAGGAGATGGAGCAGTTCTTGCGAAGCAATACGGGACTCATCTCCCGCTTCAATAAATTTATTACATTTGAAGACTATTCCGAACAACAGTTGTTAGAGATTTTAACGGTTATGGCGGAACAGGCAGGGATGGTCGTTGAGGATACGGCAGTGAAGAAGCTTGGATTATATCTTGCCTCCATGAATGAACAGGAGCGCCGGGACTTTGGAAATGCCCGTGGTGTCCGCAATGTATTCGAGAGGATGATCGTGAATCAGGCGAACCGGATCGTGCTTCTTGAGGAGCCGACAAAGGAGCAGCTCATCACGCTGACGGCGCAAGATGTGTGATTGACCGCCCCGATGGAATGTGATACAATAATTAGTATCTTATATTGTGTTATAATACGAAATTTAAAGGAAATGAGGGAATGCAATGAGAGTGATTGCAGGAACGGCGAGACGTCTGAAACTGGAGACTCCGGCGGGACGCCATACCAGACCGACCTCGGATAAGATCAAAGAGACGTTATTTAATATTATACAGCAGGATCTGTATGAGGCAAGATTTCTGGATCTGTTCAGCGGCAGTGGCGGGATCGCGATCGAGGCATTGAGCAGAGGTGCGGCAGAGGCTGTGCTGGTAGACAACGACCGGGAAGCACTGCGGTGCATCCGCACGAACCTTCACCATACGCATTTTGAGGAACAGGCAAGGGTGATGGCGATGGATGTTATCCAGGCACTTCGCAGACTGGATCAGCAGAAGAAAGCATTTGATGTTATTTTTATGGATCCACCGTACAGCATGGGGCTGGAGAGAAGGATAATTCCTTATCTGATTGAGTCATCGCTGGTTCATGATGATACAAGGATCATTGTTGAGGCATCCATGGAGGACGATCCGATCGTGCTTCCTCCAACCTGTGGATGGTATGTGGAGAGAGTCAAGGAATACAAGAACAATTGTCATATATTTATCTGCCGGGATAAAACAGCCGTGGCGGGAGAGGACGAATAACGATGAGTACAGCAGTATTTCCGGGAAGCTTTGATCCGGTGACAACGGGTCATGTTGATCTGATCCGGCGTGCTTCACGGATGTTTGACCGGCTTGTGGTCGGTGTTTTAGTCAACAGTGCAAAGCAGCCATTATTTTCCAAAGAGGAGAGGGTGGCGATGCTGCGGGAGATTACAGCGGATCAGGATAATATTGAGGTGTCTTCTTTTGAGGGGCTTCTGGTAGATTTTGTGAAGGAGCAGCATGCAGATGCGATCGTGCGGGGACTGAGAACGCCGGGAGATTTTGAGTATGAGCTTCCGCTTGCACAGGCGAACCATAAACTGTCTGTTCAGGCAGATACCATATTTCTGGCATCTGCACCGGAGTATTCCTATATCAGCTCCAGTGCAGTCAGAGAGCTTTTAAGATATCAGGCAGATATTTCCGGTTATGTACCGGAGACGGTTCTTCGCTATATGAGGGAGCATGGAGTAGTATCTAATTAACATTATCATAATCATAGATTTGCAGATAGGAGAGAACGATATGCAGTCAAGCAGAATTGAGCAGGAGATTGATGATATTTTTGAATTTGTGGAAAGTTGCCGTATGCAGAGACTTTCTTCAACGAAGGTGGTAGTTCCTAAGGACGAGCTTTACGATCTACTGGATGATCTGCGCCGGGATGTGCCGGAGGAGATTAAGCGCTATCAGAAGATTCTCCGACAGAGAGAGGAGATCCTTGATAATGCAGAGCAGAAGGCGGCAGCGATTCTCTCAGATGCGCAGGAGCAGTACAAGGCTCTTGTGGAGGAGCATGCGATCATGCAGGAGGCTTACCAGCAGGCAGAGATCACGGTACGGGAAGCCAATGAGCAGGCAGAGCAGATCGTTGCCAATGCAAGAGCACAGGCAGCGGAGATCGGCAATGGTGCGATCTACTACACAAGAGATCTGTTAGAGATGTCTGAGAAGACACTGGCTGCGGCATTGGAGACCACAAGCAGCAATGCGCGGGCGTTGGAGTCAGCGCTGCAGGGATATCTGGATGTGATCAGCCAGAATAAGGCGGAGCTTGTCACAGACGAGGATGCCCAGGTGCAGGCGCAGCAGGAAGCAGCCGCACAGCAGGAAGAACTGCAATTGCTGGAGGTACAGGAAGAGCCTGTTTCATAGGCAAAGGCAGGGGAGATTCCAATACAAAGGATGCCGTCACAGAGATGGCAGAGGAAGGTGCGGGTGAGAATGAACGAGAAAACAGATGTACAGGTGATCATCAACGGGAAGCAGTATACGATATGCGGTTACGAGAGCAGTGATTATCTGCAGCATATCGCGAATCATATCAATGAGAAGTTTGATGAGTTTAAGCGGCAGGAGGCATATAACCGCCTGGATATGGATATGAAGAATATTCTTCTCGCGATCAATCTGTCCGATGATTATTTTAAGGCACAGAAGCAGGCGGACGAGAACAGACAGCAGCAGGGCGAGGTCGAGCAGGAAATGTTCCGCATGAAGCATGAGATCGTCTCACGCAATGAGGAATTAAAGTCTGTGAAGGAGCAGTTAAAGCAGGCGCAGGCGAAGACGTCAGAGCTTGAAAAGAAAACGATCCGTCTCGAAGCGGAGCTGGATCAGAAGACGCAGGAGCTTTTGAACAAAGAGAAAGAGTTGGAGAAGAAATCTCAGGATATCGCTCAGAAAGAAAAGGAATTAGAGCAGAAATCCCAGGATATCGCCCGCAAGGATAAGGAATTAGAAAGCAAGACCAAAGAGGTCGAAGAGAAGAATAAAGAGCTTCTGCGGAGAGCGGCAGCACAGGTGGCAAGACCGGAAGTGCCACAGCAGCGGCAGGCATATCCGGCAGCAGCCAATGTCGTCAGACCACAGCAGCAGGTGCAGACAGGAGCCACATCAATATCGCAGAGCAGCCAGCCGGTGAAAACGGTGGTGTCGGCAGCACACCCCACGGCTTCCGGGACACAGTCGGTCAGTCAGGCTGCAGCAGTAACGCCCAAGGATGACAGCATCATGTCAGGAATACAGCCTGTAGCAGTGGACAAGACGGACAATGCAAAGCCTGCGATCGCGTCCTTTGAGATGGAGGCGGATCCGAAGGAAGACGGCACACAGGACAGTCAGAATAGTGCGAGGGGACGAAAGAATTCCGGTTCCAGACGTTCCCAGAGTAAGAGAAAATAAAAGAACAGGATAAAGGGCAAAACACCGGTTTTGCCCTTTATTATTCGTGCGAAGGTAAAGTGAGGATGGAACAATAAATTTGTTCCATTCCGGCGCCCGCAGAGGATTTGACTTCGTGAACAAAGATCAGGAGAGCAGATAGAATGACAGACAAGATTCAGAGAAAAAAGCCCGAGATTTTATCGCCGGCAGGCTCGATCGAGAGCGTGAGAGCCGCAGTGAATGCCGGATGTGATGCGATATATATTGGCGGGAGCCGGTTTGGGGCGAGAGCCTATGCAGATAACCCACAGGGAGACGATATGCGGGAGGTGATCCGCTACTGCCATCGGTACGGAGTAAAGGTCTATATGACCGTGAACACGCTTCTAAAACCGGAGGAGCTTGCAGACTCCTTATACGATTATATTGCGCCGTATTATCTGGAAGGACTGGATGCGGCGATAGTGCAGGACGTCGGCGTGATGCGCTTTCTTCACAGACATTTTCCGGGGCTTGATCTTCATGCCAGCACGCAGATGACGTTGACAATGGGCGAGAGTGCAAGTGTATTAAAACCGTACGGCGTGACAAGGATCGTGCCGGCAAGAGAGCTGTCCCTTCCGGAGCTTGCCGATATGCGCCGGGAGACGGGGCTGGAGCTTGAGATCTTTGTGCATGGAGCATTGTGCTACTGTTATTCCGGACAATGCCTGTTTAGCAGTATGCTGGGAGGAAGAAGCGGCAACAGAGGACGATGTGCACAGCCGTGCCGGCAGCTCTATCAGTGCGAAGACGGCAGGGGAGCGGGGTATTTATTAAGTCCGAGAGAGCACTGCAGTCTTGAATATATTGGCGACCTGATGGAGATTGGTGTGGATTCGCTGAAACTGGAGGGGCGTATGAAGCGCCCGGAGTATGTGGCGCTGACCACAGCGATGTACCGCAAATATGTTGATTTGTATGATAAGCTTGGAAGAACGGATTATGAACAATATCTGGCATGTCATCAATCGGAGTGGCAGGAGGATGTACGGAAGCTGGCGGAATTATACAACCGTCAGGGTTTCACCTCCGGTTATATGGAGGGAAGAAGCGGCGTGCCGTATGCGGTTCCGAAGGGCAAGGGAGATATGATCGCGGATCTGCGCCCAAATCATGGCGGTGTGCAGGTAGGTACGGTTACGGCGGTTGATCCGCACACTGCAACATACCGGTTGGAACGCGATGTTCATGCACAGGATGTTGTGGAATTTCGTGACGGGAAGCAACGCACATCCTATGAGTATACGATTGGAGAAGGACGCCGTAAGGGAGAGCTTGTAAAGACGAGATATCTGAAGGGCAGCCGTATCCGCAAAGGAGACAGCGTATACCGTACAAAGGATGCCGGACTTTTGGAAGAGATCAGGGAGCACTATCTTTCGGAGGATGCAAAGCTTGCTGTTTCCATGCACTTTGAGGCGGCAGAGGGAGAGACGATGAAGCTTTGTGCGGCTTTTCAGGGAGAGGACAGAGAAGCTTCCTTTCTGCTTGAGGGCGATATATGCCAGAAGGCACAGAAAAGTGCGGCAGAGGAGGAGTCGATCCGGCGTATTTTATACCAGACCGGCGGTACTGTTTTTCGCTGCAGCAATTGCCGGGTGAAGCTTACCGGCGAGCTTTTTATCCCGGTCGGGGCGGTGAAACGCCTGCGGCGGGAGGTGCTTGCAGGACTGTTAGAGAAGTTAGAGGCTTCGGAATATGACCGTCATATCGGAAAGCCTCTGACAGAGATAAATAATGGGCAGCCGGAAAGTGAGATGTATGCTGAACCGATGCATCCGGAGCATGTGGCAGGACAGTCAGGCAGTAAGGATCCGGAGCGAATCGTCGTGTCGGTATTATATGACTGGCAGGCACAGAAGGCAATCGACGATCCGGGTGTGGACGATATTTATCTGCGGACGGAGCAGATGGATGACAGTGAACTTCGCAGGCTGATCAGAAAGGGCGCAGCATCGGGAAAGAATATGTACCTGATGATGCCGCTTATTTTCAGGGAGGCAGTGTACCGGTCGGAACAGCAGAAGCTAAGCCGTGGAGACAGTATTTACCGGATGTCGGAGCTTACCGGTTATGTGATCCGTAATATGGAATCATTTGTGTTTCTTACGAAGAAAGCCGGGATCGCTGCGGAAAGGATCATTACAGATGCCAATCTTTATACCGCCAATAACGAGGCGTTGAGCTGGTGGCAGGATCAGGGTGTCAAACACTGCACCGTGCCTCTGGAACTGACCGGACAGGAATGTCAGGAGCTTTCTACATCTGTAGATATTGAGGCGGTTATTTACGGATATATTCCGCTGATGGTATCGGCGCAGTGCGTGCATCGTCATCAGAAGGGATGTCAGAAGAAAAACGGCGGCGGGCAGCTTTTGTGGATGCAGGACGCCAAAAAGCGTACCTTTGTGGTTTTAAATTGCTGTAAATATTGTTATAATATCATTTATCACGGAGAACCTCTCTGTCTTGACGAGGAGCGGCAGCAGTACAGAAAGTGCGGCATAAAGCGTTTCCGGTATGATTTTACGATCGAGACGCCGCAGGAGATGACAGACATTTTGAAGGGAAGATTTCCGGAGGGACAGAAGGGACATTTTTATGATCCGGTCCAGTAGTGATGGATAACAAACCGGGCGTCGGAGTCATTCCGGCAGGCAGCCGGTTGACAGAAAGGTATCGATTAATATGGATAAACAGGAGGCGGCAAGAAAGCTGCAGGAGCTTCTTGGAAATAGCAATACCATCGGAGTCATGCATTCCGTGGTTGTAGAATTATCAAAATATATTATTATTTTCCTTTTTGCCGTATATACCTGGCATTGTTTTACGGTATTTATAGGCAGGGACAAGGAGCGTAAGGAGAGAGTATACAGACATCAGTTAAAGCTGATGTTCACCATCCATTTTATCTGCTCACTTGTGCTTTTCTTAAACAGTCTGCATGTGCAGATCATTATTCTGTATCTGCTGCAGGTTGTTCTGTTTGTGTTTGCGGGAAAAGCGTATCCGTATGTATATGAAGGAATGTCAAAGATCGTTCTGAATAATATGTTGATGCTGCTGATGGTCGGCATGGTCATGATCGAGCGGCTGGACACGGGAAGCGCCATCCGGCAGATGATCTTTGCGGCGGCAACCTGTGTGGCAGGGCTGTTCATTCCGTATATCATAGAAAAGTTTTCCTACTTTGATATATTTGGCTGGTTTTATGCGATCGCAGGGCTGGGGCTTCTTGCACTTGTCTTTGTGATCGGAGAAGAGAGGTACGGTGCAAAGAACTGGGTGTCGATCGGCAGCTTTGCACTGCAGCCGTCTGAGTTTGTAAAGATTATCTACGTTTTTTTTGCAGCCGCATTTCTGGCAAAGGCAGAGAGATTTAAGGATCTTGTGCTTGTGACGGCAGTTGCGGCAGCGCATGTGCTGATCCTTGTATTGGAGAAGGATCTGGGTGCGGCACTGATCTTTTACATCACGTATCTGGTGATCCTGTATGTTTCCACGGAGCGGCTGAGTTATCTTCTGGCGGGATTGGCGTGTGGCTCCGGGGCGGCAGTGGTGGCATATCATCTCTTTACGCATGTACAGAATCGTGTGATCGCATGGCGTGATCCATGGAGCACGATCGCTAATCAGGGGTATCAGGTGGCACAGTCGTTATTTGCCTTTGGTACAGGAGGCTGGTTTGGCATGGGGCTTGGAGAGGGAATGCCGGACAAGATCCCGGTCGCGTCCAGTGATTTCATTATTTCAGCGATCGGCGAGGAGCTGGGTGTGTTTTTCGCAATCTGCGTTGTGCTTGTCGAGATCAGCTGCTTTGTCATGTTTGTCAATATTGCCCTGAAAATGTCACGCCGGTTTTATAAGCTGACGGCGCTGGGACTGGCAGTGGAGTTTATTTTTCAGGTGTTTCTGACTGTGGGCGGTGCGGTGAAGTTTATTCCGTCCACGGGTGTAACGCTTCCGTTAGTAAGCTACGGAGGAAGCTCGGTTATCAGCACGATCGTGCTGTTCAGTATTATTCAGGGCATGTATGTATTAAACAGAGAGGAGGCGGGAGAGATTGAGGAGAAAAGAAAACGAAAGCGCAGAGCGGAGCAGGAATGGGAAACGGAAGAGTACGAAGCGGAAGAAGCCACGCGCCGCAGAGCGAAAAGAACGCAGAGACAGGAACGCAGATAAAGATAGAAAGCGCGGAAACCGTCAGGTGATCGCAGTAGCGTACTGCGTTGTCATTGTCTTTCTGGGGATGATCGGATATCTTGTGAAGTTTATGGTGCAGGATAGTCAGGAAATCATCAACAATCCCGCCAACAAGAGGCAGGAGCTTCTGGCAGAGCGGATTGTCCGCGGTGATATCGTGTCGTCGGACGGCAGGGTGCTTGCTACGACCGAGACGGATCAGAAGGGAAATGAGACAAGAGTTTATCCATATAAGAACGTTTTCTGCCATGTTGTGGGACGTGTGTGGAACAGTAAGACCGGTATAGAACTGGAACAGAGCTTTCCGCTTCTGACCTCACATGTCAATCCGTTAAAGCAGCTCTCCAATCAGCTGCAGGGACAGAAAAATCAGGGCGATATAGTTGTAACAACGTTAAATGCGAAGCTGCAGCAGATCGCATATGATGCGCTTGGAAACCAGAAGGGCGCTGTTGTGGCAATCGAGCCGTCCACCGGAAAGATCCTGGCAATGGTATCCAAGCCGGATTATGATCCGAATACGGTGCGTTCCGAGTGGGACTCGCTGGTGGCAGATGAGGGTGGCAACTCAGCACTTTTAAACCGCGCGACGCAGGGGCTGTATCCGCCGGGATCGACGTTTAAGATCCTGACGGCGATGGAATATATGAGAGAGAATCCGTCATTTGACAAGTACCGGTATGAATGCAGCGGAAGCGATACGTTTGGAGGCAATGTGATCCGGTGCTACAACGGGGAGCACCATGGGACGGTCGATCTGAAAAGCTCACTGGCGCATTCCTGCAACGGTTCTTTTGCACATATCGGTGTGGGTTTAAACCGCAAATCCTACCGCAAGCTCTGTGAGGCATTTGGTTTTAACAGCTCGCTCGGTGTAAAGTTTGTCAGCAGCAGGAGCCGTTTTGTGCTCGACGAGAAATCGGATACGGCAGAGGCGGCACAGACGGCGATCGGTCAGGGAAAAACAACGATCACACCATTACAGAATGCCCTGATCAGCGCAACGATCGCCAATGACGGAGTAATGATGACTCCGTATCTTGTCGATCACACGGAGAGCGTGGACGGGCATGTGGTCAAGAAATATGAGCCGCAGGAAAAGCGGACGGTCATTTCAAGGAAAAGAGCCAATCAGGTGACAAGGATGATGCGTTCAGTCGTGTCTGACGGTACGGCAGCAGCTTTAAGGAATCTGTCCTATCCGGTGGCAGGTAAGACAGGCACGGCAGAGATCGATTCGGAGGGGACCTCACATGCATGGTTTGTGGGCTTTGCGCCGGCAGCAGACCCCAAGATCGCGGTCAGTGTAATCGTGGAAGGTGCCGGAACGGGGAGTCAGTATGCGGTGCCGATCGCAGCGAAGATGCTTGAGGAATATCTTGGAAATTGATTTCTAAATTTCATTGCAATAAATAACAAAAAAGGGTATACTTAAATTTAGTGAAACAAATGCACGTATGCCACCGGGAGGGATTGCAATGATTGAGGCAACAAGTTGTGGCGGTGTGGTGATCTTTCGGGGAAAGATCTTACTATTGTACAAGAATTACAAAAACAGGTATGAAGGATGGGTGCTTCCCAAGGGCACGGTTGAGGAAGGCGAAGAGTTCAAGGAAACTGCTTTGCGGGAAGTAAAAGAAGAGACGGACGCAGATGCCAGTATTATCAAGTATGTGGGGAAAAGCCAGTATACTTTTAATACGCAGGAGGACACGGTCGTAAAGGATGTACACTGGTATTTGATGATGGGCGAGAGCTATCACAGCAAACCACAACGCGAGGAATTTTTCGTGGATTCCGGATTTTATAAATATCACGAAGCAGTTCATTTGCTCAAGTTTGCAAATGAGAAACAGATCTTGGAGAAGGCTTACAGCGAGTTCCTTGATCTGAAGAAAAGCAACCTGTGGGGAAATCGTAAATATTTCTAAAGACAGGCTTTATGTGAATGACTTTATTGACAATTTACACGAAAAAAGATATAATTACAGAAGGTTGATCATATTAGAGATATCCAGAGAATTTAAATAAGGGAGAAAAAAGTATGGGCAATAATATTTTAATTGTAGATGATGCTGCATTCATGAGAATGATGGTAAAAGATATTTTGACAAAGGGCGGATATAACGTAGTCGGCGAGGCTGAGAACGGTGCAGTGGCAGTTCAGAAGTATGCAGAGCTCAAGCCGGATCTTGTGACACTTGATATTACCATGCCGGAGATGGATGGTATTCAGGCGCTGAAGAAGATCAAGGAAGTAGACGCCGGAGCCAATGTTATCATGTGTTCCGCAATGGGGCAGCAGGCGATGGTTATCGAGGCAATCCAGAATGGTGCCAAGGACTTCATCGTAAAGCCATTTCAGGCAGATCGTGTGCTGGAAGCAGTGAAGAAGGTTATTGGCTGATCAGACAGCAGATACATACAAGGAGATGTTTTTGGCATCTCCTTTTTGTTTTCCCGGAAAGGGAAAATTGTTGACATTTGAGCTGAAAAATGGTAACATATCTTTTGTTGCGACATGCAGCGCCGGTGTGGCGGAATTGGCAGACGCACATGACTCAAAATCATGCGGGTAACACCGTGCCGGTTCGAGTCCGGCCACCGGCATTAGAAGAGAAGCCATACAGATTGGTTTCTCTTTTTTAGTATATAAGAAAATGATCGTAACGTAGTGTGAATCAAGGCAAACACAGTTTTTTTGTTTTTGATTTCCAGATATTTTCGGCGAAAGGAGTGGATCATATGACCTGTAAGGATATTCAGAAGCTGTTTATTCCGTTTATTGATGACAAGCTCAGCGTGTCCGATCTGGATGCTTTTTTGAATCATATGAACACCTGTAAGGAATGCCGGGAAGAATATGATATATACTATACAGTAATCATGGGAATGCGCTATCTGGATGAGCGCCAGAATATTTCGGAATTTAAGCTGGATTCGGCGCAGAAGCTGCGCTCGGCGGCGGATTATCTGTTTAAGTACCGCATTCTCAGACTGGAGAAATACATACTGCTTGCCGTGTTGTGTATTGGCGTAGTGCTTTTATTTTAGGAGGGCTGACGGATGAATGGAAAGATCGTATTGATTGATGGACATAGTATTTTGAACCGTGCATTTTATGGTGTGCCGGATCTGACAAACTCAGAGGGACTTCACACCAATGCAGTGTACGGTTTTTTGAATATTATGCTCAAAATTCTGGATGAGGAGAAGCCGGATTATCTGACGGTAGCGTTTGATGTGAAGCATCCAACGTTTCGTCATGAGATGTATGCCGATTACAAGGGAACCAGAAAGGGCATGCCGGACGAGTTAAAGGAGCAGGTTCCGCTGATTCAGGAAATGCTCCGCGCGATGGGAGTGCGCCTTGTGATGAAGGAAGGCTACGAGGCGGATGATATTCTCGGTACGATCGCACGGACCGCGGAGAAGGAAGGTCTTGAGGTATCTCTGGTATCCGGTGACAGGGATCTTTTACAGCTTGCCACAGACCGGATCATGATCCGTATTCCGAAGACAAAGCGTGGCGGCACAGAGATCGAGAATTATCATACGCAGGATGTCATTGACAAATACGGCATTACACCGCCGCAGATCGTTGATCTGAAGGGTCTGATGGGAGATGCTTCAGATAATATTCCGGGTGTAGCAGGTGTCGGAGAAAAGACGGCGGTCAAGATCCTTACCGCGTATCCGACGGTTGAGGATGCTTACGCACATCTGGATGAGGTAACGCCGAAGCGGACGCATGACCTTTTGGAAAAGGGACGTGATCAGGCAATGCTGAGCAAAGCGCTTGCGACGATCAAGACGGACTGTGAGCTTGATTATTCGCTGGAGGAGGCAGGGCTTCCGGAGTTGTTTAATGAGAAATCCTTTGCCATGGTTAAGCGGCTTGAGTTTAAATCGCTGCTCAAACGTTTCGATAAAAAGCAGCAGGAGCAGGCGACAAAGCATCTGCAGGTGCAGACGATCACAAGCGAGGCACAGGGAAGTGACTTTTTGAAGAAGCTGTATCAGGCAAAGCCGGAGGTCGTTGGTATCGGTTTTCTTGCGGATCACTGGGCGAGTGCCGGAGCACAGAAAAAGAAAGCGAAGAAATCAGGCGGTCAGCTCGCACTCGTATTTGATGATGGCGATGCGGCGATCACAGAGGAGGGCAGTGAATCCGAAGGAAAGGAATATGCCTTCTACGGAATGTCTGTTTCCTATCAGGAAGGGGAGCAGGTACACACGGGTTGTATGATGGCAGGAGAGTTGTTAAAGACAGAGTGGATCGTGAACAGTCTGCGTGAGCTGGTTCGTAAGATTACTCATATTGCAGTGATCGGTTGGAAGGACATGCTTCATCACACGACACCGTTATCCGGTGATAGCGGATCTGTTCCGCAGCAGGAGGGGTTTCCGGCAGAATCTGTGGAGGAGCAGGAGACATTGTTTGGAAAGCTTGCCGATCTGGAGATTGCGGCATATCTGTTAAATCCGCTCAAGGACACCTATCAGGCAGACGACATTGCCAGAGATTATCTGGACATGACGATCGCCTCCTATGCGGAGCTGTTTGACAGGAAAACGGTATCGCAGATCCTTGAAGATGATGCGATATCCGAGGAGTCGGTTCTGCAGTATCTCGGACAGCTTTCCTTTGTACCTTGTCTTGCGTTTGAGGAACTTCGTCAGGAACTTAATGATCAGAAAATGTGGCAGCTTTATCAGGAGATTGAGATCCCGACGGCATATTATCTGTATCAGATGGAACGAAGAGGCGTCTGTGCAGACGGCACGGTGCTCTCGGAGATGTCGGCACAGCTTCAGACTACGGTTGAGACACTGGAGCAGGAGATTTATGATCTGGCAGGGGAGAAATTTAATATTAATTCGCCAAAGCAGCTTGGCGTGATCCTTTTTGAGAAGATGAAGCTTCCGTTTGCCAAGAAAACAAAGACCGGATATTCGACCTCAGCAGATATTCTGGATAAGTTGCGCACGGAGGATCCGATCATTCCGAAGATCTTAGAGTACCGTCAGGTAACAAAGCTTAAGTCTACCTACGCAGATGGACTGCCGGTATATATTGAGGAGGATGGCAGGATCCATGGCAAGTTTAATCAGACGATCACGGCAACCGGACGTATCAGCAGCACGGATCCTAATCTACAGAATATTCCGATCCGTATGGAGCTTGGAAGACAGCTCCGCAAGGTATTTACGCCGAGAGAAGGATGGGTATTTCTGGATGCAGATTATTCTCAGATCGAGCTGCGTGTGTTAGCGCATCTGTCCGGAGATCAGGAGCTTATCGAAGCGTATCGGGAGAATAAGGACATTCACCGCTCGACGGCGTCCAAGGTATTCCATATTCCGTTTGATGAGGTCACAGATCTGCAGCGGAGAAATGCAAAAGCGGTCAATTTCGGAATTGTTTACGGAATCAGCTCCTTTGGTTTGGGGCAGGATCTGAATGTATCCCGTAAGGAGGCAGAGCACTTCATCAATCAGTATTTTGAGACTTACCCGGCGATCAAGACATATCTGGACGGTCTGGTTGATTTTGCGAAGACTTCCGGATATGCGAAAACCATGTTTGGCAGAAGAAGACCGGTGCCGGAGCTTTCCTCCGGCAACTTTATGCAGAGATCCTTTGGGGAGCGTGTAGCAATGAATTCACCGATTCAGGGAACGGCAGCAGATATCATTAAGATTGCGATGATCCGCGTGTCCAAACGACTTCTCACAGAGGGGCTTGAGGCGAGAGTGGTGTTACAGGTTCACGATGAGCTTCTTGTAGAGGCGCCGCCGTCAGAAGTCGAAAAGGTGGGACAGATCCTCCATGAGGAGATGGCTGGTGCGGCAGATCTTCTTGTGCCGCTCGAGGTAGAGGTAGAGCAGGGAAGCAACTGGTATGAAGCACATTGATATTTAGGGGAAGATAAGACGGTTGTAATCCGTTAGCAATATAGTGCTTGTGGCTTTCGAACCGCAGGTAAAATCAGGAAGGAAAGCAGATTTGATATGAAGGTAATTGGTCTGACCGGAGGTGTGGGAAGCGGCAAAAGTCTGGCGGCGCAGATGCTGGCGCAGGAATATCAGGCGCAGCTTCTGATCACAGATGAACTCGGACATACGGTGATGGAGCAGGGGCAGCGTGCGTATGAGGAGATCCTCGGGCATTTCGGCAGAGAACTTATGCAGGAGGACGGCACGATCGACCGGACGCTGTTGGCACAGAAGGTATTTGCGGATGAGCAGGAGAGAGAATGGTTAAACAGTGTGATCCATCCGGCTGTGATTCGTTACATTGAGGAATATATTGCGGCAAGAAAGGAAGAGCCGGGGACGATCGTTTTGGAGTCGGCACTGTTATTTGAAAGCGGCTGTGACCGGTTCTGTGATGAGGTCTGGTATGTCTGTGTTCCGGAAGCAGTCCGCAGACAGCGCCTTGCAGAAAGCCGTGGATACTCGCAGGAGAAGATCACTTCTATTTTAAAACGTCAGCTTAGCGAAGAGGAATTTCGCAGACGCAGTGATGTAGTCATCGAGAACGATGGCACGATGGAGGAGCTGCGTCAGAAGATCTTATCGGAAATAAAGGCGTAAGAGTGCCGGATTTATGTTTGCTTCCATGAGGCATCCGAGAAGTACAAGAGTTGCAGACAGCAGGAAGTACGGCAGCTCGCACAGGATGAGCCGGTGGCGTGTCAGAGTGATGCTGTGGAGCCCGCAGTGGAGATGATCACAGTGACTGATGGCAATCAGAAATGCCGGAATGAACAGAAGTGCCTGCGGAAGCAGAAAGCAGACAAAACCGAAGATGCCGGTAAAGCCGTTTAAGGTAATGCAGAAGGTGAGGAGAAGTCCATTCTGGAAGCCGATATATGCGGAGAAGAGACGGTAATAATATTTCCAGATATTGGTAAAGGCAAAGAACCACAGAAGCACAAAATATTTGCCGGCACGGCGCACCGCGAGCAGGAAGAAGTCCTGCCGGTTAATCTCCAGTGTCTGAAGCTCGGAAAGAAGTGTCTGATACAAATGAAATACAGATGCATAAATATTGCTGCGCAGCAGATATGCGGTCAGACAGCCCACAGACAGTCCGGCGGCAGCGAAAAGAAAAACGCTGATGGTAATGACAGGCAGCTTTTTTTTTGTTTTATTTTTGACAGCTCCGGTATCATTCATAAAAAATATATCTGTCCTGTTTTTGGGACAAGTACAGGACAACTCCTTGTGGATTTGATTTATTATATGATGTTGCAAATGTGAAATAGAACGGAGAAATCTGTCGAAGACTTTTCCTTGTATTTGCAGGTGGGATCCGATATCGTGAAATAAGATCAGATCGGGAGGAGCTTTGAGGTTATGGGGACAGAACGAAAAAAACGGCGACTGATATTTCTGGCTGCATGTGTGGCGGTTGTCGTGTTATACGGACTCAGTGCGGGAATGTCACAGAGACGGCAGTCGGAAGGACAGAAGGAGACTATGCAGACATCCGGCGGACAAAATGCGGCGAGACCGGTGGACGATCATGGATCGCTGCGGCTGTATCTGGGAGAATTAAGCGGACATGAGAGTCCGTTTCACACGGAAAGCGCAGGGGATAAGCGGCTGATGGCACTGGTCTATCAGCGGGTGCAGGAACGTGCTGATATTACGGTGAAGAGACAGAACAAGGGCGCTGTTTATGAGATCTGTCTGCATCCGGACGTGACGGATTCACAGGGACGGCTCGTGACGGCAGATACTCTTTTGTATAATTATTATCTCCGCTGTCAGACGGGATATACCGGAGATGACCGTGTCTGTGAGGTGCCGGTGAAAGGGCTGGACGTATACCGTTATGGTGCATCCGGCAAAATGTTGCGGAAGCGGAAGAAAAAGACAGCGCAGGTTCTTAAGAAGCCGGATAAGACGCTTCGCCGTCAGATCGCGGGTCAGCTTGTGACACCGATACTGCGCCGGGAATATCAATGGGTACGCAGCCTGTATTATGATATGGCGGCGAGAAAGCTGTGTCAGAAATATCCGGATCCTGTGCAGCTTTTTGCATATTATTATGCTCCCTCCACAGCGTATACCGGCAAGGGAAAGGACGCCGAAAAGGCAGTGGAAGAGATCGCAGACCAGTACGGGGCAGAGCTTGACCGGTTATCGGAAATGACAGGAAACAGCTACCGGGAAAAGCTGCGGGGACTGGCTGCGGAAAGGCTGTGGAAGCAGACGGCAGCAGGTACCGGAGTGATCGAAGGGATATCAAAGGTGGATGACAGAACAATCCGGATCGAGACAACGAAATACCGCAGACAGGATCTGGAGCGGCTGGGAGAGATTTATCTGGTCACGGGAACGGGAGAACAGGACGGATATCTTGGCACAGGTCTTTATGTTTTGCAGCAGGAGGATAAGGATACGGTTACCCTTTGCTGCAATTCTTATTATCAGAGGGAGGCAGCCAATCCGACACAGCTTCTTGTCCCGAAGGGGGATCTGACAACTGTGGAATGTATTCGGAAGATCTGCGCCGGATCTCTTGATATGGCATGTGTCTGGGAGCGCGTGGCATATGAGAAGGATAAGATTGGGAAAATGCTTAAAAAAGGAGACGCCTTGTGGGAATGTGCACTTCTTGGCGGTGTGGCCTATCATCCGGGAAGAGTCAATGCGACAACGCTGCGCAGGGATGCCGTGGAACAGGAGGATATGTTCCGGATCATGAGCCGGCTTGAAATGAATCCGTCTCAGACAACGGAGTGAATTGGCAGGCGGTTCTTTACATTTTGGCGCATTTCCTTTATGATGGAGAGAGAGGCTGTGATATCGCAACGGATATGCAGTCAAAAAGAATAGAAAGGAAATTTGACATGGCACAGAATCCAATCGTAACATTTGAAACGACACAGGGAACAATCGAGGCAGAGCTGTATCCGGAGATTGCCCCTAATACAGTAAACAACTTTTTATCACTCGTCGGAAAGGGTTTTTATGACGGTCTGATCTTTCACCGCGTGATCAACGGCTTCATGATCCAGGGAGGAGATCCGGACGGTGTTGGAACCGGTGGACCGGGATATTCGATCAAGGGCGAGTTCGCACAGAATGGCTTTGCCAATGATCTGAAGCATTCCGCAGGCGTATTATCCATGGCACGTTCCATGATGCCGGATTCCGCAGGCTCACAGTTCTTTATTATGCATAAGGATGCACCACATCTTGACGGTGCATACGCTGCATTCGGTAAGGTGACAAAGGGACAGGATATTGTAGACAAGATCGCAGAGGTGGAGACGGATTTCAGAGATGCACCGTTAGAGCCACAGATGATGATCAAGGTTACAGCAGATACCTTCGGCGTAGATTATCCGGAGCCGGAGAAGTGCTAGGCTTCTTTTTTGCGTATGGCATAATGAATCAGAGAGATTTCCGTAAAGGGGTCTCTCTTTTTCTGTTTGTTCACAATTCTTTGACATTATTATGTTAAAGTAATTTTTGATGTTGCGTAAGATCGCAAAGAATGGAGGACGAAACATTGATTGAAGTTAAAAATCTAGTGAAGCTGTATGGAAATCATGCAGCAGTTGATTCCCTTTCCTTCACCGTGGAAACGGGCAAGGTTGTGGGATTTCTGGGACCGAACGGTGCCGGTAAATCAACAACAATGAATATGATCACAGGTTATATTGCACCGACATCGGGCACAGTACTGATCGATGGTGTGGATATGGAGGAGGAGCCGGAGAAGGTCCGTAAGAATATCGGTTATCTTCCGGAGAATCCGCCGTTATACCCGGATATGCGAGTGAGAGAATACTTATATTTCGTTGCGGAGCTCAAAAAGGTGGCTCGTAACAAGCGTGATGTCATGGTCAATGAGATCATGAACCGGACCAAGATCGTGGATGTGTCTGAGAGACTGATCCGCCATCTGTCCAAGGGTTACAAGCAGAGAGTCGGTGTGGCGGGAGCAATGATGGGATATCCGGAGATCCTGATCCTGGATGAGCCTACGGTAGGTCTTGACCCGAACCAGATCATACAGATGCGTGAGCTGATCCGTGACTTGAGTGAATCTCACACGATCCTGTTAAGCTCTCATATCATGCAGGAGATCAGTGCTGTCTGTGATGAGATCATCATTATCAATGAAGGAAAGATGATCGCGTGCGATACACCGGACAATCTGACAATGCATATGGCATCCAACGGACTTCATCTTGTGATCAAGGGTGATGTGGCAGTGATCAAGGGAGCCCTCCGGACGGTTTCCGGTATCAAGAATGTCGTTTATGATGAGCAGATGGAGGAGGGGACACTTGGGCTGACACTTTATTCCATCGATAAGAAGGATCTCAGAGAGGACGTATTCTTTGCTCTGGCAAAGGCAGAATGTCCGATCCTTGAAATGCACCGTCAGGAGACAACACTTGAGGAGGCATTTATTGCTCTGACAAAGGGCGGATCCCGTCAGTTCGGCGGCAGAAAGCCTGTGAAGAAGCAGGGGGAAGCTGCGGAGGACAATGCCGCGGAAGACAGTACTACAGCAGAGACGGAAGACAACACCGCTGTGGAGCCGGAGACACAGGAAGAAACAGGGACTGTGACCGGCAGTGAGCAGGCGGAGTCTCAGAACGATCCTGAAGAAAAGGAGGAAGCATAATGTTTGCGATTTATAAGAAAGAGTTAAAGCAATATTTTCATTCCATGATCGGATTTGTATTTCTTGCCTTTTTTATAGCGATCATCAGTATCTATACATGGGCAAATAACTTCTACGGAAAGGCTGGTAATTTTGAGACGACATTAAGTTCATCCACCTTTCTGTTTGTACTGCTGATCCCAATCCTTACCATGAGAGTTTTGGCGGAGGAGAAGCATCAGAAAACAGATCAGCTTCTGTACACGGCACCGATCTCTATCGGTCGAGTGATCATCGGAAAGTATCTGGCACTGATCTCCTTGTTTGGAATGGGTATCCTGTTTATCGGACTTTACCCATTGATCTTGAAGCATTATGGAAGCACCGGCGTTCAGCTTGCACCGGCATACAGTGCTCTGCTTGGATTTTTCCTTCTGGGGGCAGCCTATATTGCCGTTGGTACATTTATTTCCTCGCTGACAGAGAGCCAGCCAATTGCAGCGGTCGTATCTTTCCTGGTACTTCTGATGAGTGTACTGATCTCAAATATTGCGGGAGCACTTCCTTCTGACAAGTTATCACAGGCGGCGATCCTTGCAGTGCTGTGGATCATTGTGGCAGCAGTGGCATATTACATGATGCGCAACCTGACCGTCACGATCATTCTGGGTGTGCTTGGTGAAGCAGCAATCTGGATCATATATGCAGTAAAATCCTCTCTTTATGAGGGAATTGTTTCCAATATCTTAAACTGTGCTGCGTTATCGTCCAAATTTAGTGATTTTACGCTCGGCGTTCTGAAATATGACGTGATCGTATATTATGCGAGCGTTGCATTTTTATTTGTATTTCTGACAATTCAGAGTATTAAGAAAAAGAGATATAACTAGATCATGCGCAGAAAGCAGCGCGGAAATGAGGTAAATGATGAGCGAAAATAAAGAAAAAAAGACGCAGAATAAAAAGCCCGGAAGGATCAGAAAATCCTTTTCCAGCCGTCAGTTCAAATCAGGTGCGTACAGTTCGGTGATCACTGTGATCGTGATCGCTCTGGTTGTGATCGTGAACCTGGTATTTAATAAGCTGGATCTTTCGACCGATCTGACATCGGACAGCTTATTTACGCTGACCAAAGAGTCACAGAAGGTTTTGAAGGATGTCAAGGATGATATTACGATCTACTATATGGTGGCAAGTGGCAGTGAGCAGGATTATATCCAGCGTGTCATTAAGCAGTACAACAAAGTTTCTGACAATATTAAGGTCGTAAAGAAGGATCCGGTTGTATATCCGAACTTCTCCAAGAAGTATGTGGACGATGCGGTTTCCGACAATGATGTGATCGTTGTGGATAATACGACGGGAGCAGCCAAGTATGTCTCCAACAGTGATATGCTGTATTCTGACCAGTACAGCTATTATAGTACCGGAAGCTCCGAGGAGTATCTGGATGTCGAGGGACAGATCACATCAGCAATCCAGAATGTTCTTTCTACCGATAAGAAAAAGATCTATATGGTGACCGGTCACGATGAGAAGAGTATCAGCGATTCCCTTTCCAAGGCACTTGAGAAAATGAATGTAGAAGTGAAGGAGATTTCTCTTGTTACCCAGAAAAATGTGCCGGATGACTGTTCTCTTCTGATCGATTACGGTCCGCAGAGCGATCTTCGTGACAGTGAGAAAACGGTAATGCTTAATTACCTGAAAAAGGGCGGCACGGCAGTTCTGATGCCGGGCTATGTGGAAAAGGATACGCCGAACATTGACGAGATCCTGGACTATTATGGCATGAGCATCGACAAAGGAATTATTTATGAGGGTGCCGGTCATTATGAGAATTATTTGAACTGGCTTGTACCGACGATCAATACCGATGCCGATGTAATGTCTAAATTTGATGACAAGGATTATGTGGTGATCGGTTCTTCACAAAGTATTAAGGAAGCAAAGAAATCCTCTCTGCGAAGTGACCTGACATTGACGGATCTTCTGACAACTTCAAAGCAGTCTCTGTTAAAGAAGGATCCAAGCTCCCAGAATACCGATAAGGAAAAGGGAGATGTAGACGGTCCGTTTGCAACAGCCGTATATGCTGAGGAAACCTTAGATAAGGGAACGACAAAGCTGACCGTAATTGCAACCAATGAAGTGCAGGATGATCTGATGCAGAATGTGATCAGCGGTATGCTGGGAGATTCCGGGGATGGAACGGCTGCAACCTCGATCGAGGCAAAGAGTCTGTCTTCTTCAACGATCACAATGAGTGCGGGAAGTGCGATCATGTGGTCCATTGTACTGGTCATTCTTGTTCCGGCAGGTCTGCTTCTGGCCGGTTTCGGAATCTGGTTTACAAGGAGGAGAAAATAAAGCATGAGCAAAAAAAAGAGACAGACAGTGACGCTTGTGGTACTCTGTTTGGTTTTGATTGCCGCAGGTGTTGGATATTATGCGCTGACCCGCTATCAGGCAGCAAAGGAGAAAGCAGAGAAGGCGGAAGAGGAAAAGACCGAGGGACTGTTTCAGCTTTCCTCCGATGATATCTGTAAAGTGGATTTTAAGGGAGAGAAGGCATCCTTAACCTTTGATAAGGACGGTAAGACCTGGAAGCTATCCTCTGATAAGAATTATCCGTTGAATCAGGATCGTATTGTTGATATGGTAGATGAGACAACAGGGGTTGCTGCCACACAGACAGTTACTACAAGCTGCGGGGATCTGACGGAGTATAATCTGGACAAACCGGATCTGACGGTGACGGTGACGGATAACGATGGAAAGGATACTACGATCTATGTGGGAATGGAATCCGTGGCCGGTGGCGGAAGATATGCATACTGCGGCGGCGATGAGAAGAAGGTTTATCTGATCTCTACCTCTCTGTATGACAGCTTTAATTACAGTCTGGGAGAGCTGATGAAGGTACCTGAGCTTCCGAGTGTACAGGCAGACGAGATCCGCTATCTGAAGCTGGAATCCGCCACAGGCAAGAGCTTTGAAGCAGAGTATGACGAGAAGAACTCTCCGTATAAGGATATTTACGGATGGTCGATCAAACAGCCGTATACCCAGCCGGTAGCCGGTGACAAGGATCAGCTCCAGAATCTGTTTGGCAGCTATACCAATCTGGATCTGGGTTCCGGCGTGACCTACAAAAAGGACGCTGCACTTGAGAAGAAATACGGACTTGATGCGCCGGCATACACCTTAAGCTTTCAGACAGCCAAGAAGAAGCTGACCCTTTACTTTGGTAAAGAAACGAAGGATCAGAGCAGCTATTATGTGAAGGTCAAAGGGGAGGATGGTATTTATCTGATGGATGCTTCCACGGTCAGTACGCTGGTTAATATCAATGCACTTGATTATGTATATCAGCGTCTGTATGTGGGAGATAAAGAGAAGCTTGATCAGGTAGAGTTATCTTACAATGGAAAGAAATACACCTTTGATGTCTCCAAGAAGAAAAAGAAATCAGAGACAGAATACACCTATACGATCACAAGCGGTGGCAAGAAGGTTGACAGTGATACCTTCAACACGGCATACAGCGTGATCAGTTATCTTGCACCGGGCGGTAATATCGACAAGAAGGTTACCGTGAAGAGTAACAAGCCGGTGGCGGAATTTACATTCCGTGAGGAGAAGAAAACAACGAAGATGATCATTCTTCCTTACGATGGAAAGAATTCCTACCGTGTCAGTGTAAACGGCGTAATGCAGTTCACGGCAGACAAGAGTGCGGTTGATAAGGTGATAAAGCAGTTTACTTCATTGAAGTGATCTTAGAATAATAAGCCCGGAATGCAGAGGGAATGCTATATTCCTTCTGCATTTTTTGTGTGCTGATCCAGACGCCCTCATTGGCGGGCGGGACAGAAGGGAGACGGTTTAAGTGGATCAGGTAGCCGATCATATGCCATTCGATATGAGAAAAGATATGCTTTCCCCTGCCGAGAAGCTCGATACTGTCGGCACCGGTATCCCACTGCGCAAGAAGCTCCTGCAGCTTTTCCGGTGAGACAAAGCCCTCCTCAGACGGAAATTCCCACAGACCGGCGAGGAGTCCCTTCGGAGGTCTTTTCTGAATCAGATAGGTTCCCTGATATTCCAGAAGAATGATCGTTTTATCTTCGATCTTTCGTTTCTTTTTGGGCGGCTTCACCGGGTAGAGTGACCAGGAATCCTCCTTATAAGCAGTGCAGAATTCCCTCAGAGGACATTCGCTGCACAGGGGAGCACCGTTTGGCAGGCAGACAGTGGCACCAAGATCCATCCATGCCTGATTATAGCTGCCCGGTTCTGTGACCGGGATGGCATTGGAAAGGAGAGAGCGCAGTTTCTTCTTAAACGGTGTTTTGGTGATGTCGGAATCATCCCCGCAAAGTCTTGTGTAGATACGGTATACATTGCCGTCAATCGCAGGAACGGCTTCGCCGAATGCGATTGAGGCGATCGCACCGGCTGTATATTCTCCGATGCCCGGAAGCGTCAGAATCTCCTCGTAATGCTCCGGGAAGCTGCCGCCGTATTCCTCCATGATCTGTATCGCTGCACGCTGCAGATTGTTGGCGCGGCTGTAATAGCCGAGCCCCTGCCAGAGCTTCATCAGCTCATCATGAGAAACGCCTGCGAGAGAGGAAACATCCGGCAGGCGTTTTAAAAAGCGTGTATAATAGTCCTTTACTGCCTCCACTCGGGTCTGCTGCAGCATGATCTCGGAGATCCATATATGATAGGGATCCGGTCGGGACGAGCTGCCGGCAGGAGTCCGCCAGGGAAGTGAACGGGCATTTAACTGATACCAGGTCGTAAGCGGAGTGGTGATTTTATGCAGTATTGTCTCAGGAGAGAAAATGTTCTTATTCATAGGAATACCGTACCTTTCAGAATTTATTTTGTCTTGGAGATGTTCTTGGCATCCTCCGATAATCCCATGATATCATGAATCTCTGCCAGAGGGATCTTGGTATATTCTGCCAGCTCCCATGGGGTGGCAGTACGACCGTTTTCCTCGGCGAGGTATTTGGCTGCCTCATGCAATAAATTTGTCTTGGCAAGAACCGTGTGCTCCCAGTCCTTTGCAATCGTGACGGAATCAATCATGCTTTCGATGGCAAGACGAATCTCTTCCTCGATCACGGCATTGATCTGCTTCAGATCCGGTGCCTGATCCACACGGAAGTCAGAAGGAGTCTTTCCAATACGCTCCAGTCCCATCAGGATACCGATGTTGCCCTCGGCGATCATCTCATCCAGTGCAATGCCGCGCTTTTCATAAGTTTTGGCAATGCGGAATACCTTGTCGAGCTGTTCGTGGACAAGGGCGTCCTTTGCTGAGGTATCGCCGGAGAGAAAGCAGTCCCAGAGAGCAGAAAGCTCGGCACCGCTATGCGCAGTGAGTGCGGAAACCTCTCTGCGGTAAAGTTCGAGATTGCGCTCTGCCTTGGAGATGCGGCGCGGAGCATCTGCGTTTTCCTGCAGCTGGCTGCCGTCTGTCTCCGTGGAAACTTCCGGCTCGCCGGAGTACATTGTCTCGGTGGAAGAAAGCACGGGACCTTCTGTCCGGGAAGGGTGAAAGCCGGTGATCGTGATGCCGTTGGTGACCAGATACTGATAGACAGCATCAAACTGTTCTTCCTTTAATTCCATATCGGAAAGATAGCGGTGAACCTCCTCCTTTGTCATCCGGTTCTGTTGTGACTGTGCGATCGCCTTGATCTCTTCCATACATTCCAATATTTTATTCTGATCCATATTCATACAACCTTTCATGGCAGTTTTCTGCCTTATTCTGTAGAGTTTTATCCTTTCTCCGATTGTAGAGAAAAACGGGGATTATGTCAATAATGAATCCTTGAAATACAGGGGAGCCTAAACACAGGAAAGAGCAAATAATTTGTGTATTTTATGTGGAAAAATTATTATAAAAAATGAGAGGTTTGTTATAGCCAAATGACCATTGTTTTGCTATAATATAGCTTATAATACGCTGCGTATGGACAGGTTTCTTCTCATGACCGTCCGAAATTGCAGCAAAAGGAGGTATTACCATGAGAAAAGGTTTCAAGAAAGCCTTATCATTCGTGCTTTCAGCAGCAATGATGGTTTCGCTCGGTTCCGGGCTTGACATCGCTCCTGCAAGTGCAGCAGATGGGGCAGCAGGTACTGGAAACACTCCTGCAGCAACAGTAGTTACATATGGTGCTATGGTTGGTTTCCAGACAAACTCATATGACTATCGTGACGGCTACGAGCAGGTTGAGGCTGATGCGAAGTACAATGAGTGGTTACAGGCAAACGGCAAGGAGGTTCAGCCTTACAATGGTGTGAACATCTACAAGAACGGTAACGGTCCTTCCCTGTACACAAAGGGTGACAAGAAGGGTACTCTGGATGAGTCTACCGCTGAGAAGGCTGAGCTCGTTGAGGGTGCAACCGTATCTGATGCAGTAATGTCTGCAGATGGCGAGTACACTGTATCCATCAAGGATCTCGATCTTGGTAAGGACAAGGACGGCAATTTCTACATGCTTGACATTGCTACCAACATCGTAAAGGATGATGTCAACAGCGCAGTTACAGCGAAGGCATCTTCTATCAAGGTAAACGGCAAGGAGATCGCAACAAACGTTGATCTTCCTGCAAAGGGCGATCTTAAGAAGGGCGCTAACTACAAGTTCATGATCGCTAACGGATATGCTCCGGACGATAAGACATCTCCGGATCCTCTGTATCAGGCAATCAAGGACAACGCTCCGAACACTGAGCTTGCAGCTCCAACCGGTAAGTTCGATATCGAGGTTACCTTCAAGATTCAGGGTGTTGACTGGACATATGTTCCGGCTGCACCAACAGCTACCCCTGTTCCTACACAGGCTCCGGAAGTGACAGCACCTCCTGAGGTTCCACTGAGCACATCATTTGATATGGCACTCAGCGCAAACGTAGTTGAGGCACTGACACCTTCTGCAGGTCCTGATGTCAGAATTGATCCTACAGATACTACAGGCAAGAAGGTGATCCAGTCTGCTGTATTTGGTTCAGAGGCAATGAAGGCAAAGGTTACCGCAGCTAAGAGTGCTGACGGTAAGGCTCTTTTCGATGCTAATACAATGGACTACATTGTTTCTGACAGCTCTTGTGCAACCATCTCCAAGACTGGTGAGTATGCACTGTCTGTTACAGCAAGAAGTGATATGCCGGATATCACCAAGAGTGGTGCGATCTGGTTCCCTATCATCATCAACGGAAGCACAGGTGTTATGCCTAAGGACTTCAACCTCAAAGCAACAAAGGTTGTCGTTGGTGAGGGTGCTTCCGCTAAGGAATATTCTTGGACATCACAGCTTATGCAGGATGCAAAGGGCAATGTAAGACTTACCGTTAATAACGAGTGGGCAACAGATGTCGAGAAGGAAACAGCTAATACAATTAAGGATGAGATCCCTGTAAAGAAGGGTGACAAGATTACATTCAAGTTCTACGTTGTAGCAGAAGCTCCGGCTCCTGCAAAGACAGCTACTCCTGTAGCAGTTGTTCCTTCAAGCACTTACAAGGCATATCTTGGATTCCAGACAGATGACTGGCTTTTCCGTGATGTATGGCATGCAGATACAGGTCTGAAGTGTAAGGATTATGATTACACCAAGCAGGTAGCATGGAGCCATGAGGGCAAGACCAATCCAATCAATGTAACATCTATCACTGATGCTACAATGGAGAAGAACGGTGTGAAGTACAAAGTTGCAATCACCGGACTCGATGTGAAGAAGGTTTCTTCTGCATCAACGAAGTTTAACATGTTATATCTTTCTACCGATATTCCTCTTTCTATGAAGGGTGTATCCGTTAAGGACGCTGTTCTTAAGATCGATGGCAAGGTAATCAAGGAGTACAAGGTTGTTCCTAACAAAGGCGATGCTTCCAAGTACTATCAGTTCATGCTGGCAGATGCTTATGCTCCATCTGATGGAACAAAGGATGCTGCATATCCATCAGGAAGCGAGTTAAAGACATTCCCAACCAATTCTATCGAGATTGAGTACACTGTAAACGGTGTTGACTTCAACAGTAAGACGATCGGTGTTAAGAAGGGTAAGACCTTCACACAGGGTAACTTCAAGTATAAGGTTACAAAGGCAGTTGTTCTTTCCGGCGACAACAAGGTTTCCAAGGGAACTGTTCAGGTTGTTGGTCTTTCTAAGAAGGGTAAGAAGAAAGCAAGTCTTTCTCTTGGCGCAACCGCTAAGGTTACAAGCAAGGCTGCAATTGCAACCGCAGCTTCTGTTATGACTTACAAGATCACATCTGTTAAGTCCGGTGCTTTCAAGAACTCTGCTAAGCTTAAGAAGTTCAGCTTTAAGAAGGCTACAAACGTTAAGGCACTTCCTTCTAAGGTATTCATGAACTGCAAGAAGCTCAAGACCGTAGAACTTAACAAGAAGATGAAGAAGATTCCTGCTAAGGCATTTATGGGATGTAAGAAGCTTACAACCATCAAGTGCAATGCAAAGCTGAAATCTGTAAGCAAGACTGCATTCAAGAAGTGCAAGAAGAAAATTAAGGTTACAGGTAAGAGCAAGAAAGCAAACAAGAAGAAAATTAAGAAGGTATACAAGAAGGTAAAATAATTACCGGAAGGTAGATTTTCTGAAATAACGGGATGCCGTATCTGAGCGATCAGGTGCGGCATCCTTTTTTGTGGAAACGAAGTTGAACAACAAAATGACTGCTTATTTCCGGTCTACACGCGTAGGACTTAGTGAAATCGGCATTTCTACTATATATGGTAAAAATATTTAAAAACACATACAATATCTTGTGGACTTTTGGCGACGGGTTTGCTATAATCGACTATAGACGCGCTTGCGAAAAGTCCGTTCGGTACGATGAAATGGACTGTTTTCAATATATAGGAAAATGCTCGTAACGTGGTGGGATGCCAACGAGAATTGCGAAGCAATTCTTGGAGGGCAAAGGAAGGAGTATGGAGCTCGCAGGCAGGGGTGAACAAAATGAAGAAAGAAGAGGTGTTTTGGGACAATGAAAGTAACAAAAAGGGACGGAAGAGTTGTTGACTATGACAGAAATAAGATCGTGATCGCTATTCAGAAGGCAAACGTGGAGGTAGACCGCTATGAGCAGGTTTCTGAGGAGACGATTGATGCCATTGTTGCCAGCATTGAAAATAAAAGAACGGATAACCTTATGGTGGAGGATATCCAGGATATGATCGAACAGAAGCTTATGGCAGAGCGTAAGTATGAGCTTGCAAAAAAGTACATTATATACCGCTACACCAGAGAAATGGTTCGCCGTGCCAACACCACAGACGATTCCATCATGAGCCTGATCAAGAACAGTAATAAGGATGTTATGGAGGAGAACTCTAACAAGAATGCATATATTGCGTCTACGCAGCGAGATCTGATCGCCGGTGAGGTGTCAAAGGATCTGACCAAGCGTATCCTCTTGCCGGAGAAGATCATTAAGGCACATGAGGATGGTGTGATCCATTTCCATGATATGGATTATTATCTGCAGAACATTTTTAACTGCTGTCTGATCAACATCGGTGATATGCTTGAGAATGGAACGGTCATGAACGGAAAGCTGATTGAGAGTCCGAAGAGCTTCCAGGTTGCGTGTACCGTTATGACACAGATTATTTCCGCGGTTGCCAGCAGCCAGTACGGCGGTCAGTCTGTTGACATCCGCCACTTAGGCAAGTATCTGCGCAAGACCAGAGATAAATATGAGCGCCACTACAAAGAAAAGTACGGAGATATAATTTCCGATGAAGTCAGGGAGCGTTTTATTGATGACCGGCTCCGTGATGAGCTTCGTTCCGGCGTGCAGACGATCCAGTACCAGATCAACACTCTGATGACCACAAACGGACAGTCTCCGTTTGTTACATTGTTCCTGAATCTGGATAAGGATGATCCGTATATCGAAGAGAATGCGATGATCATAGAGGAGATCTTAAAGCAGCGTATCGAGGGCATTAAGAATGAGAAGGGTGTCTATGTGACACCGGCATTCCCGAAGCTGATCTATGTGTTGGATGAGCATAATTGCTTAAAAGGCGGAAAGTATGATTACCTCACCAAGCTTGCGGTAAAGTGCAGTGCCAAGAGAATGTATCCGGATTATGTTTCTGCCAAGATGATGCGTGAAAACTATGAGGGAAATGTATTCTCCTGTATGGGTTGTCGGAGCTTTTTAACACCATGGAAGGACGAGAATGGTAATTATAAGTTTGAGGGACGCTTCAATCAGGGCGTTGTCAGCCTGAACCTGCCACAGATCGGTATTCTGGCAGAGGGCGATGAGGAGAAGTTCTGGGCGCTGTTAGAGGAACGTCTGGCACTGTGCTTCGAGGCTCTGATGTGTCGTCATCATGCACTGGAGGGAACCCTTTCCAATGTAAGTCCGATCCACTGGCAGTATGGTGCGATCGCCCGCCTTAAGAAGGGGGAGCCGATCGACAAGCTTCTGCATGACGGTTATTCCACAATTTCTCTGGGATATATCGGATTGTACGAGGTAACAAAGCTTATGACAGGTGTCAGCCATACCGACCCGAAGGGAACGAATTTTGCACTGCGTCTGATGAAGCGTCTTCGTCTGGCATGTGATACCTGGAAACTTGAGACAGGTCTTGGATTTGGACTGTACGGAACACCGGCAGAGAGTCTGTGTTATCGCTTTGCAGAGATTGACAAGAAACGCTTCGGTGAGATTCCGGATGTAACCGACAAGGGCTATTACACCAATTCTTATCATGTGGATGTCAGAGAGAAAATCGATGCGTTCGAGAAGTTCCGCTTTGAAAGCCAGTTCCAGAAGATATCTTCCGGCGGTGCGATTTCTTATGTGGAGATTCCGAATATGCGCCATAATCTGGAAGCACTCGAGGATGTGGTACGGTTTATCTATGATAATATCCAGTATGCGGAGTTTAACACAAAGTCGGATTACTGCCATGTCTGCGGATATGACGGTGAGATCATTATCAACGATGATCTGGAGTGGGAGTGTCCACAGTGTCATAATAAGGACAAGAATAAAATGAACGTTACAAGACGTACCTGTGGATATCTTGGAGAGAATTTCTGGAATGTCGGAAAGACAAAGGAGATCAACGCAAGAACGCTTCACCTGTAAAAGAAGGCGGGAGTAATCCGCAGTGTCCGTGAGGGAAAAGGAGCAAATGCCCTGCGCCCGCTGCAGTGTTCTGCGGAATCATAGTTATGGGATCATAAAAGAAGTAGTTTCTGTCAGTGTGACCGGAATGGTAAAAATGGATTTGGAAACCGTCCCGGAAGCACTGGCAGATTGTTCTGTCAGAATGCCTTTTTTGTTCAGGCGGCATTTCATTTTCAGGGAGTCCACGGAACCTGTAACATGTTTCAGTTCCTCGGTATTCATGGAAGCCTGTTCGATGATCCTGCTGAAGTAGTAGGACGCGGTTTCGCCCGGCAGTGTAAACGAATAAATCGTATCGCTGTCGTCGGTGGTTATCTTCATATTTTCAAGCTGTGAGGAGGCATCCTGCATAATATCCGAGATAAAGGTAACCATGGAAAGTACCTCCTCCGGGGAACGCTCAGTTTTTGTTTTCTCCTTGCCGTTATCGGAGCAGTACAGTCCGTTACGGTAGGTGGAACGTGTTTTCTCTGTTTTGCCGCGGGAGGTTGTTTTTGTTGTCATATCAAGCTTTAGATTGTCGCGGTCATCGGCACCCGTCACATGGGCGCGCGCCGAGAGAACGCGTTTGCCCTTGATCAGTCTGCCCTTTAGATTGATCGTAGCGTCGGTATCCACCTGAAAGGACGGTTCGTTTAAAATCTGCTCAAAGGCATAGTAGATTTTCCCCTCAGGTGAATCCGGATCCGGTGTTGTTTCCGGAAGGGGAGTCTCTGATGCATCTGTCCGGCTGCCCGGACCGGAGGTCGTGACTGGTGCGGCTGTCTGTGGGGAGGCCTTCTGATGATGACGGTAGAGTGCGATCCCTTCCGCGGTGATCAGACACACAACAAGCAGGGTACACAGAATATATTTTACAGATGATTTCTTCATATGGATACCTCCGTTCACAGGTGGAATGGCAGCGGTGTTACAGAAGACAGACACTGTCGTATAAGATAGATTATAGTAGTATTTTGAATATGGGTCAAAACAAATTTAAAAGGAGTCGATCAGATGAATTATGCAGAAATAAAACGATGTGATGTGGCGAACGGACCGGGGGTGCGTGTGTCCTTGTTTGTCAGTGGCTGTACCCATCACTGCAAAGAATGTTTCAATAAAGAAACATGGGATTTCGGGTTTGGAAAGCCGTTTACACAGGATACGATCGATGAGATCCTGAAGCTGTTAAGTCCGGGTTATATCAAGGGCATTACGCTGCTTGGCGGAGAGCCGATGGAACATGTGAACCAGCAGGGACTTCTGCCGTTGCTGCGCCGGATCAGGGAAAAGCTGCCGGACAAGACCGTATGGTGCTTTACCGGATATGATTACGAGAAGGACGTGATCGGCAGGATGGTTTCGGAATGGGAGGAGACGAAAGAATTTCTTTCCTATCTGGATGTGCTGGTGGACGGTGAGTTTAAGATCGAACAGAAGGATCTGGGACTGATCTTTAAGGGTTCTGCCAACCAGCGCACGATCCTGGTGCAGGAATCACTTGCGGCAGGGCATATTGTATACTGGGATCCGCAAAATCCTTAAGAAACTGATAAAATTGTATGAAATCCCAAAGAAATCCCAAAAAGGCTTGAAATTTTAGGACAAGTCCGCTACAATAATGAGTGGGTTGTGACTGCGAGGTAATCGGGCAGTTATGAGAAATGCTTAATTACTGCACAGCGCCAGCAGTGACAGTATATTATAAATTATATTTTAGGAGGAATTAAAAATGGCAGTAAAAGTTGCAATTAACGGTTTTGGTCGTATCGGACGTCTTGCTTTCAGACAGATGTTTGGTGCAGAGGGTTATGAAGTAGTAGCTATCAACGATCTGACAAGCCCAAAGATGCTTGCTCATCTGTTAAAGTATGATTCATCACAGGGTAAGTATGAGAAGGCTGACACAGTTTCAGCTGGAGAGGATTCCATCACAGTTGATGGTAAGGAGATTAAGATCTATGCATTCCCTGATGCAAACAACTGCCCATGGGGCGAGCTTGGTGTAGACGTTGTTCTTGAGTGCTCAGGTTTCTACACATCTAAGGAGAAAGCACAGGCTCATATCAACGCTGGTGCTCGTAAGGTTGTTATTTCTGCTCCTGCAGGAAATGATCTTCCTACTATCGTTTACAACACAAACCATGAGACACTTAAGGCTGAGGATAACATCATTTCTGCAGCTTCTTGTACAACAAACTGTCTTGCACCTATGGCTGACGCTCTTAACAAGTACGCAGCTATCCAGTCTGGTATCATGGTAACAATCCATGCTTACACAGGTGATCAGATGACTCTTGATGGTCCTCAGAGAAAGGGTGACCTCAGAAGATCCCGTGCAGCAGCAGTTAACATCGTTCCTAACAGCACAGGTGCTGCAAAGGCTATCGGTCTTGTAATCCCAGAGCTGAACGGAAAGCTCATCGGATCTGCACAGCGTGTTCCTACCCCTACAGGTTCTACCACAATTCTTACAGCTGTATGTAAGGGTTCTGATATCACAGTTGAGGGTATCAACGCAGCTATGAAGGCAGCAGCAAACGAGTCATTCGGTTACAACGAGGATCAGATCGTTTCATCTGATATCGTTGGTATGAGATTCGGTTCTCTGTTCGATGCTACACAGACAATGGTAAACAAGGTTGCTGATGACCTCTATGAGGTACAGGTAGTATCTTGGTATGATAACGAGAATTCTTACACATCTCAGATGGTAAGAACAATCAAGTACTTCTCAGAGCTTGCATAATTTGATCTGAGGTGCTTAGCCGGACAGGCTGTTAGCATTTGCTGACGGATACTTATCCGGTGCATTGGATGATCCATGTACGGGTCCGGTCTTTCATTGGACCGGGCTCGTTTTTCTTTTCTTCTGTATTTTTTAGAAGATATGATTAATTATTAGGAGGAATATAACATGTTAAATAAGAAATCTGTTGATGATATCAACGTAAAGGGCAAGAAGGTTCTGGTTCGCTGTGACTTCAACGTACCACTTGATGCTGACTTAAACATCACTGACGAGAACCGTCTTGTAGCTGCTCTGCCTACAATCAAGAAGCTGATCGCTGACGGTGGACAGATCATTCTCTGTTCTCACCTTGGTAAGCCTAAGGGAGAGCCAAAGCCAGAGCTTTCTTTAGCACCTGTTGCTAAGAGACTTGCTGAGCTTCTTGGACAGGAAGTAAAGTTTGCTGCTGATGCTAACGTTGTTGGTGACAACGCAAAGGCTGCTGTTGCTGCAATGAAGGACGGCGACGTTGTACTTCTTGAGAACACACGTTACAGAGCTGAGGAGACAAAGAACGGAGAGGCTTTCTCAGAGGAGCTTGCATCTCTGGCTGATGTATTCGTAAACGATGCATTCGGTACTGCTCACAGAGCACACTGCTCTAACGTTGGTGTTACAGAGTTCATCCGTAAGAAGGGTGGAGACTGCGCTGTTGGATATCTGATGCAGAAGGAGATCGATTTCCTTGGTAATGCAGTAAACAATCCGGAGCGTCCATTCGTAGCAATTCTTGGTGGTGCTAAGGTATCTTCCAAGATCTCTGTTATCGAGAACCTTCTTGACAAGGTTGACACACTGATCATCGGTGGTGGTATGGCTTACACATTCATGGCTGCTCACGGTGAGGAAGTTGGTAAGTCACTCCTTGAGGAGGATTACAAGGATTATGCTCTTAAGATGGAGAAGAAGGCAGAGGAGAAGGGCGTTAAGCTTCTGATCCCTATTGATACAACTGTTGCTGATGATTTCTCTAACGATGCAAACATCAAGATCGTTGGTCGTGGAGAGATCCCTGCTGATATGGAGGGTCTTGATATCGGACCTAAGACAGCGGAGCTTTTCGCAAATGCGGTAGCAGGTGCTAAGACTGTTGTTTGGAACGGACCAATGGGCTGCTTTGAGATGCCAAACTTCGCAAAGGGTACGATCGCAGTTGCTGAGGCAATGGCTAAACTTGAGGGTGCTACAACGATCATCGGTGGCGGTGACAGTGCAGCAGCATGTAACCAGCTTGGTTTCGGCGACAAGATGACTCATATCTCTACCGGTGGTGGAGCTTCTCTTGAGTTCCTTGAGGGTAAGGATCTTCCTGGTGTAGTTGCAGCAGACGATAAATAATCAGATTCATATAAGGAGATAGTACAATGGCTAGAAGAAGAATTATTGCCGGCAACTGGAAAATGAACAAGACTCCTAGTGAGGCAGTTGCTTTAGTAAATGAGTTAAAGGACTTAGTAGTAAACGATGACGTTGATGTTGTTTACTGTGTACCTGCAATCGATATCGTTCCTGTCGTAGAGGCAGTTAAGGGAACAAACGTAGCAGTAGGTGCTGAGAATATGTACTTTGAGGAGAGCGGAGCTTACACAGGTGAGATTTCCGCACCAATGCTTGTAGATGCAGGCGTTAAGTATGTGATCCTTGGTCACTCAGAGCGTCGTGATTACTTCAAGGAGGATGATGTACTTCTTAACAAGAAAGTAAAGAAGGCATTCGAGGCCGGTCTTACACCAATCCTTTGCTGTGGTGAGTCACTGGAGCAGAGAGAGCTCGGCGTAACAATGGACTGGATCCGTCTTCAGATCAAGTCTGATCTTGCCGGTGTTACAGCAGATCAGGTTAAGAGCATGGTAATCGCTTACGAGCCAATCTGGGCTATCGGAACAGGCAAGACTGCTACTTCTGATCAGGCACAGGAGGTATGTAAGGGTATCCGTGATCTCATCGCTGAGATTTATGATACTGATACAGCAGAGGCTGTCCGCATCCAGTACGGTGGATCTATGAATGCCGGAAATGCAGCAGAGCTTCTTGCTAAGCCGGATATCGACGGTGGTCTTATCGGTGGTGCATCCCTTAAGGCTGATTTCGGTAAGGTAGTAAACGCATAAACATGATGCAAAGGAGTCAATATCTTTGATACCGATGTCATGATATTACGCTGTTAGCTTTTGGATTAGTAATAATATAAAACGCCATGAAATGCGTTCAATGTATATAGATATCGTTGAACTGTGTTTCGTGGCGTTTTCTTTTAAATCTCAGGCAGCTCTTGTTATTGACGAATGCGAGGGAATCTTGTATACTCAAGGATGGTAGAAGTGAAAGTCCGCTGCCGGTGCTGTGGCGCGGCGATAACAGACAGAGACAGCACAGAAAAGAGGAATAGAGATTATGAGTCAGAAACCAGTTGTATTGATGGTATTAGATGGATACGGATTGAATGACAAGGTTGAGGGAAATGCGATCGCACAGGCGAACACTCCTGTAATGGACAAGCTGATGGCAGAGTATCCGTTTGTCAAAGGAAATGCAAGCGGTCTTGCAGTAGGTCTTCCGGATGGTCAGATGGGTAACTCAGAGGTTGGTCACATGAATATCGGTGCCGGCCGCGTGATCTATCAGGAGCTGACACGTATTTCAAAGTCAATCGACGATGGCGATTTCTTCGAGAACGAAGAGCTTTTAGCTGCCATTGAGAATGTTAAGAAGAATGGCTCAGATCTTCATTTATATGGTCTGCTTTCCGATGGTGGTGTACACAGTCATAATACACACCTGTACGGACTGTTGGAGTTAGCAAAGAAGAATGGCGTGGAGAATGTATATGTTCACTGCTTCTTGGATGGTCGTGACACACCGCCTGCATCCGGTAAGGAATATGTAGAGCAGCTTCAGACAAAGATCGACGAGATCGGTGTTGGTCATATTGCCAGCCTGCATGGCCGTTATTATGCAATGGATCGTGATACGAACTGGGATCGTGTTGAGAAGTCCTACGCTGCACTTGTATATGGTGAGGGCGTAAAGGCAGAGGATGCTGTTCAGGCAATGGCAGATTCTTATGCCAACGATAAGACAGATGAGTTCGTTGTTCCTACCGTCATCGAGAAGGACGGCAAGCCACTGGCAACGATCAAGGACGGCGATTCCGTGATCTTCTTTAACTTCCGTCCGGATCGTGCAAGAGAGATTACCCGTAGCTTCTGTGATGAGGAGTTCACAGGCTTTGAGCGCAAGAAAGGCTTCCTGAAGCTGACATATGTATGCTTCGTTGATTATGATGATACAATTGGCAACAAGCTTGTTGCATTTAAGAAAGAATCCGTAGAGAATACGTTTGGTGAGTTCCTTGCAGCCAATGGAAAGACACAGCTTCGTCTGGCTGAGACAGAGAAGTACGCGCATGTTACATTCTTCTTCAATGGCGGAGTAGAGGAGCCGAATAAGGACGAGGAGCGTTCCCTTGTGAAGTCTCCAGCCGTAGCAACCTACGATCTGCAGCCGGAAATGAGTGCTCCGGAGGTCAGCAGACGACTGAATGAGGCAATTGGTTCCGGAAAGTATGATGTGATCGTCATCAACTTCGCAAACCCTGACATGGTAGGTCATACCGGTGTGATCCCTGCAGCTATCAAGGCAGTTGAGGCAGTGGATGGGTGTGTCGGTTCTGCAGTTGAGGCAATCAAGAAGGCTGACGGCGTTCTGTTTATCTGTGCCGATCACGGAAATGCAGAGAAGATGATTGATTACGAGACCGGTGAGCCACATACCGCTCACACAACCAATCCGGTACCGTTTATTCTTGTCAACTATGACGAGTCATATACACTTCGTGAGGGCGGATGCCTTGCAGATATCGCTCCGACACTGATCGAGGTTATGGGTATGGAGCAGCCAAAGGAAATGACAGGAAAGTCACTCCTGATTAAGAAATAATTGTCTTGACGGGCAGAATATGGGTAGATCAAAAAATCTACCCGTTATAGAAAAAACTTCTTGAAATGATGGGACACATGTGCTATCATTAAGTAGTTGTTGTGTAACATCATGACAAATTTAAGTTACATTGGATTAAATTGGAGGTTTTTCGATGATCAACATTATTCATGGCATTTTATTAATTCTTTATATTATTGATTGTATTGCATTGACGGTTGTTGTATTGATGCAGGAAGGTAAGCAGGCTGGTCTGACCGGCGCTATCAGTGGTGCTGCAGAGTCATACTGGGGCAAGAACAAAGGTCGTTCCATGGAGGGCGGACTTGTACTCGCAACCAGAATTATGGCTGTACTTTTTGTTGTATTCTCACTGTTGCTGAACCTTAATATCTTCAGCTAAAGCGGATTGCTTTACGGAGGATCAGTACGATAGAAAATTATGCCGTCTCATGGGTATTTCCGTGAGGCGGTTTTTTGGAATTAGGGAGGTTTTGCGCCTGCAGCCCGGAGTTTGCGGGACGAGAAAGGAATGTAAGATATTATGGTACAGGAAGAATTTGAAGAGAAAAAGAAAATGATCGAGGAGTTTGTGGGCTCCAAGGGATACCGCAGTATGTCTGTGAAAGAGATGGCGATGGTGCTTCAGGTGCCGTCCCGTGACAAGAAGGATTTCCGTGAGGTGTTAGACGCGCTGGCGAGGGAAGGCAAGATCAGCATTGATCTGAAAGGGAAGATCAAGCCGCTTCCGGCAGATGTCAAGGTCGGAAAGTATATGGCGACACAGCGCGGCTTTGGTTTTGTACGCGTGGAAGGAGAGGATGACGATATTTTCATTCCGGGTTCCTATACCAAGAGCGCACTGGATGGCGATACCGTGCAGGTACTTGTCAAAAAGGAAGGCGGCGAAGGCAAACGGCGCGAGGGTCAGGTGCTTAATATTCTTGAACGGGGCAACAGTGTTCTTGTCGGAACCTATACACGCAGCCGTAATTTTGGCTTTGTGACGCCGGATAATCAGAAATTTACCAAGGATATTTATGTTGCGAAAGCAGAGAGCAAGGGGGCGGTGACCGGTCACAAGGTTGTTGTCGAGATCACGGATTTTGGCGATGAGCAGCGTAAGCCTGAGGGACGTGTTCTGGAGATTCTGGGACATGTCAATGATCCGGGTGTTGATATTCTTTCCGTGATCAAGGCATACGGTCTTCCGGAGGAGTATCCGGATGATGTGATGAAGCAGATCGAGAATATTCCGGATGAGGTGGAAGAGAAGGAGAAGGCTGGAAGAGCCGATTTCAGAGATCTTCAGACAGTTACGATTGATGGTGAGGATGCAAAGGATCTGGATGATGCCATCACCATTTCCAAGGAAGGGAATATGTACCATCTGGGTGTTCATATCGCCGATGTCAGTCAGTATGTGACGGAAGGGTCACCGCTTGACAAGGAAGCGTTAAAACGAGGTACCAGCATTTATCTGGTAGACCGCGTTATCCCAATGATCCCGCACAAGCTGTCCAACGGCATCTGCTCCTTGAATCAGGGCGTTGACCGTCTGGCGCTGTCCTGTATGATGGACATCAACGAAAAGGGTGAGATCGTAAAGCACAAGATCTGTGAATCAGTGATCAATGTAACAAGACGTATGTCCTATACAAGTGTGCATAAGATCATCGAAGAGAAGGATGAGGCGGAGCGTAAGGAATACGAAGAGCTGATCCCGATGTTTGAGTTGATGTATGAGCTGGCAGATATCCTGCAGGCGAGACGGGAGAAGAGAGGCTCCATTGATTTTGATTTCCCGGAGGCAAAGATCATTCTCGATGAGAAGGGGAAGCCGATCGATGTGAAGGAATACGAGCGGACGCAGGCGAACCGCATTATTGAGGAGTTTATGCTGGCTGCCAATCAGACGGTCGCTGAGGAGTATTTCTGGAACGAGCTTCCGTTTGTATATCGTACACATGAGACGCCGGACATGGAGAAAATCCAGAATCTGGCACTCTTTATCGAGAATTTTGGGTATACTTTAAAGATCAAGGAGGATGAGATTCATCCGAAGGAGGTTCAGAAGCTGATGCGTTCCATCGCCGGCAAGCCGGAGGAGGGACTGATCGGCAGGCTGGCACTTCGTTCCATGAAGCAGGCGAGATATACGACAGAGTGTGAGGGGCATTTCGGACTTGCACTTAAGTATTACTGCCACTTTACCTCGCCGATCCGCCGTTATCCGGATCTGCAGATCCACCGCATCATCAAGGAGAATATCCACGGCGGCATGAAGGATAAGAGGATCGATCATTATCAGAAGATCCTTCCGGAGGTTGCAGAGCAGACGAGTGCTCTGGAGAGGCGTGCAGATGACGCAGAGCGCGAAGTAGAGAAGATGAAGAAGGCAGAATATATGGAGCAGTTTGTCGGAAAGGATTTCGAGGGAACGATTTCCGGACTGACAACCTGGGGCATGTATGTGGAGCTTCCGAATACGATCGAAGGAATGATCCGTGTGGCAGATATTCCGGGAGATTATTACTATTATGATGAGGATCTTCATCGCATGGTCGGTGAGCAGACCGGCAAGGTATACAAGATGGGTGAACCGCTGCGCATCATTGTAGCCGGTGTCGACAAGCTGACCAGAACGATTGACTTTGTTTTGTATCAGGAGGATGAGGACGGCAATCCAATCCTGCCTTCCTTAGAGAAGAAGTCGCCGAAGGAGCGTATCAGTGCCCGTGAGAAGAAAGCGATGGCTGCAAAGTCTGCCGGAAAGTCAAGAAATTCCGGTAAGGATGGTAAATCAGGAAGAGGCCGCGCAGACAGAGGAACCCGCAGAGCCAAGGAGCGCAAGGCGAAAAAGAAGGTGGCAAAGAGACGCACACGCAGATAGACTGCGGATGATCTGATCGACAGATCAGCGTGATGCGCATTAGGAGGAATTATGGCAAAGGAAAGTAAAAAGATCATTGCGAACAACAAAAAGGCATTTTACGATTACTTTATCGAAGATAAATACGAAGCCGGTATCGAACTGGTGGGAACAGAGGTAAAGTCCCTGCGTATGGGCAAGTGCAGCATCAAAGAGGCATTTGTCCGCATCCAGAAGGGAGAAGTTTTTATCTACGGTATGCATATCAGTCCCTATGAAAAGGGTAATATATTTAACAGGGATCCGCTTCGTGCGAGAAAGCTTCTTCTGCACCGTTATGAGATCCGTAAGATCGAGGGACAGATCGCACAGAAGGGCTATACTTTAGTGCCGCTTAATGTTTATCTGAAGGGCAGCCTTATGAAGGTGGAGATTGGTCTGGCAAAGGGTAAGAAGCAGTATGATAAGCGTCAGGACATTGCCAAGAAGGATCAGCGCCGGGAGGCTGAAAAGCAGTTTAAGGTAAGAAATCTTTATTAGACAGGTTTGCGGTAGAACAGACAACGTCTGATTTATCGATCAAAAGCTTATCAAAAAGATGATTTGGTTATTGACAAAATGTTGTAAGGGTGTTATAGTAATCAGCAATCTTACAACTTAAGGGGTTGTACAGGTTTCGACGGGCTCGCTGAAGATGGAGAAGCTGTCCGTGGTCGGACACCACGTTAAAAGTTCGAATTTAAAATTAAACGCTGAAGATAATTTAGCACTGGCTGCCTAGTTGCAGCCCATCGGTCCTAGCGCCCCGCCGTTAGGGGTTCCGGTGTCGACCTGCGGGAAACTCTGATGCCTAAGCTTTGCGGTATCAGAAAATTCATGAAGCTACTGAAGACTGCAGCCTGTTAGTGGGCGGCAGCCGGAGGGAATGTCAAAACACTGACTATGACAGTAGAAGGACATTGGATCCGGGTTCGGACAGGGGTTCGATTCCCCTCAGCTCCATTAGCCCCAAGGCACGATATACCGTGTCTTGGGGCTTTTGTATTATACCGGTTAACAACTTAGAATTTACAGTATTCCTGAACTCAACACAAATCCTCATCCGTGTTGTTCAGTTGTTCCTTTTTTGCTGGTATCATAAAACCATCAAATAAAGGAGGCAATAAGCCATGAACACAGATAAGATTTACGCAGAACAGCTCGCCAACGAGTACACACCTAAAGACACCTCGAAAGTGATTGCCCTTCGCAAGCTGGACAAGAAAGCTAAACTTCCCGCAACCGTTTTCACCTACACTTTCGGAATTATCGCTGCGTTGGTAGCAGGTGTGGGAATGTGTCTCTCAATGAAGATCATCGGCAGTGGTACGACCGCTATGTTCGTCCTCGGTGTGATTGTTGGAATCATCGGTCTGCTGGGTATGGGTGTCAACTATCCCATTTACAAAAAACTGCTGGCACGGAGCAAGCAGAAATATGCTTTTGAGATCATGGAATTGGCGAAAGAAATCAGCGAGGAATGATGCATTCTCAGTTTGCAGACAGCGATGATAACCCGTTTTTCTGAAAACGGAGAGAGTTACCGAAAAATAATGAACGCCATTACAGGCGGATTTGTCTACGGCATGGTCATTTTGATTGCCGTAATCATGCTGTTGTATAACATAAAACACGAAAGAAGGTGGAAACGATTGAAGAAGTCAGAAAGCAAATATTTCGCCACTGCAGCCAGAATGGACGAGGCTTTTTTGGCGCTTTTGGAAAAGAAGGATTTTGCCTACATCACAGTCAAGGAAATCTGCGAGGAGGCAGGCGTCAATCGTTCCACCTTTTATCTGCATTATGAAACAATGGCAGACTTACTTTCGGAGAGCGTCAGTCATATGAATGAGCAGTTTCTTACTCACATGAAAAAGGACACAGATGCCTTTGTCACAAAGTTGTGGGATTGTCCGTTGGATGAATTGTACCTTATTACGCCAGAGTATCTGACACCTTATCTTGATTACATCGAGCAGCACAAGCTACTGTTCCGCACGGCAACAGAAAATGCCGCAGTGCTGGGAATGGATAAAAGCTATGAACGGATGTTCCGCCATGTGTTCACGCCAATCCTCGACCGCTACGGTATACCGCAGCAGGACAGACCGTATCTCATGGCGTTTTATATTCAAGGGTTAATGGCAATTATCTCGGAATGGCTCAAAAACGACTGCACGGATTCCGTTGAGGATGTTGTAAATGTGATTCAGCGGTGTGTAAAACGCCGCAGGGAGGAAATATGAAAGCAGGTATCTATTTAGAAAAAGAACAAGTTGAAATTCGGGAGCTGCCGCTGCCGGAAGTCGGAGACAATGATGTGCTGGTGCAGAACCTCTATTCCAGTATCTGCGGCACAGATGTTGCGGTTTTCACCCACGGTCCGAACACCGGTCACAAGGTGACTGTCGGCGGTGAGTTTGGTCATGAGACTGTTTCCCGTGTGGTGAAGGTCGGAAAGAATGTCACAGATTTTTCAGTAGGCGAACGGGTCTACCCTTACCCTCGTTATGCCAAAGGGGACACAAAACGAGCCGGAACCATCGGCGGATTCTCGGAATATATTCTCATTCCTAATGCCAAACGGAATCATTCCCTCTATGCTGTGGATGATTGTATCTCCGATAAGCTGGCAAGCCTGATTGAGCCGTTTACGGTTGGCTGCCGTGCTGCCCGCCGGGGGATGATTCCCTGTGGCAAGGAACAGTATGTTGCTGAGCAGAATGCCGTGGTGTTCGGCTGCGGAACGATTGGCATTGCCGCTGCGGTTGCCTTCAAGCACTTCGGCATGGAGAAAGTTATGATCTGTGACCGCTCGGATTTTCGTCTAAGTTTAGCAGAACAGTTAGGCTTTGCAGTTTGCAATACAGCGTCAGAGAATTTTGAAACATCAGCCGTTAGCTATTTCGGCACGGCTCCTTCCCTAAATGGCACAGTTGCCAGCATTGACTGCTGGCTGGATGCCGCCGGTGCGGAGAGTATTCTGGATGATTTCCTTCGGTTTGGAAAAATCGAGAGCCGCTTTGTCTCCGTTGCAGTCAACAACATGCCCCGCACCATTGACCTGCTCCACATGACCTATGCCCAGCAGAGCATCATCGGCTCCGGTGGCTATATGCCGGAGGATGTGTGGGACGTGCAGGAGATCATGGCGAGTGGTAAGTGGGAATTGGAGCGGATCATCACTCATGAGTTCCCACTGAATGAATTGGAACAAGCCATCCGCACGGCGAGCGATGTTGACCATGCTGGAAATGTGGTCGTGGAAATGAAAGGATAAAAAAGTCTGTGCTATGACTTTCAATTTGTAGAAAAGAGAATGGAGAAAGCCATTCTCTTCTTTGTGTGCGCCTTGCGGCGCACGTCGCTAAGGGGTGTAAGTTCCTAATCCGCCCTAGTAGTGGGAAAGATACAGCCGAGACCAAGGGTGTCCATCGTGAGGTGGAATCGATGGTATGCAGGTGGATGAACTTCTGCCCTTCCTTAGAGAAAACCAGGAATCCTTAATCCAGGAGATAAGGGAAGGGAAATATAAACCTAACCCGGTTCGAAGGGTAGAAATACCCAAGGAGACAAAAGGCGAGTTTAGAAAGCTGGGAGTTCCTACGGTTGTTGACAGGGTAATCCAACAGGCAATTGCACAGGAACTCTCGCCAATCTATGAGGAGCAATTCTCAGAGGAGCGGTCTATTGGAAACAATGGAAGAAAATCAAAGCAAAGTACCGAATGCTAAAAGCACTAGGATTAGAGGAATGGAAAGCCAAGAAACTAGCCAATAGTAGAAAAGGTTATTGGAAAATGGCACAAGTGTTAAATTCAGTAATCACGAATAAAACAATAGCCAAGCTGGGATATACATCCATGCATGACCATTATCTGATGGTCAGTGAAAACTAAGGAACCGCCGTGTACCGAACGGTATGCACGGTGGTGTGAGAGGTCGGCTAATCAACTAATGATTAGCCTCCTACTCGATTCAATTAATTGGTATCAGAGATTGTAAGCAAAATCAAGAGTTGGAAAGTAATTTTCATGTGTAAAAGCGTATACTGTTGACGGATTGGTGACATTATTTGATATCAATCTATACTTGATTTATTTTTTGTCAATGTTGATGGTGAAAAAAACGGAAAGAAAACGATTCATCGGATATGTTATCATATCCTTATCTAGACTTTCGGATAAGGAGGATAAGCGATGAATCGAAAAAGAATCGGAATAATTCTTGTGATCATGGCTGTCATTGTGGGCGGTATCGTGGGATACTACCACGAAAGACCGGAGACAAACGGGTCGATCAATGCATCCAATGATCAGAAGAAAAAGCTGGAACAACAGCAGGATGAAAAATGTAAGGAGCTTGTGCAGCAGAAGGGACGGTACGATGAGAAGACCATCGTTCTGTCGGACACAAATGAGTCGCGGGCAAAGGCTCTGGCTGACAAGATGGGTGCTTCTGTCCGCATGACGGCAGACAAGCACTTTGCGGTGCTGACGCTGCCGAAGGATGTGAAGGTGGCGGACATTTATTCGGACAAGGAATACAGGCAGGATCTGTCCGAGATGTCCTTAAACTACCATGTGAAGGCGAGCGCGGTGGATGCCAGCCAGCATGAGCTGTATCAGACGCGAGCGGATTACGAGGTGAGTGATCCGGACTACGATAAGCAGAGCGAGACGGGCTATCTGAACCTGAGGGATACCTGGAAGCACAATAAGGGTGCCGGAGTGACGGTAGCCATTATTGATACCGGTATTGATACGGATCATGAGGAATTTCAGGGGCGGATCAGTAAGCTTTCTTATAATGCTTCGGATGACAAGATCGTCAAGGATTATGATATGTCTGTGATCGAGGATGAGCAGGGACATGGAACAAGTGTTGCCGGAACTCTGGGTGCATCCATGAATAATGGAAGCGGTATCACAGGTGTTGCGCCTGAGACAGAGCTGCTTGTGATCAAATGCGATGCAGATGCGCAGGGTAATTTTCTGAGAGCATCCGATCTTGTTTTTGGTCTGGCGTATGCGATCGAAGCCGATGCAGATGTGGTAAACATGTCCTTTGTGACAGATGAAAATATCTTCAGTTATTATACGAAGCTGGCGGTGGACAGCGATGTGATCTGTGTGGCGGCTGCCGGTAATGACAGCACGGCACTCCTCAATTACCCGGCTGCCGATGAGAACGTGATCGGTGTCGGAGCACTGGATTCGGACTGGGAGCTTGCTGCGTATTCCAACTATGGTGACAACAGTGATATCGTAGCACCGGGAAGTGTGTATACGACAAAGATGGGCGGTACATACGGATACACACAGGGAACTTCTCTGGCTTCCCCGATCGTTGCAGCAGCGGCAGCACTGTACCGCGCAGACCATCCGGGTGCGGAGTTTAAAGAGATCCGTGATTATCTGATCGCATCGAGTGTGGATCTTGGCACCAGCGGAGAGGATGTGCTTTACGGCTACGGTGCATTGGATATCTATGCATTTCTGTATGAGGAAAAAGGAACGATCACCTATGAGATGCAGACCGATGAGATCAAGAATGAGACACAGCCGTTTGTAAAGGGACATACGGTTCAGCTGATGCTGGAGCCGGAGCGGGAAGATGTCGTGTTTGACGGCTGGTATTATGACAGGGACTGCACGGATGAGGTGGAGTATTATACGGATGTCTTTTCGCAGGATGTGACACTGTATGCAAAGTGGGCGAATGAGGACGATGCCAATGCATACACCTATGCAACCCTGCCGGATGGAACGGTGAAGATCTTATCCTATACCGGTAAGAGAAAATATCTGACCGTACCGGATACGATCGAAGGAAAGACCGTAAGCTGTATCGGAGAGTCCGCCTTTGAGAACAATGCAAGACTCCGGAAGGTGAGCCTGCCGGAACATCTGACAGAGATCATGCCGTATGCGTTTAACGGATGCAGCAGACTGTTGTCGATCGATGTCCCGGAAAGCGTACAGACGATCGGAACATTTGCGTTTTACGGCTGTGCCAGAATGAGCAGTGTGGGGATCGTGCCGGGCAGTGATCTTCGCACGATCGGAGAGCAGGCATTTGCCAATACAATGATCAGCTCCTTTACGATCCCGCAGAAGCTCAGTGAGCTGGGGGACGGAGCATTTCTGGGCTGCCGTGGCATGAGAAAGATCACGGTGGCAGAGGGCAACACGACATTTCAGGAGAAGGAGCATGCAGTTTATGACAGCACCGGAACAAAGCTGATCTACTATCCGACCGGGCTTGCGGGAAGTTATCCGGTGGCAGAGGGAACGAAGGAGATCGGAAAATATGCGTTTGCATATGCGAGAGCATCGCAGATTACGCTTCCGGATGGACTGGAGACGATCGGAGATCAGAGCTTTACGGGGGTATCCGCCAATGAGATCACGATTCCGGCGTCTGTCCGGAAAATGGGAGAGTACGCTTTTTCGTACTCCTCTCTTATGGCAGTAGATCTGCCGGAGGACAGCCAGCTTACCAAGATTTCGGAAGGTGCATTTATGGGATGCCTGATTGCAAATGTTTCTATTCCGAAGGGGATTGCAGAAATTGAAAGTGGAGCGTTTAGCAGCACGGGGCTGGTTAGTGTTAACTTTGCGGAGGATTCACAGCTGGAGCTGATTGGAAATGGAGCGTTTCAGTGGTCAAATCTGCGAAAAATCACATTACCGGATACGGTGCAGGCGATCGACCTTGCGGCATTTGCCAGTTGTCAGGAACTGAGTCAGGTAACATTTGGAGCAGACAGTAAATGCACGGTTTTGGGAGGCTATGCATTTTCAGGAACAAGAATGTTAAAGCAGATCAAAGTTCCGGATTCGGTACGATCGTTTGGGGAACTCTGTTTTTACCAGTCGGGACTGGAGGAGATTGAGATTGGTGCCGGACTGACGGAGATTGGCGAAGGTGCATTGTCCTACTGCCAGAACCTGCAGGACATCACGGTGGATAATGATAATGCAGTGTTTGGCTCTTATGACGGTGTCCTGTTCAATGCGGAGAAGACGAAGCTTATGTTCTATCCGGCGGCAAAGACGGGGGCATATACACTTCCAAAGACCACCGAGACGATCGCCGGATATGCATTTTCGGGAGCGTCTAAGCTGACAGAAGTAACCTTGAATGATGGTCTGATTGAAATCGGCAGATATGCTTTCAGTGACTGTGAATCACTTCAGACACCAGTGTTCCCAGAGGGGCTGGAACGCATTTCGGAGAATGCCTTTGAAAACTGCAGCAGCATGACGGAGAAATGCCTGATCCCGAAAAGTGTGTCTGCACTTGGCAGATTTGCGTTTGCGTATGATTATAACCTGACTGCGATAGAGATTGAACCGGAAAGCAAACTGAACCGTCTCGGTTATGGTGTATTTGGATACTGTGGTATTGAGGATTTCACAGTGCCGGAGAACGTTTCTACAATGGGACAGGAGGTATTTACCGGCTGCAAGAACCTGGTCACAGTGACATTCGAGGGAGAGAGCCAGCTGGAACGCATTGCGGCATGGACGTTTCAAGGTGCGGATGCGCTGCGCCGGATCACCTTTGAAGAGGGAAGCAGCCTGACGCTGCTCGAGGCAAGAGCATTGGAAGGCTTGACCTCCTTGAACCATTTGGATCTGAAATACTGTACAAAGCTGCAGGAGATTGATAATTATGCACTGAATCACTGTTCTTCCTTGACAGATATTTCTCTGCCACAGTCCCTGACTGTAATTGGCAGATATGCATTCCAGGGCTGTACTTCGTTGAAGAAGCTGACCGTGCCGGCGAAGCTTTCCCAAATCGGACGATATGCCTTTGTCGATACCGACAAGATTGAGATCTATTTTAAGGCAAGCGTGCTGCCGGAAGGCTTGGAAGAAAAATGGAACGAGGATGTGGCTGCTTACTATCTGGGTGTGTCAGATGTGGTCAGCAGCGGGGAATGGGAGTATGCCCTGACCGAGGATGGAGATGCCAGCATTGTTGCTTATCATGGAAGTGCCACAGACATCGCACTGGATAAGATCGATGGTCATGATATCATCTCGATCGGCGGTAAAGTGTTCCAGGATAATACATCCCTTCGCAGTATTACCCTGCCGGAGACACTGACCGGCATTTATCAGAATGCCTTCGCCGGAACGACAGAGCTTCAGAAGATCACGATCCCGGCTGCAGTGCGTGTGGTCGATGATTATGCCTTTGCGCGAAGTGGTCTGGCTAAGGTGGAGTTTGCTGCCGGAAGTAAGTTAGTGACTCTGGGACGTTATGCGTTTACAGAGACAAAGAACCTGACAAAGCTTACCCTGCCGGAGGGCGTTGACCGGATCCGTGATTATACATTCTATAAGAGCGGGATTAAGGAGCTTACCTTTGCCGATGGAGCAGAACCGACACAGATTGGGCGTTATGCGTTTGCCGGTTCAGCACTTACTGACTTTACCGTGCCGGACAGTGTGACAAACATTGACTATAATGCGTTCAGCGATGCGACAAGCCTGACGAAGGTGGATCTTGGAAACGGGGAGAAGCTTACGCTGCAGGGAAATGCATTCTATAATTCCGGTCTGACGGAGGTCACGATTCCGGCCGGAGTGGATCATATCGGAGAACTCTGTTTTGCCGGCTGTGAAAATCTGGAGGCGATCCGGGTGGCAGAGGACAATCAAAGATATAGCTCAGATGAGGATATTCTGTACAATAAGGCACAGTCAACTCTGATCACCTGTCCTGCCAATAAGGAAGGCAGCTATACGGTCAAGAGTACCGTGACCTCCTTTGGATTTGCAGCATTTGAGAAATCAAAGCTGTCACAGATTACAATTCCGCAGGACAGCCGGTTAAGTACGATCGGTTACCGTGCGTTTATGCGCTGTGAGAAGCTGGAGCAGATCAGTATCCCGGCAGGACTGCAGAGCATTGACCGGTATGCCTTTGCGTATTGCAGTAGTTTGAAAACGGTAGAGGTACCAGAGGGAAGCCAGCTTGGCGGAATTTATAAAAGTGCTTTCTATAACTGCAGTCAGCTGGAATCCATCCGGATCCCGGATGGCGTGCAGGAGATCGGCGCGTACGCCTTCTATGGCTGTAATAGTCTCAATAATATGGATATCACTGATAATAGCAAGCTGATGAGTATTGATGACCATGCGTTTGAACACACTGCGGTCACGGACTTTGCGATGCCAAAGGATCTGGTGGAGATCGGAACAGCGGCATTCAATGGTGCGAAGCTGGATACCCTGATCGTTAATGATTCCATTCAGGAGATTGGAAGAAATGCCTTTGCAGACTGTGGTCTGGCGAAGATGACGAAGCTGGAGTTCCCGGTCAGTGTGACATATCTTGGAAATGGGGCATTGAAGGGAGCCAATACGATCGAAGAACTGACGTTGCCATTTTTCGGTGAAACTGGATGATCTGTTTGCGCAGGAGCAATGGACGACTATTGGTAACCTGAAAAAGCTGACGATCCTTCAGGGACAGTTTGTACCAGAAGAGTATTGCTGGTCTGTGGAGGGAATCAGTGAAGTGAATTTGCCGGATACAGTTACAGAAGTAGGAGCATGCGCTTTTTGTAGTACGTCATTGACACAAATCAGTTTACCGGAAAATCTGCTGGTTATTCGTGAACGGGCTTTTGAAGCAACATCACCTGAAAGAGTGGTTTTTCCGGAGAAGGTAAATAAGATTAATGCAAGTGCTTTTCGGAATTGTTCCCGATTAACGAAAATAGATCCTCCGAAATCGTTAAACTTTATTGGAGAAGAAGCTTTTTATAATACTTCTTTGGAGGAAGTTACACTGCCGGATAAATTGAATTATATACAGAAGCGTGCTTTTGCGTTGAGCTCGTTAAAAAATATAGAGATTCCAGCAGGTGTGACATCTATCGGGGAAGGTGCCTTTTCTGAAAACAAGAATTTGGAAAGAATTGATGTGGATGAGCAGAATGAGGCATACTGCTCAGTCGATGGAGTGCTCTATAATATAGAAAAAACGGAATTGTTATGCGTTCCGGGAAAGTTGACAGGATCGGTGACGATTCCGAATGGAATACAGAGAGTAGGGGATTATTCCTTTGCGGGTACCGGTGTAACTGAGGTTGTTTTGCCAGATAGTTTAAAAGTGATTGGAGAAGGAGCATTTTTGAAATCTTCTTTGAAAGAGATTGATTTACCGGACGGTGTCACAGAAATTGGTAAATATGCATTTCAGGAATGTGTACAGTTGGAACAGATAGAATTGAGTGAAAATCTTCATGAAATTCCATACTGGTTGTTTATGGGAGATACAAAACTTCATAAGGCTGAACTTCCCGATAATATTGAGAAAATAGATTCTGGAGCTTTTGAACAAACCGGTATTAAATATGTATCATTGGGATCTAAATTGAAAACACTAGGTGATTCTGTCTTTAATGGATGCAGTCAGTTACAGTACATCCGTGTTGATGAAACCAATCAGTATTTTAAGACGCAGGATGGTATTCTTTACAACAAAGAAGGAACAAAACTGCTACTGACACCGATGATGATCAGTGGAGAGGTGGTTATTCCGGAAGGTGTGAAACGTCTTGAAAAATCAGCTTTTTCTGACCGGGAAAAACTGGAAAAGATTGTATTACCGGATAGTCTGGAGTATATCGGAAAAGATTGTTTTCTTAACTGCCCAAAATTAAAGGCGATTTATATGGGCGAAAATGTATCATTTATTGGTCAGGGTGCATTTGGAGGAACCGGGTATTATTATAATGAGAAAAATTGGGAGAATGGTGTACTTTATATCGGCTCATATGCTGTGTGTAGCAATCTTGGATATGTGACTGAATATTTGAAGATTAAAGAAGGAACACGTTTGATTGCAGCAGGTTGCTTGAGTTATAATGAAACGTTGAATAGGGTTGAAATTCCGGATTCTGTTTTGCATATTAATGAATTCGCATTTTACTATTGTAAAAATCTTAAATCTGTGAAGATGAGCCGGCGGTTGACATCGATAGGAGAGTATGCGTTTGGTTACTGCGGAAAGATTTACAGTATTGTTTTACCGGAAACATTGACAACACATGGTTTTTCTGAGTTTGCTTATTGTGCCGGTCTGAAATATATACTTTTTGAAGCGGATCCTTCTAATTTGGAGAGAAGTTCCATGTTTTTTGATGCAACAGGAATTGAATGTATTCGGATCGCCAAAGTGGATGAAGCTGCCTTGAATATACTTTATAATGGCAGTCAGAATGTGAATGTGATTACTGATGCTACGGAGATAAGTGAAGCGACATCCTATAATGGTAGTGTAGTCTACTCTCATGTAAAGCGAAACGACGAACAGCGTCTCGATAACCTCTACTACGATGGTGAATGGAACCAGGCAACCTTCTGGATTGATGGCATGGTTCTTCAGATGGAACCGGTATTGTCCGCACAGGTGCTTCAGGCTCCGGCACAGTCTCTGATCGATCAATATCTGCCGGATGGTGCTAAATTCATCGGATGGGATATTGATGGAGACGGAAAGGCAGATAAGCTGCCGGCAACCTTAACCGCTGATCTGAATGCTTATGCGGTTTATGACACACCAATACAGAGTGTATCATTGCCGGAGAGTGCAGAGGTCGAGGAAGGCTATACAAAGAAGCTGACTGTGACATATGCACCGGAGGAGTACAGTCACGATGATACGTTACTCTGGAGCAGCTCCGATGAGACAGTCGCTACGGTGACAGAGGATGGCACGGTGAAGGGTATCGCACAGGGAGAGGCTGTGATCACGGCAGCCCTGAAGGAAGATCCATCGATCAAGGCAGAGTGTACCGTGACGGTAACGCAGGTTAAATATGGAATTAAGCTGAGTGAGTATCAGAAGGAATTGAATGTGGGAGAAACCTATCAGATCCCGGCAGAGATTGTTGTGCCAAAGGATGATACCGATACCACAGAGTGGATCAGCAGCGATGAGAGTGTGGCAACAGTTTCCGAAAACGGAGAAGTTACCGCGGCAGCACCGGGAGAGACAGATATTCGGATACGTCATGGCAGTATTGATGAGGCACATTACACGGTACGGGTATACGCGCCACTGCAGTCGATCGCCTTTAAGGAAACCATCGAGCAGATGAATGTCGGCGATGAGAAGAAGCTGCAGATAACATATGATCCGGTAAATACCTCTGATGATAAGAGTGTGACATGGATCAGCACAGACCGCAGTGTATTGTCGGTAAATGCCGATGGCACTGTGACGGCAAAGGGACCGGGACATGCGAAGATCATTGCGCTGGTCAACGGCAGAGGATGTGAGATGGAGGTGGAAGTTTTCGCACCACTGCAGTGGATCAAGCTGAACACCGCAACCGGAACCCTGCGTCTGGAGAGAAAGAAGGAATTAAGCGTAATCTATGAGCCGGAGAATACGACAGATGATACAACGGTTCAGTGGGAATCCTCTGATCCATCCATTGCGACAGTTGATGAAAACGGTGTTGTAACAGCAGTTCAGACCGGAAAGGCAACGATCACGGCAACGGTAGGAGATAAGACAGCCTCTTACGAGGTGACCGTAGTCGGTTTGAAGGATGATAAGACAGGAATCATTGTCAGCAATTCAGATGACAGTGAGATGGATAAGGACATGACACTTGGTGTGGATGAGATCACCAAGGAAGTATTGCAGAAGAAGTATCCGAAGGGATGGGAACTGTTCTGGAAGATCATTCAGGAAATGATCAAAGCGGCAAAGGGACATAAGCCTGTGACGCCGATCTTTGATATCAGTCTGTATGAAAATGAGGCTGCGGTCCAGCCGGGACAGAGCGTGGATGTGGAGATACCGGTTCCGGATGGTGTATTGACGGAGGATGCGGTGATTTACCGTATCGAGGAAGACGGAACGATCACTGACATGCATGCAAAGTACCAGAACGGCAAGTTTACCTTCCAGACCGAGCATTTCAGCGTTTATGCGCTGGGAACAAAGTCCGAGCAGATATACACAACCGACATAACGCTTGATCAGGATGAGCTGGCACTTTGTCCGGGAAAGACGGCAACGCTTAGTGCCATTGCCGCACCGGAAAATATTACCAAGCCGGGAATCAACTGGAAGTCATCGGATGAATCGGTTGCCATCGTTTCAGAGGATGGCGTGATAAGCGCTGTTGCAGCAGGAACCGCAACGATCTCTGCGATTGCGGCAGATAATGAAGAAGTGACCGCACAATGTCTTGTCACAGTGGGACATAGCTACGGGGAGCCGATTGTGATCAAATATGCGAACTGCTCCGAGACAGGAAAGGCAGTGGAAGTGTGCGGCGGATGCGGTGAATCAAGGGAGATTATTCTTCCAATCGATTCGGATGCACATGTCTGGGGAGAGGAATATGTGATTGACAGAGAGGCTTCTGAGGACGAAGAAGGACAGAAATCGATCCACTGTACTCTGTGTGATGCAATCAATCCGGAAAGTATCATTATGATACCGAAGGTAACGCCGGCACCGACCGAGACGCCTGTTCCAACGATAGAACCGACGGAGACACCGACAGTGAAACCGAGTGAGACACCAGTGCCAATGGAAACACCGACAGTGAAACCGAGCGAGAGTCCGAAGCCAACAGAGACGCCGGTACCGACAGAAACGGTAACACCGACAGCAAAACCGAGCGAGAGCACAGTGCCGACGGTAACACCAACGGTGAAACCGGGTGAGAGTCCTCAGCCAACGGAGGCGGTAACGCCGACGGCAAAGCCGAGCGAGACACCGGCACCGACAGGAACGGTAACACCAACAGCAAAGCCAAGTGAGACACCAGTGCCAACAGAGCCGGTAATACCAACAGTGAAGCCGAGCGAGACACCAAAGCCAACAGAGACGGTAACGCCGACGGTAAAGCCGAGCGAAACACCGGCACCAATACCAACTCAGCCGGCAGCACCGGATGGAACATCACAGCCACTTCCTTCACTGGATCAGGGGATGGTATCGCCGGATCCTTCTCATGGGGACACCGTATCCGTTGGAACAGTGTTAGTGAAGGACGGTGTCACCTACCGGATCACGGCGGATGACACTGTGGAGTATCAGAAAGCAGATGCAAAGGCGAAGGGGACGGTAGTTATCCCGGCAACAGTAACACTGCAGGGAACAACATACAAGGTGACCTCCATTGCAGCAAAAGCGTTTTATAATAACAAAAAGCTTAAGAAGATCGTCATTGGTAAAAATGTGGTTCAGATTGGCAAAAAAGCATTTTACGGATGCTCAAATCTGAAAAACATTGTGATCAAGACGAAGGAATTCACTGCCAAAACAGTCGGAAAGAAAGCATTTTATAAAGTACACAAAAAGGCTGTTGTAAAGGTGCCGAAGAAATGCAAAAAACAGTATAAGATTTGGCTGAAGAAGACGGGGATTACCGGTCAGAGAAAAATTCGCTAGATAATATGCTAAAATGTATATGATGTAGTGAAAATAGAAAAGCGGACATCACACAAAAATGTGGTGTCCGTTTTTTGGTACAGAAGGTTTCCGTGCCACATCCTTTTCTCCTTGACGAAAATTTCTGTTTTTGCTTAAATAAACATGACAAACAATCATTGAAGGTGAGAACATGATAAACGAAAAATTTCTATTGGAAGATAAACAGTGCGTGATACATGGCAGCTCGGATGCGGAATATATTTTGATCCAGCCGGTGAATGAACATGAGATGGCTCAGTTGGAGAAGGAAGCTTCTATGATCGGTGACAGGGTGACGGAACCGGTCGTACTGGCGGCATTTCTGGTACGGGACTGGAATCGGGAGCTTTCACCGTGGGAGGCACCGTCTGTGTTCGGGACGGAGGGCTTTGGCACCGGAGCGGCTGGCACGCTTCGGTTTGTGCAGGAAAGCTTCGTGCCGTTTGTGGTGAAACACTACGCAGCAGCTTCTGATGTGCCTGTGGTGCTTGGCGGCTATTCACTTGCAGGACTGTTTTCACTTTGGAGTGCGTATCAGACGGATCTGTTTGCGGCGGTTGCGGCAGTGTCTCCGTCAGTATGGTTTCCAAAGTGGGATGAATATGCGGGGAAGCATGCCGTACAGACAGAACGGATTTATTTAAGTCTTGGCAAGAGAGAAGAGAAAACGAGGAACCGGGTTATGGCAGCGGTGGGAGACCGCATTCGTGAACAATATAAACAATTGCAGGAGCAGGGGATCCAGACAACGCTGGAATGGAACGAAGGGAATCATTTTCAGGAGTCGGATGTCCGATGTGCGAAAGCGTTTATATGGTGTGTTCGTAATTTGGAACATTCGTGATTTGGTCTGTCCATAATATGGGACAGTACTGCGGTGGAAAAGATATGATCTGACAGGAGGATATTTTGATGACAGGAGATAAAGTAATAAGTGCGTTGATCGGACTGGTAGGTGCGGTGTCCAACAATGGCAGGACAGAACAGACAGATGAGGTGATCAGGGAGGCTTTTTTGCATCTGCGTGAGCCGGACAGGGAAGAGGATATGGTGAGGCAGATCCATGCGGCAAAGAATGTGATCGCACCGGACTGTGCGGTCTGCAAAAATCCCTGTGGAAATACCTCGGATTATGACATGACGCAGTTTTATGGCGCGGATGAGAAGGTGGTCGGCGCAAAGCAGAAGCTGATTGAGACGATCTGTGGTGTGATGAAAGAATCGGGAGAGATGACGGATTCTGTTTATCGTGGAATCGCGTATCTCGGATATCCGGTGCAGCCGGAGGAGTGTGAAGAGCTGCAACAGGAAATTCAAGAGGTCTACAAATAATACAAAATATTTTGTGAAAAAGTTCTGACGGAACATGAGATGCTCCTTTTTGGAAAAACAGGTAGAATCATAAAAACTGTTTTCCGAAAGGGGGCATTTTTCTTAGAATAGACAGAATCAAAAGTTTGTGGTATGATGCTCTATAGTTTTTTTCAAAATTTGAGTGAAAGAAAAGTGATTTTAAAGTCGAAAGAAAGGTTAGGTTTTTATGAGAAAGATAAGTAGTATTTTGATGACAGTGCTTCTTGGAGCATTGTGTTTGACAGGATGTGGAAGTACAGACAATAATACGGCTGCAGACAGGAATGTTTCCTCGGCGGCGGTCTCTTCTCCGGCAGCGGATGCAGAAAGCAATGTGGCTTCTGATAACGAAGACAGCGATCTGCTTTCCGGTAAGCATCATATTAAGATCAAGGTGAAGGATTACGGAACTATTTCTGTCGAGCTTGATGCGGACGTGGCACCGATCACTGTGACGAATTTTGTGGATCTTGCCAAAGACGGATTTTATGACGGTCTGACATTTCACCGGATCATTTCCGGATTTATGATCCAGGGTGGTGATCCGCTGGGCAATGGTACCGGAGGGTCAGACAAGACGATCAAGGGGGAGTTTTCTGAGAACGGCGTTGAGAACAGTATTTCCCATGTGCGTGGTACGATTTCCATGGCACGGTCGCAGGATTATGACAGTGCCAGCTCTCAGTTCTTTATTATGCATAAGGATAATCCGGGACTGGATGGTCAGTACGCTGCTTTTGGAACTGTGACGAAGGGCATGGAGGTTGTTGATAAGATCTGCGAGGATACACAGGTTGAGGATGAGAATGGTACGGTTGCCGCAGAGAATCAGCCGGTGATCAAGAGCATCAAGGTGATTGATTAAGTGAGAAGCCAAACGGTTCAGACAAGTCGGAAGAATTTCTGATTTGTCTGACCGTTTTTTGTTTTACATAATTTTTTACGGAAATAAGCCGCAATTTCCGAACATATCTCTGTCCGGGAAATGGACTTTTGTGGCTGGAATCTGTATAATAAATAAAAAACAGGAGTATATTGAAGGGAGTAAGTACAGTGAAACGAAGAATGAAATGGAAATGTTTTATGCTGGCAGTGGTATTACTGCTGGAGACCTGCGCGGGAAATGACCTGCAGGCAGAAAGGAAGATGGCAGCGGATTTTGGAATGAATATCAAAAAGGTATATGCATCACAACAGTTACCGAATGATAAGAAGCAGCAGAGTCTGAAAAAGGCAGAGAATACAGAAGAAAGTGTGCAGCCGGCACAGACTGTGACACCGTCGGCAACGGAACCTGCAACAACGGAGCCGTCGGAAACAGAGCCGGCAGTTACCGGACCTGCAACAACAGAACCATCAGCGACAGAGCCTTCCGTAACAGAACCTGCAACAACGGAACCGGCTGTAACAGAACCGGCGAAAACAGCGACACCACCGGCAACCCGGACACCGGCTCCTTCAGAGGGTGCAGTTACCGCTTCTCCGGTTCCGATACCGACAGAGATGGTCGATCTTGAGCCGGGACGCGTGGCAAAGCTTTATTTTTGCGGAAGAGGACGTCACAAGGTGACGGTTTCCTGGAAGAAAACAGCTAATGCGACATCCTATCTTGTATACCGCAAGGCTTCCGGACAGGAGAAGTATACTTTGCGGGCAGAGGTGACCGCTCATAAATATCTGGATAAGTCTCTTACTTTTAACAAAAAGTACCGGTATCAGGTAGTAGCAGTGAATAAGACGGATGGCATCAGAAAGGCAGCCGGCAGAACAGGAACCTATAATAACCGCACCATTGTGCAGACGGATCATCAGAAGTACAGCTATGCGGAGATGTCGGCAGATATTCAGAAATTACAGGATAAATATCATGGGATCGTACATACCAGTGTGATCGGAAAGAGTGAAGATGGTAGAAATCTTTATGATGTAGTGATCGGTAATACGAAGGCATCAAAGACCCTGCTTGTGGTTGCCAACCTTCATGCAAGAGAGTATATGACCTCTGAGCTTTGCATGGATCAGATTGAATATTATCTGGAGAATTATTATACGGCAAGAGAGGGTGGAAGCTGGAAGAAGACCTTTGATAAGATTGCTGTTCACTATGTACCGATGGCGAATCCGGATGGCACAACGATCTCGCAGTTTGGAATCAAGGGCATACGAAGCGCAGCTTTGCGAAAGCGTCTCCGGAAGCTGAAAAGCGGCAGCACAACGATCTGGAAAGCCAATGCAAGAGGCGTTGATCTGAACCGTAATTATCCGGTGCGTTTCCGCAAGCAGGGAAAGCGCGGACCGATGGGCTACAGCGGACCGAAAGCATGTAGCGAGAGTGAGACCCGTGCGATTAAGAAGCTGACAGATCAACTTCGTTCAAAAAAGACACTGCGCGGCGTGATCAGCTATCATGCGATGGGTTCGATCATTTTCGGTGGAAGCGGTCTGGGCGGCACGCTCCAGAAGAATACAGACAGGCTGTATTATCAGTCGAGACGGCTGACGGGCTATGCCAGTGCGGCGGGCTATCATTCTTCATCAGGAGGAGACGGCAATTTCCTTACCTATATTCATGAGGTTACAAAGGTGCCGGGAATCACTCTGGAGGTTGGACGCTACACCTGTCCGGGACCGGCAAGAGAATATCCTTCCGTATGGAAATGCAATAAAATGGTTGTAATACAGGCAGCGAAGCTGTTTCGTTAGGAATACAGGACAATAAACAAATGGAGGAAGCTGATATGGAGAGAAACGGAGAGAATTTACAGATTAACTTTCACGGGAACAAACTAACGCTTGCGTTGGATGAGATCAAGTATTTTGAAGGAAGAGCGATGCGTGTGTTTGTAACGATGATGGATGAGCATCAGATCAGCTTCGACGGGAATCTGGATGAACTGTGGGAGTTGTTGGACGGCACGCATTTTGTGCGGTGTCATCCGAATTATCTGGTGTCCTGTAAGGCGATCGTGGCAGTCTATCCGGCGCATATTCTGTTAGATAACCGTCTGATTGCGATCAGTCCGTATTATCATGAGCTGATCTGCAGCAAGGTGGACGAGCTGCAGATGTGGCTGCGTCAGAGAAAGGCGAGAGAGGAGTGGGGGATTCTTCAGGGGATTTCCGGTACCTATGAAGGAACATTGATCCCGATACGAAGGGACGAGGATGTCGTGATCGGAAGAGATCCGGAGGAGGCAGACGTGATATTTGAGACGCCGGAGATCAGTCGTAAGCACTGCTCGATCAGTTATCTCGGACCGAAGGAGGGTTTCCTGATCGCTGATTTTTCCACCAACGGAACCTATGTGCTGGGTGGGGACGAGCTGCCGGAAGGACAGCCGGTGCAGGTGCCTGTCGGAAGCCGTATCTCGCTCTCCAACGGTAAAGCCGTGTTTGTTCTGGTATAAGAAATGCTCATAATATAGTGTTAATTGAGGGCAAAACGCTGGTTTTGCCCTTTTGTTCTGGTATAGGAAAATGCTCGTAATGTGGTGGAAGGCCAACGAGAATTGCGAAGCAATTCTTGGAGGGCAAAACGCTGGTTTTGCCCTTTTGTTCTGGTATAGGAAAATGCTCGTAATGTGGTGGAAGGCCAACGAGAATTGCGAAGCAATTCTTGGAGGGCAAAACGCTGGTTTTGCCCTTGTTCTTGTTTAATGATGTCATGTTGAGTCTCAATAAACTACTGTTATTGATAAAAAACGGCAGTATCACTAGCATGAAAAAAGTGTAAATTTTTTGTTAAGTTCGCTGTTTTCCGACAAAAATGAACCTCCCATTCTTTACATTTGATTTTTTAAGTGATAAAATGTTATCAGAAACTATATTAAGGAGGATTCTATACAAATGGCAAGAGCTAAACAATCTATGGATGGAAATACCGCCGCAGCTCATGTAGCGTATGCCTACACAGAAGTAGCAGGTATCTATCCTATCACACCTTCCAGCCCAATGGCTGATTCCGTTGACCAGTGGTCAGCAGCAGGACAGAAGAACATCTTCGGTAATACCGTTAAGGTTGTAGAGATGGAGTCTGAGGCAGGTGCAGCAGGTACCGTACACGGTTCCCTTGCAGCAGGTGCACTCACTACTACATTTACAGCATCTCAGGGTCTTCTGCTGATGATCCCTAATATGTATAAGATTGCCGGTGAGCAGTTACCATGTGTATTTGATGTATCTGCACGTACAGTATCTACACATGCACTGAATATCTTCGGTGATCACAGTGACGTTTACGCTTGTCGTCAGACCGGTTTTGCTATGCTGGCTGAGACAAACCCACAGGAGGTTATGGACTTAAGCCCGGTTGCACATCTTGCATCACTCGAGGGCAAGGTTCCTTTCATCAACTTCTTCGATGGTTTCCGTACTTCTCATGAGATTCAGAAGATCGAGAAGTGGGACTATGAGGATCTGAAGGAAATGTGTCCAATGGACGCTGTTGAGGAGTTCCGTGCACATGCACTGAATCCTGAGCATCCGGCAGCTCGTGGTTCTCATGAGAACGGTGATGTATTTTTCCAGCATCGTGAGGCTTGTAACAAGGCTTATGATGAGCTTCCTGCAGTAGTAGAGAAGTACATGGGCAAGATCAATGAGAAGCTCGGTACAAACTATGGTCTTTTCAATTACTATGGTGCTCCTGATGCAGATCGTGTTATCATCGCAATGGGTTCCATCTGTGATGTTGCAGAGGAGGTAATTGATTACCTGACAAAGGCTGGCGAGAAGGTTGGTCTTATCAAGGTTCGTCTGTATCGTCCATGGTCTTCAGAGGCACTTCTTAAGGTGATCCCTAAGACAGCTAAGAAGATCGCAGTTCTTGATCGTACAAAAGAGCCTGGTTCTCTTGGTGATCCTTTATACCTTGATGTTGCAGCTACTCTTCGTGAGGCAGGTCTTAATGACATCGTTCTGACTGGCGGACGTTATGGTCTTGGTTCTAAGGATACTCCTCCTTCATCAGTATTTGCTGTTTATACAGAGCTGAAGAAAGATGCTCCTAAGCCACGTTTCACAGTTGGTATCGTAGATGATGTTACCAATCTCAGTCTTCCTGAGGTTAAGCCGGCTCCTATCACTTCTGCACCTGGTACAAAGGAGTGCAAGTTCTGGGGTCTCGGTGGAGATGGTACTGTAGGTGCTAACAAGAACTCTACAAAGATCATCGGTGACCACACAGACAAGTATATCCAGGCATACTTCCAGTATGATTCAAAGAAGACCGGTGGTGTTACAATTTCTCACCTTCGTTTTGGTGACAACCCGATCAAGAGCCCATATTACATCAACCAGGCTGACTTCGTAGCATGTCATAACCCTGCATATGTGATCCAGGGCATGAAGATGGTTCAGGATGTTAAGCCGGGCGGAGTATTCATGATCAACTGCCAGTGGTCTGATGAGGAGCTTGATAAGCATCTCAACGCTGAGGCAAAGAAATATATCGCTGACAACAATATTCAGCTTTACACGATCAATGCAATCGATAAGGCAATCGAGATCGGTATGGGTAAGCGTACCAACACAATTCTTCAGTCTGCATTCTTCAAGCTGGCTGACGTAATGCCGATCGATGACGCTGTAGAGTTCATGAAGCAGGCAGCTAAGAAGTCTTACTCTAAGAAGGGTGACGCTGTCGTAGAGATGAACTACAAGGCAATTGATGCCGGACTTGATGCAGTACACAAAGTAGAGATTCCGGATTCTTGGAAGAATCCTGTTCCAGATGCTCCTGCTAAGGAATTAGAGGGACGTCCGGAGGTTGTTAAGCTTGTTAAGAATCTCCTTGAGCCGATCTCTAAGATGGATGGTGACAGCCTTCCTGTATCTGCATTCGTTGAGAATCCGGATGGACAGTTCGAGACAGGTGCTTCTGCATACGAGAAGCGTGGTACAGCCGTAACAGTTCCTGTATGGGATCCTAACACATGTATCCAGTGTAACAACTGTGCGTTCGTATGTTCACATGCAACAATCCGTCCATTCCTCCTTTCTGAGGATGAGGTTAAGGCTGCTCCGGAGCAGATCAAGCTTTCTGATACAAAGCCTAAGGCTGGCGAGTACAAGTTCGTTATGAGCGTATCTCCTCTGGATTGTATGGGATGTGGTGAGTGTATCACAGTATGTCCTAAGGCAGCAGACGGTGCGATCAAGATGGTACCACAGGAGTCACAGGCAGATCAGCAGCCGGTATTTGATTATCTGGTAGCTAATGTTAGCAAGAAGGACAGCGGATTTGCAGATACTACTCCTAAGGGAAGCCAGTTCAACCAGCCACTCCTTGAGTTCTCAGGAAGCTGTGCAGGTTGTGCAGAGACATCTTATGCACGTCTCGTAACACAGCTGTTTGGTGAGCAGATGTACATCTCTAACGCAACAGGATGTTCTTCTATCTGGGGTAACCCGGCTGCAACTTCACCATATACAGTAAACAAGGACAGCAAGAAGGGACCGGCTTGGTCTAACTCACTGTTCGAGGATAACGCAGAGCATGGTCTTGGTATGTATGTAGGTCAGAAGTATCTTCGTGACCAGGCTATCGAGACTCTGAAAGAGATCGCAGCATCTGACGATGCATCCGCTGATGTTAAGGCTGCAATCGATAAATACCTTGAGACAAAGGATGACACTAAGGCAAACGTTGAGCCTACCAAAGCACTGATCGCTGAGCTCGAGAAGTGTGGCTGTGAGAAGTCTAAGGCAGTACTTGCTAAGAAGGATTATCTTTCTAAGAAGTCTGTATGGATCTTCGGTGGTGACGGTTGGGCATACGATATCGGATTTGGTGGTCTCGACCACGTACTTGCATCCGGTGAGAATGTAAACGTTATGGTATTCGATACAGAGATGTATTCTAATACAGGTGGACAGGCATCTAAGGCTTCCAACATCGGTGAGGTTTGTCAGTTCGCTGCTGCCGGTAAGGAGATCGGCAAGAAGTCTCTTGCAGAGATCGCTATGAGCTATGGCTATGTATATGTAGCACAGATCGCTCTTGGTGCAAACCCTGCACAGGCTGTTAAGGCAATCGCTGAGGCTGAGGCATACAACGGACCATCCCTGATCATCGGTTATGCTCCATGTGAGCTTCACGGAATCGCTAAGGGTGGTATGAACCACTGTCAGGATGAAATGAAGAAGGCTGTTAAGGCTGGTTACTGGAACCTCTTCTCATTCAACCCTGCTCTTAAGGCAGAGGGCAAGAATCCATTCAGCTTCACATCTGAGAAGGGTGTAAACTTCGATGATTATCAGGCATTCCTGAACAACGAGGCTCGTTACACTCGTCTGATCAAGCCATTCCCAGAGAGAGCTGAGAGACTGTTCAAGGAGTCAGAGGATGCTGCAAAGGCTCGTTATGAGCATCTGCAGAAGCTGGTAGAGCTTTACAAATAATTCTGCCATGACTTTAAGAACGATCGGATCTTAATCTGATACATGTAACTACGAGGAGGTTGTTGCAATTATGCAGCAGCCTCCTTTTTGTTATGTCAGAAAATTTGTTGTTTTCTGATACAACAAAATATGGTTTGAAGAAAAGGCGGCACCTGCTGTATACTTTGTGTGGAAGGAGTGGAGAACATAATATGAAAGACAATAATATATTAATAACAGAAATGATTCGTTATTATGCCGGTGATCCCAAACGGATCCAGCATTTTATAAAGGTATATACGTTCGCCAAGATGATCGGGGAAAAGGAGAAGCTTCCTGCCGGGGAGCAGTTTATACTGGAGACGGCGGCAATCGTACATGATATTGGAATCAAGCCGGCTGAGGAGAAATTCGGTCAGTGCGGCGGTAAGCTGCAGGAGCAGGAGGGACCGGCGGTAGCGCAAAAGCTGCTGGCAGAATTGGGCTATCCGGAGAAGGTGATTGCAAGAGTATGCTATCTGGTAGGTCATCATCATACCTATGACGGCATTGACGGTATGGATTATCAGATCCTGGTGGAAGCGGATTTTCTGGTGAATCTGTATGAGGACGGGGTGTCCGGCGAGGCGGTAGAGCGTGCCGGCGAGAAGATATTCCGGACGAAATCAGGCACGGATATTCTTGAAACAATGTTTCAAAAATAAACAAAATCGTTAAAATGGGTTTTCAAATCGGCGATTTTGTGATAAATTGATTGTCGGAGCATTATCAAAAGATAATGGAGGCAGATATGCCGGGATCGGACTGATCCGGGCGGCAGGATTACGAGATTGAGAATAAAGGAGTCAGAAATATGATTAAGGTAGTAAAATTTGGTGGAAGCTCTCTGGCAAGTGCAACGCAGTTTTCAAAGGTTGGCAAGATCATCAAGGCTGATCCGGAGAGAAAATTTGTTGTTCCAAGTGCACCGGGCAAGCGGAACGACAAGGATACCAAGGTTACAGATATGCTGTATGCCTGCTATGCGCTGGCAAAGGAAGATAAGAGCTTTAGCAGTGCATTAAAGAAGATCAAGGATCGTTATGAGTCTATTATCAACGGACTTCATATGAAGCTGTCCCTCGACGAGGAGTTTAAGACTATCGAGAAGAAATTCGCAGAGAAGGCAGGAGAGGATTATGCAGCATCTCGTGGTGAGTACCTTAATGGTATTATCATGGCAAATTATTTAGGATATGAGTTTGTGGATCCGGCAGATGCGATCCGTTTCGACGAGGACGGTAATTTTATGCCGGAGGAGACCGACAAGCTGTTAAAGAAGCGTCTCAAGGGTGTTGAGAGAGCGGTTGTACCGGGATTTTACGGTGCAAAGGCTGATGGCACGATCAAGACATTCTCCAGAGGAGGATCTGATATTACCGGTTCTATCGTATCAAGAGCCGTACATGCAACAAGCTATGAGAACTGGACAGACGTATCCGGATTCCTGATCGCCGATCCGCGTATCATTGACAATCCGGAGCCGATTAAGATCATCACATACCGTGAGCTTCGCGAGCTCTCTTACATGGGTGCGAGCGTGCTTCATGAGGACGCCGTATTCCCTGTTCGTCAGGCTGGTATCCCGATTAATATCCGTAATACCAATGCACCGGAGGATGAGGGTACATGGATCGTAGAAAGCACCTGTCATCATTCTGCATACACGATCACTGGTATCGCAGGTAAGAAGGGCTTTGTTGCCGTAAATGTTGAGAAGGATATGATGAACTCCGAGGTTGGTTTCGGACGTAAGGTTCTTACTGCATTTGAGGAGAACGGTATTAACTTTGAGCATATGCCGTCCGGTATTGATACCATGACAGTATTTGTTCATGAGCCGGAGTTTGAGCAGAAGGAGCAGAAGGTGATCTCCGCGATCCATCGTCTGGCACATCCGGATACGATCGATCTGGAGGCCGATCTTGCTCTGATCGCTGTCGTTGGACGCGGCATGAAGTCAAACCGTGGTACTGCCGGCAGAATCTTTTCCGCGCTGGCACATGCCAACATCAATGTTAAGATGATCGATCAGGGATCATCCGAGTTAAACATCATTATTGGTGTCAGCAACGAAGACTTTGATGATGCGATCAAGGCAATTTACGATATTTTTGTCACAACCCAGCTGTAATAAATGTTCTGTATTCTGGGGATAATAGAAAGATATGATAAGGAATGGAGGGATTGTTATGGCAGTAGTACATGTAACAACAGACAACTTTGAACAGGAAGTAATGCAGTCTGATAAGCCGGTACTGATCGACTTCTGGGCATCCTGGTGCGGACCTTGTATGATGCTTGGTCCTGTGGTAGAGGAGCTTGCCGGAGAAGTAGACGATGTCAAGATCTGCAAGGTGAATGTGGATGAGCAGATGGATCTGGCACAGCAGTTTAAAGTTGTCAGCATTCCGATGCTGATCCTCATCAAGAACGGTGAGGTCACAGCGAAGGATATCGGAGTCAAGAGCAAGGATGAGCTTTTGGCATTTATGCACCAGTAATAGCACGAATAAAGATAAAGCAGGCGTTTTTTGCCTGCTTTATTAGTATATTGCATTTTTGAAACAGAAGGAAATACAGAGATCAGGAGGGCTTATGGCAGAGAAAATATATGATGTGTTGATCGTGGGAGCAGGAACAGCCGGGTTGTCGGCAGCGATTTATGCACTGCGGTCCGGTAAGAGTGTGCTGGTACTCGAGGAGAAAATGTACGGCGGACAGATCGTTGTGACTCCGGAGATCGAGAATTATCCGGGCATTGCAAAGATATCCGGTTTTGAATTTGCGCAGGGACTTTATGAGCAGGCGAAGAATCTCGGCATGGAGTATGAGACCGGTAAGGTTACGGCACTGAAACGGGAATGCAACGGTGACTCTGCGGAGCTTGAGGTGGCAGAACTTTCGCCGGACGAAGAGGAATGCAGCCGTGATATTTTCAAGGTATCGGTAGAGCAGGGGGGTGAGCAGAAACTGTGCCGGACGAGAAGTGTGATCCTTGCGACCGGAGCGAGAAATCGTCCGCTTGGTCTTAAGAATGAGCAGGAGATGATCGGACACGGTGTGTCTTACTGTGCGACCTGTGACGGCATGTTTTTCAGGGGACGTAAGGTGGCGGTTGCCGGAGGCGGCAATACGGCATTGGAGGATGCTTTGTTTCTTGCACAGTATTGTGAAAAGGTCTATCTGATCCACCGGCGCGATACGTTCCGTGGAGAGCCGGAGAAGCTTGCACAGTTAGATGGAAAGGAGAATGTGGAGATTTTGCGATCCTGCACAGTGACAGGAATGGAGACGGATGAGAACGGCAATCTGGAATCGCTGCATGTCTGGAATAAGAAGCAGGAAAAGGAGCTTTTAGTGCCGGCGGCAGGGCTGTTTGTGGCGGTAGGACAGATGCCGGAGAATCAGGAGTTTGCTGAGGTTGCGCCATTGGATGAGCAGGGATACATCAAAGCAGGTGAGGACTGTAAGACAGCGACAGAGGGGGTATTTGTGGCAGGAGACTGCCGGACGAAGACAGTGCGCCAGCTTACGACAGCAGCCGCAGATGGCGCGGTTGCTGCATTGGCGGCATGCGAATATCTCGGATAGCGCGCCTTACCCTTGCGACGGATTGTTGCGGTATTTTAACGGCGGCATCCCCATAAACTGCTTGAACTTGCCGGAGAAGTAATTGCCGTCCGGATAGCCGCTGCGGATCGCGATCTCCGTGACCGGAAGATCTGTGCTTCGCAGCAGGCGTGCGGCAGAGCGGATGCGCAGTGTGTGCAGATATTTCAGGGGACTGGTGCCGTAGATCTCGTGGAAGACACGCCGGAAATGACGGGACGACATGCCGGACATGGAGGCTAACTCTTCGACGGAGATATCCTCGCGGAAATGGAACTCCATGTAGGCGACTGTGTTGGCGAGCGATACGGTATTATCATCGGCTTCTCCGCTTTTGTCAAAAAGGCGGGACAGCGCGGTGGTCATCTGAAGGAAAAGACCGCTTGTCATCGTCTGGTATCCTGCAGAGTGTGATACATATTCGTGATGGATCCGTGTGATCATCTGATCGAAGGTATCGAAAACATCCGGCGCCAGATGAATGCGGGACTGAAAGCCGTTCTGCTGTGTCAGGGCAGGTTCAATGACGAAGAGTGAATGATAGCCGGGCAGCGATTTGATATCACCAAAGTTCTTTAAGAAATAGTCCGGTTGAAACATAATATTACAGATCCGGAAATGACGCGGATCCTTATAGGCGTGGGATGTATTTTCGTTGATGACAAATACATCCCCTTTTTGGATCGGATACTCCTCATCATTGACAATGTGGGTGGCGTGACCGCCCAGCACAAAAACAAGCTCCGAGAAGTCCGCATGGTTGTGGAGAAACATGTTCTCGTCATGATGACCATACTGGATATAGAACGGAAAATCCTTCTGTGCGGTAAAGTAATGAAGATGCATTTCTGATATCATAAAACTCCTCCCGGATGGTGGCCTTAGCTGCTGTATTATTATGTCCGAAATACAAAGATTAGTGTCCGTATTCCTCTAGTAGATTCGCATTTGATTTCGTATGATTATACTACAACATAACAAATGTGTCAAAGAAGAAAACAGCGTAAAATGCTGTAATAAAGCGGTGTTTCGGATGAGACGTTTGTTGTGACACAGCGAACAATATACGAAATAAAACGAATGGAGGACAACGAAATGGCAAATCCGTATTTACCAAGTTGGGAGTATATCCCGGATGGAGAACCGAGAGTGTTTGGAGACAGAGTTTATGTGTATGGTTCCCATGACCGTGTAGATTCTGCCGAATTTTGTGATTATAAACTGAAGGTATGGTCAGCGCCTGTGAATGAACCGGGCAAATGGGTGTGCCATGGTGATGCGTTCCACACAAAGGCAGACAGAGACCATTCTTCCGATGTAGACTGGTCCGAGAAATGTCTTTATGCACCGGATGTGGTGGAGAAGGACGGCAAGTATTATCTGTATGCATACATTCTTGATTCCAAGGGCTGTGTGGCAGTGAGCGACAGACCGGAGGGACCGTTTGAATTATTGTCCCGTTATGAGTATAATATCCCTAACCATTACGATAACGGTACTTTTATTGATCCGGGCGTGCTTGTGGATGATGACGGCAGAGTTTATGTGTACTGCGGATATCTCGGCTCCTACATGTGCGAGATCGACGGAAGCAACATGTATCAGGTGATCGATGGAACCTATCAGGAGAATATCATTCCGACCGATGAGCCATGGAATTTCTTCGAGGCGTGTTCACCGAGAAAGGTAGGAGATACCTATTATCTGATCTATTCCCCGAAGCGTGGCTGCCAGCTTGCCTATGCAACCTCAGATTCTCCGACAGGACCGTTTACATATCGCGGATATATCGTGGATAACGGCATTGATTTTCCGGGCGGCAATAACCATGGATCCATTTGCAAGATCGGGGATCAGTGGTATATTTTCTATCACCGTATGACCAACGGAACGATTATGTCCCGCAGAGGCTGTGTGGAGAAGATCGAGATCCTTCCGGACGGAACGATCCCGACAGTAGAGATGACCTCTCTGGGCTTCGAGGATTCCTTGAATCCTTATGAACAGACACAGGCTGACACCGCCTGCGTGCTGAAGGGCAGCGAGCAGCTGATGATCACACAGATCGATGCATTTACCAGAGTGATCACCAACATCACCGAGGGCTGTGTGATGGGCTGGAAGTATTTTGATTTCGGCGAGGATCACACCAATGGGACCATGACATTATCCCTGAAGATGCAGCCGAGAGGATGCAGTGGGCGAGTGCATGTATATCTGGATGATCCGGTAGACGGTGAGAAGATCGGTACCGTTGAGTTTGGCACGGGAGATCATGTGGCAGAGGGCATCATGCGTATGGTGACCGGCAGACATGCAGTATATTTTGTGGCAGAGGATGCGCACAGCGGCTGGGCAAAGAACAGCTTTGTGAACAGACAGCTTCTGGATCTGGAAGCATTTGTATTCCGTAAATAAAAGATATTAGTGATAACAGAAAGGAAAGATTATTATGAAGATCAGTAATCCGGTTCTTCGGGGCTTTTATCCGGACCCGAGTGTATGTAAGGCAAATGGAAAGTATTATCTGGTATGCAGCTCGTTTGAGTATTTTCCGGGCGTACCGCTTTTTGAGAGTGAGGATCTGGTTCACTGGACACAGATCGGTCATTGTCTGACGAGAAACACACAGGTAGATTTAGAGCGTATCAGCAGCTCCGGCGGTGTCTTTGCACCGACAATACGTTACCATGAGGGACGCTTTTACATGGTGACCACAAATGCTACATATGACAAGAACTTTTATGTGTATACCGATGATATTTACGGTGAGTGGTCCGATCCTGTTTTCGTGGATCAGAAGGGCATCGATCCGTCCCTGTTCTTTGAGGATGGCAAGGCATATTTTATGAGTAACGGAAGCGATGAGGACGGCAGAGGCTGTATTTTCCAGTGCGAGATCAATATTGCGACGGGCGAGCGTCTCACAGAGAGCAAGCCGGTCTGGAAGGGCAATGGCGGACGTTATCTTGAGTCACCGCATCTGTTCCATATCGGGGACTGGTATTACATTACTGCTGCAGAGGGCGGTACCGAGTATGGTCACATGATCACATATGCGAGAGGAAAGAGCCCATATGGACCATTCGAGTCTTATCCGCTCAATCCGGTTGTGACAAACCGCGATCTCGGTGGTCATCAGAGCCGCATTCAGGGAATCGGACATGGCGATCTGGTGCAGACGGACGATGGAAGCACATTTATCGTGTGCCTGGGCTTCCGTCAGGAGGGTATGTGGATGCCGTTCCATCATCTGGGACGAGAGGTGTTCTTAGTGCCGGTACAGTGGCAGGAGGACGGCTGGTTTACTGCCGGTGTTAATGGTACGGTGGAAGCAGAGATGGAGATGAACCTCAATGCAGCCGGCGAGGATACCTGCTATGATGTTTCCTTTGAAAAGCTTGGAGCAGACAGCTTAAGATGGTGTCATCTGAGAGCTTATGATAAAGAGAACTATCAGTTTACCGAAAACGGTGTGAACCTTCGAGGCAATCACTATACGCTCGATGATGTGGATGCGCCGACCTTCCTCGGCGTGCACCAGTCCGAGTTTGATACGACACTCGATATTACCGTGGGTGGTAATTCACCGGAGGCAGGTATTACCTTCTATCTGTGTGAGGATCACCACTACGATCTTTATCTGACACAGAAAGACGGTGTGAAGAAGGCAGAGCTTCGCTTTACAATCGGTGATGCACAGTGTGTAAAGGCATCAAAGGCACTGGGAGAGGGACAGCAGGAGGTAAGCTTCCATGTAGAGTCTGAAGGAGAATTTTATACATTCTTCGCAGAGCTTGCCGGAGAGAGCGTGGAGCTTGGCAAGGCGAGAACAAAGTATCTTTCCTCTGAGGTAGCAGGCGGCTTTACCGGTACGGTAATGGCAATGTATGCGGTAAATCCACAGGAAGACAAGGATGCCTGGGGAACCTTCCGTGGCCTTGAGTGGACCATGAGAAAATGGGTTGAATAGACGAAATCTCTGTGATATGCTTGATAAGCATCCGCATTTTGGAGTTAATTTGACAGCATAACAGGAGAGAGTATCATGAACAGGGATGAAGAATTTCTGATCAAAAGAATAAAAGATCTGGCGGAGCAGTCCTACCGCACCGGCTTATATACCTATACCGGCTTTCTGAATCAGCAGGAGCAGGCGGTATATGCCAGAGTAAGGAAGGACACGGCGCCTGTGACAGCAACGTTTTCCGGCGGTGTCGATGGCTGTGAGCGGCAGATACTCCGGTTTGGCGATGAGGAAAGTCTGGGATACGATGCAGGCTTTCCTATTTGCTGTATTGAGATCAAGCCGTTTATTGAGAAGTTCGCGGATGCACTGACGCATCGGGACTATCTTGGAGCGTTGATGCATCTGGGGATTGAGCGCAGTACGCTCGGGGATATTATGATCCGTGATAAGACCGCATATTTGTTCTGTCTGGAGAAGATCGCACCGTTTATTCCGGAGAATCTGGATCAGGTAAAGCATACACATGTGCAGTGCCGGATCCTGGAGCAGATGCCTGAGGCAGTGCGGCCGAAGCTGCAGGCGGTCAAGCTGATCGTGCCGAGCATGCGGCTGGACGTGATCGTGGCAAAGCTCTGTCACCTTTCGAGAAGCCAGAGCTTTGCACTGTTCCGTGAGAAGAAGGTGTTTGTCAACGGTTATCAGATGGAGAACAACAGCGGCACTCTAAAGGAGCAGGATGTGGTGTCGGTGCGGGGCTACGGCAAGTTTATCTGTGACGGTATTTCCGGAGAAACAAAAAAAGGAAACCTGAATATCCAGGTTTCCAAATATGTATGACGGACAGGTTTATTTTTCTTCTTTAGGTGGAACTGCAAAAAAGCGGTTCCACTTTTTGTCGCTTTGGTATTCTAACATGCGGTCATACTGCGCATACATTTTCTGGACGCCGTTTTCCAGAAGATAATAGTGATTGATATATGGGAACAGAAGGATCAGAAGAGGGATCAGCAGAAGTGTGAGCCAGATGCTTCCGGTTCCGACAAGACCGACAACAACCGAGGTGGTCATCAGTGCGAAAAGCACGGTGACGATCAGATGGATCAGCCGTTCGTGCTGGAAAAACTGAATCTGGGTCAGATGATTGTGGATGGCACGGTCCCAGTCTGTATCCTCCGGCGGATCCTGGATCAGATCATCGATCTGCTGCAAATAAGTCAAAATTCTTCGTTTCATATGGATCAATCCTTTCCTGAAATCTTTTAGTAGAATTATACCACGAATTCGTGTATATTTATAGATATATATCCGCGCACTGTCGGATGAACAGTATTTATAATTACAGTGCAGAAAGAGGGACAAATGGACAAAATTAAGAAAATTACTTTAACACCGGCACGCTGTGGTCTGGATCTGGGAGACGGCAGTGAGAGAGCTGAGTATGTCAATCAGGATTACATTTTAAATACACTGGGAAGACCACATAGAAATATTGGCATTATGTATACTTATTATCCGAAGGACAAGGAGTGGCCGGAGCGTATCAGTGTGGCATGTAAGGACATGGAGATCCATTTCCAGTGGGATTATCCGTATGATGATTACTTCCCATATCGCGGAGGTCCGGACGGCGATACAAAGGGAGAACCGTTTGAGCAGATGCGCGATATCCGCCGTCATGGTCAGGACGTGGCACTGACGCTTACGATCGACTGTTCTCTGGAGGATGAATATCTCCGTCAGATCGCAAAGGATCTCAGACCATTCGGAAGAATGCGTCTTCGTATCAACCATGAGTGTGCCGGAGACTGGTTCACCCACAACCAGCGTTTCTCCTACAAGGAGATCGGAGAGTTCTTCGTGCGCTTCGCAAAGATCGTGAAGGAAGAGGCACCACAGATCTCACTTGTATTCTGTGGCGGTGCTGTTGGAGATCTCGAGGCAGAGGATGCGCCGGTACAGTATGAGGAGGAGTTCAAGGAGGCATTTGATATTGCCGATATCTGGTCCAATGACTGCTATCTGGCACTTCATTACGGATGGCCGTTTGACGTATGCGAAAAGGGTGGCGACAGCTACGCGATGACACCGGTTGATCCGTTTTTTGAGAGACTCAATAAAACCTCTAAGAGAATGACAAAGGTCAATCACGGAGAGTGCAAGCCATTCGTGATCTCTGAGTTTAACACCGATGGAGACGTGACAGGACCGATGCGTCAGGGCGAATCCATCAAGCGTTTCGTAGAAAAATTAAAGTCCGAAAATGCGGACTGGTTCGACGGATTTTCTATGTACCAGTTCAGGGACAGAGGAAGACTTGGTCTTGAGATTGAGGATCCGAACAATTCTGCAGTCGGTATCCCACAGCCGGTCTTAAAGGACTATAAGGATATTCTGAAGGATCCGTTCTTCCTGCCGGGACTCAATGAGCAGGAGGAGACGACACTGCCGGCGACTCTTCGCTGGGGCGGTGCAGAGGATGCAGAGGGAATTGCAATCCCGATCCGTTTTGAGAAGACACCGGAATTTTGTGAGATCACTTTCGAAGAAGAACTTAATCTGATGATGGAGTTAAACGGACGCTGGTTCTATAAGGCACCTGGAACAAAGACCGTCGATATGATGTCCGCTTTCTTTGAGACACCGATCGAGCCGGGCACAGAGATGACACTGAAGATCTTCGCACCGCCGGCAACCGGAGAGAATGATCCGTCACAGGGTGATGACTGGGATATCAATTATTATACTACGATCACAAAGATGCCGGAGCTTCGTATCCGTTATGAGGAGATTCAGGAGGTACTGTAATGGAACATGCAATCGTAACGCTGAAAAAGGGAGAAGGACGTACGATCAAGGCGGGCGGTGCCTGGATCTACGACAACGAGATCGCAAATGTAGTCGGCAGCTTTGACGACGGCGATGTCGTGCTGGTGCATGACTTTGACGGCTATCCGATGGGAAAAGGCTATATCAACCGCCATTCCAAGATCCGTGTCCGTATGCTGACACGCCATCAGGAGCAGGAGATTGACGATGCTTGCTGGAAAATGCGTCTGCAGGCGGCATGGGATTACAGGAAGGCAACTGTGGATACCTCGAGCTGCCGAATCGTTTTCGGGGAAGCGGATTTCCTGCCGGGACTCGTTATTGATAAGTTCAGCGATGTTCTTGTCGTGGAGTCTCTGGCACTCGGTATTGACCGGTATAAGGAGCATCTTGTCGATCTGTTAAAGGAGATCCTTGCGGCAGACGGTATCACGATCCGCGGCGTGTATGAGCGAAGTGACGCAAAGGAACGTCTGAAGGAAGGCATGGAGCGCGTGAAGGGCTTTATGGGACCGGAGTTTGATACGAATGTAGAGATCATCGAGAACGGCGTGCATTATATGGTCGATGTCAAGGAAGGTCAGAAGACCGGATTTTTCCTGGATCAGAAATATAACCGTCAGTCCATCCGCTCGATCTGCCGTGGAGCAAAGGTGCTCGACTGCTTTACGCATACAGGCTCCTTTGCGCTGAATGCCGGACAGGCAGGTGCGGCAAGTGTACTTGGTCTGGATGCCTCCGAGCTTGGCGTAGAGCAGGCGAAAAAGAACGCAGCACTAAATGGTCTGTCCGATATTGTGGACTTTGAATGTGCCGATGTTTTTGAGAAGCTGCCACAGATGGAGGCAGCCGGAGAGAAGTTTGACGTGATCATTCTGGATCCGCCGGCATTTACAAAGTCCCGCAACTCTGTGAAGAACGCAGTCAAGGGATACCGTGAGATCAATCTGCGTGCGATGAAGCTGATCAGGGACGGTGGTTATCTGGCAACCTGTTCCTGCTCACATTTCATGACCTACGAGCTGTTTACCAAGACGATCGGACAGGCGGCAGCCAATGTACATAAGAGACTGCGGCAGGTTTCCTTTGCCACGCAGGCACCGGATCATCCGATCCTCTGGGCGGCAGATACTTCTTATTATTTGAAGTTCTATATTTTTCAGGTTTGTGATGAGAAATAGGCTTGACAAATCAGAGTGAAAATGTTATAAATAATTTAGATAGTATGTTACTTGATTCGAACGAACCCAAGGCATTAACTAGACATAAATTTTACAGGATATTTGTGTGAGTTAGTGCCTTTTTTTGTTCCCTTTTTGTGAGAATAACAGCATAAATCCCGGGTACGCTGTATAGAATCGGGCAAAAAGCGGACACTAAAAAGGATATGCAGACGAAGCAGATGATCACATGAATATCACCAGGAAAGGAAGGATGAATCATGAAAGATAAGATTTTTGAAGTCCTGCAGAGAATCGGACGAAGCTTTATGCTGCCGATCGCAATCCTGCCTGTTGCCGGGTTGCTTCTGGGACTTGGTAGTTCGTTTACAAACGAGACGACAATTGCAACGTACCATTTGGGAAAGATCCTTGGTGACGGGACGATCCTGCATGCACTTTTAGTCATCATGAATAAGGTCGGCAGTGCCGTATTTGATAACCTGCCGCTGTTGTTTGCCGTTGGTGTTGCCATCGGTATGGCAAAGAAGGAGAAAGAGGTATCTGCTCTTTCTGCCGTGATCGCATATTTCGTTATGAATATTTCGATCAGCGGTATGCTGGAGATCAATGGAAAGATCCTCGGGGATGGAAGCATTTCAAAGGATGTGCTTACCGGAACGATCGCTTCCGTCTGCGGTATCAATACTCTGCAGATGGGTGTGTTTGGAGGTATTATCGTCGGTCTTGGTGTGGCGGCACTTCACAACCGCTTCCATAAGATCCAGCTTCCGAATGCATTGTCATTCTTTGCCGGATCAAGATTTGTACCGATCATTTCCACGATCGTGTATATGTTTGTCGGTATTCTGATGTATTTTGTATGGCCGGTTGTTCAGAACGGTATTTATTCGCTCGGAGGTCTTGTGACCGGCAGTGGTTATTTCGGCACACTGATCTTTGGTATTGTCAAGAGAGCACTGATCCCGTTTGGTCTTCACCATGTATTCTATATGCCGTTCTGGCAGACAGCTGTCGGCGGCACGGCAGAGGTTGCCGGACAGATGGTACAGGGTGGACAGAATATCTTCTTTGCACAGCTTGCCGATGCATCCCATGTAACGCATTTCAGCGCGGATGCGACAAGATACTTCTCCGGTGAGTTTATCTTTATGATCTTCGGTCTTCCGGGGGCAGCACTTGCGATGTACCGCACCGCGAAGCCGGAGAAAAAGAAACAGGTTGGAGGTCTTCTTTTCTCTGCAGCACTGACATCCATGCTGACAGGTATTACAGAGCCGATCGAGTTCTCATTCCTGTTCGTGGCACCGATCCTGTTTGTGGTACAGGTGATCTTAGCAGGTGCTGCATACATGATCGCCCACATTTTAAATATTGCAGTCGGACTTACCTTCTCCGGTGGTTTTCTGGATCTGTTCCTGTTTGGTATTCTTCAGGGCAATGACAAGACAAGCTGGCTGAGGATCATTCCGGTCGGAATTATTTATTTCTTCCTGTATTACTTCATCTTCTCATTCCTGATCAAGAAGCTGAACTTAAAGACACCGGGACGTGAGGATGACGATCAGGAAGTGAAGCTTTATACGAAAGCAGACGTCAATGCAAGAAAGTCCAAGAAAACGGACAGTACCGAAAATGGGACAGATGATCCGCTCAGCGCAGACATCACAAGAGGTCTGGGAGGTAAGAAGAATATCGACGGTGTTGACTGTTGTGCAACAAGACTTCGTTGTACGGTATTTAATGCCGATCTGGTTGACGATGCACTGTTAAAATCAACCGGAGCCAGCGGTGTGATCCACAAGGGTAACGGCGTTCAGATTGTATACGGTCCTCATGTCACGGTGATCAAGTCTAATTTGGAAGATTACCTTGAAACAGCGCCGGATATCGAATATACTAAAGATAGTGAAGAAACTGTGGAGGAGGATGTGCCTGCACAGGAGGAACAGACGGAAACAAAGGTTACAAAGACCATCGTAGTATCAAGCCCGATCACCGGTGTGGCAGCAGATCTGTCCACGGCACCGGATGAGGCATTTGCCGGAAGAATGATGGGAGACGGAGCTGTTGTGACACCGACGGATGCCATTGTAAAGGCACCGGAGGATGGAGAGGTTGTCTTTGTCTTTGAGACAAAGCATGCCATTGGATTTATGACAGATTCCGGACTCAGCATGCTGTTACACATTGGCATTGACACCGTACAGCTTGGTGGCAAGGGCTTCGAGGTATTTGTCGAGAACGGACAGAAGGTGAAGAAGGGAGATCCGATGATGAAACTGGATCTTGACTATCTTGCCGGGCATGCTCCATCCCTGACATCACCGGTGCTTTGTACGGAGCTTGAGGATAACCAGAAGATCCGACTGTTGAAGGACGGAGAGATCAAAGCAGGAGAAGAATTATTTGCGGTCGATTTCTACGAATAAATGAAATGTGAGGATCGGACATGTACAGAATCGTAAAAGTGTTAAACCATAATGCGGTGCTTGCGGTAAATGCAGAGGACGGAAAGGAATGTCTTCTGATGGGCAAGGGGATTGGATTTGGTAAAAAGGTGAGCGAACATGTGGAGCCGGGAGAGGATGCCCGTATCTATACACTGCAGGCATCCGGTGAACGGGGGCAGGCGGGAGAGATCGTAAAATCGATCGATCCGGAGTTTTTGGAGATCGCGAACCTGGTGCTTGATGAGGCGCAGAAGGTGTTTGGAAATATTGACCGTAACATTTTATTTCCGCTTGCGGATCATATCTGCTATGCGGTGGAGCGCATGAAAAGGCACGAGTCGATCAGTAATCCACTGACCGAGGATATCCGTCTTTTGTTTCATATGGAGTATAAGGTTGCAAGCTGTGTTGTGCCGGTTCTCAAGGAGAAATTTGGAATTACCATCGGAGACGATGAGATCGGATATATTACATTGCATGTGCATTCTGCCATCGATGATGACAAGGTATCCGATGCCATGAAGACAGCCCGCGCGGTGCGTGAATGTATTGAGATCGTAGAGAATGCCATGGGGAAACGGATCGATGTCATGACATTATCCTATAACCGACTGATGAACCATGTGCGTTACATGATCGTGCGGGCGCTGAATGGCGAGAAATTGAAAATGAGTTTAAATGACTATATGAGTGTGAAATATCCGGAGGAATTTGCAATGGCAGAACAGATCTGTGAGCAGATCGGAACGACCATTGGCTGCACCTTAAAGGATGCGGAAACTGGATATCTGGCAATGCATATCTGTCGTGTGACAAGCGGCGAACTGGACGCTGAAGAATAAAAGCAATCGAAGCACCAAAGAACAGAAAAAGTTTTAAGGATGCCGGAAAGCATCCGTATACAATATAAAATCAAACGAACAAATTTAAGAAATGGAGGAAATTATTATGAAATCATTCAATTATGTAATCACTGATGAGGTAGGTATTCACGCAAGACCGGCAGGTCTTCTGGTAAAGGAAGCAAAGAAATATGAGTCAACTGTTACGATCGTAAAGGGTGACCGCAAGGCAGATGCCAGAAAGCTTATGATGTTAATGTCTCTCGGCGTAAAGTGCGGCGAGGAGATCACAGTAGAGGTTGAGGGTGCTGACGAGGATGCTGCGGCAGCCGGCATGGAGAAGTTCTTTGAGGAGACACTGTAATCGATTGCATATCCTGTCACAGGGCAAAATGAGAGAATGCATGCGCCAGTCATGCGGAAATGGAGGCTGTGGTGGAAATATACGAGGGAAAGTCGATCTTTAAAGGGATCGCAATTGGAAAGATCTTTTACTATCAGAAGGGTGCGCAGCAGGTAAAACGCGAGAAGGTCGAGGATACGGCTGCAGAGAAAGCAAGATATGAGGCTGCCAGTGCAAAGGCATCCGAGCAGCTTCAGGCACTGTACGAAAAAGCGGTCAAGGAGGTTGGCGAAGCCAATGCGGCTGTCTTTGAGGTGCACATGATGATGCTGGAGGATGACGATTATGTTTCCTCTATCGTCAATATGATCGAGACACAGAATGTAAATGCAGAGTTTGCCGTGGCAACCACCGGCGATAACTTTGCGGAGATGTTCTCGCAGATGGACGATGAATATTTCAAGGCGAGAGCGGCTGATGTCAAGGATATCACAGAGCGTTTGATCTCCGTGCTCGGAGAGCAGGAGACCACAGGTGATATCGGGGAAGAACCGGTGATCATTGTGGCGGATGATCTGGCGCCGAGCGAGACTGTTCAGATGGACAAGGAGAAGCTCCTTGCCTTTGTGACACGCCATGGATCCGCCAATTCCCATACAGCGATTCTCGCAAGAACCATGAACATACCGGCACTGATCGGTGTGGATATCCATGAGGAGTGGAATGGCCACATGGCAGTGGTAGACGGCAGGAGTGGAAAGCTTTATATAGATCCGGAGGAGGAGATCCTTACAAAGCTGAAGGATGACCGGAAAAAGGAGCAGGAGGCAAGAGAACTGTTATCACTGCTTAAGGGCAAGGAGGATGTGACCGCAGACGGTAAGCATATTAAGCTGTATGCCAATATTGCCGGTGTCGGTGACGTTGCTAATGTTCTTGCCAATGATGCAGCGGGCATCGGACTTTTCAGAAGTGAATTTCTGTATCTGGAGGCAGAGGATTATCCGGATGAGGAGACGCAGTTTCTGGCTTACAAGCGTGTGGCTGAGACGATGGCAGGCAAGAAGGTGGTTGTCCGTACTCTTGATATCGGAGCCGATAAGCAGGTGGACTATTTCCATCTGGATAAGGAAGAGAACCCTGCCATGGGTTACCGTGCGATCCGTATCTGTCTGGACCGCCCGGAGATCTTCCGTACGCAGCTTCGTGCGTTGATCCGTGCCAGTGCTTATGGCGAGATCGCAATCATGTATCCGATGATCATTTCCGTGGAGGAGGTTCGCGAGATCAAGAAGATCGTTTTGTCCGTTAAGAAGGAGCTTGACGAGCGGGGCATCCCTTATGGAAACTTTGAACAGGGTATTATGATCGAGACACCGGCGGCTGTCATGATGAGTGAGGAGCTTGCTGCTGAGGTTGACTTTTTCAGTATCGGAACAAACGATCTGACACAGTATACCCTGGCGATGGATCGTCAGAATATGAAGTTGGATACCATGTATGATCCGCACCATCCGGCAATCCTTAAGATGATCAAGATGACGATCGATAACGGTCATAAGGGCGGTTGCTGGGTCGGCATCTGCGGGGAGCTTGGTGCTGATACAACGCTGACAGAGACCTTTGTGAAAATGGGTATCGATGAGCTTTCGGTATCCCCGTCCTTTGTACTTCCGGTACGAAAGATCATCCGTGAGACAACGGTAAAATAGGTGTCCGATAAATAGGACAGATAATCCCTCTGTGTTTGTTGACTGAGAAGTCAGGGAAGCACAGAGGGAGATTGTATAAGCAATCGTACAGTGACGCGCAAAACGGGCAAGTCCAATTTGTTCTGGTATAGGAAAATGCTCGTAATGTGGTGGGAAGCAAGGGCAAGCTTACTCCTTTCTTCCGTAAATCTCACGAAATTGCCGCAAAGTGTATCCGGTGTATTTTTTGAATTGAGTTCCCAGATGGCTCTGCGAAGAAAAGCCTAAGTAAGTGGCAATTTCTATATAGGAATAATCCGAATAAATCAAAAGATTTTTGGCACGATTGATCTTTTCCTGAAGGATGTAATGGGAAATACTGACTCCTTCACATTGCTTGAAAAGCTGGGATAGATAATTGGGATTACAGTCTGCTTCAAGAGCAAGATCTTCTACAGTGATTCTATCGTGCAAATGAGAAAAAATATAATCCTTGCATTTGTTGATGCGGGGATTTTTTTGCTTTTGAGAGATTCCTTTTTGGTTTTCTTTGATATCATGTACCATTTCTGCATAATGAAATTCAGCCTTTTGAGCAAGTGGTTTGATCCGTGCGATATCATTGCAGTCCTCGATCTGCTGGATATAAGTGTCGCTTAACGAGAAGGAAATCTCCGGAGATAATCCGCCGCGGATGGCATAGCGGCTGGCAAGAGTGATAAGAACGATGCCGAGGTTCTTAAGATTGCGTACAGGATCCCTGGCAAGTGTACCGATTGATCCATCGTAATCCTCCTGCATGCTTTTTTCCAATTGGATCAAATCTCCGTTCTCGATGCTGCTAAATTCACGCACCTCCTGATCGTAAGGATTGTGGTGTACTGAGTTTTCCTGATTATCAAAAAGCAGATTATTAAAATTCTGCTGTACCTTTTCTTCTGAATCCTGATCTACACAGTTATCCTGTATTATCATCTCCGGAGAAGATTCTGTACCGGTTAGCATATGGTGAAGAAAAATCATATCATTCAAGTAAGTGGTCAGATCGACTTGAGGAATATACTTTTCAACGTTTTCCTCCAGAGAAAGCGAATCGTAGTTATGTGTCAGATAAACGGAAGCCGGAAAACAAACTGGTCCTGCAACGTAAATGAATTCGTCGGTATGGACAACACAGTAAATATTTTTTTGGTGAATTGCCTTCAGGCAGGGCATTGATTTCTGCGGCTTGTTCAGCAGATAATTACGAAATGACAGATTGCGCATATATGAATCCTGAAAGGAAAGCACTCCGCAATAAGAGAAAAGTATTTCCTGATTCAGGGAAAATTTATACACATAGGTGTGAAGCTTTTTGGAAAGATATTGAAGTAAAATAATGTCCTGCATTTTAAGCAACCTCCATGTATTAGTTCTTTAAGACATATTATATCAGGTTATATAAGAAAAATGTTAAAAATATAATAATTTTGATATAAAATGCAGTTTTTTTATCTTAAAATCTAGTTACAAATTAAGAAAAGACGGAAAACGAAAAACAGAAAACAGTTGTTTATTTTAAACAAAGAAAGGTACGGTTATTATGAAAGTAAAAGGTGTTAATTTAGGAAACTGGCTGGTTTTGGAAAAATGGATGAATCCGGCGTTGTTTGAAGGAACGACAGCGGAGGATGAGTACTGGCTGCCAAGGCAGTTGTCGAAGGAGGTGTATGAGGCAAGAATCAAGATCCATCGTAGTGAGTATATTACGGAACGTGATTTTGTAACAATCAAGTCCTGGGGGCTGGATGCAGTACGTATTCCGGTACCATATTTCATTTTTGGCGACAGAGAGCCGTTCATTGGATGTGTAGAAGAACTGGATAAGGCATTTAACTGGGCTGAAAAGTATGGCCTGAAGATTCTGATTGATCTGCATACAGCACCGGAAGGACAGAATGGATCTGACAATGGAGGAATATGTGGAGTTTGTAAATGGGCTCAGAATCCCGAGGAGGTTGAGTTTGTCCATACAGTATTGGAGAGACTGGCTCAAAGATATGGACACAGAGAAGGTCTTTGGGGAATCGAACTGATCAACGAGCCGGCATTACAGGGAGCATGGGAGTTACTGAATATTCAAAAAAGATATCCACCGGTAGATAAAGAGATGGCGAAGGGCAGTGCTCCGATTACTGTTGAGTTTATCCGGAAATTCTATCTGGATGCCTATGACCGTATTGAGAAGTATCTGGATGAGGATAAATATATCGTTATTCATGATGGGTTTGAGCTTACAATCTGGAAAGATTTTATGCGTGAAGAAAAGTACAAAAATGTAGTTCTTGATACCCACCAGTATCTGATGATGGCAGAAATGATGGGATGTGAGCAGACTGTAGAGGGCTATGAAAAATATGTGAAAGAGCATTTCATGAAAGAAATTGAAGAAATGCAGCAGTATTTCCCTGTGATCTGTGGTGAGTGGTGTCTGTTTAATTCTCTTGCCTGCGGCTGGGATACGAAGGGCGGTCAGACTGTTTTAAACGGACTGGAGGGAGCTTCGGTAGAAAGCTATTCGCCGGAGCAGAAAAAGGAAATATATCAGGCAGTTGCACGAATGCAGAAAGCAGCCTGGGAAAAGGGATCCGGTTATTTTTACTGGAGCTATAAATTATTGACAGACACAGTCAATACAGAAGGCTGGATTGGCTGGGATAGTTGGGATCTGGGACGTTGTGTTGATTTTGGATGGTTTCCGTTAGATAAATAAGCAATAGAAAGAGAGGTAACGAATATGAATGAGAATAAGATGAATCCAAATGCTAAACTTACATTTTTGGAGCGTTTTGCATATGGTATAGGAGATTATGCGGGAAACCTGGTTTATTCTGCAATCAGTGCATTTTTGCTGGTATATTATACGAATGTTGTTGGAGCAAGTGCAGCGGCTGCAGCGTCTATTATTGCAATTTCAAAGATTTTTGACGGTATTTCGGATCTGGTAATGGGATATATTATCGATCATACTCATAGTAAATGGGGAAAGGCACGCCCGTGGATCGCCAGATTGTGTGTGCCGTTAGCAGTATGTACGGTTCTTATGTTTACGGTTCCAACTGCATTTGTTGGGAAAACGCAGCTGGCATATATGTTTTTAACATATAATCTGGTTTCTACGATTTTTTATACAGGAATCAATGTTCCGTATGCAACCTTAAATGGTCTGATGACAACCAATCAGTATGAGAGAGGTTTGCTTGGAAATTTCCGTAACCTTTTGGCAACAGCAGGAACCATGACGATCAATACGGTTGTACTGAAAATGACAGCTGCTTTTGGTGGTGGAGATGTTTATTCCCAGAAGGGATGGACATTGACATTTGTTGTTTTGATGATTGTATTTGTTGTTTTAAACATGTTTACATTCTTTATGTGCAAAGAGCGTGTCGTAGAAGGTGGTTCTACTCAGAAAGAGGCAAAGGAAAATCAGGTTTCCTTTATCAAAGGCATTAAAGGATTGTTCGTCAATAAGTATTGGGTATTACTGGTAATTGCTATCTTTGCAATGTATTTTATGATGTCCTGCTTCTTCGGATCTGCCGTTTTTTTTGCACAGTATAATGTAGGAAATGCCGGTAAATATGCCATTATTTCTAACTGTCTTTCTATTGCACAGATTACATTCCTCTTTGTGACACCATTCATTATGAAAAAGGTTTCCAAGAAAAATCTGTTTATGTGTGGAATGGCAGTTTCCGGAATTGGATTTCTTCTTTCCGGTTTTACAACAGATGTAACAATGACCTGTGTATTATCTGTTGTAAAGGGTATGGGATTTGCATGTGGAGGAGCTTCTATGTTTGGTCTTCTTCAGGATGCAATCACATACGGAGAGTGGTACAACGGATATGGAACAGCCGGAATGGGAAATGCAGCATCTTCATTTTGTATGAAGGTTGGCTCCGGTATTGGTACAGCAGCACTTGGATGGGTGTTGGGCTTCGGCGGATTTGATGCAAAGAAGGCAGTGCAGTCTGCTAAGTCGCTGGCAGCAATTAATTGGTCCTTTGCATGGATTCCGTTTATTATGGTAGTGATCGTAGTGGTCTGCATGGTATTCTTTGATCTGGACAAGAAGTATGATCAGGTTCTTGCTGATCTGGAGCAGGGAAAACACCGTAAGGACAATTAATCGGCAGAGCAGTCATTGTGTATAGAGGAGGATTACCATGAGGGAATTGCAGGAAAAAGATATTCTATTTGGAGCAGCATATTATCCGGAGTATATGCCGTATGACCGGCTGCAGGAAGACATTGCTATGATGCAGAAAGCAGGAATGAATACGATTCGTATTGCAGAGTCAACCTGGAGCACATTAGAACCGGCAGAAGGTGTATACGATTTTTCCTATATTGATAAAACACTTGCGGCAGCAGAGGAAGCCGGAATGTATGTGATCATTGGGACACCAACGTATGCCATTCCCTCCTGGTTAGAAAAAAAATGTCCGGAAGTGATGGTGTTTGACGGGTATTCCAGAAAGAAATACGGAAAACGCCAGATCATGGATATCGTTCACCCGGTGTTTCGTAAATGCGCTGAAAATGTGATCTGTAAATTGCTTGAGCATACGGCAAATGTTTCCTGTGTGATAGGTTTTCAGATTGATAATGAGACGAAGCATTATGGAACAGCATCGCCACAGGTGCAGCGGATGTTCGTTGAATATTTAAAGACAAAATTTCATACGACCGAGCAGTTAAACGAAGTATTTGGCTTGCGCTACTGGAGTAATTCCATTTCTGATTGGTCGGATTTTCCGGATATGGCAGGCTGTATTCATGGTGGACTTGCCTGCGAATTTGCTAAATTCCAGAGAAGTCTGGCGGCAGAGTATTTAGTGTGGCAGTCAGAGCTTGTAAAAAAATATAAGAGGCAAGATCAGTTTATTACACATAATTTTGATTTTGAATGGAAAAAATTCGGAGCAGATATTGCGCAGGATGGGTATTCTTATGGTGTGCAGCCTGATATCAATCATTATGAAGCGTCTAAAGCCGTGACGATCGCAGGAACAGATATTTATCATCCGACGCAGGATGGTCTGACAGGAGCAGAGATTGGATTTGGTGGGGATTCTATTCGAACCCTTAAGGATGATGCATATATTGTGCTGGAATGTCAGGCGCAGGCATTTAAATATTGGACACCATATCCGGGACAGCTCCGTCTTCATGGATACAGCCATCTGGCAAGTGGGGCGGCAGGCGTTTTATACTGGAACTGGCATTCCATTCATGATGGATATGAAACATATTGGAAGGGTGTTTTGAGTCATGACTTTTCTACGAATCCGGTATATGAAGAGGCGGGAGAATTTGGGCGTGAGATTGCCCGGTTCGGCAGGGAGACATTGTGTATTTCCCGGAAAAATCAGGTGGCTGTGGTAATTGATAATCAGTCTCTGAGCAGCTTCAACTGGTTCCCGATTGACAAGGATTTAAGCTATAATGATGTGGTTCGCTGGATGTACGATTGTTTGTACGAAATGAACATCTCCTGTGATATCATAGACATTCACCAATTGGAAGAAAAATTTGATCAGGAACAAAAGCCGTATCAGATGATCGTTACACCTGCGTTATATAGTGTATCGGATGCATTTGTTCAGAAGATGAAGGGATTTGTGCAGGCTGGTGGAGTGGTTGTAAGCTCTTTTAAGTCTTTTGTGGCAGATCGTCAGTTAAGTGTGTATTCAGATGTGCAGCCTCATGGCATGACGGATTGCTTTGGTATGAGCTATAATCAGTTTACGGAGCCGGGACGGGCAACGGTTGCAGGAGAAAATATTTTATATTTTGCTGAATTGTTGAAACCGGATACGGCTCAGGTGATAGAGTCATATGAGCATAAATACTGGGGAAAATATGCCGCGATCACTAAAAATGCTTTTGGACAGGGATATGGTTATTATATTGGCTGCTATGTAACGAAAGAAAGACTGAAGAAAATATTTAAGGATGCTGTTGTTTGTGCTCAGGTTCAAAACTATTTCGATGACGAAATAAAATGGCCTGTGATCATTCGCAGCGGCATTAATGAGAAAAAAGAAACAATTCATTATGCTCTTCATTACAGTGAGGAAGCGGAGAGTTTTATTTGCCCATTCGAAAAGGTGGAGGATCTTCTGTCAGGTAATATCTTTATGAAGGGGCAGAGTATTCCGATGAAGGATTGGGGTGTCCGGATTTTGAAAGAGTATGAAGGAGAGTAATCATGAAATTTACATTTGTGGAAAGTGTTGGAAAACAAAAACTCTTAAGAAATGAGAAAACAGTAGATTTTATTGATGATACAGGAGTAGAGGATCAGGTAATTAATATTTATCCTCAGATAAAATACCAGACCTTTGAAGGGTTTGGTGGAGCAATTACTGATGCTGCAGGTTATGTATTTCAACAAATGAATGACGTGCAGCAGAAGGAGCTGCTCACAAAATATTTTGATCCGGATCACATGAACTATGTTAGAGTGCGGATTCATATGGACAGCTGTGACTTTTCGACTCATTTGTATTCGGCGATAAAAGACCCGCAGGACAGAGATTTGGAATCATTTGATTTTACGGATACAGAGAAATATATTCTGCCATTGTTGGAGGCTGCACAGAAAACAGCGCAAAGACCATTAAAAATAATGCTGTCACCGTGGTCTCCGCCTGCATTTATGAAGACAAATGGTGCCCGTAAAAATGGTGGAAGTCTGAAAAGAGAGTTTTATCCCTTATGGGCAAAATGTATTTGCCGATACATTGCAGAGTTTGAGAAACGCGGATATGAGGTGGAGCAGATTTCTGTGCAAAATGAACCAAAAGCTGTTCAGACATGGGATTCCTGTGTGTATTCTTCAGCTCAGGAAAAGGAGTTTCTTTCGGAATATCTGTATCCGGCTATGGAGCGGGCAGGACTGGAACATGTGAAGGTGTTTGTGTGGGATCATAATAAGGAACGTGCTTTTGAAAGGGCATGTGAGTTGATCGATGAAAAGACGGATCACATGATTGACGGAGTTGCATTTCACTGGTACAGTGGAGATCATTTTGAGGCACTGGATCTTATTCGGAAACAATTTCCGGATAAGAAACTGATTCTGTCAGAAAGCTGTCTGGAATACAATAAATTTAATCCGTCCGCAGAAGAAATTAATGCGGGACGTCTGGCACATGATATGATTGGGAATTTAAATCATGGATTGAATTCATTTTTTGATTGGAATATCCTTTTGGATAAAGAGGGAGGTCCCAATCATGTTGGAAATTATTGTGATGCCCCTTTTCTGTATGATGTGGAACACAAAGAGCTGATACAGCGAATGAGTGCGGATTACTATTGGCATTTTTCGCATTTTATCCGGGAGGGTGCGGTAAGGCTTGGTTTCAGCAGATATACAGATGCAATTGATGTGACCGCCTGGGAAAATCCCGACGGAACCATTGTTTTGATCCTGTTAAACCGCGGTGTAGAAGCTGTGCCGGTGCACATAAGGCTTCAAGGAAAGGAAGCGGATATTACGGTATCGGCGCGAAGTATTGTCAGCGGTGTTGTTAGCGGTCGGTAGATGGAAATACGGACGTTTTTAAAATTGAGAGGAGAGAAAGATGATTAGAAATCCAATTTTACCGGGTTTTAATCCGGATCCCTGCATCTGCAGAAAGGGAGATGATTACTATATCGCAGTATCGACATTTGAATGGTTTCCGGGAATCCCGATCTATCATTCCAGAGATATGAAAAACTGGGAGCTTTATACACATGTGCTGACAGACGACAGTAATCCTGATCTGAAGAAGCTGCCGTCCGCTAAGGGAATATGGGCACCATGCCTGACCTACTGCGAGCAGGAGGATCTGTTCTATGTGATCTACGGTGTGATGAATTCGATGAATGCACGTTACTTTGATGTGGATAATTTCCTGATCACGGCAAAGGATATTAAGGGACCGTGGAGTGAGCCGGTTTATTTGCATTCCTCCGGCTTTGATGCATCGATCCTTCACGATGATGACGGCAGAAAATATATTGTTTCTCTGGACTGGGAGACAAGAGAGGGCTATGAGAAGCCGGGCGTGATCGCACTTTCCGAGTATGATCCGGAGAAAAAGGAGATCATCGGCTATCCGAAGCGCATCTGGCGTGGAGGCACAGACCGTGGCTGCATCGAGGCACCGCATCTTACCAAACGGAACGGCTATTATTATATTATGTGTGCCGAGGGTGGTACAGGCTATAACCATTGTGTGACGATGGGGCGTTCCCAAAACGTATGGGGACCGTATGAGGGAGATCCGAAGAATCCGATCGTAACCTCCAATCCGGTGGTATCCAATGAAAGACACGATCCGGATCATCTGAAACCGAAATATTTCAACCCGGATGTCGTGCTGCAAAAGGCGGGACACGGAAGCTATGTCGAGACACAGCTTGGTGAGATATATCTGGTGCATCTGTGCTCAAGACCATTCCGACCGGAGCTTCGCTGCACACTGGGACGTGAGACGGCGATCCAGAAAATGGAGTGGACGCCGGACGGCTGGCTGCGTATGGCGGACGGCACCAATATCGCAAAGGAATACTGCGAGGAGAGTGCACTGCCGGAATACAAGGTACCGCAGATCCCTGATTTTGATGACTTTGACGACGAGGAGCTTGGCAATTTCTATTATGCACCGCGTATCATGCCACAGAGCTTTGCCGATATTCATGCACGAAAAGGGTATGTCCGATTAAGGGGACAGGAGTCAAGAACCTCCCTGAATAAGGTGAGCATTCTTGCAAGAAAGCTGACAAGCGTTTATGCGACGATCACGACCAAAATGGAATTTGTGCCGGAGGTGCATCAGCATTCCGCAGGACTGATCCTGTACTATGATAATATGAATTATATCAACCTGCGCAAATATTACAGCGAGACGCTCGGACAGAGTGCCATCTCCATTATAGCATTGGAAAACGGGGTGAAGACAGAGTTTGTTAATACCCGTACCGGCGTAGAGGATGTACCGATCTATTTCCGCCTTGAAATTAACGGAAAACATTCACAGTTTTACTGGGGATATGATGGCTCCCATTACGAAAAGATCGGCATTCCGTTTGACACGACAAAGTTCTCCGATGAGTATTGCAAATACGGAGAATTCACGGGAACAATGGTCGGCATTACCTGTGCGGACCGCGTAAAACACAAGCATTATGCGGACTTTGATTTCTTTGAATATTGTGCCAAAGAAGACAAAGCGGTGGAATAGAAAATGAAAGGGAGCTCTTCTTGATTTTTTTTGATATTTATAAGATAATTATGCTACGGGTGAGAACGGAAATGGGAGGACAAGGGAATGAACACATCCGAATTGGTGTCCAAAAGTATGGACATTATCGTGCATTATTATCAAAATGATATTCAGCCCTTTGTGGACGTTATGCATGAGGAAATTGACTGGTACGGACCGTGCGAGGGGCAGGTTATTCATTCTAAAAAGCTGCTCACGCAGACATTTGCGCAGGAGGATAATCCGCTGACCTTTGAGACGATTGATATGAAATCATCGCTTCTGTGGAAGGAGCGGGACACCTGTGAGATCCTTGTGACCTTCCTGGTGGATACCTTTTATCCGGACAATAAAGTGATCCGCTGTGACCAGAGGATCCTGTTAAACTGGAAGGAGGTCCGGCAGACGGCTGAAGACGGGCATTACAGCGTTGAGCCGAAGATCCGAACCTGCTTTATTGCGAATGCGATCCCGATGGATGGCAGAGACGTGATCTATCCCGTACATTTTACGGATATGCCGGTCGCAAAGATGTTTAGCATAACGACTGCTGTAAAGCATCTGATGATCCGGGGCAGGGACAACAGTCTTTTATATCTGGCGGACAATGAGGTGCTTCATGTGAAGAGTATGGGACATTACACCGAGATTTACTGTGTGAATAATATCTATGAAAGCTCGGAGGGAATCTCTGCGATACAGGAGAAATACCCGGATGTCTTCCTGCGCATCCACAAGAGTCATCTGATCAATCCGGCGTTTGTGCAGTCGGTCAAAAGGTATGAGGCAGTGATGACGGATGGCAGCAGTGTGCCGATCTCCACGAGAAAGTATGCGGCGATCCGCAGGCAGATTACCGACCAAAAATAAAAATATTATAAAGTTTACAAAAGTCGATCTCAAAGAACTTGACTTAAAGTGAACTTTAAGTGTTATACTTGCGTTGTTGGGTGAAACAACGCAAGTTTTTTTACAACCGGTTTCCGGTAGAAATAAATGAGAAAACAAGGAGGAAAGAACATGTATTTAGAGCAGATCAATGGACCTGAGGACGTGAAGAAGTTATCCGGAGAGCAGCTGACACAGCTCGCAGATGAGATGAGACAGGCTCTTTTAAAACGAGCAAGTATCCATGGCGGTCATTTCGGGCCGAATTTCGGAATGGTGGAAGCAACGATTGCACTTCATTACGTGTTTGAATCACCAAAGGATAAGATTGTATTTGATGTGTCCCATCAGACATATCCACATAAAATGCTGACCGGCAGAAAGGATGCGTATCTGTATGAAGAGCATTACGATGATGTGACCGGCTACAGCAGTCCGCAGGAAAGTGAGCATGACCACTTTACGGTAGGTCATACGTCTACCTCTGTCAGTCTGGCATGCGGCATGGCAAAGGGACGTGACCTTAACGGCGGAACAGGCAATGTGATCGCTGTGATCGGAGACGGTTCTCTCAGTGGAGGTGAGGCATTAGAGGGACTGGATTTTGCTGCAGAGCTTGAGAGCAATCTGATCATTGTTGTCAATGATAATGATATGTCCATTGCTGAAAATCATGGAGGCTTATACAGCAATCTGAAGCTTTTGCGCGACACAAAGGGACAGGCAGAATGCAATCTGTTCCGCGCAATGGGACTGGATTATGTGTACGTTGATGAGGGCAACAATGTGCAGGCGCTGATCGAGGCATTTCAGAGTGTAAAGGACAGCGACAAGCCGGTTGTCGTTCATATCAAAACTCTCAAAGGAAAGGGCTATGCGCCGGCAGAGCAGAACAAAGAGGCATGGCATTACAATGCACCATTTAATATTGAGACCGGAGAGGCGCTCGATCAGCCGCAGGGCGAGGATTATTCCGATATTACGGCTGAATTTCTGCTTGATAAGATGAAGAAGGATCCGGCTGTTGTTGCGATCACCTCTGCAACACCGACCGTTTTAGGCTTTACCAAGGACAAGCGTGATCTGGCAGGCAAGCAGTTTGTCGATGTGGGAATCGCTGAGGAGACAGCCGTTGCACTTGCATCCGGAATTGCCGCAAACGGTGGAAAGCCGGTCTGGGGTGTATACAGCACCTTCGTACAGAGAACCTATGATCAGATCGCACAGGATCTTTGCATTAACAATAATGCCGCAACGATCGTAACCTTCTGGGGAACCGTTTACGGAATGAACGATGTGACACATCTCGGTCTGTATGATATTCCGATGATGGCAAATATTCCAAACCTTGTTTATCTGGCACCAACCACCAAGGAAGAGTATCTGGCGATGCTTGACTGGAGTCTGGAGCAGAATGAGCATCCGGTAGCGATCCGTCTTCCGGGCGGTCCTGTTGTGTCTGACGGACAGAAGGTAACAAAGGATTTCTCTGACCTGAATAAATATGAGATCACCCAGAAGGGACAGAAGGTGGCAGTCATCGGTCTTGGTACCTTTTATTCTCTGGGACAAAGCGTTGCAAAGGAACTTGAGGAAAAGACAGGCACAAGGGCAACCGTGATCAATCCATATTATATTACCGGTATTGATCAGGACATGTTAGAGAATCTTAAGAAGGATCATGATGTTGTGATCACGCTGGAGGACGGCATCCTGGATGGAGGCTTCGGTGAGAAGATTGCACGTTTCTACGGAGACTCCGATATGAAGGTATTAAACTACGGATTGAAGAAGGAATTTTTAGACCGTTATGACGCTGCTGAAGTTGTGAAGGAGAACCGGCTGACTAGGGAGCAGATTACAGAGGACGTTATGAATCTTGTGTAACTCACGGGAACATACAAAAGGAAATGAATTGCTACAAATCCTTTGTGATCTCAAAGAAAGCCACTGCACTGGCAGCAGCCACATTGAGGGAATCGACACCGTGGGACATTGGGATCATCACAGTGTGGTCACAGGCATCAATTGTCTCCTGCGAAAGACCTTCCCCCTCGGTTCCGAGGACGATGGCAAGCTTCGAAGCATTTGCAAGCGTGGGATCCGTAATGGACAGAGACTGATCCTTGAGTGCCATGGCAATCGTGATAAAACCAAGCTCCTGAAGCTGTTTTATATATGATCCGGCGGATGCGTTGTCTTGCTCTGTGGCAGAGGATGGACCGGATGGCAGATAGGTCCACGGAATCTGAAAAACAGTTCCCATACTCACGCGGGCGGCACGGCGGTAAAACGGATCACTGCAGGCAGGTGTCAGAAGGACTGCATCCATGTGGAGTGCTGCAGCCGATCGGATAATAGCGCCGACATTCGTGGGATTTACAACGTCCTCCAGAATGGCGATTCGTCTGGCATTCCGGCAGAGCCCTTCGACGGATCTTAAAGCAGGACGGCGCATTGCACAGAGCGCACCTCTTGTGAGAGCAAAGCCGGTCAGCTTTGTTAATATCTCATAGGGCGCTGTGTAAACCGGAATATCCGGACATCGGGATATGATACCGGCAAGCTTGGTGTCCGGATGCTTTGTTTCAGCGAGAAGAGAGATCGGTTCACATCCCATATTCAGCGCACGCTCGATCACTTTGGGACTTTCGGCGATAAAAATACCGCCATTTGGTTCATAATAATGTAAAAGCTGTGATTCGGAGCAGCGTGCGTATATATCAAGCTCCGGAGCCTGAAAATCAGTAATTGGGATAATCTCTGCCATGGGAACCTCCTGTTAGTGGAATTATAAATGCACAATACAATGTAACATACAAGTTCTATTCTGTCTATGATACGCTTGTTTTCTGTTTATATATTATAAAAAGCAAAATTTATTCTAAATATAATGTTTCGTCCATATCTGGTTGTAAGCGACCAGATGTTTTTGATTTGTAATGATAGGATATTGACAAAAAAACATCATAAGAGTATAGTGGTGATAGAAAAATGATAAAATACCATCATAGAGATTAGGGGATACAATTTGGACATTACAATTACAGATATTGAAAAGTACCTTGAAGAAGTAAAAGCAGCGATCAATGCGGGCTGTTATCGAATAGAGATGAATGATAACAGGAAAGACAATCAGGATTTGTTTTTAGATTATATTATTAGCGAGGAAAAGAGAAAACAAATACTTTTGAGTCTTGAAGCTACAGATTTCTCAGAGATTAGACATAATACTCATAGAGGGTATGAGCATGAACTGTTATATGTATTTGGCAAAAATGTTAATTTGTTGCGTAGATTTTTGCCCGGAGAAGAACAGGTATCACTGTATATAAAGTTTAATAAATTAGAATCAAGGTATGTAATTGTAATTTCATTTCACAAGCAGAAGTATCCAATAAAGTATATGTTTAAATAGACAATTGAAAAATAGAAGGAGGACAATAAAATGGTAAAGGAGAAAAAGTTTGATTTTTGTACTTCATGCAGAAAAGAAACATCATACAAAATAATTAAGAAAACTGTACAAAAAGTAATTAAGGACAAATCTTATGAATTTAAAATTGCTGTTGCAGTATGTGATGAATGTGGAAAGGAGATGGATATTCCAGGTCTTTTCGATTTGAATATAAAATCTATTGACGAACAATATAGACAGGCTGAAGGATTGATCAGTATTGATGATATTCAGAAAATTATGGATATTTATAATATAGGGAAAGCACCTTTATCGATTGCACTGGGGTTTGGTGAAATAACAATTACCAGATATTTGTCAGGACAGATGCCTTCCAAAAAGTATTCTGATATTATTAAGAAAGCGTTGTCGTCACCTAATTATATGATAAAACTTTTGAATGATAATGCTGAGAAGATGGGAGAAACTGCGTATCAGAAAGCTATAAAGGCGGCTGAAGAAATAGCAGGGTTATTTTGTGTTTCAGATAAAATGTTATTAACAATATCATATATATTTGAACAAATGAGGGAAGTTACTCCATTGGCGCTTCAAAAGATTCTTTATTTTATACAGGGGATTTATATGGTTTTATTTGGCAAACCTTTGTATAAAGAGGACTGCATGGCTTGGATTCACGGTCCGGTTTATGAGGAAGTATATGATTTGTTTAGAAACTTCAAATATAATCCGATCGAAGATGAAAGATTTGCAATCTTTAAAGATAGATTTGAAGAATTGGATGAACACGAAAAAATGGTCATTGATTTGGTGATTAACACATTTGGAAAATATAGTGGTAAAGTATTAGAAGATATCACACATGAAGAAAATCCTTGGAAGAATGCCCGGATGGGATATGAAGCCTCAGAACCTTCTAGAGAAATAATCAGCAAAGATGAAATTAAAAATTATTTTGAAAGTGTTGCTGATAAATATGGTGTCGATACAGAAGAAAAATTAAATTGCTATATTCAAAGCTATATGAAATGATGTTATGGAGATAAAATCTTGAGAGTAGGTCATCTTCAAAGAATATAGCCTATAAAATGCTCCGTCAGTGTTGCTGATGGGGCGTTTTCTGTTTTTATTGACAACATAGCCAACTTTATATAAAATTGAGACAGGGTGTATCACATGGAGGATTGTTTTATGAGCCGGTTACAGAAGAAGGAAAGTCTTAAAGAAGCGAGGAGAAGGTTGATCATAGACACGGCTTTTCGAATTTTTGTGGAACAGAAGATCGAGCCGGTCAGCATGGGAGAGATTGCAAGTGCCGCAGGAATAGGGCGGGCTACATTATTTCGTTATTATGCGAATAAGCTCGAGCTGGTGGTTGCTGTCTGTGCTGCCAAGTGGAAGGAGTATCTGGATGAGCTGGATGCAAAGCGTCCATTGTCATCGATCGGAGATATTCCGGCGATCGACCGTTTTACCTTTACACTGGACAGCTATATTGACATGTACCGGTATCACAAAGACCTGTTGCAGTATAATGACAATTTCAATCATTATGTCACGCATGAAGGCGTAAGAGAGGAGCAGCTGGAGGAATTTCATGCATCGCTCTATTCGGTCGATACGAGACTGGAATGGATGTATGAGAAAGCTAAGGAGGATCATACGTTCCGCACGGATATTCCGAGAGAGGAATTTTTTCGTGTGACCGTGCATACGATGATGACGGCATGTGCCTATTATGCGGGCGGTTTTATCTGGGGATCAGAGGACAACAAGGATTATACTTCGGAGTTACTCAGGATCAAGGAAATGATCTTAAATTATGCAAAAACCTCTGAGTGACAGAGAGGAAGTCAATGTTTGTTGTGTGTGCCGACGAGGGAAATAAGTGATGCATGACACAATGTACCCTCGGAATCTTCTAAACGAAGATACCGGGAGTACATCGCAAGGAAAAGGAGGAAGATATGAAACAAAGAAAACGAGGAATAAGGCGGATGTTTGCCGGAGCCATGGCGGCTCTTATGGTGCTGTCAGCGGTGAATGTGAGCGGCTGGGACGTGATGAATGCGAAGGCGGAGGAGACTACAACGGAAAAAGCTCCACAAACCTTATGCATAATGGATGATAACTCGAAATTTAGATATATTATTTTGAACGGGGAACTTCAAGATGATGAAGTTTCCGATAATGCGAATACGTTATACGCGGGAACAAATTGGTATTATGATAGTGCGAAGAATCAGCTTGTACTCCAAAATGCGTCTGTTCAAGATATTACTGTTGAAGGTGGTGATCTTACCGTTTTGTTATCCGGGGGAAATACCTTGAGTGGAGAGATTAAGTTTAATGTAGATGGTGGAAGTAATACACTGGAAATAAACGGTGGCAATGATAATGGAAGTCTGATCGGAAATGGTGAGATTACTGTTGGAGTTAACTCTGAACAGACAAACAATCTGAAGATTACGGGAGCAACAACAGAAACTGTCGATATCGAATGTAATGGTGATTTGACAATAGAGAAAAGTCATATTGTTGCCTGCGTTGATAAATTTCAATCAGTACTTTCGGGTAATACAGTAAGTATAACGGATAGTTATGTTAAAGCTAAGAGTACCGAGGATATGGCGAGTTCAATTTCATCAAAGAATGGAATTACTATATTAGGCAGTCAGATTCTGGCGGAAACTGGTAAAGTATTTGGAGAAAATGATGTAATACAAAATGTTAATAGTAGCAACTCTGTTATCACAAAGAAATGGAAAGACTATGAGACGGGTGTTGATGTAACGAAAACATCTGTATATGGTAAAGCCACTTTAAAAGAAGATTTAACGATTGCAAGTGGGGAAAGCATTGAATTTGAGAGTGGTGCGAGCATTACCAATCCGGAGAAACTCACTTTGGAAGATGGTGCGAGTCTCTTGGTGGATGGAGCAGAGCATGCACATAACACAGACGGTGATGTTACATACACTTGGAAAGATGACAAGGAACATATAAAAAATGTGGCATGCAAGGACTGTCCGATCGGATATGTGACGAAGAAAACAGAAACTCACAGCATCGGCGAGAATGGTTTCTGTGCATGTAATAATGTATATCAGCCGGCAAATCTCACCACAGACAAGTATGATATAGATGAGGACGGTAGCAAGGATGCGGTTTACGAGATCAGTAATGCAGGTCAGCTTTATTGGTTTGCCGGGCTTGTAAATGGTACACTTTCGGGCGTGACGCAGAATACATCAGCCAATGCAGTTCTGACAAAAGATATTGTTGTGAATAAAAATGTTCTGAAGCCAGATGGAACTTTGAATGACGGAACATTTAAGGAATGGGCACCGATTGCTACTAGCGCAAGTCCATACACTGGTATATTTGAAGGGCAAAACCACACAATCAGTGGAGTGTATTTCAATCAAGAGGATAGTTATGATGTAGGATTGTTCGGTCGTAACAATGGTAAGATTGCCAATGCAGGTATTTTGGATTCTTATTTCTATGGTACCAGCAAGGTAGGAGGCGTGTGTGGAAATAATTATACCGGAACTATCACAAACTGTTATAATACCGGCAGCGTCAGTGGTTTCGGAACTCTAGGAGGCGTGAGCGGATATAATTATACCGGAAGAATCACAAACTGTTATAATACCGGAAACGTCAGTGGTAGTAGCGGTTTTGTAGGAGGCGTGAGCGGAGATAATAGTAAAGGAACTATCATCAACAGTTATAATGCCGGCAGCGTCAGTGGCTTAGAATATGTAGGAGGCGTGAGCGGAGATAATGATACCGGAAGCATCACAGACTGCTATAATATCGGTAGCGTCAGTGGTAGTGAAGGTAATGTGGGAGGTGTGAACGGAAATAATAATGGAGGAACCATCACAAATAGTTATAATGCCGGTAGCGTCAGTGGTATAGAACGTTATGTAGGAGGCGTGAACGGATGGAATAATGGAACTATCACAAACTGCTATAATGTCGGTAGTGTTAGTGGTAGTGGATATGTAGGAGGCGTGAACGGATGGAATAACGGAACCATCACAAACTGTTATTATGACAGCACCATTTATACTGGAAATGCGATAGGCAATGATAAGGGAACAACCAAAAAAGTCGAAGGCAAAACGATAGATGAGTTTAAGACCGGTGAAATTGCTTATCTCCTGTCACAGGGCTGCACAATCGATGAAGTGACTTATGATGGCACAATCTGGGGACAGACCATCGGAAAAGACACTTATCCGACTTTAGGTGGATCTAAAGTTTACAAGAATGCTACCTATAAAGGATGCGAGGGCAAACCTGGGGATGCAGTGTCCTATGAATATTCCAATACAGAGAAGAATACCTATGGTGACCATCCGGATGCGGATAACGATGGAAGATGTGATGACTGCGACCAGTATATTGACGGCATCGGCGCAAAACTCGCCGGTTATTCCTTAAGTCTTACCGGTAATATCGGCGTTAATTTCTATATGGAGTTGTCAGATCAGATTATCGCAGATAAGGATGCGTATATGCAGTTTACACTTCCGAATGGAACTGTTACGAAGGTACCTGTTTCCGAGGCACAGACGAATACCACGATCAATGCAGGGAAAACATATTACAGATTTCCATGCGAGGTATCATCCTATGAGATGACACAGGATATCAAGGCACAGATGTTTGATGGAAATGGAAAGTGCGGCAAAGAATATACCTATACGGTTAGAGACTATGCGCAATACTTAATTAACCATGTTGATTTGTATGTGGATGCAGTTCCTTTTGCTATGGCTATGCTGAATTATGGTGCCTGCTCGCAGAAGTATTTTAATAAGGCAGTGGATGAGCTGGCAAATAAGTATTTAAGCGATGATGAACAGGAAATACCGGATCGATTTGGGGGTTATATTGATAATTATGTTGCAACTAAGGCTGAAAATGGTGTGCTTGGACAATTTGCCGGACTTAGTATGGTGTTAAAATCTGAAACCACATTGAATATCTTCTATGAACCGAAGGAAGGCGTGGATGTGTCAAAGTTGACATTTTCGGTGGACGGAAAAGAAATCACACCGGTGAAACGAGGTCAGTATTATATCCTGTCTCTGGAAAATATCAGAGCGAATGAGTTGGAAAATTCAAAAACATTTACCGTAACGGATGGCACGAATACATTGAGCGGAGAGTACTGTGCGTTGATGTACTGCTATCAGGTATTACAGGCTCAGGAGGGGACTTATGAGGATGCTCTGGTGACACTGGTGAAAGCATTTTCCAATTATGCATATACCGCGCAGTCTGTATGCAAATCCAATTAGTAAGAGAATGATCAAGGTAACCAGATAGTAAGAGTACATAGACATGAACACAGAATTCATACAAAAATGAAAGGAGATCAGATTATGAAAGAGAGATATGAAGCACCGGAGATGGAGATTGTAGAGTTTGAAACGGAGGATATTATTACAACAAGTGGTGATCCAGAGACCCCTTTTGTGCCGTTTTCAGGAAATTGATAAAGGCTGTGGGGGTCATGTAGAAAGCGAGAAAGAGATGAAAAGCAGGAAAAAGATAATTACAGTATCAGGAATCTGCATCGTTGTGCTGGCAGTCGCGATTGGAGCTGCAGCAATGTCTCGGAAAGCCGGTCAAAGGATCACGAGTGACAAAGCTGCGTCGGGACAGACCACGGCTGATGATAACAGTGAGAATGGTGATCTGCCGATGATGCCGATTGCAAGCGGCGACTTAGAGGCGGATGGTGCGGCGGCACAGCAGAGAGAGAAAAGTTCTGCGGAGAAATCTGCACCGGAGGACGCTGCGGATATGGAAGAGCAGAAAAGCAATGCGCAATCAGACGATCAAAGCAGCATTGTTGCAAAGGACGGTAAGGCAAAGCAGGATCAGAGTTCGCCTGCGGCAAACATCCAAAAGCCGTCGAAGCCTCAGGGAGACAATCCTAAGGACGATGCGCAGCAGAATGCGGGAACCGGAAACGATCAGGCAGGTTCCAACAACTCAGGCAGCTCCGGTAAGACGGATGCCAAGTCGGATTCGACTACCAAGACGGATACTGCGTCCGGGGATGCCAAGAAGGATAATGACTCCAAGAAGTCTGATGGGAAGAAGAACGACAAGTCCAACAATAATACTTCTGATGGAAAGAAGAATGATAAATCGGATGATCAGGATTCTGGCGGGAAGAATGATAAATCGGATAATAAAGATACTGATCAGAAAAGTCCGGATACGATAGAATTACCGTTTATCCCGGCAAAATAATAACAGTAACGATACAGGAGGGCGGGGAATCCTGCCTTTCTGTTATATTGCGGCATTTGAAAAATCCATTTTAGAGAACATTACGGACACGCATATTTACAGTCGGAATGGGACATAATTCGAAGCGTTGAATACAGAAAGGATACATGATGACTGAACAAAGATCATTTACGATACAACTGGCAGAGAAAAGGATCCGTATCAAGCCGTTGTACGACATGATAAGAGAATATTGTAAAGAATACATTGTCTCAGACATTTGTGAGAACACTGAGAAGGCAGGCGGCAGTGAAAACGAAGATAAGACCGTTATTCCTTTCGCAGATCTGATCATTCAGACATCTCCCGAGGATATCGCGTATGAGAGAAAACGTTCTGCGAGTGAAACGGATCAGAACGGACATGCGGCAGAATACACGGATGCCTATTTGGAAACTCTTGCCGTATATCGGAAGATTGCAGAATGGATGCCAATGTATAACACGTTATTGTTTCATGGTTCTGTGATCGCAGTGGATGGGAAAGCGTATCTGTTTACGGCGAAAAGCGGTACCGGAAAATCTACCCACACAAGACTTTGGAGGGAGTATTTTGGAGAGCGGGCGGTGATGATCAACGATGATAAGCCGTTGCTCAGGATCACGCAGGAGGGCGTGTTTGCATATGGGACTCCGTGGGACGGAAAGCACCGGCTGAGCACGAATATCTCTGCACCGTTGGCTGGCATCTGCATTTTAAAAAGAGGAAATGATAATTCGATCCGGAAGATTACGGCACGCGAAGCCTGCCCGATGCTTCTGCAGCAGTGCTATCGCCCGATCGACGCGGGGGTGTTGGCGGTTACAGTGATGGTATTGGAGGAGTTAAAAAAGAAAACGAAATTCTATGAGCTTTTCTGTAATATCAGTCAGGAAGCGGTCGAAGTGGCGTACAATGGAATGAAGCAGGAATGAACATGTCGTCAAAATGAACGTTATGTCCTGACAAGTGTGAAAAGGAGTCACAATATGTGATTGAAAGATTCAGCTTTGACACTAAGAAATTATCACATTATTGTTTGATAAAATGTTGATAGGAATACATTTTAATATTCCAAAATGTTGACACAACACGATTTCGGAATGATAAAATGTTGATGCATGTTTTGACAGATAGATGTGAGGTGCTTTATGCTGAAAAGAAAAGTGACAGCATTTATGGATCAATGGATTCGTACAAAGGAAAAGAAATGTCTGGTCGTACAGGGAGCCAGACAAACTGGGAAAACCTATATAATCGAGCGTTTTGCGGAGGATAACTATGAGGAGTTGGTTGAAATTAATTTCAAGCAGCTTCCGTCGGCAATGGATATTTTTAGCGGAGATCTTACGGTGGACAACATGGTTATGGCGATGCGGTTCCGCTTTCCGGAAAAGAAGATCACGCCGGGAAAGACCCTGATTTTTTTGGATGAGATACAGGAATGTCAGGAAGCAATTACATCACTTAAGTTTTGGGCAATCGACAACAGGTATGATGTGATCGTATCAGGGTCCCTTCTTGGAATAGACTACAAACGGGCATCTTCATATCCGGTTGGATATGTTGATTATCTGAAGATGTATGGAGTGGATTTTGAAGAGGTTGACAAAATCCAAAGAAGCCTCTTGCAGGGATATCTGTACGATATCGCACATTACGCAACAGCAGAGGAGAAGGTAAAAGCAGAAAAATGCTACCTTTCTCTTGCCAAGCAGTTATTAGATAAGGAAAATCATAAATTTCAATATAAGGAAGTAGAGCATGGGGGCAGAGCACAAAAATATTTTTCCAGCATTGAGTGGTTACTTCGCGCTGATATGGTACATTTGTCCAAGCGCGTGACAGATGTTAGATTTGATCTGGATGATTATGCAAGAGAAGACTTTTTTAGGGCATATGCGACAGATTTGTCATTGCTGATGGCGATGAAAGACTTTTCGTTAAAGCAGCACATTGTTGAAAATACATTAGAAGGAAACTCAAAAGGCGGTATCTATGAATGTGCGATCGCAGATGCATTGTATAAGAAGGGGTATTCGTTATACTTCTATAAAAATGAAACATCCAAAAGAGAGATTGATATTATTATCCAAAAAGATGGAAAGGTGGTTCCTATTGAGGTTAAAAGCGGTAATACAAGGGCAACTTCATTACAATCGCTTCTGAAAAATAAAAAAGATATTTCTTTTGGATATAAGTTTGCAGATGGCAATATTGGTGTAAACGAAGATGGAATTATTACATTGCCATTGTACATGATTACATTTGTCTGAGCAGTTTTGGATTCGTTCAAAGAGATAAGGAGGCACAATATGCGATTAAAAGAAGGATTTATTACCCATGAGGGAGCCGATGAACATATCACCGTTCCGGTGGGAGGCTTGTCCTTTAGCGGCATGGTAAGAAGCAATAAGACCGCAGGGTTTATTGTCGAATGCTTAAAGGAGGACGTAACAGAGGAAGAGATCATCGAAAGGATGCTTGCAAAATATGACGCGTCAAAGGAGCAGATCACAGGGGATGTTGAGGATGTGCTTGATAAGCTTAGAGGCATCGGAGCGATTGAGGAGTAAAGCAGTTGTTGGATGGAATGGTTGCACAGGAGAAGGATATGGAAAAGTCTACATTTGAACAGGAACTGGAGCGAAAGGGGAACATTACTTATACCTGCCGGGGGATCAGTATGCTTCCTTTGCTCAGACAGAAGAGAGATCTGTTTACGATCACCAAGAAACAGGGGAGATGCAGGAAGTATGATGTGGCACTTTACAAGCGTGCAGATGGGGCTTATGTACTGCACCGCATCGTCAAGGTGCTGCCGGATGGATATGTATTTCTGGGAGACAATTGTCTGAATAAGGAATATGGAATTACCGATCAGGATATTCTCGGTGTGATGACCTCGTTTGTACGCGATGGTAAGGAGCATGCGGCAGATGCAGGAGGCTGTCGGCTGTATGCGAAGCTCTGGTACATGCTTTATCCGGTCAGAAGCCTGTGGAAGCGTTTGAAGATGAGAATAAGGAACATCATCCATAAATAGACTGCTTTTTGAGGAGCTATAGTTGTCGTGAAGAACGCATAAGGATCGTAAAGGAGGGCGTCGGTGAAGGAACAAACAATGAGTACGATACAATATGATATGCTCTATCTGCTTAGCTGTGGAGTGAACAAAACAAAGCCGCAACAAAACATTTTGGAGCAATACAAATCCGATGACCGGAAGCGGATGCTGTTGTACAGGTTTAGTAAGCATCATTTTGTGGAGGCACTCACCAGTACTGTTTTAAAGCAGGCGGGGGTTCCATTGCCCGACCCATGGGAGAAGGATATGGCAAAGGCGGTACGCAAGGTGATCCTGTTTGATGCGGAACGCGCCCGGATCCTTTCTTTTATGGAGCAGCGGGGAATCTGGTATCTGCCGCTCAAAGGCATTATTCTGAAGGAATTTTACCCATCCGTCGGGATGCGGCAGATGTCTGACAATGACATATTGTTTGACGAAGCCTTTGCGGAGCTGCCGGCAGAGGAGAGAGTGCCGGATACAGCAGCACATACAACGAAGGAGATCATAACAAAGGCGCTGTCGCAGGAGGAGTTAGACATGTTGCAATATTATATGACCTCCGGTGTGTATGGTACTTTTGACCGCCGCATTGAAAATAATGTGAAAAAGTACAGTAAAAACGGCGGTTCGTCAAAGCTTCGTTATGTGATAAAACGTATTTTTCCGGGCATGGAGACATATCAGTATTATCCGTTTTTTTACAAGCATAAATGGCTTTTGCCGGTATGCTGGCTGTATCGTCTGCTTCGCGTTGTTTTCCAGAGGGAGCGCAGAGAGCGGATTCTGCGGGAAGCAGATGCGGTCAGGAAAGTGAAGGTGTGAAAAAAGCTTGACAAAAGGAGAGGATACGAATATAATCTAACCCAGTTAGATAACGGAGGTGTAGTATGGCAACAGATCAACAAATATCCAATTTGCTTCAGCAAATGGCAGCGGCACATCCGGGAGAGTTCTATAAGCATATGGGTGACACAAGAGCGGGGATCGGTGCAGTATTAAAACTGTTATATACGGCAGATACTTCTATTACCGCAGGGATGATCAGTGACCGTCTTGACATCAGTACTGCCAGAGTTGCAGTACTGCTAAAGAAGATGGTTGCGAAGGGTCTTATTACAAAAGAGAAAGATCCGATTGATGCCAGAGTAACGATCGTAAAGCTTACCGAATATGGGAGAGAGACGATTGAACACATGTGGGCAGACGTGAAGGCGCAGATGGGAAAGGTTATTGACGAGATCGGAGAGGACAGATTGTTAGAATATATAGAAATCAATAAAGAAATCCGGCGAATTGTTACTCCGCCGGTGTATCATCTCTGATCTGTATCGCATAAACATAAATAGGAAAATTAAAGTGTACATTTTTATTGTACACTTTGTTAAACGATAAATACCTAACTACGTTAGCAAAGGGTTAGATATTTGTTAAAAAAGTATAAAGGAGTAATAAACAAATGATTAAATTATTTAAAAATTTAAGAAAGCAGGAGTGGGGACTGATCGTGCTTGCACTTGTTTTTGTTGTGGCTCAGGTGTGGCTTGATCTGACAATTCCTGACTATATGGCTGATATTACAAGACTGGTGCAGACAGATGGAAGTACCATGAATGAGATCCTTACCGCAGGAGGGAAGATGCTTCTCTGTGCATTGGGAAGTCTCGTATCAGCTGTGCTGACAGCAATATGCGCTGCCAGGATCGCGACATCATTTGCGGCAACGATACGAGGAAAACTGTTTTCGAAGGTGCAGTCATTTTCGATGGAAGAGATTGGACATTTCTCTACGGCAAGTCTGATCACACGATCTACCAATGATGTTACACAGATACAGATGCTGATCGCTATGGGACTTCAGATGTTGGTAAAGGCACCGATTATGGCGGTTTGGGCTATTATGAAAATATCCGATAAGAAATGGCAGTGGACATTTTCAACGGCAGTAGCAGTGGTTGTGCTTCTCCTGATCGTAGGTGTGTGTCTGATGTTTGTAACACCGAAATTCAAAAAAATACAGTCATTGACGGATGATTTAAATCGTGTGACAAGAGAAAATCTGACGGGACTTTCCGTGGTACGCGCGTATAATGCCGAAAAATATCAGGAAGATAAGTTTGAAAATGCGAATGAGGCACTTACCGGAACAAATCTGTTTGCCCAGAGGACACTGGCATTTATGATGCCGGGTATACAGATTGTGATGAGTGGACTTACGCTGGCAATTTACTGGATCGGAGCAGTGTTGATCAATGATGCCGGGATGGTGGATAAGGTTCAGATATTCTCTGACATGATGGTATTTTCACAGTATGCGATTCAGGTTGTTATGTCATTTATGATGCTTGTTATGATATTTATGATCCTTCCAAGGGCATCCGTTGCTGCCAACCGTATTCAGGAGGTACTGGATACAAAACTTACCATAGAAGATGGTTCCGGTGTGCATGGCGATCCGGACAAAACAGGAGAAATTGTATTTGACAAGGTATCTTTTCGATATCCGGATGCAGAGGAAGATGTGTTAAAGGATATTTCATTTACCGCAGGAAAAGGTGAGACGGTTGCTTTGATCGGTGCAACCGGATGCGGAAAGAGCACAGTGATAAATCTGATTCCGCGCTTTTATGACGCAACAGAGGGGACGGTATCTGTCGACGGTGTAAATGTAAAGGATTATTCCCAGAAAGAATTGAGAAATAAGATAGGCTATGTGTCACAGAAAGCAACGCTGTTTACGGGGACGATAGAGTCAAATGTAGCATACGGTGATAATGGACAGAAAAATGCTTCAGAAACAGATATAAAAAAAGCTCTTGATATTGCACAGGCAAGTGAGTTTGTGGATTCTCTGGAGGATGGAAGTAAGGCATATGTGGCACAGGGAGGCTCCAACTTCTCAGGAGGACAGAAGCAAAGGATGTCAATTGCCAGAGCCATCGCCAGAAAACCGGAAATTTTAATCTTTGATGATTCATTTTCGGCACTTGACTATAAGACGGACCGGGTATTGAGAGAAGCATTGGCAAAATCCTGCAAAGATTCTACGAGAATCATTGTGGCACAACGGATCGGAACGATACGTGATGCGGACAGGATCATTGTGCTGGAAGATGGGAAGATAGCAGGAATGGGCAGACATGAAGAATTGATGCGTGACTGCGAGGTTTACCGGCAGATCGCACTTTCACAGCTTTCAAAGGAGGAACTTGCGTAATGGAAAATAAACAGTATAGACCAAGACGTGGCCCGATGGGGCGTTCAATGCGTGGTGGAGAGAAACCAAAGGATCTTGTGGGAATATGGAAAAAGCTGCTTGGATACTGTAAGAAATATACGGCTTTTTTCATCATTGCAGTAATATGTGCATCGGTGGGAACCGTCTGCACCCTTGTCGGACCGGACAAGCTTTCTGATATGACGGATGAAATTACAAGTGGCATCAAACCGGATACCGACGAACTGGAAAAGATAACAACAGCAGTGTCAGATAATATTTCGGACAATATGCAGAAAGTGCTTGGGAAGATAGCGGCGAATATGTCAGATCCTCAGAACATGAAACCGGAGATTAAGATCAATGGTTCTGACATTTCGCTGGAGGATCAAAAAGAAGCTTTAAAGCTGATCCGGGGAATGAATAAAAACAACTCCGATGCTGCTCAAAACATCATTAATAAATTACCTCAGTCTGTAAGAGCGGCATTATATACAGACATAGCAGTAGACGGCGTTACTATTACGGCACAGGATCAGTCCGATATGCTGGCAGTGATGGCAGATATCGATGCGAAGGCGCAGGAAAGCAGACTGAAGGCTTTTGATAAACTGCCGGACAGCGTACACGGACTGGTAAAACCTTCGATCAATATGGACAAGATCATGCAGATCGGACTGTTCCTTGTGGGGCTGTATGCTCTGAGTTATATTTTGTCCGCATTACAGGGCTGGATCATGTCAACGATCACCCAGAAGGTTTCTAGACAGATGCGGTCAGATATATCGTATAAGATCAACCGGCTGCCAATGTCATTTTATAATAAAACGACAACCGGTGATGTACTTTCTCGTGTGACAAATGATGTGGATACGATCGGGCAGTCATTAAATCAGAGTATAGGAACTCTGATCACAGCTGTGATCCTGTTTGTCGGAAGCTTGTTTATGATGATAAAGACCGATATATGGATGACTCTGACTGCGGTGTGCACCAGTCTGATCGGTTTTGCGATTATGTTTACGATCATGGGGCGCAGTCAGAAATATTTCCGGAGACAGCAGAAGAATCTTGGAGAAATTAATGGGCATATTGAAGAGATTTATACCGGACACACCGTGGTAAAAGCGTATAATGGAGAAGAACGTGCACAAAGTAAATTTGACGTGTTAAATGAGAAATTAATGCACAGTGGTTTTATGGCACAGTGCCTTTCCGGAATGATGATGCCGATCATGAATTTTATCGGAAATCTCGGCTATGTAGCTGTTTGCGTAGTGGGTGGTGCCATGGCACTGGATGGAAGGATCAGCTTTGGTGTTATCGTGGCATTTATGATGTATGTCCGATATTTTACACAGCCTCTTTCGCAGATGGCACAGGCTGTTCAGTCGATGCAGTCGGCAGGAGCTGCAGGAGAGCGTGTATTCGAGTTCCTCGGGGCAGAGGAAATGGAAAACGAAGATGGTAAGCTTGAAAAACTGGAGCTGGTAAAAGGCGGGGTAACTTTTGAACATGTAAAATTCGGATACGACGATTCGGATCGCATCGTTATTCATGATTTTTCGGCAAAGGCAAAACCGGGACAAAAAATAGCCATAGTAGGTCCTACCGGTGCCGGAAAATCAACGCTGGTCAATCTTCTTATGAGGTTTTATGAGATACAGGGTGGTAAAATAATGATCGACGGCGTACCAACAAACCAGATCAAAAGAGAAACCGTACATTCACAGTTTTGTATGGTGTTACAGGATACATGGCTTTTTGAGGGAACCGTCCGGGAAAATTTAGTTTACTGTACACAGAATGTGTCGGAAGAAAAGATGAAACAGGCATGCAAAGCGGTAGGTCTTGATCACTTTATCCGGACACTTCCCAAAGGGTATGATACGATATTAAATGATCAGGTAAATCTGTCACAGGGACAGAAGCAGCAGCTCACAATAGCGAGGGCAATGATCGCGGATAAACCGATGCTTATACTGGATGAAGCAACGTCATCCGTTGATACGAGAACAGAGCAGCAGATTCAGGCTGCAATGGACAAGCTGATGGAAAACAGAACGTCATTTGTGATCGCACATAGACTTTCCACCATAAAAAATGCCGATCTGATACTGGTGTTGAAGGATGGTGACATTATAGAGAGCGGAAATCACGAAGATCTTATGAAGCAGAATGGATTTTACGCTTCCCTGTATAACAGTCAGTTTGAACGGGTTTCGTGATACGTAATCTATAAATAACAGAAATATACAGACTCCCCATATGAACTATTTGTATGGGGAGTTTTTGATGCCGGAGCACGGAGGTATCGGAGTTGCTTGAAAAGTATAACGTGAATCCAAAGATCTGCTTTACAATCCGGGAAGATTATGCGATTATGTCAATGGTTGAGAAGGAATTGTGCTATGACCGGATTTTCATATGCAAAGTAATTTTGATATACTAAGAATAATCAGGAGAGATTGTTATGATTTTGGACATGGGTAAAAAGAGTCTGCAGATACTTCGGTCTGCGGCTGCCGCGTTGTTGATCGGAGTGATCGTTGGTGCGATCGATGCGGTATTTGGTCGGGGACTGTTAGCGATTACTGACTTTCGGACAGAGCATTTTAAGTATCTGATCCCGTTTCTGCCGGTGGCAGGTCTTTTGATCGTCTGGCTGTACCGGAGCTTCAGTGAATTGAGTCAGAAGGGAATGACACTTGTCCTGGAAACGGGACAGGGAAGGAGAGATGACATTCCGCTTCTTCTGGCACCATTGGTGTTAGTCACAACCTGGATCACGCATCTGTTCGGAGGCAGTGCCGGCAGAGAGGGTGTGGCGGTGCAGATCGGTGCTGTTGTTTCGTACCGGGTAGAGCAGAAGTTTCATCTCTGTGACGATGAGAAGAAAATGCTGATCACCGGTATGGCGGCGGGCTTTGGCGGCTTATTCCAGACACCGCTTGCGGCAGCGTTTTTTGCGGTTGAGGTGATCACGGCAGGGCGGATGGAGTATGAATCACTGGGATGTGCACTGCTTTCTGCGTATACGGCATCCCAGACATCGCATTTTCTGGGGCTGGAGAAGTTCGCCGTACCGGTTAAGGGGAGCTTAAAGCTGACGGACATCCGTGTTCTTTTGCCGGTGCTGGTGCTTGGCATTGCCTTTGGGCTGACCGGGCGGTTATTTGCAGTGCTGTTAAAATGGGCGAAGGAGAAGATGGCGAAAACCTTTACCAATCCATACATACGGATCGGACTGACAGCGATCCCGCTTGTGCTTTTGCTGGTGCTGTTTCATATGGGACGCTACAGCGGTCTTGGCACGAATCTGATCGATGCGGCGTTTCATGGTGGAACGATTCATTCCTATGACTGGATCGTGAAGTTGATTCTGACGGTTTTGACGCTTTGCATCGGATTTCAGGGCGGCGAGGTTACGCCGTTATTTTCGATGGGAGCATCCCTTGGCATTGTTCTCGGAAGTCTGCTTGGACTTCCGGGAGTGGTCTGTGCTGCGCTTGGATATGCGGCAGTGTTTGGCGGTGCAACGAATACACTGATCGCGCCGATGCTGATCGGGCTTGAGGTGTTTGGCGTGCAGAATGCACTGGCATTTGTGATCGTCTGCAGCGTGGCTTATATTGTAAATGGAAATCGTTCCATTTACACGGCACAGCAGCTTGCCGGGGAGACAAAAAGAAATGTGTGTCCGTAAAATGGGACAGATAAAATGGAGGTATGTATGACAACAAGAGAAGAAGCACTGGAGTATGGACTTTCCCTTCCGGGTACGTATCAGGATGCTCCGTTTCGGGACGATAACTGGCAGCTTGTCCGGGTGAAGGGCAGTAAGAAAGCATTTCTCTGGACCTATGAGAGAGAGGGGCTGCTGAATCTGAATGTCAAGGCAGACCCGGAGTGGCGCGATTTCTGGCGCAGCGCTTATGAGGCGGTGATCCCGGGATGGCATCAGAATAAGGAGCACTGGAACACGATCATTCTGGATGGAAGCATTCCGGAAAAGGACATTCGCCGGATGATCAAGGAAAGCTATGATCTGGTGACGGACAGCCCGTCAAAGCGGATCTATGAAGCGGTGAAGCGGATTCCGAAGGGAAAGGTGGCAAGCTACAGTCAGGTGGCGGCGATGGCAGGTAATCCGCGAATGTGCCGTGCTGTTGGCAATGCACTTCATCATAACCCGGATCCGGAGAATATTCCGTGCTACCGGGTTGTCAATGCAAAGGGTGAATTATCCGGTGCTTTTGCATTCGGTGGAGCCGACGAGCAGGAGAGACGTCTCGCTGCGGACGGAATCCCGGTTATCAATGGAAAAGTCGATCTGGAAAAGTACGGATATTATGAGAAATAAAAGATATCGTGGACTACTTCACTCGTAATGAAGGGGTTGCCGATGCCATTTAATAAGGAACCAAGACTTTCCATATCTTAAAATGGTGTACGCCCATAATATTTCTTATGTCCGCTTATTTAGAAATCATATTTTGCCTGCCAATATATTAAAAATCCGTGAGTTATGATCAAAAAATTGTCTTGTCACTTACGGATTTCGAAAAATCTAATTGCTTTGCTGCTTTGATCTTCGATAAACGCATCCTGCCGTACTCGCCCCAAGGTGGGAATCAGATGTTTCGAAAGGCACTTGCACCCGCCGGTACTTACGCCCCATACAATTCAAATATTATTCTGTTCTAAATATAAATTTGTATGGGGCGTTATGTACCGCTGCGTGGTGCAGTGGTAGCGGGAGCGTGCCGTCCGAAATAGCTGAGCCCACCTATGGGGCTCAGTCGTGCGGATGCGTATTTATCAAAGCATTGCAAAGCAAAGATTTTTCAGAAATCCTACTGATCTGCGTCAATTTTTTGATCATAACTCACGGATCAACTTATTCCTCAGGCAAAATAGATATTTTATTTTTCGGACATAAGAAATATTATGGGCTGTCTCTATTCTGATAATGGAAAGTCTTGGTAAGGAATTAAAACGAAGAACAATTGGTCTAAATCAGTCCGGCAGACTTGGAATCAGCTCGACATAAACCTGATCGAAGGACTTTTTTAATTCTTCACGGATCTCGTTGCGAAGCTGCAAAAGGATCGTGGTATTGATCAGATTGTTGTGGCTTGTCATGTAGATTTCCACCCAGGTTTTGCGCCCGGTCTGGATCACGTCGAGAAATTCAATGTCATAATGGACCTTATCCATATGATGTTCGGCAACGTGGCGGATCATATCCATGATCTCCTCTTCCGGTGCAAACAAAACGAGACTTTTGAGGTTCACAATGATCATCTTGACCGGTTCGACCAGAAGCAGACATGCCATGACAATCGCAACGACCGGGTCAACATAGGCGGCGAGCCATGCGTAATCGGTCCGGTGAAGTGCCATCTGGACGAAAAAGGCAATCGATACACCGAGACTGGAGATCACATCCAGCTTCCAGATGTAGATTTCCGCTTTGATCGTAAGTGATGCATAGCGCCTACTGAAATAGTGCAGCAGAAGATAAATGATCAGACAGCCGAGACAGACGGCAAGCTCAAAAAAAGCAATCTTGCCGCCGTCCACCTGACGTCCGCCGTGCAGCAGGGAACGGATATTGTCCCAGACAAGGCTGGCGGTGATCGCCAGCAAAACACTGTATTTGATCACGACAAACAAAGACTCTACCTGGGAAAAGCCGTAGGGTCTTTTCTCCGTGACCGGCTTGTAAAGCAGCGGTACCAGCAGAAGAAACGGTCCGATCATGATCAGATCCGTTACGTCAAAAATACAGTCCATCAACAGGGAATGTGATTTCGTGACATATGCCATGATTCCCTCTGACAGCATGAAAAGAATACTGCCGATCAGAGAAATATTCATGATCCTTTTTTCGTTTTTCATTTTACTTTCATTTTCATTTTTCAATGTGATTTACCAGCCTCTCGTGCATATATTTTGATCTGCCGATCAGAGATGTTTTTCGTATTTGCCGCCAATGCCGATGCCGTCTTTCTCAACAATAAAGGCATGTTCATCGATCTGGCGCAGCTCACGGCGCAGATGGGCACATTCATATTTGGAAAGAACTGCCATGACCATGTAGGTCTTACCCTCGGTATAACCGCCGCGTGCCTCCCACCAGGTTGCATCCCGGTTAAAATCCTTTACGATATAATCCATGATCTTTACCGGATTGTTCTTGGTGAATATTAATACCTCCGTGTTAATATTCTGTGTGTGTGCCCGGTCGGTCATTAACATGCTGACTGCGGAATAAATGATACAGTAGATGGCAGTCTGGACACCGAACAATACTGCGCAGATCCCGTAGATCACAGCATTGACGCAGAGGGAGATCCTGCCGACGCTGAAATCCTTGAATCGCTTGGTAAAGTACATGCCGATAATATCAAGTCCTCCGCTTGAGCCGCCGGCGCGCAGGGCGATGCCAATGCCGGAGCCGGCAACGATGCCGCCGATAATGCTTGCGGTCAGTGTGTCGTTGACCAGTGGCGTGGATGGGATTGGCAGAAAGCTCAAAAATATCGTCTGACTGATCACGCAGATCAGCGTCCGTACAAAGAAGGAACGACTGACATAGTGCCATGCGATAAAGCACAGAGGAATATTAAAGATCATGTTAATGATACCGGCAATGTCTGTGGAGCCGGAAAATAAATGAAGATATTTGACCAGAACTGTCCGGATCAGCTGGCTGATTCCAAGCATGCCGCCGTTATACAGATCGGCGGGAACGATGAAAAAATTAATGCCGGCGGAAAAAATCAGCATTCCGGCAATTGCAAGGGTGATCTTGCCTAAAAAGTCTTTTTGTGTCTGTTTCATATGCTGCCTCATACTTTCTCCTGTGTGATTATCAGATCTGGCGGGACGATCCCGTGTAAGTTCATTATAACCGAAACGCACGGTGTTGAAAACCTTTCTTTGTTTTGGTACAATATTTTACAGACTGGCAAGAAACTGAAGAAACGAAAGAAAAGGTCTGATCCCTGGTGCGCCGGGACAGATTGCAGAAGCAGTGTGCGCACGGAAATGAGGAAAAACATGGGCGGATTTTTTGGAGTAGCGTCAAAGCAGGACTGCGTATTTGATCTGTTTTTTGGAATTGATTATCATTCCCATCTGGGAACAAGACGTGGAGGAATGGCAGTGTATAAGGATGGAGTGTTTAATCGTTCCATTCATAATATTGAGAATGCACCGTTCCGGACAAAGTTTGACAAGGATGTTCAGGAGATGCAGGGAGAGATGGGGATCGGATGTATTTCTGATTTCGAGCCTCAGCCACTGATCATCCGGTCACATCACGGAACCTATGCGATCACGACCGTAAGCAAGATCAACAATCAGGACGAGCTGGCGCAGAAGCTTTTTGAACATGGTCATGCGCATTTCCTGGAGATGAGTGGCGGCGATATCAATGCGACTGAGCTTGTGGCGGCACTGATCAACCAGAAGGAGAATCTCATCGAGGGAATACAGTATGCGCTGGAGCAGGTGGACGGCTCGCTGTCACTGCTTCTGATGACACCGGCAGGAATTTATGCTGCAAGAGACAGATACGGAAGAACTCCGATCGTTATCGGTAAGAATGAGCAGGGCTTCTGTGCGACCTTTGAAAGCTTTGCCTACAAGAATCTGGGCTATGAGGATTATAAGGAGCTGGGACCCGGCGAGATTGATGTGATCACACCGGAGCAGTGTCTGACGCTGGTTCAGCCGGGCAAGGATATGAAGATATGTACCTTCCTATGGGTGTATTACGGCTATCCGGCAAGCTCCTATGAGGGGATCAGTGTAGAGCGGATGCGTTACAACTGCGGTGCGAAGATGGCAGCGCGCGATAATGTGAAGCCGGATATTGTCGCAGGTGTTCCGGACTCCGGTGTGGCGCATGCGATCGGCTACGCCAATGCATCCGGCATTCCGTTTTCAAGACCGTTTATCAAGTATACACCGACTTGGCCGAGATCGTTTATGCCGACGATCCAGAGCCGTCGTAATCTGATCGCCAAGATGAAGCTTTTGGCAGTACAGGATCTGATCAAGGATAAGAGCCTGCTTCTGATCGACGATTCAATCGTGCGCGGAACACAGCTTCGCGAGACAACCGAGTTTTTATATCAGAGTGGAGCGAAGGAGGTACATATCCGTCCGGCATGCCCTCCGCTGGTGTATGGCTGCAAGTACCTTAACTTCTCGCGTTCCTCTTCCGAGATGGATCTGATCACAAGACGTGTGATCGAGAAGCTGGAAGGAACAGAGGTGACAGATGAGATCCTGCAGGAGTACACAGATCCGGAATCGCCAAAGTATGAGCAGATGGTGGAGGAGATCCGTAAAGAATTAAACTTTACGTCCCTTCGCTTTAATCGTCTGGACGATATGCTGGATGCGGTGGAGATCGACCGCTGTAAGCTTTGTACCTACTGCTGGGACGGCAGGGAATAACAGTAAGAAAATACTGCAGCTTAAGCCGGATGATTATGTACTCAAACCGGCACAGAAGGAGCGTATTTTTGATGTGTTAAAAAAACATCTTGGAGCATAGAAAGATGAATATAATTCATCATTAAAATTAAAAAAACTATTGACAAGCAAAAATCAAAGTGGTATCTTTTTTGTCGAACAAAACAAATTCGATGAACAGAACAGGGTTTTCTGATCGGAACGCATGGCAGAGAGCTGTCGGCAGGTGCGAGACAGTATGCAGATCGGAGAGCTATCCTCTGAGAGAAGTGCACTGAAATGGCAGCGTGGCTGCGACGGTAAGTGTCACCGGGATTCTCCCGTTACAGAGAAGCTTATTGAAGAAGTATCCACGATGTCTATAAGGCTATACCGGTTAATGAGACGTCAGATATTTCAGGAGATAGGACAGAGAGGTCGCATATGCGGCAATTAAAGTGGTACCGCGGAAGATATCAGCTTTCGTCTTTGATAAAATGCGATAAGCATTTTTTAAGACGAGGGCTTTTTTATTTTACCGGAAATAATTCATTCCCGTAAAATAAAAGCCGTGGAAATAATCAAACACCCAAAGGAAAGAGGTAATATTATGAATGGATTAGTAATCGTATTGATCAGCATTGTTGCTCTTGGTGCGGGTTATCTTTTCTATGGAAGATGGCTTGCTAAAAAGTGGGGACTGGACGAGAAGGCAAAGACGCCGGCGTACCAGTTTGAAGATGGTGAGGATTATGTGCCATCCTCCAAATTTACGGTATTTGCCCATCAGTTTTCATCCATCGCAGGTGCAGGTCCTGTGACCGGACCAATTTTGGCATCCGTATTTGGATGGGTTCCGGTTTTGTTATGGCTGATCATCGGCGGTCTTTTCTTCGGAGCCGTTCAGGATTTCGGTTCTCTGTACGCTTCTGTTAAGAACGAAGGAAAGTCCATGGGAATGATCATTGAGAAATATATCGGTAAAGCAGGACGTAAGCTGTTTATGTTGTTTTGCTGGCTGTTCACACTTCTTGTTATCGCAGCCTTCACCGATATGGTAGCAGGAACCTTTGTCGGTAAGGGACTGGAGGACAGCAACGTTGCCTATGCAAACTCCGCAGCCGCATCTATTTCCATGTTGTTTATATTAGTCGCTGTTGTTTTCGGTCTGATCCAGAAAAAGGTCGGCAAAATGAACGAGGTTGTGAAAGCCGTTGTTGCAATCGCACTTCTGGTTGTGATGTTTGCCATCGGTATGCATCTGCCGATCTATCAGACAAAGAATGCGTGGATCGGAATCATCATGGTTTATCTGTTCCTGGCATCTGTTATGCCAATGTGGCTTCTGATGCAGCCAAGAGATTACATGACAACCTTCATGCTGTTAGGTATGATCTTCGGTGCAGTGATCGGTGTTCTTTTCGCACACCCAACCATGAAGCTGAATGCATATAACGGATTTAACATTGGCGGTCAGGGTCTGTTCCCGACATTGTTTGTAACGATCGCCTGTGGTGCCGTATCCGGATTCCACAGTCTCGTTTCTTCCGGTACATCATCAAAGACAGTAAGCAATGAGAAGGATACGCCGATGATCGGTTATGGCGCAATGATCGTTGAGTCACTTCTCGGTGTTGTAGCACTTGTTGTTGTCGGCGCTGTTGCCGTCAATGGAACAAAGCCGGACGGTACCCCATTTGCAATCTTCTCTGCAGGTGTTGCAGGTTTCCTTGAGAAGCTCGGTGTTCCGGTGCAGCTCGCAACTGTATTTATGACAATGTGTGTATCTGCACTGGCACTTACCTCACTCGATTCCGTTGCCCGTATCGGTAGAATGTCCTTCCAGGAGCTGTTCCTTGGAGATACAACAGATACCGCAAAGATGACACCGGTACAGCGTGTACTTACGAATAAATATTTTGCAACGGTGATCACATTATTCTTCGGTTTCCTTCTGACTCTGGGCGGATACAACAACGTATGGCCGCTGTTTGGTTCTGCAAACCAGCTGTTAGCAGCACTTGTACTGATCGCACTGGCTGTATTCTTAAAGACAACAGGAAGAACCGGCTGGACATTGTACATCCCAATGGTTGTTATGCTTGTTGTAACCTTCACGGCACTGATCCAGAAGACGATCGCACTGGTATCAAACATTGCTGCAGGTAAAGCAGTATTTTTGATCGACGGACTGCAGTTGATCGTTGCAGTTCTTCTGATGGTACTTGGTGTTATGGTTGCAATCAGTTGTTTAAAGAAGCTTAGTGAGATTCATTCAAAGCAGGATGTAGCAGAGTAAATGAATTCTTGTGAAATGTAAGAAATCCATCATCCCGCATTTTGCCGAGCTCCTTGGAGAGCGCACTGCGGTCCAGATTTAAGAAATCTGCCATCTGCTGGCGGTTGAACGGTATCTCAAAGCTTTCGCTTCCGCATTTCTGAGACTGGGAGGAAAGATAAGTGAGCAGACGTTCGCGGATGGTTTTCGGGCTGGTGCAGAAAATGCGGTGGGACAGGGTAAGATTTTTGTGGACAGAAATGCTGAGCATATTGCTCAGCATTTTTTGATGCCACGAATATCCGGACAAGCTGTTATCGCGAAGAAATGTGACATCCATAAAAAGGATCCGGCAGTCGCTTGCCGCCACAACATCCACCATCATCGGCTCATGGCTTAAGCTGTAGGTCTCGGCAAATACACCGCCGGCACCCACCTCGCTTAACAGACTTGTGCTGCCCCAGAAGTCCGTATTTTCAATATGAACACTGCCGGTCAGGATAATGCCGGTCTCCGTGACAAGGTCGGCGTTCTGGAAGATCAGTGCCCCCTTTGTAAATTCCTTCTCATGAATGCGGGTATGGTTGGTCAGCTCCTGATATTCGCCTGTAGTCAATCCGCGGAAAATCGGATGAAGATTATGATTCATAGGGACCTCTTTTCTATAGCTGGTTCAATGTATGGTTGCGGTAGGTGGTCGGCGTCATGCCGGAGTGTCGTTTAAATTCTTTGCAGAAATAATTCAGATTATTAAATCCGACACGCTCACTGATCTGCGAGACGCTCAGTTCGGAATGTGCCAGAAGCTCGCTGGCATGACGCAGCCGGATCTGTGTCACATATGCCATCGGACGGGTATTTAGACACTCGCGGAACATCCGGCACAGATGCTGCGGCGAGACGTGAAGCTGCTCGCAGAGCATCGGCTGTGTGATCTCCGAGTCAAAATTATGTTCAATAAATTCGATCAGTGGCGTAAGACGGCGGCGGTACTGTGCAGATTTCGGAGAGGAATGCTCCTTGTACTGGCGGTAAAACTCAAACAGGAATTCATAGGTGTAGGATGCCGAGAAAAAGATGCTTTCCTTTGTGTTGATCTGAAACGCCATATGGATTTTATTGTGGATCTCATCGAGAGCACCAAGATTGGTGATCGGAAAAATGCGGCACCGGTCAAAGCCAAACTGCTTTAACAGAGCAACCGTTCCATCGCCGTAAGGCACAAACCAGCGCACGTCCCAGATGTCCTCCGTGACCGCCTCATAGTAGTGGGGAACATTGGCAGGCAGAAATATGATCGAATGCTCCGGGATAATATGTGTCTTTCCCTCGGTGATCAGCTTTCCGCTGCCTTTGTTGCTGTAAAGAAACTGCGGATACGGATAGCCGTTTTCGCGTGGTGTCGGGTACTGCCACAGGTGCATACCGACGCTGATTGTATAAAACGGAAGCTCCTTAACCGGAGTGATGTCAGGATAACAGATAAACCACATAAGCTCTCCTTTCTTAAAATGCTCTGATATATATATGTTCATTTTGTTCAAATATGATAATATCATTGATTGCCGTAAATATCAATAAACTGTAAAATTGAAATATCTGGTAAAGTAAATAAATGCCAATATTCATGTTGTGGATGTGAACATTGGCGGGCAAAAAACAGGAGGTATTTGGAATGAGATGCAGGGTGTTTCAAAGAGTATGTGTTGGTATTCTGAGTCTGTCGCTTCTTGTGACCGGTATGCCGTTTTGCGGTGGGGGCGTGAAAACGCAGGCAGCAGGTGTACAAAGCGGCGTGACAGAGAAGAAGAGTGCTGCGAAGGAGAAAAGCGGCAGTATTACCGTGGATGGCAATGATATCCGCGCCAACAATGTGAACGGATTGACGTATAAGGGTTTTGGTCTGTTGAGTGCCAATTCCACCAGTGATCTTCTTATGGATTACAAGGCACAGAATCCGGAGGCATATGCAGAGCTTCTTCAGTATCTGTTCGGAGGAAAATATCCGATCATGACGCATGTGAAGCTGGAGATGGGAAATGACCGGAACAATTCGACCGGCTCTGAGGCTTCGACTAAGCGCAGCCGCTATGAGAAGGCAAATGTTCTCCGTAATCCGGGCTGGCAGCTGGCGGCAGATGCCAAAAAGATCAATCCGGATATCAAGGTCAGCATTTTACGTTGGAATGCGCCGGAGTGGGTTAAATCGATTGAGGATGTATACAAGTGGTATAAGGCAACGATCCTGGCAGCGTACCGTCAGTATGGTTATATGGTGGATTATATCAATCCAAATGTGAATGAAGCCTGGAATAAAAAGACCGATGTGGATTACACGAAGAAATTTGCGGGTTGGATTGCATCGGAAAATGAAAAGACAATTCCGGATGCAAAGGAGAGAGCTTTGTTTCAGAAGATAAAGCTTGTGGTGTCTGATGAGGCGACAAGCATTTCTTCAGACATTGTCGCTTCCATGAAATCAGACGGCGGCTTCTATCATGCGGTGGATGTGGTCGGTTATCACTATACCACCTCCGATGATAAAAACGGCGGCATGAAATGGCTTGCCGAGGGTGCTGATAAAGAGGTTTGGAACAGCGAAGCGCAGGCGGTGTTTTCAAACTCCGCATTCCGTCCGTCTAACAATGTCAAGGATCCAACGACCGAGGGAACAGGACTTGGCGGTACGGGAAGTGCGTTGGAGATGGGCAATACATTTATCAAGGGCTTCGTAAAGTCAAGACGAACCCATGTGGTCTATCAGCCGGCGATCGGTTCCTTCTATGAGGGAGGACAGTTTTCCTTTAAGGAGCTTGTCAGTGCGAGAGATCCATGGTCCGGCTGGATCCATTATGATGCAGGTCTGCTTGTTCTGGCACATCTGAGCAAGTTTGCTGTGACAGGCTGGGAAAATGAGGATAATACAGCGGGAATCTGGCGTGCGATTCCTGAGGCGAGCAATTCGACGGCATCCGGAACGAATCCGGTGGATGGAAGACGCGGCGGCGAAAACTATATGACACTCGCAGCACCGTCAAAGGATGCATTTTCTTCAGTGATCGTCAATGACAGTGAGTATCCGATGTCTTATCAGATCAATGTGAAGAACATGAAGCTTTCTGACAATCAGAAGCTTGCTGTATGGGAAACAAGGGCTGCTGATGATGGAAGATTTAATGAAAATTATATGAAATGTACAGGAAGCGTTTCAGCGGGAGAGGACGGCTCTTATGTGGTAAAGGTAAAACCGTTTTCAGTTGTGACAGTCACGACGCTTGATGTGGATGACGATGAGGAACACACAAAAGCACTTCCGGTTGAGGGAGAAAGAACGGTTCTTGATACCGATGAAACAGGAGATGCGCAGGACACCTCAAATGGTATTTTATATGCGGATGATTTTGAGTATACCGGCAAGCGTGTTGCTGTCATTGCCACACATGGCGCAGTCAGTCAGGAAACAGAGGATTATATCAGCTCTCGCGGTGGCGATTCCGGTGCGATGGCACGTTATACGCATACACTCAACGGTGCCTTTGAGGCATACAAAACAGTGGACGGAAACCGGGTGCTCCGCCAGCAGCTTGACCAAACGGAGAATGGTGTGGGACACAGCTGGAATGACGGAGATGCAGTTACCCTGCTCGGTGATTTCCGCTGGTGTAACTATACTGCATCGGTAGATGTTCTGTTTGAAAATAATGTGAGCAAAGCATATGGATCCGTGGCGATCCGTCAGACAGGAGGCTCTCAGAAACTGGAGGATAGCTCGGGCTACACCTTCCGTGTCAGTGCATCGGGAGCATGGAAGCTTTACAGAAAGGATAAGGTGGTGCTTTCCGGAACGGCTTCGGATCAGGAGAGCTTTAAGAAGGGCGCCTTTGTATGGAACAATTTAAAACTGAAGGGTGCAGGAGCAACGATCACCGCTTATATCAATAATTGTCCGGTGGCAGAATATACCGATGAAAATCCGATCACCTCAGGAAGGATTGGTCTTGGTTCTTCCTATACGCATACAGAGTTTGATAATCTGCGTGTGATGAAGATCAAAGGATATGTTCCGTATTATACAGAGCTTTTGGATAACATGGAGACCTATGATCTGACACCGGAGAAAAATACAAAGCTTGTTTATCAGGGAACATGGAGTCATGCAAATGGAAAGGGCATGTATGTATACCAGAGAAGCATGTCCGAGACAAGTGAGGCGGGAGCTTCACTCACATACAGCTTCACAGGAACCGGGATGGAGGTGTTAGCAAAAACAAGTGAGGCGGGTACTGTACTTGTCTCTGTGGATGGCGGACAGCCGGAGGAGAGAAAGCTTCAGAAGGCAGACAACATGAATATGAGTTGTTCTGTTTCCGGGCTGGAATATAAGAAGCATACCGTCACGATCGCCCTGAAGGAGGGAAAATTCTTTGTGGATATGGTCGGTGTACTTGGAGATGTCTGTGAAATCAGTGATGAAAATACATTGACAGAAAACTGGAAGGATAAGAGAAATAACGATCCGACGGTTATTCCGACACAGACACCAACGCCGGAGGGTCCGGAGGAGGCACTGATACCGGATGCTCTGACAACGCCGGTGCCAACGGTGCCATCGATCGTTTATACGACACCGTCACCGGTAACACCGGCACCGGTAACGCCGGCACCGCAGGAGACAGCACCGTCACCGGTCATGACACCGGCAACAAGTGGACAGCCGCATGCAACTCCTGTCGTATCGGGAACACAGGACGGCACCGGGCAGATTGCGCAGACACAGGCACCACAGGAGACAACGGCACAGGATCAGTATTTTACCTCAGGCAATGCAACATACCGGATCATCAGTGCTAAGAAAAAGACTGCTGCATTCGTGGGTCTGCAGAAGAAAAATGTCAAAGCCTTTGTGATTCCGGCATCCGTAAAGGACAAACGCACGGGAAAGGCGGTTGTTTACCGGGTGACTGCGATTGATAAGAAGGCATTCGCCGGCTGTGGCAAGTTAAAAAAGCTGCAGATCAAATCGAAAAAGCTTACATCCATCGGGAAAAATGCATTTACCGGAATACAGAAAAATGCAGTGATTTCCTGTCCGTCCGCTTGTCGCAAGGCATACAGGAAGCTCATTACCGCCAAAACAGGTTTTAAAAAGAAGACCATGAAAATTTTATTCTAGTCTTTTTTGACACAGCCTTCATTTCCATATATAATGAAAGGAAAGCACAGACTTGAATAAGAGGAAACGGACATACGGCAGCCGGAGGTGTTTGGATGACCGGAAGGTGCTTTGGAATGGAGGAGACTAGATAAAATGAAACAGGTTATTTTGACCGGAGACCGTCCGACCGGACGTCTTCATGTAGGACATTATGTAGGTTCCCTGAAGGAGCGTGTGAGACTGCAGAATTCAGGAGACTTTGATGAGATTTATATTATGATCGCAGATGCACAGGCACTTACTGACAATGCGGAGCATCCGGAGAAGGTTCGCAGCAATATCATGCAGGTAGCACTGGATTATCTGGCATGCGGACTTGATCCGGAGAAGTCTACGATTTTTATTCAGTCCATGGTACCGGAGCTGACAGAGTTATCCTTTTATTATATGAATCTGGTGACTGTATCCAGAGTGCAGAGAAACCCTACGGTAAAGGCTGAGATTAAGATGCGTAATTTCGAGGCAAGTATCCCGGTCGGTTTCTTCTGTTACCCGATCAGCCAGGCAGCAGATATCACGGCATTCCGTGCAACGGTCGTTCCGGCAGGTGAGGATCAGATGCCGATGGTGGAGCAGTGTAAGGAAATCGTACATAAGTTTAATTCCGTGTATGGCGAGACACTGACGGATCCGAAGATCGTGCTTCCGGACAATTCCGCATGCTTACGTCTTCCGGGTATCGATGGAAAGGCGAAGATGAGTAAATCACTCGGCAACTGCATTTATCTGTCTGAGGAGCCGGAGGAGATCCGGAAGAAGGTCATGTCTATGTATACTGATCCGAACCATATCCGCGTAGAGGATCCGGGTCAGATTGAGGGCAACACAGTGTTTACTTATCTGGATGCGTTCTGCAAACCGGAATATTTTGAGGAATTTCTGCCGGACTACAGCAGTCTTGATGAGTTGAAGGAGCATTATTCCCGCGGCGGGCTCGGCGATGTCAAGGTGAAGAAGTTCCTGAACAACGTAATGCAGACGGAGCTGGCACCGATCCGTGAGCGTCGTCAGATGTGGGAGAAACGTCTGCCGGATGTTTATGATATCCTCAGGGAGGGCAGCAGGAAGGCAGAGGCGGTAGCTGCACAGACACTGGCTGATGTGCGTCATGCAATGCGTATTGACTACTTTGTTGATGATAACCTGCTGAAGTAATACAAGGGGCAAAACAGATAGCAATGAAGCAATCCGTTGTCTCATTTAGCAGCACAGAATTTTTGTCTTGATATTAATGAAATATATACAATTGACGGATAATCTCATGTTTTACCGGAAGACAGACTCCTGCGACAGCGGGGGTCTGTTTTTTCTTTGGGGACTATGATAAACTGGAAATGACGAAGGTACGATTATAATAATGAAAAAAACGGAAAGATTTTCGTTCCGCAAATGTTTTATAATCAATGAAGTATGACATTATAAAACATTACATAAGAACAAGAAGATAAAAGTTGGTGAAATATGAAAGTAAATGGAAGAGAACGGTGTGTTGGCTGCATGAAGCCGTTGACCGCAGAGGGACGCTGTGCTTATTGCGGGCTGCAGCAGGATAAATACCGCCCGATACCGCGTTGTCTGCGCCCCGGTATGTGTCTGCGTGACCGGTATGTTCTCGGCAGGGTGCTCGGGGAGGGCAGCTTCGGGATCAGTTATATTGCATGGGACTGCCTTCTGGATACGGTGGTAGCGATCAAGGAATATTTTCCGGCAAGCCTTGTCAGCCGCCATATCAGCGAGGAGGACGAGGATACCAATGTATACATATATGAGAAAAGGGAAAGCCGGAAGTATCAGGAAAGCTTAAAGAAATATCTGGGAGAGGCGAAAAGTCTTTCTGCTTATTATGATCTGGACGGAATCGTATCGGTGCGGGACTTTTTCTATGCCAACAATACCGCTTATATCGTGATGGGGTATGTGGATGGCATCAGTGTGAAGGAATATGTGGAAAAGAACGGTCCGATCGAGGGAGAGAAGTTTCTGCGGATGCTGGAGCCGGTGATCAAATCACTGGCAAAGGTACATCAGACCGGAGTTTTACACAGGGATATCAGTCCGGATAATATGCTGCTGACCCGTGATGAGAAGCTTGTGCTGATCGACTTTGGTGCCGCAAGAAAAGAAAATATCAATATGACGCGCAGTATGACGGTTGTGTTTAAGCGTGGCTTTTCGCCGGAGGAGCAGTATCGGACGAGAGGGCAGCAGGGGGCGTGGACCGATGTGTACGCACTTTGTGCCACGGCATATTATGCACTGACCGGCAAGGCTCCGGACGAATCGATCCAGCGTGTGCTGGAGGATGATATGCCATCGTTGACGGAGATGACGGACGTTGATCTGCCGATGCGGCAGAAGAGAGCGTTTATGAAGGGAATGACGGTGGATTTTCATCACCGTTACCAGACGATGGATGAGCTGTATCAGGGACTTTATCAGCAAGGCAGAGATAAGAAGCGTCTCGGGGTGTGGTTTGCGGGAACGGCTGCTGTGCTTGCCTGTGTGGCATTGCTTGGAACGGGGGCGGCATACGGACTTCATAAGCACAGTCAGGCGAAGAAGGATGCGATACAGACAGAAGCGCCGCAGCAGACAGCATTTGCAGTGGCAACGGTGACACCGTATGCGGCAGATGTGCAGGAATACCAGATGATCAGCTTCAAGAGCATGACGAAAAAGGAAGCATTAAAAGCACTAGCCGGGCAGGATACGGAGCTTTCCGTGCAGTGGAAGTACAGGTACAGCAGCCGGATCAAAAAGGGCAGGATCGTATCGCAGAGTATTCCGGCAAAGACAAGATACCGCGGGGAAACCTATTCCAAAATTGTGCTGACGATCAGCAAAGGCAAAAGAAAAACAGAAGTTCCAAAGCTGACCGGCGTGAGCAAAGAGCGTGCGCGCACCCTTCTGAAGGAAAGAAAGCTTCACTGGACATGGAAAGAGGTCGAACAGGAAGGAACGGAAAGAATTGTTGCTTCGCAGAGCAGGACGGCAGGAAGTAAGGTTCCGGTAGGGACAACGATCGTTGTGACCATTACCAGAAAGCCGAAGCAGCAGATCGTGGCAACAGCGCAGCCGAAGGCTACGGCAGCACCAAAGACAGGGACAAAGGCACAGAAGAAATCCGATTCGGGGCAGTTTGTAGGCGTGATTCCGTGATCATTATAAAACAGGGAGAGAGACAATGGGAACACATAGAAAAACATTTACCATGGCATTGATGAATATCAAGCAGGAGGCACATTTCCGTGATTTTTCCGAATTTATCATGGAAAAGCTGGATATGCTTCCGGAGGATGAGATCACGGAGGAGATGCGAAGAGAGGCATACAAAAGATTTCGGGAACAGACGGGAAAGGAAGCCTTTGCAACGCTTCCGACGATCCGCAAGTGGTTTGGGATCGGCGGCAGTGCTGTTCCGGACAGGGAACAGGTTTACCGGATCTGTCTGGCGATGGGACTGAGCGTGGCGGACTGTCAGGAATATCTGATCTATGGGATTCATGAGCCGGCATTTCAGGTCAATGATTACCGGGAGGTGATCCTGGTATACGGTCTGGAGAATCACAAAAACTACGAGCAGTGCCAGCAGATGATCCTTGACTTTGAACAGCGGCTGACCCATGTGATGAGCTTTGCACAGACCTGTGGAACACAGACGCTGATGGGCGAGTTTCAGGTGCGAAAGACTTTGGAATGGGAGGAGTTTCTTGGCTGGATGTTGGAAAATGCCTCCAGCTTCAAGGGTTACAGCAAGACAACGTTAGATTATTTCCACAAATACAAAAAGCTGATCCTGCAGTATGCCAAGAAGGATGCGCAGGAGGAACTGGAACGTCTTTTGTCAGAGACGGATTACTCCGTGTGGTGCCAGCATCGTCTGTATGATCCGCGCAATTACCGCAAAAACGTCCGTAAGTATGTGAATGCGCAGTCTAAGGGCAGAAAGAAAACGATTTCGGATGGTCTGAAGGCCAGCATTACCGAACTTTGTTCGTTAGCGTATACCGAGAAGGAATCCAATGCACGACTGTTATCGGAGGTGTTTCAGCCCAAGAAGGATGATAAGGAAAGTACGCCGGATTTTCAGTCGGTCAACAGCATGACGGAGAAGCATCTTTCGGATCTGCTCAACGTTCCGCTTCATAAGGAAAGATTCTTTCAGACAAGACAGGCGGAGCTTGAGCTGGAGAACATGGGTGAGGAGAGCGAATGTCCGGTATGGATCTTAAAGCTTTCGCAGGAGTATGGGCGCGGAATGAACAGGAATGCAACGGTGGGAGAGGCAAAGGAATGGATCGCATCCTACCGGAAGGAGAATAAGCGCCGTTGTCTGCAGATTCAGAGACAGGATATTCTTCCTCTGATCCTTTATGTGGCGCAGCACCGTTATCTGGAGGAAATCGGGCAGGATATGTCCTCATATCGTCAGAAGGATGCCCTGGAGTTGTTTCGGACACTGGCGGACTCCACACTGGCAGCCTGCAACATGAGCCGGCTGAACGAAGCATACGAGCTTGATGTTGTTCTCTGTGCCTGCTATCAGGCGGAGGAAATGTTTGGCTATGCGGAGCTTCTGGAGCTGAAACTGACAAAATAGGAATTACATGTATAATAAATCTGCCGGTGTGTGGCTTTGAACATACCTGTTTTCGAAGAATTTACGGCATACAAAAACGCATATGAATACATTCAATAAGACCTGGACCGGGAGTGATAGCTGCTCCCGGTTCAAGTCTTATTTTTCTCTAAATTGTGTGAAGAAGGAGTTGAAATCGGGCAGGCTACATGTTATGATGAAACATGGTTAAAGTCTCTGAAGTACGCAATTATGATGGGAAATGGGGATTCATATGGTAAACGAGGAAAAGCTTCGAATTATGGTAAATTTGGCAAGATATGAGCAGGAACCGCTGCACACGGAGCTGAAGGAAGCCGGTTATTACCGGATCGACTATATTCGTTCTCATCTGCTGGTGACACTTTGGAGTTATTCGGTGGCTTATGTACTGGTGCTTCTTCTGGTGGCACTGTACCATTTTGAATATATTTTCTCAAAGGTCAGACTTCCTGATATTGGCAGTCTTGCGATTGGAGCGCTTGCGGTCTATTTACTTATTTTGCTGGGATGTGCTTTTTTTACGGTACTTATTTCTTCGGCAAAGTATCACCGGATCCAGAGCAAGCGCAGAGCTTATCTGACAGAGCTTAAGAAAATGGAATTATTTTATGAACAGAGCAGGGAGGTAGGAAACGAATGACGCATTTATTGGAGATCAGGGAACGATTGATCCGGTTTTACCAGAATCATGCCCGTATTGTAAATGCAGTTTTTCGTTTTCTACTTTCTTTTCTGACGTTTTTTTCGATCAATCAGCTGATCGGTTATAATCCGGCACTGAACTCTTGGTATGTGGTGCTGGCATTTTCGGTTGTCAACACGGTTCTTCCGATTTCAGTGCTTTTATTTCTGGCGGCGGCATATATTGTATTTCATGTGTATTATGTATCTGTTTCGCTGGCGTTAGTGACACTTCTTGTGCTTTTGACGGCATATCTGGTGTATCTGCGTTTTCTGCCGGAGCATGGCTATGTGATCCTGGCAGTTCCGATCATGTATGGTCTGCGTCTTCCTTATCTGGTGCCGATCCTTTTGGGACTGATCGGTGCACCGGTGGCAGTGATCCCGATGAGCTGCGGGGTTATATGCTGCTATGCATTGAAGTGCATTACCACGGTGGTCGGAACAGCAACGGAGGACAGCATGGTGCTGTTTAACCAGACCTTTCAGATGATCTTTACGAATCAGGAGATGTATCTGACCATTGCGGTGTTTGCAATCGTGATGGTAGTTGTCAATATGATCTGCAGCCAGGAGTTTCATTATGTTTATGAGACGGCGATCGTTGTCGGTGTGATCGTCAATATTCTTCTGTTCCTCGCGGTCAGCTTTCCGTTTAATATTGAAGTTCATGTTCTGCCCCTGATGATCGAAACGGTGATCTGCGGTGTGTTGGCATGGATTGTTCAGTTTTTCCAGCTTGTGCTGAATTATACGGCAGTAGAGTATCTTCAGTTTGAGGATGACGAATACTACTATTATGTCAAGGCGGTGCCGAAAATGAATATCGCCGTAGGAGAGAAGCGGGTTAAGAGGTTTAATGCACATCTGCTGGGAGGCGGGCGCTTTGGCGGATCGGCAGGTAAGGATGAGTCGGAGCCGCCGGCAAAGGAAATGAGCCGGCCGAAGGATAGTGCAGAACAGGAAATATAGCAGGATAGACGAGATTAGGAGGAAGTATGAACTCTATTGTTACATCCTTAAAAAAATATATACATTTGTTTGATCTGCCGAAGGTATCAGTCATCGATGTGTTGGAGATCGTGATACTGGCATTTGTAATTTATCATGTGGCATTGTGGATCAAGAATACCAGGGCATGGACGCTGCTCAAGGGAATCATTGTTCTGCTGGCATGCTATGTGATCGCTTATATTCTTGGTATGAACGTGATCGTATGGATCTTTGAAAGAACGATCTCCATCGGTATCACGGCATTGATGATTGTGTTCCAGCCGGAGCTTCGCCGGGCACTGGAGGAGCTTGGACAGAAAAACATCGTTTCCACCCTGATCCCGTTTGACGACACGCGCAATCAGAACGAGCGGTTCTCGGAGCGCAGTATTAACGAGATCGTCAAGGCGACTGTTGAGATGGCAAAGGTGAAGACCGGTGCGCTGATCATTATTGAGAAGGACATTGATCTTTCCGAGTATGAGAGAACCGGCATTGAACTGGATTCTACGATCAGCAGTCAGCTTCTGATCAATATATTTGAGCATAATACACCGCTTCACGACGGTGCGGTGATCATTCGCGGCGACCGGATCGTATCAGCAACCTGTTATCTGCCGTTATCAGATAACATGGGGCTTTCCAAGGAGCTTGGAACAAGACACCGTGCCGGTGTTGGTATCAGTGAGGTGACAGACAGTCTGACGATCATTGTCTCTGAGGAGACGGGACGCATCTCGGTTGCTGTCGGAGGAAAGCTTCTTCGAAATATTGACGGTGATCTTCTGAAAAAGAAACTGACAGAGATGCAGGGCAAGTCTGGTGATGAGATGGAGAAGAAGCGCTGGAAAGGGCTGAGAAGAAACTAAAAGACCCGGGGCGCACAGATGATTGGAAAGGCATGGTAATGAATATGCAGCAAGGCAATTCTGGTGGAGAAACCAAAAAGGACTTTATTCAGAAATATGTTTTCAATAATATAGGGATTAAGCTGCTGGCACTTTTTTCTGCAATTGTAGTGTGGGTAGCGATTGTCAACATTGAGGATCCGTATAAAGAGAGAACCTTTAATGTTGAGGTTGAGACGATCAACGAGGATGCACTTTCCTCGGTGAATAAGGTATATGAGATCATTGAGGGAAGTACGGCACAGGTACGTGTCAGGGGCAAGAAGAGCGTGGTAGACCGTCTGAAAGCAGATGATATCCGTGCAACAGCGGATCTGTCGGATCTTTCGGCAGTCAATGCGGTCGCGATCGTGCCTGAGCTTAAGAAGAATGTTTCCGATGAGCCGACGCTGGAGTGCAGCACGGTTTTGAAGGTGTCACTGGAGGATAAGGCGAGCAAGCAGATCAAGGTCACGGTAGCAACGCAGGGAACACCGCAGAATGGCTATAGTGTCGGTGAATGCATGGCAAGTCCGAATATGCTGGAGGTGACCGGCGGCAAGACAGTCATTGACAAGATTGATTCCGTGCGTGTCACAGTCAATGTCAGCGGCGTCGGAGAGGATTTCCGTAAGAGGGTAACACCGGTGGCATATGATGCAGATGGTAAGGCGATCGAATCAAGCACTCTGGATTACGGCGTAAAGAGAGTCAGAGTCAGTGTTCATGTACTCCGGACGAAGACGATCCCGGTCAACATTAAGATTACCGGAAAACCGGCGGCAGGCTATGAGTTTGTCGATGCGGAATGTCAGCCTGAGACGATTCGGGTGGCCGGTGACAGAAAAGAGCTTGCCAATATCAGTGAGGTGAATGTACCGGTAGATATTACCGCCATGAGAAGTACAAGTGGTTCGGTAGAACAAAATATCAGTATTCAGGATTATCTTCCGGAGGGAGTTTTTGTGCTGACAGATTATGCACAGGTTTCTCTGCGGATCGGTATTGAGAAGCAGATGAGCAGAAAGGTTTCCATTCCGGTGGAGGATATCAAGTTTGCCTCTCTGGCGGATCATTTGTCGGCGAAGATCCTTGGAGATAAGAGTGTAGTCAGCATCACACTTCAGGGAATCTCTTCTGTGTTAGATGAGATCAATGCGGATGATTACAGTGCATATGTGGACTGCGAGGGACTCCGCAAAGGAAAATATCGTCTGAAGGTTCATCTGGATCTGGGAGACAGCAGTGCAATCGTCAAGACGGAATTTGTGACGGTTAAGATCGACAGGGACGATGGAGGCAGTGACACTTCAAACGGCAGCACTGAGGCAACAGAGAAACCGAAGGCGACACCGGCTCCTTCTGCATCCGATGGAAGCAGCCAGGATGAGGGAGATAAGGAATGAGAGTGATCACCGGTACGAACACGGCAGAACAATTTCATACATGGATCGAAGAGCAAAGGGACAGTCATGTGGCTGTCCTTTTGCGTTCCGGGCAGGGAGCAGAAGATTTTTGGGAGAGCGGGGCTGTGACCGAACTACGTCTGCATTGTCAGGTGGAAAAGCTCGTCTGGAAGAATCCGGAGGAGCTTGCGGACAGGCTGCGGGCATGTAAATGGAGAGAACCTGCCGACAGAGTATATCAGAGTAAGCAGGTGGAATCTGTCAGAACGTGTCAGTGTGCAACGGATCGTCTGCTGGCATTTGGCGGCCTTTATGAACTGCAGGAAATCTGTGTGGCAAGAGCCCTGTGGTTAAAAGGTGGTAATGCGCTTATAGGGAATGAGGTGATGCCTCTTCTGTTCCTGGCGCAGAATATGATACCGGCATCCATGCTTCCGGAGGAATTGCTGTGGCACAGAAATCGGGAGGGTGAGACCTGTTATTTAGGATCATTTCCGGAAGGGACGGCGGATACTGTTATAATGCCGTCGGCTCGCGGACAGGAAAAGCGGTTTTACAGTCTGTTTGTGAAAATGGAAGCGGAAACGGGAAGTTCTCTGTGGAAGGAGCTGGCTAAACCCTTGTGGCTGCGGTACGGAATTCCGGAATATCTGGCAGGTATTCTGGCACTTAGCTTTGTTTACCGCACGATCAAGGGGACAGATTTCCCGGCGATGGAGAAGTTTCTTGCGCAGAAGGATGTGGCGTTGCGGGATATGGTGTGGGTTGCAAGAGAGGATGTTTTACTGCTGGCAGAGATGGCAATGGCGGGAATAGAAATGCTGCCACGACAGGAATGTCTGTCATGGCAGCAGATCAAAGCGTTTTATATCTCATTGTGTCGATAGCGCAGTACCGAAAAGGTATGCGGCTTAATTATTCTGTGCGTTCTTTTTGCTGCGGAAGCGGAGAGTGGAATCCAGGATCTTCTTACGGATACGCAGGCTTTTTGGTGTGATCTCTAAAAGCTCGTCTGTGTCGATGAACTCCAGTGCCTCTTCGAGACTTAACTTCTTCGGCGGAACCAGCTTTAATGCGTCATCTGCGGAGGAAGAACGTGTATTGGTAAGATGCTTTGTCTTGCAGACATTTAACTCAATATCCTCTGCCTTACCGTTCTGACCGATGACCATTCCGCTGTATACCTTTTCGCCGGGTCCTACAAACAGTGTTCCGCGGTCCTGTGCATTAAACAGTCCGTATGCAACGGTCTCGCCGGTTTCGAAGGCGATCAGGGAACCCTGTTTTCTATAATTCATATCGCCCTTATATGGACCATACTCCTCAAATGTCGTGTTGATGATACCATTTCCCTTGGTGTCTGTCATGAACTCACCACGATAACCGATCAGACCACGGGATGGGATCAGGAACTCGAGACGGGTATATCCGCCGCCGATGGAACCCATGCCCTGCAGTTCGCCTTTACGGTTGCTGAGCTTCTCGATAACGCTGCCGGAGAATTCATCCGGTACATCGATAAAGGCACGCTCCATTGGCTCGAGCTTCTTGCCGCGCTCGTCCGTATGATAGAGAACCTCTGCCTTGCTGACTGCGAACTCATAGCCCTCACGGCGCATATTCTCGATCAGAACGGAAAGATGAAGCTCACCGCGTCCGGATACCTTGAAGCTGTCCATGTTGTCGGTCTCCTCGACACGGAGGCTGACATCGGAGTTAAGCTCGCTGAACAGACGGTCACGTAAGTGGCGGGAGGTGACGAATTTACCCTCCTGGCCGGCAAGCGGACTGTCGTTGACCATGAAATGCATGGCGATCGTCGGTTCGGAGATCTTCTGGAATGGGATGGCAACCGGATTTTCCGGTGAGCAGATAGTATCACCGATGTGGATGTCTGTAATACCGGAGATTGCAACGATCGATCCGATGGTTGCCTCCTGTACCTCTACCTTCTGGAGACCGTCAAACTCATAAAGCTTTGTTATGCGGACTCTCTGGGACTTGGAATCATCGTGATGGTTGACGATGACAACATCCTGGTTCACATGGACGGAGCCGTTATCGATCTTACCGATTCCGATACGTCCGACATATTCATTGTAATCAATTGTGCTGATCAGTACCTGTGTGCCGGCATCCGGATCGCCCTCCGGAGCAGGAATATAATCGAGGATCGTATCAAACAGAGGCACCATGTCCTTGCCCGGCTCGTCTGCACTGTAGGAAGCGATACCTTCCTTTGCGGATGCATAAATAAATGGGCAGTCGAGCTGCTCCTCGTTGGCATCCAGATCAATGAAAAGCTCCAGGACTTCATCAACAACCTCCTCCGGACGCGCCTCCGGACGGTCGATCTTGTTGATGCAGACGATAACAGGAAGCTCCAGTTCCAATGCCTTCTTCAGTACGAACTTCGTCTGAGGCATTGCTCCCTCGAAGGCGTCAACCACAAGAACAACACCGTTTACCATTTTAAGGACACGTTCTACCTCGCCACCGAAATCGGCGTGGCCCGGTGTGTCGATAATGTTGATCTTTGTATCTTTATAAGTGATAGCGGTATTCTTGGATAAGATCGTAATACCGCGTTCCCGCTCGATATCGCCGGAATCCATGACACGCTCAGCGACCTCCTGATTGGAACGAAATACACCGCTCTGCTTCAAGAGCTCGTCCACCAGAGTTGTTTTGCCGTGGTCTACGTGTGCAATAATTGCAATATTTCTGACGTCTTCACGTTTCTGCATCATAATTATTCAAGTCCTTTCTCATATAAGGCGATATTCATCGCGTTTCTACAATTTACAAAATAAATCACCAATACACTAGTATACCGATTATTGTGTCAATATACAAGTAAGAAAAAGTAACAAAAATAAACCTGTGGAATGGGAAAGATATGATGACATTGTCAAGAAAAAACGGTTTTTTTCGGGCGAAGGAGATCGGATGACTTGATCTTATCGTGGGAAACGTCGTGATTTGTCGCAAAAATTAGTGTTTAAAACAGGAAATTTGTGGCATAATGATTATAGCACGAAAATATAGATGTATTAACTAAGTTACTGCGAACACAGCCGGGAGACTGTGAAAGGAAAAGGGAGGAAAAAATATGTTGGATAAAGTCTTTACAAATAACCAGGTCACCATTGCGGGAAAAGTGGTCAGTGAATTTGCGTACAGCCACACGGTATACGGTGAGGATTTCTATACGGTGGATATTGAGGTCAGCCGTCTGAGTAATTCGAACGATATCATACCGGTTATGGTGTCGGAGCGGATTCTTGATGTTCATGAGGATTACCGTGGATATGTTCTGCATGCGAACGGACAGTTCCGTTCCTACAACCGCCATGAGGAGACGAGAAACCGTCTTGTTCTCTCTGTATTTGCCAGAGAGGTTGCGATTATGGAGCCGGAGGAGGATGAGCAGGATCCAAACCATATCTTTCTGGACGGGTATGTCTGCAAGAAGCCGGTATACCGCAAAACCCCGCTTGGCAGGGAGATTGCCGATGTGCTGCTGGCAGTGAACCGCCCGTATGGCAAGTCGGATTATATTCCGTGTATCTGCTGGGGAAGGAATGCCCGTTATGCCGATCAGTTTGAGGTTGGTACGCATGTGCAGATCTGGGGCAGGATCCAGAGCAGAGAGTATCAGAAAAAGATTGGTGAGGACGAATATGAGAAGCGGACCGCCTATGAGGTTTCCGTCAGCAAGCTGGAATACCGGTCTGACGATGAGGAAATCTAAAAGAGTGGATTTTTCATTATAAATATGATAGAATGACTGGAGTTAAAGAGGAAGTTCTTTATCTCCGGTCATTTTTTTCAGAGGAGTATTTCACGGAATGACCGGACATTATACAGGAAAGTACAGAGGTGAATTATGGACAGGCGTATTGTTCAGGTTTTTTACGGACCGGGAAAGGGAAAGACCTCGGCAGCCGTGGGTCAGTGTATCCGGGCGGCAAGTCTTGGTCAGTCCGTGATCATTATCCAGTTTCTGAAGGGAAATGATGCGGAGGAATTTAACTTTTTGGAGAAGCTGGAGCCGGATATCAAGTTGTTCCGCTTCGAGAAAGAGAGGGAGTCATTTTCTGATCTTCTGGCATCCCAGAAGAAGGAGGAGAAGCAGAATATCATCAATGGTGTCAATTTTGCCCGTAAGGTGATCGACACCGGCGGCTGTGATGTTCTGGTGCTTGATGAGATCCTTGGATTGATCGATCTGGAGATCATTACGGTGGATGACATTATTCACCTGATCGAGCTGCGGGATGATTATACCAGACTGGTGCTTACCGGACAGAATCTGCCGCCACAGCTGGCAGAATATGCAGATGTAATTTCCAAAATAGAACTGGAGAAGGATGACATGGTCAATTGATGATCGCAGACAGAATAAGGAGGATAAAATGACAGATATTATTATGGTAGGCTGTAACGGCCGTATGGGACAGATGATCACGGGACTGGTAAATGAGGATGCGGACTGCAGGATCGTGGCAGGCATCGATATTGTGGACAACAGAGACAATGGTTATCCGGTGTTTACGGATATTGATACATGTGATATCAAGGCAGATGTCATCATTGATTTTTCTTCTGCAAACGGATTTGAGAAGCGCATGGATTACGCAGCAAAGACAGGAACACCGATCGTGCAGTGCTCGACCGGTATGAGCGAGGAGCAGCTTGCATATCTGCGGGAGACAAGTGAGAAGGTAGCAGTGCTTAAGTCTGCCAATATGTCACTCGGCATCAATCTTTTGATGAAGCTTTTGCAGGAGGCAGCACAGAAGCTTTGTGCGGAGGGCTTTGATGTGGAGATTGTTGAACAGCATCATAATAAGAAGTTAGATGCCCCGTCCGGTACAGCACTTGCATTGGCAGATTCCATCAATGAAGCGATGGACAATCAGTTTGAATATGTCTATGACCGTTCAGGGGTCAGAAAGCAGAGAGACAAGAAGGAGCTTGGTATTTCTGCGGTTCGTGGCGGGACGATCGTTGGCGACCATGAGGTGATCTTTGCCGGAACAGACGAGGTCATCACCTTCAAGCATACCGCATATTCCCGTGCGGTCTTTGCAAAGGGATCCATCGCAGCAGCTAAGTTTCTGAAGGGTAAGGGAGCCGGTCTGTATGATATGGCGGATGTGCTTCTGTAATCAGAATAAAGAGGGAATCATATGAGTATTACATCATATACAGACATTGTGATCGCCATTTGTATTCTGGTGTCTGTTCTAGTGGGATATCATAGAGGCTTTTTGGTGACCATTGCCCGGATCGTGGCAATGGTTGCTTCATATATTGGAGCAATTCTTGCGGCAGAGATGCTCAAAAAGACGCTGGCGCAGACTCTGTTTGTCCCTATGATCCGGCAGGGACTCGGGAACGGTGCATTTGCGGATCTGGCGCAGGAAGCACTTTTACAGACGGCGGAGGGCATTGCGTACTCGGTAGTGTTTTTTGTGGTATTTGCGCTGCTTCAGTTTGTTTTGCTGCGTGCGATCCACGTCCTGAAGCTTGTGGATCATATTCCGGTGCTCGGTACGATGAATAAGTTAGCCGGGGGTGTGCTTGGATTTTTCTGGGTATTCATTCTCTGTATCCTGCTTGGCAGAGTGTTTTTTACATATGTGCCGGATTCGCTGCGCAGCCAGTGGGGCTTTACCGGCAAGGCGGTGCAGCAGACTGTATTATTAAATGCTTTTGTGCCGGACGAGGCCGGTAAAGATAAGCCATAAGCAGATGATTGCAGGCTGGTATTTCATCGGAAAGGGCGGATGTGTGATTCGTCAGATTGATGATCAGAAAGAACAGGATATGCTATGAATAAGATAAATTATCAGAAAGAGCTGGATAAGGTGATTGAAGTGCTGCAGCGGGAGGACAGGGTTCCGAAGCTGTTAATGCACAGCTGCTGTGCTCCGTGCAGCAGCTATTGTCTGTCTTATCTGGCGCAGTATTTTCATATTACGGTTTATTACTATAATCCGAATATCACAGAGAGAGCGGAATATCAAAAGCGGGTGGCAGAGCAGCAGAGACTGTTAAAAGAGCTTCCTGTTCGTTATCCGGTCTCTTTTGTGGAGGGAGAGTATGAACCGGAGGTGTTTCTTTCCATGGCGAAGGGTATGGAGGAGCTTCCGGAGGGCGGCGAGCGTTGTTTTGCCTGCTATGAGCTCAGACAGAGAAAGGCGGCACAGTATGCGGTCAGTCATGGGTTTGACTATTTTACCACGACGCTGTCGGTAAGCCCGCACAAGAATGCGGCGAAGCTTAATGAGATCGGTCTTTTGCTGGCGCAAGAATATGGCATACCGTATCTGGTGTCCGATTTCAAGAAGAAGGGCGGTTATCTTAAGTCTATTGAGCTTTCGAGAACATACGACCTTTATCGGCAGGACTACTGTGGCTGTGCGTACAGCAAAGCGGCAAGAGAACGCGAAAAGCAGCAGAAGGAACAAGGAATGACACAGCATCAGATTAAGGAAACGGAGTGACAGGTTATGGACAGGAAATACATGAGAAGAGCCATTGAACTGGCTGCAAAGGGAGAGGGGCATGTGAACCCCAATCCATTGGTTGGAGCGGTGATCGTAAAGGATGGACGGATCCTTGCGGAGGGCTATCATGCACGATATGGAGATCTTCATGCGGAGCGGAGTGCATTTGCCAATCTGAAGGAGGATGCCACCAGCGCGGAAATGTATGTGACGCTGGAGCCGTGCTGTCATTTTGGAAAGCAGCCGCCGTGTACGCAGGCGATCATCGAGCATAAGATCAGCAAAGTATATGTTGGCTCCGATGATCCCAATGCACTTGTCGCAGGCAAAGGAATCCGGCAGCTTGAGGATGCCGGTATTGAGGTGCAGACGCATGTGCTCAAGAAAGAGTGTGATGCGCTCAATACGGTGTTTTTCCATTATATTACGACGGGAACGCCATATGTGGTGATGAAGTATGCGATGACGATGGACGGCAAGATCGCCTGCCATACCGGTGAGAGCAAGTGGGTGACCGGCGAGGAGGCAAGAGCGCATGTTCAGCGGATGCGCAACAAATATACGGGGATCATGGTCGGCGTGCAGACAGTGCTTGCGGATGATCCGCTTTTGACCTGTCGCATTCCGGGAGGGCGCAATCCAATCCGTATTATCTGCGACAGCAGCTTAAGAACACCTCTTGACAGCCGGATCGTGCAGACAGCAGGTGAGGTAAGGACGATTCTTGCTACGGTATCCGAGGATGCAGATAAGATCCGGAACTATGAGGCACATCAGGTGGAGGTTCTTGTCACCGCACAGAAGGATGGCAGAGTAGATCTTAGAGATCTGATGAAAAAGCTTGGAGAACAAAAGATTGACAGTATTCTTCTGGAAGGTGGCGGCATGCTCAACTACAGTGCACTTTCCGATGGGATCGTTCAGCATGTGCAGGCTTTTATTGCACCGAAGTTGTTTGGCGGTGATGCCGGTTTTACACCGGTTCGCGGAATCGGCGTGGATGCACCGGATCAGGCATGGAGGCTGACAGACCAAAAGATTACCTCCTTTGGGGAGGATCTTTTGATCGAGGCGGATATTTGCTCTTGCAAAGGATAGAAGGCTGTGCTATGATATAGGATAAATGAAATAAACTTCGGGGCAGCGTGTAATTCGCGACCGACGGTATTTGTGCATGGGACGTTTTCCTGTGACACATCAGCCCGTGAGTCACAGTGTGACAGGATTTGGTGAGATTCCAAGGCCGACAGTATAGTCTGGATGTGAGAAGTGCAGATCAGTGATTTTTTGATGTCCCCGTTTTTGGGGACATTTTTATTTTGTAAGGAGAATGAGATGTTTACTGGTATTATTGAAGAGGTAGGCACGGTAGACCGCATTGCCATCGGCGCGGAATCAGCAGTGCTTACGATCTCTGCAGACAAGGTGCTGGAGGGGACGAAGCTTGGTGACAGCATTGCGGTCAACGGTGTGTGCCTGACGGTGACATCTCTGCAGGGAGACAGATTTCAGGCAGATGTTATGGCGGAGACTCTGCGGAGAAGTTCTCTGGGGGCGCTTGGCCGTGGCAGCAGGGTTAATCTGGAACGGGCGATGGCTGCAGGCGGACGCTTTGGCGGTCATATCGTAGCCGGTCATATTGATGGGACGGGAACCATTCTTTCCACAAGGAAGGAGGGCAATGCCGTCTGGGTTGAGGTCGGAGCAAGTGCGAAGATCCTGCGTTATATTATCGAGAAGGGATCCATTGCAATCGATGGGATCAGCCTGACGGTGGCACTTCTGACCGATTACAGCTTTTCGGTATCGGTGATTCCGCATACCGGTGAGGAGACGACACTTCTTCACAAGAAAAAGGGAGATGTGGTCAATCTGGAAAATGATCTGGTCGGTAAGTATGTGGAACGTCTTATCACGTTTCCGGAGCCGGAGGAAACAGAGAAGAACCGACAGGGGATCACGCTTGAGATGTTGACGAAGTATGGATTTTAAAGAGATAGAGAGGTTGGTATATCATGGAGACAAAATTTAACACAATTGAAGAAATTCTGGAGGATCTGCGTCAGGGAAAGATTGTTATGATGATGGATGATGAAGACAGGGAGAATGAAGGAGATGTGATCTGCGCGGCAGAGCATGCCACACTGGAGAACGTCAATTTCATGGCGACCTATGCCAGAGGACTGATCTGTATGCCGATGTCACAGGAGTATACAGATAAGCTTCATCTGCCACAGATGTGCAGTGAAAATACAGACAATCACTGTACTGCATTTACCGTATCTATCGACCATAAAGACACGACGACAGGCATTTCGGCAGAGGAGAGAGCCCTGACAGCGCGTATGGTTGTCGATGATCAGGTACAGCCATGGGATTTTCGTCGGCCGGGACATATGTTTCCGCTTCTTGCCAAAAAGGGCGGGGTGCTCGAGCGTAACGGTCATACGGAGGCAACTGTGGATCTTTGTCGTCTGGCAGGCTTGAAGCCGGTAGGACTTTGCTGCGAGATCATGAAGGAGGATGGTACGATGGCAAGAAAGCCGGACCTTCTTCAGTTTGCAGAGGATCACAATCTTAAATGCGGCAGAATTGCTGATCTGGTTCAGTACCGTAAGGAACATGAAGTGCTTGTGGAATGCGTGGCAAAGGCAAAAATGCCGACAAGATACGGTCAGTTTACGATCTACGGTTATGTCAATAAATTAAATGGAGAGCATCATGTGGCACTTGTGATGGGAGATATCACAGATGGCAAGCCGGTGCTTTGCCGTGTACATTCAGAGTGTCTGACCGGTGATGCTCTCGGCTCGGCTCGTTGTGACTGCGGACAGCAGTATGATGCTGCCATGAAGATGATCGCCAAGGAAGGCAGGGGCGTGCTTCTTTACATGCGTCAGGAGGGACGTGGCATTGGTCTGATCAATAAGATCCGTGCATATGAGCTGCAGGATCATGGTCGTGATACCGTAGAGGCGAATCTGGAACTGGGGTTTCCTGAGGATGCCAGAGATTATACGATAGGCACGCAAATCTTAGTAGATCTTGGAATTCATCAGCTTCGTCTGATGACCAACAATCCGGCAAAAGTGTATGGTCTGGCAGGCTATGATCTGGAGATTGTTGAGAGAGTGCCGATCGAGATGGAGCCGGGCAAGTATGACAGCTTCTATCTGAAGACCAAGAAAGAGAAGATGGGTCATATTCTGAAGCTGTAATTACAATGCGGCAGGAGTGAGTCAGACTGTTATCCTATTATAAGGATAAGTAAATAATGTATGAAAATGAGCCGAAAAAGGCTTATATAGAATGGAGGATCATAAAATGAAAGTATTAGAAGGAAAAGTAGTAGCAGATGGCGCCAAGATCGGTATCGTAGCAGCACGTTTTAACGAATTTATCGTGTCAAAGCTCATTTCCGGAGCAAGAGACGGTCTGGTACGTCACAATGTAGAGGATGATGATATTACACTGGCATGGGTTCCGGGAGCATTCGAGATCCCTGTGATGGCAAAGAAGATGGCAGAGTCCGGTAAGTATGATGCTGTGATCTGTCTTGGTGCAGTGATCCGTGGTGCGACAAGCCATTACGATTATGTATGCGCAGAGGTATCCAAGGGCATTGCAAGTGTATCCTTAGAAACCGGTGTTCCTGTTATGTTTGGTGTTGTTACGACTGACAATATTGAGCAGGCAATTGAGCGTGCCGGTACAAAGGCGGGCAACAAGGGTTATGATTGTGCACTTGGTGCGATTGAAATGATCAATTTGGCAAAGCAGATGTAAGGAGGCTTTCATGTTTCAGCAGTTTTATCCGAGGGAGGATTATCCGTCGGCCTATGAGATTCCGTTTGAACTGTATTATCAGAAGGGATATCGAGGGATCCTGTTTGATATCGACAATACGCTGGTAGAGCATGACCAGCCGGCGACCGCACGGGCTGTCCGTCTGTTTGAGCATCTGCGTGAGCTGGGGTTTGAGACCTGTGTGATCTCCAACAATAAGGATTATCGTGTGAAACCATTTGCGGATGCTGTCAGGACACAATATGTATATAAGGCGGATAAACCATCTCCGAAGGGATATCAGGAGGGGATGCGCCGCATGAACACGACGCCGGAGACGACATTGTTTGTCGGAGACCAGTTGTTTACGGATGTCTGGGGTGCTAATCGTGCCGGTATTTATTCCATCCTTGTGAAACAGATTGCGAAGCATGAGGAGATTCAGATCGTTCTGAAACGAAAGCTCGAAAAGATTGTTCTGCGGGAGTACCGCAGCCGGAAATAGATAACAGAGAGGAGGCTTGTCTGTCATGAAACTTCTTCCAGGTGTTTTTCAGGCACAGAAAAAGAACGGAGAGATTTATTTCCGGTCTTCGGTGACGTTTCGTGGCAGACATATCAGTCTCGGCAGTTATTCATCCCAGGAGGAAGCGCACAGTGCTTACTGCACGGCGAGCCGTCTTTTAAAGTCGGAGACCTCCTTCCTGCCGGATGATTATCAATCTTGTGAACTTCCCTTTTCTAAGTGGGTTGTTCTGACCAATTTCATAAATAATCGTCTATATATCAAAACACCGATCTATCTGCAGTCGAATTATTTTGAGTATTATCTGAATGAGGAGGATGTACTTCTTTTCGATGTGGATGATCTTTTCTATTATTCCCATCATTCGATCATGCGCCGCGGAGGTCACCTTTTTGTGGCGGATTATGGCATGCAGGTCAATATTGCGTCCCGTTACGGCATCAAAAATTTCGCCGTGATGAACAAAGATTACCGTTTTGTCAATGGAAATGACCATGACTACCGCTATGCGAATATTGAAATCTTAAATTCCTATCATGGTGTCAGCCGGGAGGCAGAGGTCTATCCGCCTGTTTATGTGACAAAGATCCATGTGAACGGGGATCGTATTGTCGGCAGATATGCAACAGATACCGAAGCGGCAGTGGCATACAATAAGGCAGCCGAAATGCTGCAGGCAGCAGGGATACCGATCCGTTACACCTCCAATTATATCCCGGAGCTGTCCACACAGGAATACCGCAAATTGTACGACCACATTATGTTCGAGACGCGTTTCCTGAAATTTATAGCTTCCCTGTAAAATAAAATATCCGGTCACACTTTTGTCGAAGGATGCCGGAATTTTTTTAGAAAAATCTGGAAATACATGTATAAAATTCATCAAATGTTACAAAAATATAAACTAATACGAATAAAAGAGAAAGAATGAAAATATAATTTGTAATGTTTTTGTAACAATGTAAAAAATGGCTCATAAGATAATGCAATAGATCATGAGCCGGGAAAGGTTTGGTGAAGAATACCATGAGGAAAACGAAAGTTGTACGGGGTGTGGCGATATTCGCGATCAGCACGGGGCTGTCATTGTGGAATATGGAGTCACAGGAGGTAGTAGCGCTGGCACCGGTCAGTATTGAGAGCAGCCTGAAATCCCGTGTGCAGCTGTGGCAGGAAAGTCTTCCGGCAGCGGATGCTGCCTCAGTGACTTGTAAAATAAAGAAGTTGGATCATGTGCGCAAGATCCGGGTTCGTCAATATGAACAGGAATTAAAACGGATCCGTGAGGAAAACGCGCGAAGGAAAAGAATGTTGGAGATACGCAAATACTGTGGTGTCAATATCACTGACAGTGACCGTGTGATCCTTGAAAAGATCGTACAGGCAGAGGCGGGAAATCAAGACCATCAGGGAAAGCTTCTGGTGGCAAATGTGATCTTAAACCGTGTGAAAAACGAAAAGTTCCCGTCAACGATCCGCGAGGTTGTGTTTGCACCAAGACAGTTTTCACCGATCGCAGACGGAAGCTATGCAAAGGCGTGTGCCTCGCAGGATACCAAAAAGGCAGTCGACGAGGCACTGCACGGTGTTGATGGCTCACAGGGGGCGTTATATTTCATGGACCGCCGTTATGCGGACGGCGGAAATGTAAGCTGGTTTGACCGAAGTCTCACAAGACTGTTTCAGCATCAGGGTCACGAATTTTATAAGTAAATATTTTGGGACTGCTCCTGAAATGTCAGATGCAAAGCGCGGGATTTTATGCCTGCGCTTTGAGTTATGTCTTGAAATAAGGGCATTGATATGGTAAAATGCCCGCGAGGGAAATAATATTTCTGAATTTGATATTTGCACAGGAGAACAGGAGGAAAGACATGGAACCAATGTATAGAAGTACCAGAAGTGAAGGAAAGGCAGTAACTGCTTCCCAGGCAATTTTAAAAGGACTTGCAGAGGATGGAGGACTTTTCGTTCCTACAAGCATTCCGGCTCTGGACAAGTCATTTGCGGAGATCGCAGGACTGAATTATCAGGAGACGGCATACGAGGTTATGAAGAAGTTCTTTACGGATTTTACGGAGGAAGAGCTGAAAAACTGCATCGCAAAGGCCTACGACGATAAATTTGACACCAAGGAGATCGCTCCTCTGGTGGAGAAGGATGGTACATACTATCTGGAGCTGTTCCATGGAGCAACCATCGCTTTCAAGGATATGGCATTATCTATTCTGCCACATCTTCTTACTACATCTGCGAAGAAGAACCACATTACAAACGAGATCGTGATTCTGACAGCAACCTCCGGTGACACAGGAAAGGCTGCTCTTGCCGGTTTTGCAGATGTTGAGGGCACAAGCATTATCGTATTTTATCCAAAGAACGGTGTCAGCCGTATTCAGGAGCGCCAGATGGTGACTCAGAAGGGTAAGAACACAAAGGTTGTCGGTATTACCGGTAACTTTGATGATGCGCAGAGCGGTGTTAAGGCGATGTTTAACAATAAAGAACTCGCAAAGGTAATGGCGGATAAGGGATATCAGTTCTCATCTGCTAACTCCATCAATATCGGTCGTCTGGTGCCGCAGGTTGTTTATTATGTATATTCCTATACAAGACTTCTTGGTCAGGGCGTAGTCAAAGAGGGCGAAGCAATCAACTTCGTTGTACCGACCGGTAACTTTGGAAATATCCTTGCCGCATATTATGCAAAGAACATGGGTGTTCCGGTTGGCAAGCTGATCTGCGCATCCAATGAAAATAAAGTCCTGTTTGATTTCTTTGAGACAGGCGTTTATGACAGAAACCGTGATTTCATTCTGACAACGTCTCCATCTATGGATATCCTGATCTCTTCCAATCTGGAGAGACTGATCTTTAAGATTGCCGGAGAGGATGCCGCCGCAACAGCAGCTATGATGGATGCCCTTTCCTCTACCGGAAAGTATTCGCTGACAGATGATATGAAGGCACAGCTTAAGGATTTCGTCGGAGGCTGGGCAAGCGAGGAAGAGTGCGCCGCAGAGATCAAGCGTGTTTATGAGAAGACCGGTTATGTGATGGATACCCATACGGCAGTTGCTTCCGCAGTATATCATGCATATAAGGAAAAGACCGGCGACAGTGCCAAGACGATCATCGCATCAACAGCAAGTCCTTATAAGTTCGGTACCAGCGTTATGGGAGCCATTGATGACAAGTACAAGGGTATGGATGACTTTGATCTGATCGATGAGTTAGAGAAGGTATCCGGTACAAAGGTGCCAAAGGCGGTGGAGGAAATCCGCAGTGCTCCGGTACTTCACGATACCGTATGTGAGACTGAGGATATGCAGAAGACGGTTGAACAGATCCTCGGACTGTAATATTATAAGAAGATAACTAAGACTTCCCATATCTCAAATTGATGTATGCCCATAATATTTCTTATGTCCGGAAAATAAAATATCAATTTTGCCTGAGAAATCAGTTGATCCGTGAACTATGACTAAAAAATTGACGCAGATCAGTAGGATTTCTGAAAAATCTTTGCTTTGCAATGC